>PJEL010003958.1_pt1 | contig 12410 bp, 12 predicted proteins | sample 1853271 | NCBI WGS metagenome assembly PJEL01 (sample SAMN08108733, study PRJNA415343) | Invertebrate metagenome, whole genome shotgun sequencing project. | host: Globobulimina | place: Sweden: Gullmar Fjord | collected 2015-08 | reverse complement strand
GATGGGATGGACTAGCGCTGCGGTAGTCGTCGTTGTAGCTGGGTTTTTATACCAGTATGAAAGTCTTGATCCGTGTGAGTGGATGACGCAAGAGCTTGCGACCTATTCAGGTCTGACCGGCATTAAAGGGTTGGGCGGTACCGCGGGCGCAGTTATGGGGACCGGAGAATGTCTTCAGAACTGGATGGATTTGCGCGTAAAAGGCGCGGAAAAATAGGCCGGAATTTCTTCCGACCCTGATATTTCTACCAATTTTCTATAAGACTAGCTTTTAACCTTGCTCCACCCGAGCATGGAAAGCATCTGTGCGAACGCGCCATATTGTGTAGCGCGGGCTGAACTTGCATTGCCGTCCAATCCCCGCTTGTAAACGCCCTGTACGATGGCGGCGAGACGGAAGAAAGAAAAGGCGATATAAAACTCCCAGTTTTCAATGCTATCCCGGCCTGTACGGCGGCAATAAGCATCGACATATTTCTGTTCAGTTGGAATGCCGGTTGCTTTGAAATCGATATCCACCAAGCCCCCTGAGGCTGGATGCATGAAGTGATAGGTCATGCAGTTATAGCCAAGGTCTGCAAGTGGATGCCCCAAAGTACAGAGCTCCCAATCCAACACAGCCACGACTTCCGGTTTGGTTGGATGAATGATCATATTTTCAAGGCGATAGTCGCCATGGCAAATGGTGGTCGTCTGATCTTTTGGCATATTCTCAGGAAGCCATTTGATCAGATTTTCCATGGGCTCCACCTGATCGGTCTCACTTGCACGGTATTGTTTTGTCCAGCGACCGATCTGGCGTTCAAAGTAATTTCCCTTTTTGCCAAAATCACTCAGGCCAACGGCATCAACATCCACGTTATGCATTTTGGCAAGCGTATCGTTCATGGCATCATAGATGGCCGTTCGCTCGGTCGGATCCATGTCAGGAATGCCGGGCTGCCTGAATATCCGGCCTTCCACTTTTTCCATGACGTAAAAAGGGGTGCCGATAACTTCAGGATCTTCACAAAGGCAAAAAGTCTTCGCGACCGGAACTTCGGTTGATTTCAGAGCCGTCAGAATTTTATATTCCCGTTCCACCGCATGGGCAGAGGGCAGAAGAATTCCCGGAGGCTTCTTCCGCATAACATAATCCTGATCTGGCGTATGGAGGAGATAGGTCGGGTTGGACTGTCCTCCTTCGAACTGATTAATCGTCAAAGGGCCCTTGAAGCCTTCAACATTCTGTTTCAGATATTCGACGAATTTTCCTTCGTCAAATTTGTGAGCTTCCCTTACAGGAATGACATCAGAGTTATCACTCATATTCCCCAGTCCTTTCTGTTGTTTTTATTATTTGGGTGTTTGTTTATTTCCCTAAAATCCGTTCTACCTGCTCCCAGCCCTTGATAGCAAGGGGCTTGGCACGTGCGCCCATTTCACGCGCATGAGGACTGGACGCTGTACCATCAACTACGCGGCCCATAATCCCCTGCAAAATAGCAGATAGACGAAACATATTGTAGGCCATGTAGAAATCCCAATTGTCGATTCCGCTTCTACCAGTACGCTGACAATAAGCTTTCACATATTCTTCTTCTGTGGGAATACCAAGAGCGGGTAGATCCAGACCATATAACCCTCGGAAGAGTTCAGGCTCTAACCGCCAAGTCATACAGTGATAAGAAAAGTCAGCAATCGGGTGACCAAGGGTGGAGAGTTCCCAATCCAGTATGGCAATAACCTTCTTGCTGTCCCGATCCAGGATCGTATTGTCGAGACGGTAATCTCCGTGAACAATTGAGGTTTCATCGCCTGCCGGTATGTTTTCCGGCAGCCACTTCATCAGGTTGTTCATGGCTTCAATGGTTTCGGTTTCTGATGCCACATATTGTTTTGACCAACGATTGATCTGACGAGCCAGATAATCTGTGGGTTTTCCAAAATCGGCCAACCCACATGCTTTGTAATCAGCCTTGTGAAGTGCGGCCATGGATGCGTTCATGGAATCAAAGGCTGTTGCGCGTTGTTCGTTGGAAAAATGCGGAAGAGCAGGGTCCCATTCAATATCCCCATCCACAAAATCCATAATATAGAACATGGTTCCAATGATTTGCTCGTCTTCACACAGGCAATACGTGCGCGGGACAGGCACACCTGTTCCGGCGAGGCCGGTTAAAACTTTATACTCACGATCAACCGCATGGGCAGAGGGGAGAAGTTTTCCGGGAGGTTTACGTCTAAGAACATATTTATGGGCGGGTGTGATCAGCAAATAACTCGGGTTTGATTGGCCGCCTTTAAACTGGCTGACCTCAAGCGGACCTTGATACCCTTCAACATGGTCCTTCATATAGGCGTCAAGTGCATCACGGCTAAATTGGTGCCGATCCTGCACATCCATTGTCCCTGAAAAATCAGAAGAAGAGCTTGTCATGGGTTTTCCCTTATTGTTGTTTTTCGCGTGCAATTGCACGCCATCCTATGTCTGACCGGTTAAATCCTTCCGGCCATTTAATTTTATGAACAGCATCATACGCTTTTTTCTGGGCATCACTCACAGTTTTTCCCGTGGCTGTAACGCCGAGCACACGCCCACCTGTTGAAAGAATTGTATCGCCATCCCGTTTTGTCCCGGCATGGAGTACAATCACATCTTCATCCAGATTTGCAGCATCCAATCCTTTGATTTTTGTATTTTTCGCATAATCGCCGGGATATCCTTTCGCGGCCATGACAACGACCAGTGCGGGATCCTCCTTCCACTGCAATGTGATGTCTTTTAGGGTCCCGTTGGCGGTCGCGTGCAACGCAGGCAAAATATCAGAATCCAGTCTGGCACAGAGCACCTGACATTCAGGATCGCCAAAGCGCACATTATATTCAATGAGCTTCGGTCCCTCTTTTGTAATCATCAATCCTGCATAAAGGACACCTGTATAATCGGCACCGCGCGCCTTCATGGCGGCGACGGTTGGCTTGATGATCGTCTCGATTGTTGTCTCCACCAACGCATCCGTCATGACAGGGGCAGGGGAGTAAGCACCCATTCCGCCTGTGTTCGGGCCTGTATCACCATCCCCAACAGCTTTATGATCCTGCGCGGTGGCGAGAGGGAGGATATCGTTGCCATCGGTGAGGACAAAGAAACTGGCTTCTTCACCTTCAAGAAATTCTTCGATCACAATCTCGGCGCCTGCGCCGCCAAATTTACCACCTAGTATGTCATCGACGGTCGCATCCGCCTCGTCCAAATCGCCAGCAATGATAACCCCTTTGCCTGCGGCTAACCCATCGGCTTTGATAACAATCGGCATTTTTTGCGATCGCAAATATTCTTTGGCCAGGCTTGCGTCAGAAAATCTTTCATAAGCGGCAGTGGGTATGTCAAATTCCCGGCACAGGTCTTTCATAAACCCCTTGGACCCTTCGAGAGCTGCTGCGGCCGCTCTTGGTCCAAAGCTTTCAATGTCTGCCTTTTCAAGATCATCGACTAGCCCCAAAACCAGTGGTGCCTCTGGTCCAACAACAACAAATCCAATGTTATTTTCGGTGCAAAATTGAATGACTTCTGCAGAATTCTCACCATTTAGGGAGATGCAAGTGGCGATATCCTGAATGCCACCATTTCCGGGAGCACAATACAAGTTTTCGATTTCTGAAGACTTACTAAGCGCCCAACAAAGGGCATGTTCCCGGCCGCCAGAGCCAATTACCAATACATTCATTTTATTGCGCACTATTTTCCTGTTTCGTTGTCCCATCGGGAGAGTGTAAAGTTTGTAGCATAGTGAGAGATCGATACAAATAATCAAATATCAGGAAGCGAAAAAGGCTCAACGTGTCAGATTCCCCAATCTCCGGAATGTCCAACATTCACGAATATACCGTATCCGAATTAAGTGGCGCGCTAAAGCGAACTGTGGAGGATCAGTTTGGTCATGTTCGTATCCGTGCTGAAATCTCTGGCTTGAAACAGGCGGCATCCGGTCATGTTTATCTGGCGCTTAAAGATGAAAAAGCGGTTCTGGACGGTATTATGTGGCGTGGGGTTGCCCAGAAATTGTCGTTTCGTCCCGAAGATGGGCTGGAAGTAATCTGTACAGGGAAGCTCACCACCTATCCCGGCCGTTCAAAATACCAGATTGTAATCGAGGCGATGGAGCCTGCCGGTGTCGGCGCGTTGATGGCATTGCTTGAAGAGAGAAAAAGGAAACTGGCTGCGGAGGGATTGTTTAACGAGGATCGGAAGAAACCTCTGCCCTATCTGCCGCGGGTTATTGGTGTCGTGACCTCTCCCACCGGCGCGGTGATTCGAGATATCCTTCATCGCTTGCGAGATCGTTTTCCAAGTCATGTTCTGATGTGGCCGGTTCTGGTGCAAGGGGAAGCCGCGGCTGGCCAAATCGCTCAAGCTATTCGCGGGTTCAACAGTCTGGACGGCCAAGGCGATATTCCCAAACCCGATTTGCTGATTGTTGCGCGCGGCGGTGGAAGCCTTGAAGATTTATGGGCGTTTAATGAAGAAGAAGTTGTCCGCGCCGCCGCAGAAAGTTCGATTCCCTTAATTTCCGGGGTTGGTCACGAAACGGATACGACTCTGATAGATTATGTCTCCGACCGGCGCGCACCAACACCAACAGCCGCCGCTGAAATGGCCGTACCGGTCCGATCCGAGCTGCTTGCCTATGTGGATGATCTGGATCGCCGGGTAAGAAGAGGGCTTGCACGTTCCATAGAAGAAAAACGAGAAAGACTACAAGGGTTGTCTCGGGGCCTCCGAGATCCTCAATCCATGATTGCAGATAAGACACAGCATCTGGATCATCTGGAAAGTCGTTTGCGCCAATCCATCAGCAACACAGTAATGCTAAAGAGGCAGAAATTTACGAATGCCGAAGCCAAATTACGCCCGGCTGTCTTGAGCAGAGGATTTGACCAATATCGAGAACGTCTTGGCAATTTTGAAGGTCGCATGAACCGTGCCATGTCCGTTCATCAATCTCGTGCAAATGACCGGCTAACGGCAACGAACCGAATGCTTGAAAGCCTGTCTTTTAAAAGGGTATTGGGTCGGGGATACAGCATTGTTCAGGATGATGCCGGGAAAATTATTTCCTCCGTTAAGGGCGCAAAAGAAGGTCAAGGATTTACCGTTCAATTTGTTGATGGTGAAACTGCGGCAACCTTTGGAAAGGGTGCAGCGAAACCTGAAAAAACCAAAGTGAAGAAACCGGCAACACCACCAACAGATCAGGGGCAACTTCTGTGATCCGACTATTTGTGTTTTTAATATGCTTTTTGCCAATCCTGGCAAATGCGGGTGATCTTGATCTTTCTGGAAAATTTGTTCAGGGAGGGCTTGTCACAGGGATGACCGAACCCAATGCTAAGGTGCTGTTCGAAGGTCGGCCTGTCAGTGTATCCAAGGCAGGACGGTTCGTTTTTGGATTTGGACGCGATTTTAAAGAAAAGGCGACACTGATCATACGCTTTGCAGATGGCCGCGAGATGATGCGTTCCTTAAAAATAGAAAAACGGAAATACGAAATCGAACGAGTTGATGGATTACCTGCGGGTAAGGTGACTCCGAGTGAGAAATTCCTCAAACGCATTCGCAAAGAAAACGGAGAAATCGCGCGTATTCGCGGAATTGATACGGATACGGAATGGTTCCTGTCAGGTTGGAAATGGCCGGCTTTGGGACGGGTGAGCGGTGTCTATGGTAGCCAAAGGGTTTTAAACGGTATTCCAAAAAGACCTCATTTTGGACTGGATGTAGCCGCGCCTGTGGGAACAGATGTGTTTGCATCGACGGACGGAATGGTCCGCATGACCGAGAAGGATCTTTATTATACCGGTGGTACCGTCATGATTGATCACGGACACGGATTAGTCTCTGTCTATTCTCATCTTTCGAAAATAACTGTGCCGGTCGGTAAAACTGTGCATCAGGGGGATAAAATCGGTGAGATTGGGGCGACTGGCCGCGCCAGCGGACCTCATTTGGATTGGCGATTAAACTGGTTCAAGGAACGTCTGGATCCTGAACTTCTATTGGGCGAAATGCCGAAATCTAATTAGTCTTTATACTCATGAAAGTGAGCCACAATACGACCGCCCATCGATATGACTTCTGCAGCATATGGCGAAAAACGCCATGGTTGGTGCCGAATGTGATTTCAATGCTGCGATAAATTTCCAGAGCTTGAAGTAGTGTCCCCGCATCACACTTTGCAGGTATCTCAATGCCTTCTTCACCTGAAAACTCCGTACGAAAATAAACTCCCTGGCTCAAACGTAATGTTTTGAAAATGATGCTTAAGCGTTCAAAATTATCCCTAAGATCTAATATTCTGGATGATTGGATAAATTTGGAGGATGAACGGGCAATTACATCCAAAAAGAGACCCTTTATACAAGGGGTATCAATCACCGAGAAGGATTTAGAGAGGGTTAGATGAGCAAAATCAAAATTGATATCCCCACTACAGTTGAAGAATGGAATTCCAGAGCGGCAGATTATTTGCCCGGTCGGCTTGCGCTCGAAATTCTAAAAGTCGAACCAGATGAAGTTCTGGGGCAGTTTGAAATTGAAAAATCACATACGGCATGGAATGGATTTCTGCATGGAGGCTCAATAGTAACACTGGCGGATACATGTTGTGGTTATGGTGCCGTTCGTACTTTGCCTAACGGGGCTGATGGCTTCACAACTGTTGATCTCACTGCAAATTTCTTGGGGACTGCGCTGAATGGAACAGTGTTGTGTTCAGCGAAGCCATTGCATCTTGGGCGTTCGACACAGCTTTGGGATGCGACAGTTACAGCAAAGGAAACCGGAAAAATACTGGCTCATTTTCGCTGCACACAAATGGTTTTGTGGCCACGCGTTTAAAATTATTCTTTTAGATTTTGGTGAAGCCCCACAGGTTTCACCATTCAAGGATCGTCTGGACCCCGAACTCTTGTTGGGCGAAATGCTAAAATCCAATTAAGTAATCTTCAAAACACCTATCGCCTGATTTTGGAAGGCGGCTGTTTGTAGATTACTTTGAATGCATCATTGAAGCGTCTGAGGCTCTGAAATCCCGCTTCGAAAGCTATTTCAGAAATTGGGAGTGACGTATCATGCAGAAGTCGTTTGGCTTTTTGAATTCGCAAAGAAGCGGCAACCTGTGTAGGGCTAGCCCCAAGGTGTTTGCCAAAAAGGCGAGACAAGTGACGACTACCAACTCCCAGACGTTCAGCAAGCTCTTCCACTGAAGCAGTATTAAGAAAGCCCTCCTCTATCATGCGCATTGCTCGGCCAACCGTCGTCGCCGTTCCGCGCCAAGCAGGGCTCCCTTGCGCTGATTCTGGGCGACAACGCAGACAAGGTCTGAACCCCGCTTTCTCTGCCGCTGCAGCAGACTTGTAGAATGTCACATTCTCAGATTTTGCAGGGCGTACCGGGCAAACCGGACGGCAATAAATCCTGGTTGTTTTGACACCAGAAAAAAACATACCATCATAACACGGATCACGTGACAAACGTGCACGATCACAAGCCTCTGGGTCTAATTTATCAATACCTTCAAACATGAAAGGATACTATCCTAGTTGATTTTGATTTTGCCTAGCCATTTTCGGACTTCATCGAACGATAGCGTCTGATTGCGGCGAGATCTTCGTCGCTCAGCATGCTAATTCCCCTTTTGATTACAGGGGGAATTGTCTTGAAAGAACGTGCACATAATCAATATCTGGAAATTGGCCTTCTGGTTATACTGGCCTTTCTATGGGGTAGCTCTTTTACACTCATAAAAGTTGCCATTGAAACAGTGCCGCCCGCAACAATAGTCCTTGGCCGACTGATGCTAGGTGCTGCGTTTCTCCTGCTTCTTGTGCGAATGAGGGGGATATCCTTGCCAACTTCTCCCATGCTCTGGGGAGCCTTTACTGTTCAAGGGGTCTTACAAAGCGCGTTGCCTTTTACACTGATAAGCTGGGGTGAAAAATACATTGATAGTGGCTTGGCTGGCCTGCTTAACTCAACGCCTCCACTTTTTGTATTTCTCATCACGTTCTTCATTCTTCGGCAAAGTGATGCACCGCTGCGCAAGTTTGTTGGTGTGGTGATGGGGCTCATCGGTGTGTTGGTAATATTAGGGCCAGATGCTTTAAGTGGCCCTAGTCAGAGTGTTTGGGGCCAACTTGCTATCACAGGTTCCAGCGTTAGCTATGCCGTTGCCGCCCTCTATGCAAGTCGGTTTTCGGACCAACCGGTCCTTGTGACTGCCGCGTGCTCTATGACAATGGCAGTGTTGATGATGGTTCCTGTTTCGGTTTTTGTTGATCAGCCGTGGCTTCTGTCTCCATCAACAGACGCTTTGTGGTCGATTGCCGCACTTGGTATGCTGTCCACTACGCTTGCGATGCTCATCTATTTTCGCCTTATAAAAACACTGGGAGCCGTTGGTGTCGCGAGCGGAAGCTACCTTCGTGCGGGATTTAGTGTTCTGCTGGGTATCTTTTTTCTTGGTGAGAACATAACGCCGAACATCGCTGGCGGTCTGGTGTTGATCTTGCTAGGTGTTGCCGTTGTGACAGGACAGATGAAACTGAGGAAATTATGAGACTATGGATTAATCCGAGCTGATTTTTTCACCGGCGTTGGAGATCGCTTTCCCGGTTTTCTGCATATTGACCGAAGTATCGTTTTTCAGGCCATCCCAGGTGCTGCCGCAGTTTGTCAAAAGGCCTAAGGCCCCTAACAAAACAAGCATTACCAAAACTCTGTTCAAACCGATCATGTAGCGCACCTGAATAATTTTTCGATGCTGATATCAATAGTTCGAAACAATGGCGAAAATGAGTCTATTTCTTCGGCTTGAAATCTTTCAACAAATCCATCAGCACTGGGTGCAGGCTTAACCCTGAAGAAATCACGGTTTCATGCAGCGGATCGCTTTGATTATAGGTAAGAGGATCGCCTTTTGTGGTCGTTGAAATTCCGCCCGCTTCAGAAAGAATAAGATCCGCTGCCGCTATATCCCAATCGCTTTTTGCCGAGAGGGAAAGGGATGCGTCATAATCGCATGAGGCCACAACAGCCATTCGGTAAGCAATGGAGTTCAGGTGGCTAAACTCAGCTTTAGGAGCATCTTCTAACCAGTTATGCCATTCAAAGGCTTTACGGCTTGCAAGCAATTTGGACCCGTCAAGGTTCGATCGGTCACTGCATTGAAGTCTTTTGCCGTTTAGATAAGCGCCTTCACCAATCAGGGCTTCGAAAAACTCTTCGGTCACCGGATTGAAAACAACAGCGCAAACCGGTTTTCCGTCTTCCACCAAGGCAGCGGAGACTGTGAATTCCGGCTCACCTGCGATAAAGGATCTGGTGCCGTCAATCGGATCAATGATCCACACTCTGGATTTATCAAGGCGAGAGGGATCATCCACTGTTTCCTCTGACAGCCAACCATAGTCGGGATGGGTCGTCAGAAGGTGTTCCTTCAAATAGGTGTCGATTGCAATGTCAGCTTCGCTCACCGGATCGCCGGGCTTCTTTTCCCAGCTTTTCAAATCACTTTGATAGTATTTAAGGGCGATTTTCCCGGCTTGTTTTACTGAACTGACAAGTTCACCTTGTTCTTCAGAGAATTTATGTGTCACGTTCCGGCTACCATCATCCCATCAATGCGCAAAGACGGGGCATTCGTTCCAAATTTGAATTTAAGATCATCTGCAGGGGTAATATTTTGGAACATTTGGGTTAGATTTCCTGCCACTGTCAGTTCGGATACAGGAAAAGAGATCTTGCCATTTTCAATCCAGAAACCAGATGCGCCCCGGCTATAATCACCGGTAACACCGTTCACGCCAAAGCCGATCAGGCTGGTGATGAATAGACCGGATTTGATGTCACTGATCAGATCATCAAGGCTGACATCGCCTGCTTCCATATACAGATTGGTTGTTGACGCGCCGGGAGGTGACGCTGTACCGCGGGAGGCACGACCGTTGCTGGTGAGGCCCAATTGTTTGGCGGCGGATGAATTCAGGATCCAGGTACGAAGGGTTCCATCTTCGATTAGGTTGAGGCGATCATTTGCAAGACCTTCCCCGTCGAACGGCTTGGACGCAGCCCCTCTAATCCGGTGAGGATCATCAACGATGTTTATCCCGGATTTGAAAATAGATTGTCCCATCTTGTCTTTAAGGAAACTTGTCCCCCTAGCAACAGACGATCCTGTGATCGCTCCTGCAAGATGACCGACAATACTGGCAGAGACGCGGTCACTGAAAACAACAGGAACACTGGCACTGGGCATTTTCCTGGGGTTCAGGTTTTTAACCGTTCTCTCCCCTGCACTCACGCCAATTTCGGCAGGATCACGCAAATCTTCAAAATGGCGGCGACTATCATAATCATAGTCCCGCTCCATCCCCGTGCCTTCGCCGCCAATCACGGAAATACCAACGGAATGGCTGGACGATGAGTAGGATCCGGCAAAACCGCCAGATGTGGCCAATGCAATGGATGAATGTCCAAAAGATGCGCTTGCACCTTCCGAATTGGTGATGCCTTCGACGCCAAGGGCCGCTTCTTCAGCCGCTTTTGCAAAGGATGTTAATTCTTCCGCTGTCTTTTCCGTCGGATCATAAAGATCAAGCTCCGGGATGGATTTAGCGAGCAACTCAGGATCGGCAAGGCCACAATACTGATCTTCAGGCATATTTTTTGCCATATCAATGGCGCGATCAACCAGAGTATCCAGAACTTCGGGTTTGGTATCGTTCGATGAGACAAAAGCTTGCTGTTTGCCGATAAGCACACGTAAGCCCAGATCATGGGCTTCTGAGCGTTCAATCTCTTCAATCTCACCAAGACGGTAGGAAACATTAGTTGACGTTCCCTGAACACGAATGGCATCAGCAGCATCAGCCCCTTTGGCACGCGCCTTCTTGATAAGGTCTTCCAGAATGTTCAGTGAATTTTGCTCGTTGGCTTTGTGATCAGACATATTTTCCCGGCAGTCGTTGCGAATGGCTTGTTCCTATAACCTAAGGAGGTGAAGGGCAAAATGAAATCAGAAAAATTTGAAAATCCCGTTTAATCCATCCCAAAGCAGTTTTGATCCGGTAATAAAGAGGAGGATATAGGCCAGTTTATAAAAAAGCTGTTCGGGCACATGTTTATGCGCCTTTACTCCAAGCCAGATCCCGAGCGGGGCAAGGGGCAGTAATATAAGGGATGTTGCCAGGTTTTCAGATGAGAATTGCCCTAGAAAGCTATAGGGGATGAGCTTGGTATAATTGACGACGAGAAAAAACCAGACACTGGTTCCGACAAACAGGGTTTTATCGATTTTCTGCGGGAGCATATAAAATTGCAGCGGCGGTCCCCCGGCATGCGCCATAAAACTTGTAAACCCTGACACTCCGCCCCAAAGGCTTCCCTTGATAACATTTGGGCCTACTCGATGACCTTCAGGTTTGGGTCTGAACCAGTAATTGAGCGTAAATAGGACAGCAATACAGCCGATGACCAACCTGACAATGTCGTCATTCAGATATTTGAACAGAAGCGTCCCGATCCCGATCCCGACAACAGCCCCCGGTAGTGTGTAGGCTAAATTGCGCCAATCCGCTTTTCGTCGGTATGCAATAATGCCGAAAATATCCATTAAACACAGGATCGGCAGAATAATAGCGGCCGCTTGAATAGGCGGCACGGCAAGCGAAAATAGCGGAACAGTGAGCATCCCAAGTGATCCTGCGAATCCACCCTTGGAGACACCGACCATCAGGATCGCTGGAATGGCAACCATATAGAAGAACGGATCAAGAATGAGGTTCATTTCCAAATGGGTTTGCCGCTTCCGGGAAGCCCAAGCCTGTCCCACATATCACTTACCTTTGTGACAACTTCCTCTTCCATTTGGATTTTTTCGCCCCATTCCCGCTTGGTTTCGGGGGGCAGTTTGTTGGTTGCATCCATGCCAACCTTGCCGCCAAGCCCAGATTCAGGCGAGGCAAAATCAAGGTAATCAATTGGCGTGCCTTCAACCATGGTAATGTCCCGGACCGGATCCATACGGGTAGAAACCGCCCACATCACATCTTTCCAGTCTCTGGCATTGATATCATCGTCCACAATGATCAGGAACTTGGTGTACATGAACTGCCGCAAGTATGACCATGCCCCCATCATGATACGTTTGGCATGACCCGCGTATGATTTCTTCATGGAAATGACGGCTATACGGTAGCTGCATCCTTCAGGGGGAAGCCAAAAATCAACGATCTCAGGAAATTGCTGCTGAATAAGCGGAATAAACAGCTCGTTGAGGGCTTCTCCAAGGATACTCGGCTCATCCGGCGGACGTCCTGTAAACGTCGACAGGTAAATGGGCTTTTTCCGCATGGTGATCGCCGTAATG
>PJEL010003957.1_pt1 | contig 12411 bp, 10 predicted proteins | sample 1853271 | NCBI WGS metagenome assembly PJEL01 (sample SAMN08108733, study PRJNA415343) | Invertebrate metagenome, whole genome shotgun sequencing project. | host: Globobulimina | place: Sweden: Gullmar Fjord | collected 2015-08 | reverse complement strand
TTTTGAAGCTCCTATCATTTTTCGTAGCGTATCGTCTTTGTCGATAACGTGGTGTTTTATCGCCGCTAAGGCGTGCACTGATGCCATAATGATCAGTACCCATGCAGCATAGTAGTGAACCGTTCCTGCGAGATCAGATTGGTTTGCAAATAGTTCACCCATACTTGGCACAGTGAACCAATTGAAAACCTCGATCCCACGGCCATCTGATGTCGAAATCAAATAACCTGAAATAAATAAAACCGCTAAGTTAATGTACATAAAGCCGTGAGCAATCTTCGCTGCTGCAACTTCATAGCTTTTCCCTTCCACCTCAGGTGACGCGGTAACTAGTTTCCAAAGCAAGCGGATAACGGTAACGGCAGCCAAAAGAATGCCTACCGAACGATGGTAGTCTGGCGCTGTTTTGTACCACTCGCTGTAATATGAAAGATCAACCATCCACAGGCCTACACCAAATAAGCCAAAAATCGCGAGTGCTGAAATCCAATGCATCGCTCTTGCTAAAGGATTGTAATTTCTAACGTTGTTGTCCATGAATCTATTCCGAATGTTAACGAGTAGTGTAGTTTTGAAAAGCGTACCCTACACCAAGTTTGTGTAACATATTATTTACCAAGCTTTACATTGGTAACATCATTTCAAATTAAACGAGTTATTCAAATTATTTGAACAAGTTTGGGCTAAGCGTTAGATTTCAACGATTTGTTCGATCTCGTAAAGCTCATCTGAGATATCTAACATTTTACGTTCCATCACTTTTTGCGCGTCTTCTATCCCCTTGTTGTAGTAAACAGCTCCAAACTTTTTGCTTATGAAGTCGACCAAGAATTCCGTGTCGAACTGACCAAGTTCCACATCGAGTTCATCTTGAAGGTACTTTTGAAGCGTATGAGTGAGTTCAGACTTTTGTTTCGAATCTAATTGAATGGTCATGAATGTTTCCAAATAAAGAGTAAGTAGATCAATTGTGATTAGCTGACTAAGATTAAGCTAGCCGCCAGTAACTTTGCTAACTAAGCATAATCCTTGTAACTAATTAGAATTGTTCATAATTTAGAATACAGACCATTGAAGTGCCAGTGCTATCCATAAAATCGCTCGGCAATAGCTAATTTTGATAGAGGGATCAAGAACTCGCACTTTGGCGATAGGTAATGGAACCTCAATTACCGTACTATTGCCCATCAATAAGATAGTAGCTGTGTATAAGGGACTTCATTGTTATTAGATCTAGTGATTAAAAGCGTCAATCAGTTTCAAGACGATTGCCTAAAGCTATGTGAGCGCCACTACCCTACGGTACACAATCAAGGAATCAGTGAGCATCACATCGGCAAAGCCTTTGCCCGACGAATGGAACACACCTTTGTTAGCTTTAACCATGCAAGCAACATCAGCGCACTCGAAATGCTCTCTTCTGGTGAAAACCCTCGACACTTCCGAATCTCTTCTGAAATCGGTACCGTTTGGATGATCAGCCATCATATGGTGAGCGCAGGAAAAACCTGTCGCAAAAAGTTGATGCTAGACATTCATAACTGGCAGCAAGAGTATGGATTTGCCATTCAGCCAAATGACGTTTTGATCATTGTCTCCGACCATTGGATAAGCCGAAGTAAAAACAGTAGTGAGTTGTTACATTGGTGGATGGGAGAACTCCCAGACGAGATGACGGAATACAGCCAGCAAGGCATCACTCTAAGAGAGAGTGATTCTCAATTCGCTTCCGATTTAAATAATAACTTCAGAATCAGCCCTTGCTTTATTAAATTCGGGCACCCACTCAAACGGTCAGGAAATCAACAATTGGTTCGTAAATACCTGCAACTTTATGCGGTACTTCAATGGCAGTGATAATACGGGTCAACTTTTTCATTCAATATTGAAAGTAAATTGTTAGACCTTTATCCCAATATTTTATAAAAGATAACTCATTCCCTGTTCATTAATTATTCGAACCTTCTGTTTTAATTATTAATAGTTGTTCTACTCGCCGTCTCGATTTTGAGAGATAGATATCATTTCTATGTAACTCGCTTACTCTGTCCATTTTGTAACTTTGACATTCCCCCACAATCTAAGCCTTTAACCCTACTTTACTCTGGTGTATCAGCGTTCTAGCCTTATATTGGCTGGGGTTAATATGAGAGACGTTACTTAGCCATTAAATTCACAGCAACTATCAAACACAGTGAATGATAAGTAAATTTAATGGTCAATGTCATTTATCATGCTGATTTTTCGTTAATTATATTTATTTAAATATTGACCCTACAAATGAATTTTTATTAATTGACAATTTACTTACACCTGTCAATATTGTGACAGCCATGACGTATATTTTCGTCATTAAATAAACACCTTTATTAGCGACTATGATTTTATCAGACAGAAGTGAATTTATTAGCTGTATATCTGTGGATGCCGATATGCAGTTTATTGCGAAATATCAAGACTTAACACTTAGAAGTGTCTATCAACCTATATTTGACAGTTCAATGACTCAGATAGGCGTTGAGGCTTTGGTGCGTATTTCGAATAGCAAAGGGGATGTTGTTCGTCCTGATCACTTCTTCCATTCCGACGATACTTTGTGCACTGACAAGATCAATGTAGAAAGGCTGAGTCGCGCTATCCATATCCGTAACTTCGCGCAATCGAATATCCGCCATTTACATTTGTTTTTGAATGTTCTTCCAAACGTTGGTGAATTGTTTGCTGCAGAAAAAGTCAGTGACAGCCTGTTGGCTAAACGCCTTCATGAACTCAACCTTTCATGTGAACAAATCGTGATGGAATTAGTGGAACTGAATGCCGAAAGTGAAGAGCGTTTGAAAGATGCCGCCCACTCTCTAGCTGAAAATGGTTTTCAAATTGCTGTTGATGATTTTGGTACTCAAGCGTCAACAGAACAGCGCGTTCGTCATATCAACCCGCATATCATCAAGATAGATCGCTCTGTCATGTTAAATTTTGACCAAGGTGACACAAGTGAAATGGAGTTGGTTCTCGATCTTGCTAATCAAATTGGTGCTAAGACCGTAATCGAAGGTATCGAAACCCAGCAACAGCTCGCAGCAATGCAAAGCTTAGGCTTCGATATGTATCAAGGCTATCACTTGGCGATGCCAAAACCGATTGAATTAGATCTCCGCCTCGCAATCTAGAACTGCCCCCTATTCTTCCTGAAGCCGCTGACCTTTGGTTAGTGGTTAGTGGTTAGTGGTTAGTGGTTAGTGGTTCATAGTAAGCGGCTTTCTTGTAGCTCCAACCTTGTAGACCAAATCACACCCATAAAAAAGCCCAATCAAAATTGACTGGGCTGGCTTAAAAGAATCTGTTTTATATCATTCCCTAATAACCCGCAGTGGACGGTTTGATTCTATATAGAATAGCGAACATCACTGGTACTACTATTAGCGTTAGTACTGTAGCAAAGCCTAAGCCTGCCATGATGGTAATCGCCATCGAGCCGAAAAATGCATCGAATACCAAGGGAATCATACCCAAGATAGTCGTCAAAGCTGCCATAGATACCGGTCGTACACGACTAATCGCACTGTCGACAACCGCTAAGTATGGGTCTTTACCTGTTGAAAGCTCAGTGTTTATTTGGTCAAGCAACACAATACCGTTTTTCAAAATCATGCCGCTTAGACTTAGCAAGCCCAAGAACGCCGTGAAGCTGAATGGCATATTAGTCCCTAGCAGACCAATCGAAACACCAATGATAGAGAGTGGTACCGTAAACCAAATCACAAGTGGCTTACGCAGCGAGTTAAACAGAAGCATAGTGATGATAAACATCAACAAGTAACCCATTGGCAGTGAACCAAATAGAGACTCTTGTGCATCTTTAGAGCTTTCGTATTCGCCGCCCCAACTGATGCTGTAGCCTTCTGGTAGATCCAATGCTTCTATCTTTGGTTTAACACGAGCAAACAAGCTCGCTGGCGTTTCATCACCCAATACATCGTGGTCAGCCAGCACGGTTAACGTACGCTTTCTATCGCGACGTTGAATCAGAGGTTCAGACCATTGAAGCTCGACACCATCAATCACTTGCTCAACTGGAATGTAAGTTTGTAGCGACGGGCTCCAAATCTTCACATTGTTCAGTGATTCAAAGTCAAAACGCTCTTCTTCAGGTAAACGCGCAACGATAGGTAACATATGAGTACCATCACGCAGTAAACCGATGTTGTAACCGCCGAACGCCATTTGTAACGTCTCAGACAGATCAGTTTTTGATATGCCAAGGCGACGTGCCTTTGATTCGTTAAACAGCGGCACTAACTCTTTAGTGCGTTCACGCCAGTCGTGACGAACATTTCGTGAGCCTGGATCGGCAAGTAAGACGTCTTCGACTTCAACTGCAATACTACGCAATACTTGAGGGTCAGCACCGATAATACGCGCTTCTATCTTTGAAGCCGGTGACGGGCCGAATTCAATCAGTTTGAACTGGAACGTTGGTTGCTCAAATTCGTTCGCTAAGTCTTTGTCCAACTCAGCTAGAACCTTAAACATGGTGTCACGGTCAGTGGTTCTTACTTGTAACTGGCTGTACGCTTCATAGCTTTTCTCTGGTTGGTATGTCAGAGCGAAACGTTGCATGCCCTGCCCAACCGTTGTGGTTACAAACTCTACGTCGTCTTCTTGACGAATGTAGCTCTCAACCTTTTCAGTCTGCTTGATCGTTTCGCGTACATCCGTACCTTCTGGCATCCACATGTCTACGTAAAACATCGGAGTATTTGATGGCGGGAAGAACTGTTGCTTCACCTTACCAAAACCAACGACAGACACGGCAAGCAATACGATCATGCTGACGACAGTTAACCATCTAAAACGCAATGCAAACTTCAGAGAAGCACCGAATACAACGAACAGAATACCTTTGTATGGGTCTTCGTTCTCATCGACTTTATCTTCTTCTTTAAGCAGCATCTCAGCGAGGAATGGCGTCAGCGTTAGCGCCGTAACCCAACTCAAGAATAATGAGAAACACAGTACCCAGAACAATGAGCCCATGAACTCGCCCGTTGCATCTTTCGACAAGCCGATAGGTGCAAAAGCGGTAATAGCAATAATGGTCGCACCCAATAGTGGCCATTGCGTTTGTGTTACGATGTCTTTTGCTGCTTGAAGCTTAGTCTTTCCTTTCTTCAAGCCAACTAGAATACCTTCAACGACTACAATCGCGTTGTCCACCAGCATACCGAGCGCGATGATAAGTGCACCCAGTGAGATACGGTGCAGCTCAACATCGTTGTAGTCCATCAGGATGAACGTACCGAATACGGTCAGTAGCAGTACTAAACCAATAATCAAACCACTGCGTAAGCCCATTGCAAAAAGCAGTACGATGATAACAATAGCAACGGCTTCTACTAGGCTGATTAGGAAGTCAGCCACTGATTTGTCTACTTCTTGCGCTTGGTTGTAGAAGTAGTTCAGCTCTACACCGGCAGGTTTAATGCTTTCTAAACGATCCAGTTCGGCATCTAACGCGTTACCAATTTCTACGACGTTTACGCCTGAAGAGAACGCAATACCTAGGTTGATTGCTGGTTTACCGTTGTACGTTAATACATTTCCCGGTTTTTCTTGAATACCGCGAGTGACCTCAGCAACATCTTTCAAACGGATCAGGTTGCCAGTGTCACGACCATGAATGATTAGGTTTTCTAGCTCTTCAACTGTGCTCAGCGTACCGTTAGGTTTGATCGTTAGGCTTTGGCCATTCAACATTACCTCGCCTGCCGATACGACACTGTTTTGTTGTGCTAACAGTGACGTTACCATCGACATATCTAGGTTCAGTGCCGCTAAACGCTCAAGTGACATCTCAACAAACAATTGCTCTTGTTGGTCACCCGCAATACTTACTTTGCCGACACCATCGACCAATTCGATTTCACGTGTTAGGTAATCTGCGTACTGTTTCAGCTCAACGTAATCGTAGCCATCACCGGTCAGCATGATCATCACACCAAATACGTCACCAAAATCATCAATGATCTGAACGGAATTCACACCACTTGGTAGTGTTGGCTGTAGATCGTTGATTTTACGACGCATTTCATCCCAGATTTGCGGTAGCTCGTCTGGACCATAGTCCATCTTCATGCTGACCATAATTTGGGACATGCCATTCGACGAGGTCGAAGTGATCTTGTCGATATAAGGCAACTGTCTTATCTCTTTCTCAAGGGGATAAGTCAGTTCTTCCTCAACTTCCATTGACGTAGCGCCAGGGTAAGTTGAAATAATCATTGCATCTTTAATAGTAAAAGCTGGGTCTTCTAAACGGGATAGATTACCAAAAGACGTCACACCGCCAATGGCCAAAATGACTAGAAACAGCCAGCTGATTACTTTGTTCTTTATTGAATATTCTGCGATGTTCATTCTGCTTTTCCTGACAATTTGATTCCGTCACGGAGTTTTCTTAGATTCGAGTTTACGAGTAGCTCACCTTGTTCAACGCCATGAGCAATAAGTGCGCCTTGGCCGCTGATCTTGTCGACTTCCACTTCGCTTTTGAAAGCTTGGCCGTCTTCCATCTTCCACACGTAAAATTGATTCGCTTCAGCGCCCGCTTGTAGTGTCGTCATCGGTAGCTGATAACCTTGAACATCACTCAAGCCAGCTTTCGCCATATCGACATTTACCGTAACGCTCGTACCCGGCAGAATTTCACTTTCAGGTTGCTGCATCTGCATCCAAAACTCGTATGTACGTGATTGTGGGTGCAATTCACTCGTGTGCTCTAGATACGTCAGAGGATATTCTCCAGAGTGACCACCAAAGGTCGCTTCAGGACGGTAGCTACTTGAACGCATGTCTGGGCTGATAGACGCTAAGATCGAATCTGATACTTGAATTCGCACATACACCTTGTCGTTCTGGTACACGCTGAGTAACGTTTCACCCGGTGTCGTGTTTTCGAAACGTTGCTTATCGACGGTTGAAACCGTTCCCGAAAATGGTGCTAAAAGCTCTGTGTAACTCAGCTTACGTTCTGCCGCAGCCAAATTAGCCGATGCCAGTTTGTAATTAGCAGTCAGCTGATCGTGTTCTGATTGCGACAACATCTTGTTGTCAAACATCTCAGAACCACGCGCCAGTTGCTTACTCGCTAATTTGAATTGCGATTTAGCGTCTGTCAGATCTTGAAGGTATGTTGCGTTGTCTAAGGTCGCCAGTAGCTGGCCTTTTTCTACGTTGTCACCAGCTTCAACCAATACTTGTTGAATCTCACCAGCAAGCTTAAATGCCAATGGTGTAAGTTCCGCAGGCATCACCTGTCCGTTAAAACTTCTGAATTGGTCAGTCAGTGGCGCACCTACTTCAAAGGTTGAAACCAAAAGTGAAGGCTGCTCACGGTGGTCGGTTTCATTGTTACAAGCTTGAAGCAATAACGCAGAGACAACCACAACTGATAATTTGGAAAGGTTCATTAAATACCGCCCTCACGTAACCAAGCTTTTACTTGTTGCCCATCAGATAACACATCGACACCCGCTTCTACGATCAGGTCGCCAGAAGACAAGCCTTCAATAACCTTGCCTTGCCCATCAAGGGTGACTTGTACTTTAGAAATCAATTGAGACTCTGGGTTGTAGCGCCATAGTTCACCCTGGTCGGCTTCTTTGCTTAACCAAGCTGAATCAACAATGCCAATACCGTAGTCCGATCGGTTTTTCTGAACTTCAACTTGTGCCGTCATACCAGAAAGCAGATTAATACCTTCAGGTTTCTCGATAGACACAACCGCTTGGTAGCTGTTGGTGTCTTCGTCTGGTTGCGTTGAGATCTCTTTAAAACGCGTTGGGATACGAATGCCGCGGTGGCTATCCATCACAACCCACATGTTTGAGTTAGTTAGGTCTTGAATAGAACGGTCTTCAAGCTTTGATACAGGAATAGAGAAAGTCACATCCATCTCGCTGTGGTTCAAAATATTAAGAACCGGCTGCTTTTCAGCGATTAACTGATATTGCTTACCAAACACCATCGATACCACGCCATCGAATGGAGCAACTAAGGTGGTGTAACCAAGGTTTGTCTGTGCTTGGTCCAACTCAACTTCAGCGGCAGTAAAGGTGTTTACGGCTTGGTCGTAGTAATCCGTGCTTACAAGCTTCTTCGAGTACAGCTCAGACGCTTGATTGTATTGGCTGTTCGCCAGATCAAATTTTGCTTGTGCTGCATCAACCGCGATACGGTAGTCCGTTGCATCTAGCACAGCGAGTACTTGGCCTTTCTTCACCTCTTGTCCCATACGCACAGAGAACGTTTCAATATCTCCACCCACTTGGAAAGAAAGCGCGGCACGGTCGGTCGCGTCCACTTTTGCGATAAAGCTATCAAGCTCGATATCCGTCTGCTGAGGGATCTCAAACAGCTTTACTGGCTTAACAACTTGAACCGTTTCTTCTGACTGAACCTTGTTACATCCGGTCAAAGAGCTTGCGAGTAATAGTGCAGCAAACGCCACTCCTATCTGCTTACCCGTCTTGGCTTGAATAGACAAATTGGACTGCATGATGCATCTCCATTTAATTATTATGATTTATTACACAGGTGGGCAGTATATTTAATATTAAAGAATTCTCAAGCTTTACTTTCCACCTGTGCAGTATTTTTTATTTTAAGGAAAACAGTGTAGAATGTGGTAATCAGGTAAATGTGTGAAAAGAAGATGACAGAAAAGAAACAAGGTAGAAGAAGCGCAAAAGACGCCGAAGAGACTCGATTTTTGATCATGAGTGTTGCTGCGGATATGTTCTGTGAGCATGGTTATGATAGCGTTTCGCTACGAAACATCAGTGAAAAAGCAAGCGTCTCACATAGCCTTATCCGCCATCACTTTGGTAGCAAAGAAAAGATCTGGCATGCTATAAGCGACTGTTTACATGAATATTTTCAGTCTTACATTGCTAAGATAGTGGAAGAGTTACCAAAAGGCATTGCGCCAAACATTACTATCTATTTATTTAGTATGCGTCTCTTTAGCAACATGATTCACTCTCGCAAACCGATGCAACTTATCACTGACTCTGTTCGCCAAAAAGACAACTTGGTTGATTACTTTATCGACAATGTTGGTGATGTCGAAAAAGAAATTAATATGTTGGCAGAAGAATATAATGATGCGAACCCAGATAACTTGATCAACATTTATGAAATTAAATGGCAAATGATCATGTACGCGCACGGAGCGGTATGCCTAACCCCTTTCATGGAAAGCACGTGGAATGAAGGTGACATGCAATCGACGCCTGAAGAAGCATTGTTAAAACATTGGCAATTGTTCAACAAGCAAATGATCAGTACGTTCAATATCAGTGAAGAATGGGTCTTGAATCCAAGCTCGATTGAAGAGCTAATTTATGAAGTCCCTTGCGTGTGGAAGTGCAATCAAGAACACCATTAATCGAATGCTTTTGTCCGCCCTGATCGTAAATTAATTGACTTAATATAAAAACGCGCCGTTACAGAACCAACTGTAACGGCGCGTTTTTATATGTATAGATCTTTAATCGAGTTCTTTATGTCAGCTTATTAGCGACGTGCTTTACCGCGGTTTTGATGGATTTTAAGCTTGGCTTTCATCTTACGTTTCTCCGATGAACGACTCTTACTGCGACCACCACGGTCGGGAGTCACATCTTTTTCAAGGCTTGGCTCAAAACCCTCTAGCCACTCTTGAGGCAGGCGCGTATCCAGCAATCGTTCAATGTCACCCAGTAGGTAAGCTTCATCCTGACTCATCAAAGAAATGGCTAAACCGCTGTTGCCTGCGCGGCCTGTACGTCCAATACGGTGAACGTAATCCTCAGCTTTGAATGGCATGTCGTAGTTCACAACTTGTTCTAGTTGCTGAATATCGATACCACGAGCTGCCACGTCAGTCGCAATCAACGCGCGTACCTTGCCTGATTTGAAATCGTCCAGTGCCTTTTGGCGCGCACCCTGGCTCTTATCACCATTGATTGATGCCGCTTTAATGCCGTCTAGCTTAAGCTCTTTAACTAGTGCATCAGTGCCCTGTTTAGTTTTAGTGAATACCAACACTTGTTGCCAGTTCTTGGAACCGATCAGGTAAGCAAGTAGCTCACTCTTACGCGATTTATCAACGGGATAAACCATCTGGGTAACCGTGTCCGCGGTACTGTTTTTTGGCGTCACTTGAATTTCACTTGGCGACTGCATCATACGATGCGCAAGCGCTTTTATTTTATTATCGAACGTCGCAGAGAAGAACAGAGTCTGACGTACTTCATTCATGCGTGAAAGAATGCGTTTAATATCAGGCATGAAACCCATGTCCAACATTCGATCCGCTTCATCAAGCACCAATACTTCAGTGTGGCTTAGTATGATGTTCTTAGTGAAAATGTGGTCGATAAGACGACCAGGCGTTGCTACTAAGATATCTGCGCCGCCACGTAGGTTATCCGTTTGCACCTTCATGCTAACGCCGCCGTAAGCGACAACCACTTTAATGTCGGTACCTTTCGCGTAACTGGTTACGTTATCAAACACCTGTTGTGCTAATTCACGCGTTGGCACTAATACAAGGGCGCGGACTAACTTAGGGTTTGGGATAACGTTATCTTTAGTCTCGATTAATCTTTGAATAATCGGCAAACCAAAAGCTGCGGTTTTACCTGTACCCGTTTGCGCACCAGCCAATACATCTTTGCCTTCTAGCACCAATGGAATCGCTTGCTCTTGAACACTGGTTGGAGCCGTAAAGTTCAGCTCGGTGAGTGTTGTAAGCAGTTGGTCAGACAATCCAAGTTGGTTAAAAGATTTAGTAGGTTCAGACATAGTATGATGCTCAAAGATTAAATAGGCGCGGATTGTAGCAAACCTGCATTACGCTGTTTACCTTTCCTTTTGATTTTTCGTCAATTGAAGTGCACTAAACTGGTTTGCTTCTTCTAAAACGCTTGGATATAGCTCATTAAAGTGACACTGCAACTTATCATAGTGGCATTCTAGGTCTTCGTAACAGTTTTTGAGCATACCTAGCTTAGGCCTTCTTAACGCCATTCGCTGTAATACCAACTCGATGGAAGACATGTCTTGATAACTTTCCAACCACCGTTGTTCCGCCATCTTCTGATGAATAGTAATGAAGTTCTCAGGCCAGTGTGACTCTTGATGTTCGAAAATCTGTTGATGACTGTCTGAACAAAAGTGCTCTAATGATTGTGTCGAGAACTGCCCCCAATGATTGGCTAAGCAGTGATCCCAGAAGACATCGAGAGCAATAGGAGCAAAGCGCTTTGTTTGATCTGAAAAGAGAGATTTTGCAGAACGAGACACATCATGACGGTCGGTATAGCTATCGACGAATCGATGAAGCCTTATTCCGTTAGAAAGCGAATCTGAATAGTGTTTATTCGGGTCACCCTTAACGAAGTCACCTAACAGGTTACCGGCTAAGTTACTGTTGCAGTGTTGAGCGATGTGTAGGTGTGCGAGAAAGTTCATTGAACCTCATTAAAGTATCGAGAACTAAGTAACATGGTAAACGTACTCGTTTATCTTCGCGAACTTTAATGAGGATAGTTTTGATATGACGTGTGAGCGAATGAGATTTGCTCAGTTTAAGAATTGTCTAATTTGAGAACGTTGAACTACAAAAACTTTTAGCTAAGGAAGCTTTCGTTTAAGTACTTTTGCTAAAAAAGCTCAAGTTAAAAATTTAAAAGCTTAGTTCGAAGACTTAAAAAGTTCTTCTGCTAATTGTTTAACTGTTTGTTCATAGTCAGATAAATCAATGCCAATTTCCATAGCATCTAACAACTCAAGACTTTCGTCATTATAAGATTGGTCACTCATAGTGCCCCCTCTATTCCTTGATGTGGACATAATGTCCTGTTAACTAGTACACCATCTTGGACTTATATTATGTCACTTTGATGAACGCACTCTACTCTACCCATTCCATATTTATAGCTTGAAGCTACTCGCGATCATTAACGCTTATTTACGTTAAAGGGGTATACGCGAACGACATATGTACTGCTACCTTACACCAAGTACAACAAATTACTCTACAAATTTTGAAGCAGATCATGGTCAAACGTTTGCTTAGACATTTCTGATGCCCTGTCATTCATTATTGTAAATGTTAATTTACAGTGGATATTTTTAATTACATTAGAGATTGCATTTGGAATTAAACTCAATCAGAATACTTGAAAATCGAGATATTCTTTGGGTTTATGCGCTTAAGCTAGAAGAATTACAATGAAAACACACTCTAACGTAAAGAATTATATACAATGAATAAATCAAAGGTTTTTGGTAGTACTTTGATCATTGCAGGCACCACTATTGGTGCTGGCATGCTCGCTCTTCCACTTGCTTCTGCAGGTATTG
>PJEL010003956.1_pt1 | contig 12412 bp, 6 predicted proteins | sample 1853271 | NCBI WGS metagenome assembly PJEL01 (sample SAMN08108733, study PRJNA415343) | Invertebrate metagenome, whole genome shotgun sequencing project. | host: Globobulimina | place: Sweden: Gullmar Fjord | collected 2015-08 | reverse complement strand
TGGCAGCTCTGGCACGTCGTGCCCTGGGCCGGATAAGGGCTAGCGAGCCACTCGGCGAAGGATTCGTAGATCGGCACGCCCCAAAAACTGGCATCGTGGCATGGCGCACAGATCTCACTTTCTTTCATGAGAGGCAGGTACGTGTCCGGTCCGACGTCAACGTCATCGTAGGGTCCGAAAAAGAGCTGGCGTTCAGGATCGGGGCGCATCAATTCGATCGACAGAATACCGGGCATATTCTCGAACGGGCGACCCGTTGCAGGATTGAGCTTCACCCCAGAGATTTTGTGACAAAAATCGCAGTGCGTGCCTAATGCATCGACCCCTTGAACCTCGTTCGGGTCGATACCGTAGGGTTTTTCGATCGCGGCGCTGGGCAGGTGGCAGGCAGCGCAATTGCCCGAGGTCTCAGGGAAATCCAATTTGTACCCTGGGCCGAAGTAGGGTCGATCGGGGTCGGGGCGCAAGCGAAACGAACCATAGTCCCGGTTTCTCCCACGGCGAGTGGCCGGGCTCACATTGCCGCTCAAATCCGAACCGTTGTACATACTCATGAATCGGGGGTTTTGGGTGCCGAGCGCATGCGCGCCAGTTACCCATTGATCATTGATGGCCTGGCCATGGCAATCGCGGCAACCCAGAGCAAATTGCTCAGAAAGAGGAAGGAATAGTCTCCGGAAGGACACCTCAGCGGCGAGACCCATGGCAGCTTGCGTGAACAACTCATCTGGCGCCGAACGTTGATCTACGGCTGGGGGAATCCATGAATACCGGTGATTATCAGCGACCGCGTACGGCTCGATTCTGAACACCACCTTCGTATCCCAGGGCCAAACGTCTTTTCCGGCGACATAGTAGCCCTTTTTCCAGCATGTCAGACGCGCGGGAAGGTCTGAATCGAAACCCGACAGAAGGAAATGTCCATCGATATCAGCCTCCGTGGAGATGGTTGTATTCTTGACGCGAATAAGCGCTCCACTCGCTGGCTGACCAGCGGCGGTGCGAACCACTCCAGATACCTCCTGCACGTTCCAAAGTCGCGGAAACAATGAGTCGATAGCGAGCAATCCAATCACTACTGCTGGAGGCAGAAATCTGAACAGAGAACTCAAAATGTCTGTGGTCTTCCTTTTCGGGACGATCTTACCAGAGAACGTCTCATCTCCCTGAAGATGCCTTCTAATGCCGTTGCGAACGAGATGACTGTAAAGGTTCCACCCGTCACATTTAAAAGGTGCCAGTCACGCCATTCCGCCATTGTTCAAACCAGAACCCGCCATTGAAATGGCGGCATCCAATTGATCAAGCAGGGCAACGAGGATGTACCCTCAAACCACCAGCACTCAATTCTCCTCAGCGGTCAATCGTACGCGCGAGCCGCGCCGGTAGGCTGGAAGATCGATCGTAGTCAGGCCGCCGGCGCCGTCGGCGACCACCGCATAGCGACCCTGGACTGCGACCGCGTTGGCTGTGCCACCGGTGTGGCGCCAACCCAACTCCACCGGCGCCGCTGGATCCGAGATTCCGAGCACGAGCACGCCGCGCTCAGTATCACTGACCAGGGCGAGGTCTCCGGCCACTGTGACTCCGCGGGCGTCGCCCGGAGTTGTGACATCGGCCACGACGATAGGCTCGAAAGGGTCAGACACATCGATGATGTACAACCCGAAAAGATCCGGGTTCTCCCAGTCGGACGTAGTCACAAAAAGATGGTGACCGCTGACCGCAATCGCCAAAGGCCGGCCGGTACAGGTTGTCGCTGCTATCTCGGTTGGTGCAGTCGGGTTTGATACATCAACGATCCGGATATCGGTACTTGACACCGAGTTCACGTTCACGCCCAGAAGGACAAAAGCTGTGCTGTCGGCGACCGCGATGTCCTCCGGCCTATAATCGGACTGCCCATCGTACGAACCCACCTCCTCCGGCGCCGCCGGGTCGTGCACATCGAAAATACGCAGAGTCGGAATGCTAGCCACATAGGCGTAGCCGCCAACAACCTGCAACGCGTAGGCAGAGATGTTTGCGGCACCGATCTCCCGAGGTCTTGTGGCATCTTCGAGGTCAATCACCCGCAGTCCTTGGCCGCCCACGAAGGCCAGATTACCCTCGATGACGACGTGATGATCCACTGTCGGCATCCCGAGCCACCCAAGTTCGCGAAGCGCGTAGGGATCGGCCGAATCGAAGATACGAAGGCCGCCTGGGGCCTCGGTGGTCACCGCAATACCGCCCCCTATCGCCACCCCGGTCGTCGCCGACGGCACAGGCAAACTGCCCGCTCTGCGCAGCCGGGCCGGCTCGCTGATATCAACGACCTGAACGCCGCCATCCCAGTTCCCGAGATCGAGCACCGAGACGTACGCGATACGTCCGGCTGGCAAGATATCCAACGGGGTATTGTCCCGCCACTGTGGCGCCTGGGGCTCGTAGGTCCCGACCAATATCGGATCGCCGGGATCACGAATATCGTAGCTTCGAATACTTCCCGCTTCATGGAATGATTGGGACACAGTAGCGAGCAGAAAATCACCGCTCGGCGCCATGTCGAAGACCAAAGCCCCGATGTCGGTCGCAGCGATCAGCGAGGGGGCGCCCGCATCAATAATATTGACGGAGTACAGCGTACCTTCCCGAGACCCGGTCCCCGAAGCCACGTATGCGACGTCGCCCATTGTTATCAGGCTGGTAACGAAAGAACCGATCGGCTGCCACTCCTTCTCGTACCAACCGAGCACCGACGGGTGCGAAGGATCGCTCACGTCGATAATACGCAAGCCATCATGAGAGCCAAGCAACAGCCGGCCACCTTCCATATAGGGGACACCGGTCACCGGTAATGACGCCACCTCGATCGGATCGTTCGGGTTGGAAAGATCGAAGACCTGGAGGGTATCGGCGATGGTCAGGGCAAACGACCCGGCGGAAAGCACCCACCTCGCGTCGCCAACGGTCGCGATCGTGCTTGTCAATAGCGGCGCCTCGGGATCGTCAACATCGATAATCTGTACCCCAAAAGGGGCAGCGACGAGAACGTGGTGGCCCGAGACGGCCACACTTCTACCGGTGCCCAGGCTTTCCATCGATACAACCAGGTTGGGACGGGCTGGGTCCTGCACATCAACGATCGTCAACCCGGACTCGAGCCCCGTGCAATAAAGGTAGTGGCCGGCAAGCACCATCTCTCGAGTTTGGCCGGCAAAATCGAGCGTCCCGATATCAGACAGCGCAGGCAGTTCCAGAGCGTCGATAGTGTAAATGCCGCTGTATTGGTCGGCGAGAAAGAGATAATCGCCGGCCAACTCCACGTCGGTGATGCGTGCGTCCCACATTTGATAACCACCGGCACCGATCGGGCCCGACGTGATGTCGAACACCAATGCGCCGACTACCCGGTCTGCGAGCACGAGATGATCCCCGGCGCACTCCATGTCGGAGACGATGCCCATCCAGCTCGTTGATTGTCCGTTGCTCGAGTACAGGTTCGCATATACCTCCCACCCCCCCTGCTGATGCTCCGTCATGTAGACGCCATCGTTGCAAGCAACAACAAGCACCGGGGGATAAGGCTCCCAGCTTGCAGACGGGTCATCGACCCGGTACCAGGGCTCGCCAGGATCACTCACGTCGACCACCAGCAAGGTGCCGTTTGCCAAGGCGAGATAGACCGTGTCTTCATTCATAGAAATGTCCTCGAAATCTCCTGTCGCGGATACGGAGCCTATGGCCACCGGCGCCGAGGGAACCGAAATATCTAAGGCCGTGAGCTTGAGCTCGAAGCTGTCGCCTTCCCGAAGCTGTGTGACCGCGAAGGCATTGGTTGGGGTAGCAGTTACCGCCACCACCGAGCCGGCCAAACCAACGTTCCAGCCCTGAGGATCACACGGGTCTTCGTAACTCACCATCCACAAGCCACCCGACCCAGCGGCGACCGCCAACCACCCGGTTTCGACCGGCGCCAATCCCTCGATCACTGCAGGAAGGGTTATCTCGCCAAGCACCTCCAACGAGCAAGGCTGGGACACGTCAATAACCTGGAGCACCTTGCCGCTGGCGACCAAACCGAGATGACCCATTACCAACATCTCCGATACCGGTCCATAACCCCAACTCGTCACCACTGCTGGGTGCTCTTGACTCAGGATTCCGAGTGGCTGTGTAAAGACAATCCCGACGAAAAGCGTAATGACTCGAGCCAACATCACAAGCCTCCAGATAGATTGGTTGCCGAAGGAATTGAACATTCCATAATTATCAATGAAGGTTATCACGATCCCCGAAGTTCCGAAGTTATTAAGGGAATAAGGGAATAAGAGTGCCAGGTACCGCTCTGCTGATCTAGTGACTCAGGGCGCCTCGCTGGCAGCCTGATCCAACGCCTGTGCGGATGCCGCGAATTCTGGATCTGCCGCCCGCCGAATCGCACCACGGCGACCCCAGCGGCTGACACCATCGTGTGATTTCCCGAGTTCATCGGCCAGGTCCTTCACCTTAACACCGTAGCGCTCTATTCCTACCAGGCCAACCAGGTCCCGGGCCCTTACAACCTCAGGGTCCCGTCCCCGCCCACCCAAAGTCTCTCGATTAACGCCAATGAACACACAAGCCAGCTCGAGCCACTCCTTCGCTCCGTACCGCGGCCGCCACTTCGCCGTGCTCCTCCCCAACTCGTCGATGAACGCTCCCTCTCGCCGCCGTAGTCGTTCTTCCTCGGTCGGACGGCCCGTCTTCCACCACGGCAGCCTACCCGGACCTTCGCTCCGCCATTCTTCCTCACTCGCACTGGCCAGTGCCCCGCGGTACGACCGCAATGCCCGACGCTTTGTTTCTCCGTACAGCAAAAGCACATCGTCAACCGCAACCAGGGGGTTTTTTCTCTTTCCAATGACATCTCGATGCCCGCTCCATCGATACCCTCCGACCTCATCGGCCAAACCTGCGGTCACCGGGTTCAAGTGAACATAAGCAATCAGCTGTTTCAGGTAGTGCTCATCGCCAACCTCCTTGGCCTTGAACCTCCCTTGCCACAGCGAACCATCGATCCGATCGCGCAGATTCCGCGCCCGCGTCACCTTCTGTTGAACGGTTTTCATCGTTCGCGAAAGATCAACCGGACCCTGTCGGATAACCAAATGGTAGTGGTCTCCGAGCAGGCTCCATGCGAATACCACGGCGCCGTCTCGCTCTACCGCTTTACGAAGCAGGCCAACAAATATCCCGGCCAAGTCCTCGTCAGAGAACAACCTCAAACCACCGTCCACCCGGTTGTAGACGTGATACAACCGCCCCTCCTCGAAACTTCGACATCTTCTCGGCATTCGCACCTCCGCCTCAATCTTAACAGATCCATAGAGCGGTGCCTGGCACTATTAAATCCCCAACAGGGTGCCATCTCTCTCCTTTCTGTGACAAGAAGGTGAACAACTCTATCAAGCTGTGCCCGGGCGACCTGCATCAATTACTTGAGCTCTGGGCACATCTCATTCGGAAGAATCGTTCATCTTAGGAATTTGGTGTTTCTTAAATATCTGCGAAACCTTCTGGGTACTTCATGACATTATCAATGTAATGATTGAATTCGAAGATACCGACTCTGGCCACATCCTTGATCTCAGCCGGCTCGACCTGAGCTTTCAAGAACTCGTTAATGGTTATGTCAACCCGAAGTGGTCCGATCGCGTGTCGGACCATACCGGATGACCACTGGAGGAAATATGAAGACGAAACGTCAACTCTTGACTCTCTCTCTGATTAGCCTGCTCGCGGCATTCTCGATTGTCTCGGCCGGACAAGAATCCACGGCCGCAATCGATACTCGTCTCGAATTCAGGCTTGCTAGCGATCAACAACGCCCTGGATGGGAGCCCGCCATCAACGGAGACGCAACGATCTACCTTGCACCCGATGCTGCTCTTGACCATACCGACCTCGCCAAGGCCTGGTATGAACCACAGGGGCAGTTCCACAACATCAGCGTCCATTTCACCGAAGAGGCAACCCTGGAATTCGCACGCCTCACCAGCAAGAACGTGGGTCTGAAGATAGCCATCGTCTTCAATGGTGAGGTCATTTCGGCGCCGGCCATTCGGGCCCCCATCACCCAAGGTCGAGCTATGATCACCGGCAATTTCACCGAACAGGAAGCTCGCGACCTCGCAAAACGCATCCAGACTTCGATCAATGAACAGCAGGGATCAAGATAGAAATATCGCCACGTTCACCAAGTCCACCAATATCGCCATGAGATGCCGAATTATCCCGAGGTTATGGATGCTTGGCTGAGGCCGTTTCTTTCCAAGGCCAACCACATCCGCTTGAGGAAAATCAGCGGCCATCGCTGCGGCACGTCCTCCGCACCGTCGAAGACTTTCTCCGTCTCCCAGAAGGGCACCTCCGCGGTGGGACATGTACCCAGCTAGACAGTTGGCACCGATGCCGATGATATTTCACATTAGGTTTTGTGGTCAGCACAGCGGGCCAGTCTGTAGGTATCGCGCCCCGATTCTTTGGCGCGGTACATCGCTGAGTCTGCGCTTCCGAGGAGCATCTCGACGTCCTGCCCGTGCTCAGGAAAGACCGCAATACCAATGCTACATGAGGTGCGAACCTCGTGCTCGCCAAACCTGAAAGGCTGTCTCACGGAGTCGAGAATTTTCTCGGCGACCTTGGCTGCATCCTCGACTCCGGTGATCCCAACCACCAGGACCGTGAACTCGTCGCCCGCCAAGCGTGCAACGGTGTCGCCCTCCCGCACAGATTGTTTGAGCCTCGCTGCGACGGATTGCAGTAATTGATCCCCGATGATGTGACCCAATGAATCGTTGATGGCTTTGAGATGATCAAGATCCACAAACAAAATGCCAATCCTGTGACCTGCACGCTGCGTCTGCGACACTGCCAGCGAGAGCCGGTCAACAAAGAGTCTCCGGTTCGGCAGGCCGGTCAGAGTGTCGTGGTACGCCAAGGTTTTGATCTGATCCTCAGCGGCTTTCTGGTCTGTTATGTCAACAATCACTGCCAGAACCGCTGGCTCTCCACCCAGCTCGAGAAGGCGTGCCGAATAATCGGCCCAGCGTTCCTCTCCGTCACTGCGAATCACCTTTAGCTCGTAGCGAGCGGGGACCAACTCACCGCGCAGCCGGGCTGCCGCCCGCTCACGAACCAGATCACAAGAATCAGGGTGGATCGCTTCCCAAAAACCCTTTTCCTCCAACTCTTCATACGTAGGTTTGGTCATCGTTTTCGGACCCCCTTTCCCGTACTTGGCAAAAAGCCAACGAGCGGCATATTTTCAAAACCGGCGTCTCGCTTCTATTGTACAAAGTCCCGGTCTATAACGCCGCAAGGATGTGAAGCTGTTGGCAACCAGTTGACAACATTGTCGTAAAGCCCGTATCTGGATACGGTATTCCGTTTGGCAGCCCCTCTCTGAGTGAAAACTATTGAGAATTTTGGGCAGATTCCGAGTCTGAAGTTTGTGTTTGCTAAAATTGTCTCAGAATGAAATTCGTTACTTCTTCACACCAGACCGTAGGCAATGGGCCGACTGGAGGACTCGATCGTGAACATTCCAGCGCGTTGAAGCTCAAGGAAACGACACCGTGACTAGCCCGCCTATCTCACCAGTCTTCTACTGCGGCCTGCGATGCACCGCACCTCGGAGCCGCAGGAGGAGAGACGCAGGCCGCGAAGCGGTGCCAGCGAACAGAACACTGGTGAGATATGCGGGCTAGCGATTCTCCTGGCGGATACAACGAGGATACGGCACGGTGCCGGCAACTTTCGTGTCTCGAATCGGTAGAACATGACCTCGCGTACTGGGATGATCTCACTGGCCTATACAACAAACGACTGCTTTCCCGTCTGCTTGACGAATGGTGGAACTCGTTCATCAGCGAGCACGACACGTTTTCGCTGATCGTGATCGACCTCGACGGCTTTAAGGACGTCAACGATTCTTACGGCCATCTCACTGGTGACCAGGTTCTTCGTGAAACCGCAAGAATCCTCAAAAGCCACTTTCGGAGCAATGATGTCGTCATACGATACGGCGGAGACGAGTTTGTCGTCGTTCTCCCGGGCGCTGGCACCGAAGAGGCCGATCTTCTCGCAGAACGGGCACGCACTGCCATATCGGAACACCAGTTTTCGGTCGAAGATGACCCAAACACACTGCACATCGCCGTATCTTTCAGTGTTGGCATTGCGAGCTTTCCAGACGGTGGGTCCAACGGTATCGAGGTGCTCAAGCGGGCGGATCTTCGACTCTACGCAGACAAACGTAAAAGACAACGGAGTTTCAGAAAGAGGCATTCTGCTTGGTGGAATACCGGTATCGCCGTCGCCTTATTACTCGTTGCTTTCGTCGCGATCAAAGGATTCGATTTCTTTTTCCAGCCGTCGCCAGAAGCTCCCACAATTCCGACAACCCGGCCCACACAGAGCAATGCCCGAGAAGGCCAACTCATCGCTCAGATCGAAGAACTGCGCTCTCAGCTCGACGAACTTAGCGCAGATCGTATAACCCAAATCCACGCTGAGGACGAGCCAAGCGTCAAAGAAATTGACAGGTTGAACGCGAAAATCCGTACACTGCAGGAGGAACTCAGCGATCTCGCAGCAATCGAGCGTGAGCCAACGCCAACGCCAGCGCCAATTGTTGTCGTTGCAAGCCCAACAGTGAAAGCCTCTCCGGTGACGCTTGGCCAGAAAACACCAACCGCCCCGACGCCAACCGTGCCACCGTTGGTTATTGACAACCAGCTCACGCCGATCGTCGTGCCGCCAGTACTCATCGGCTATGACAAACCGAGGTACCCAAGAATGGCCCTTCGACTGCGAAAAGAAGCTGCGATTCGTCTCGAGGTTGTTGTTGATGCTTCAGGACGGGTCGTCGAGGTTCATCCTCTCGCAGCCGAAGCCGGTCTTGGCTTCGACGCAGAAGCTCAAAAAGCGGCATTCTCTGCCCGTTACGAACCAGGCACAATTGATGGTGAACCAGCTCAGACGAAAACCGTGCTCGTCATCCACTTCAAATTTAGTGACAACTCACCCTAACTTCACACCAACAACCTGCTCATGCCCGCACAATTGAGTTGACCCGCCATCTCGCACTTTGATCATTGGCGGCCCTCGACGAGCTGCATCACGATAAAAATCGTCTATTCTATTAAGGCTGGTTCACATTATTGAAGTATCGGTCTCCAGGATCGTGACCGACCAATCGTCGAAAGGATGCCTGCCATGCGTCATGTTCGGAACTCTGTGGTGTGTTGTTTGCTTGGACTGTTGCTGAGCGCAATGAGCGGGTGTGGTTACAAACCGAGATCAGAGGTAGAAGGAATTCTCATCATGCAAGCGGTAATTCCGTTTGTGCAGATCGTATCTTGTGTCGTCACGGACCGTTGCCCTGGCCCTGAAAAATCTGCCGTGGCCTCAGCAGGGGAAGTGTTGTTCCTCTCCGCGACTGCTCATGTCTCGGGCGCTCTGGGTACCAACTGGCGTTCAGATGTGGAGCTCCATAATTTGGCTGACACCACCGCAACGGTGACGATCAGAATGCTCATTCATCGCAGTAACAACAGCTCCTCCCCACGGATCGAACTGAGCATCGAGCCCGGCCAAAGCATTCGGCTGGCTGATGTACTGGAAAGCGCATTCGCTCGTGACGGTCAGGCTGCCCTGTTGATCTCGGTCGCCTCCGGGCGAGTCATTGCCACCAGCCGCACCTACAACCTGCTCGAAGGCGGCAACCCGATGGGATTGCCCCCCGGCTCAACCTTCGGCCAGTACATACCTGCTTTGCCCATCGGCCAGACCATTCAGGGCGGCGAGGAGGGGCGGCTGATTCAGCTCTCGCACAGCGCCGCCATCGATAGCGGTTCCCGCACCAACCTCGGAATCGTCAACGCGAAAGCCCTCGACCTCAACGTGGAAATCGACCTTTACGAGGCGGATGGAACTCTGCTCGGTAGTGTGCCAGTGACCCTTGGCCCCTTTGGCTATCGCCAGATGAATCTGGTCTTCGCGAATGTGACCGCTGGTGATGTTGCTGACGGCTACGCCGTGGTGCGGTGCTTAGCCGCAGAGTGCGCCTTCTTCGCTTACGCCTCGGTGGTGGATAACCTCACCGGCGATCCGATCGCCATTTCGGCAATGCGGGTGCCAGAGTTGGAGCCGCAGGGTGTAGGTGAGGAGGCCTGGGTCGTTGCCGCCGCCCATGTGGCCGGCGCCGCAGGCACAAACTGGCGCACTGATCTCGAGGTGCACTGCTGGGGCGATACCACCGCCCGCTATGACATTGAGCTGCTTGAGCACGGCGCCGACAATATCGAGCCAATCAGTGCCTCGTTTATTCTGAGCCCCGGCAACAGCGAACGTTTCGAGGATGTTTTATTTCAGGAGTTCAATTTTGAAGGCGCGGCCGCGTTGCGTATCAGGCCGACCGCCGGCCATGTACTGGTGACGAGCCGGACCTACAACCTGCTAGAGGCTGGAAATTCCACCGGCCTCCCGGCGGGCGCGACGTTCGGGCAATACATTCCAGGTCTTAGCATCGACGAGGCTATTGATTTCGGCGAAGAGGGACGGCTGATCCAGCTTTCGAACACACCTGGCGTGGATAGCGGCTTCCGTACCAATCTGGTATTGGTGAACGCCACCTACATCGAGATTGCGGTGGAGATTGATCTTTTCCGCAGCGACGGATCCTTCCTGGGCACCAAAACGCGAAGCCTTGCGCCTCTTGAATACCGGCAAATCAACCGAGTCTTCGAATCCGCTACCGGTACAGAGGTGAACGACGGTTATGCCATTGTCCGCCCCACCACAGAAGGCGGCGCGGTTTTCGCTCTCGCCTCAGTAGTCGACAATCTGACCGGCGACCCGGTCGGACTCGGCGCCGTGCAAGTTCACTCAGTCGCGGCCGGCGTTGCGGTCGCGCAGCTCGAAACCGCCCTCGACGTATTTGGCCGGACCACCATCGAGAACTCGGTTGACGGCATCCAACTGGTTGGTGTCGACGGCATTCTCAATAGATTTGTGAGCGTGTGGCCGGATTCGGTCTCGTCAACACCCAGCGGAATGGTCGTCGACTTCGGTGAAGGCACCACTATGGAGGACGGGTCTGTATGGTCTGGCTCGGCGACGGTCGACACCTCAGGGATGAACACCAGTGGCGACCAGATCGCAGGCACAACGGCGATCACGATCGACGATCTCGAGGCAAATGGCGTCCCGGCCGGGAGTTCCACCAACTGGATCTTCGATCTCGAAGAACGCGCCGACGGCACGGTGGTTGGTGAGATCTCCGCTGAATCCATCAGCGGCAATTCTGCTTCTGGGGGCGTTTCCGGAACCATCACCATCGATACGGCGATCTGTGAGAAGTATCCTATCGCCGGCAGTTTGACCTTCATCTCTGACGGCCAGATTACGATCATCGCACCTAATCCGGAGTGTGACGGCAGCCTCGACACTGACGTATTTGTCTTGCCTCCGGATATTGACTTCGCCTTCACCTCAGCAAATCCTTGGGACCCGCGATCGAATGCATTCATAACCTCGGTGAGCAACGCTGAGGTCGCTACTGAAGGTGACATGGGGGGAGGGTACTGGCGTCCCATGATGGGCGCCGAAACGTTTTCCGCCACGACGCCCGGTGTCATCACCTTCCACTACGGCTTCGACCGCCCGATCATCGGCGGCGATCTCCTGCTCTCGTTGGCAACCTTTCATTGGTCCTACAGCAAAGGCCACGCCTTCCTCTACGGCTCCACCAACGGTACGAACTGGCAGCAGCTGGCCGAGGTGCAGCCACCGGATTTCGGACAGGGCAGAGGAGGCGGATGGGACGGGCCACTGCCATCAATGTTTACTGGGGCGACGGATATCTGGCTGCAGGTGCGCCTCTACTCCTACGGTTCCGATGCGAGCCGCGGAGGCGTCTACTGCAATACGGCACAGATGTTCCGCTGGGATCCGCGCCAAACCACCAACACCTTCGAACTCACGGTAGATCTGGAGGAGTGAAATAGCGCGCTTTCCCAGATCGTCTAAAGGATTCTTGGCTTTGAGTATAGCCGGGTGTTCCGGCCGGCCTTCACGGGATTGAGGTGGATCTAGATCATGAGCTGATCCAGATATCGTTGTTCTTGGACCAACTTTGCTTTGTATCTACCTTGCCACAACGGACCAAACACACGTCGCCGGGCATTTACGCCGCGGGTGACTCTCTGTTGCAAGCTCCGCATCGGCCGGTCCAGAGACACCTTGCCTACTCGAAGCGCTAAGTGGTAGTGCTATGTGGCGCGCTCGGTTATGTGGAGTTGGCCACCAGGAGGTGCGTGAAACCTAGCCTGTTTTGATCCGGAACTCCACATAACAGATGATCTTCTAGAAAGGAGATCATCAT
>PJEL010003955.1_pt1 | contig 12413 bp, 8 predicted proteins | sample 1853271 | NCBI WGS metagenome assembly PJEL01 (sample SAMN08108733, study PRJNA415343) | Invertebrate metagenome, whole genome shotgun sequencing project. | host: Globobulimina | place: Sweden: Gullmar Fjord | collected 2015-08 | reverse complement strand
AACACGGAGCGACTCTATGGGATACTTAAATAAGGTTTTGCTTATCGGACGTTTGGGACAAGATCCCGAAAAACGAATTACTCCCAGCGGTCACACCGTTGTCAATATTAGCCTGGCAACGACCGAGTACTTCAAGGATCAGGCAGGAAATAAGCAGGAGCGGACTGAATGGCACCGGGTGGTGCTCTGGAATCGATTGGCGGAAATTGTTGAGCAGTATTGTCAAAAAGGAAGTCAAATATATGTTGAAGGGAGCTTGCAGACAAGAGAATGGCAGGATAAAGATGGTAACCGTCGTTTTTCTACGGATATTACTGCCCGCAGTATTCAACTGCTAGATTCAAAAGCGCAATCCGGACAAGGAGGATACCAACAACAAAGCGCCTCAGTGAACCAATCACCTCCAAATCAGCCTAACGGCAGTTTCGGTGCATCGCGGCCGAACTCCGGATCTCCTGATCAACCTTCCATGCCTAATAACGACGAATTTGTAGAGGACGATATCCCCTTTTAGACCAAATTAAGTCCGTTGGTAAAAAGCAAAACGGCACAAGAAGAAAAATTTAAACGCTGAGGCGAACCAGGTTCTATTGACATATGAAGGTCATTAAAGTGGCTGAATTGTATGTAAAATGCCTCAGATTATTCTTCCGAAAGCCAAGACATTACTCCTGCCAAAAAGTCCGTAAAATCAGTAACGGGGGTTAGCAAATGGCCATTTTTTTGAAGATAACGGATAAAGGTCATTTGCCTCTTTGAGTATCGCCTGATTTCAACCACTAACTTCTGAAACATGTCCTGGTAGGGGACTTCTCCCCTCAGAAAATACGATATCCAACGATATTCTAAGCCATATCGCTCAAGTTGGGCATGTGAAATCCCACTATCAAGAAGTCGCTGAACCTCATCGACCATCCCTGATTGCAATCGTTGTTTCAAGCGCAGTTCAATTCTTGCAATGAGAGCTTTTCGTTCAACTTGGATATAAAAGCAACGAGGAGCATACATCTCACTAAATGAAAGTTCTGGAAGTTCGTATGTTTGAGGTAATGTCTTTTTTTCAATCGCTCTGGCCATCCGGCGGCGACTTTCAGATTCCCAGTGATGAGATCCCCAAAGCCCCAAAGACTTCAGTTTGTCATAAAGAGACGTTCGAGAAAGGGATTCAAGATTTTCTGTGAACTCCAGATTGGTCTTTTGTGCAGTGAAGCGGTAATCATCTAACAATGATTTGATATAAAAACCAGTACCTCCACAGATGATTGGGACTGCATGTCTGCCTGCAATATCTTGCAATGCAGCATGCGCATCTTGCTGGAATTCCGAGACGGAGTAGGATTCGCCGGCCTCGCGAATATCAATGAGGTGATGCGGTATCCCTTGATACTCAGAAAGATCTTTGCCACTTCCAATATCCATATCTTTGAACACTTGGCGGCTGTCGGCAGAAATGATCTCACCACTGATATTTTTGGCCAACTTTACCGCGAGTGCTGTTTTTCCTGATGCAGTTGGCCCAAGTATGATGATAATTTTTGCTTTATGCCCCATGTTAGGAAGGGGAAAGGATGACGCTTGCGAATGATTTGATCATCCGCGCTGGTGATAAATAGATATCGAGGAATTGTTTCACGTGAAACAATTCCTCGATATCTGTCCCAAATTGCCTAAGTGCAGACTGGGTATGTTTTCCCGAAATTGCAGATCTGACTGCTTCGTAGCGTCTTTGAGCTGGTAACTCTTTGCTAATGATTTTGGGATCAATTTTTTTAAAATGTTTTTTTGCGGCCAAAAAATTCTTTTCACTTACGTATCCTTCTGCAATTCTTAAGAGTGCGAGCTGCTGAGCTTTTTTTGAACTTCCGGAAAGATAGTAGATTCGAAGCAGTGTTCGGTATGCTTGGTGGTGCTGTTTTTCTTGTAATTCGATTTCGCCCCTGATCTGTAATGACTTGACGTAGTGGCCGCTGGCCCGGTACTGATTGACATCACCCAGTTCCTCATATGCTTTTTTTAACTCGCTCAGTTGAAGCAAATTTCGGGCTATTAACAATTGTGTGTCCAGCCGAACATTTGTATTCAGCGGTTTTATAATTAAAGACTGGGCGAGTTGCAAAGAGTGTCTGAAATCTTTTGCTTGAGAATAGGCCTGTGCTAGAACGAAGCTAAGTTCGTTAAACCGATATGAAATCTGATTGATTTTAAGTTCTGGTTGAATCGCTTTAATGGTCTCTGAAGGCAGATGAATCGAATTCGCACAGTATCCAAACATAATGAGTCTGTCACGACGCTGGTATTCATTTTCAATGGAAACACCGGTTCTGCCAAGTTTTACGCACTGTGTATGGTTACCGCCCCGGAACCAAATTCGAATCCGTTTAATATGAATGCTGGCCTGATTATATTTGTACGACCGATTGTATTGCTCAAGAATTTTGTCCGCTTGGGCCAAACGGTCAGATTTTTGGTAAAATTCTGCCAGCAAATTAGTCAGATTGTAACGGACTTCTTCAGTAATTTCTTGTCGGCTGAGGATTAACTTCGCTTCATTGAGGAAAGAGGTATAGTCGTTATAGTAATAGCTGCTGAGCGCTATATTATAAAGAATCAGGCTCTTGAGTGTGTGCTCTTTGGTAAGACCTAATGCTCGATAAAACTGGTTTTTACTTTTTGGGTACTGCTGCAGATTGAAATAAGCATCGCCGAGATTAAGGTAGTAAAATCTGCGTTGCTCTTTATTAAGTGATTTTCTGAGAAGTTTAGATACGAATTTAATAATCGATTTGTATTCACTATTAGCGCCCCACACCTCCAGCCTTAAAGTAATAAATGGGTCTTGACTTTCGGGGATTTTGTCAATCGACTCTTTTGCTTCTTTGAATCGTCTTAGAGCCAGGAGTGATTTTACTTCATAAGTGATAAGCGTGTCCGAGCGATGTTGTGGAACATCTCTAATCAGATTGATGACTTTATCAAATTGCCTTTGGTCGTAATGAATTCTCGCAACAAACTCAAGTGACTCTATCTGTTTTGTTTGTTGCCAAATTTTTATAAAAACACTTTTAGCATCTTCACGTCTGTCTAATTTGAGAAGAGTCCCTGCTTGTATCAGCATTAATTCGATTTGCTGCTCTTTGTTAAGTGTTGGAAAGTTAGCAGAATGCAAAGTTGCCCAGGCTGGATCTGAAATTGATTGTTGATATTGGGCATAGATCAGTTGATACCGAATTTGATCGGTCGGCGCACTATGAACAGTTCGCATCAAATTCAAAAAATCCTGTTCTGCCAGCCCATATTGACCTAACTTTAGATGAGTTAACCCAAGGTTATATTGTGCAATCCAATAATCTGGGCTACTGCTGTCGACGGACATTGCACGGATAAACGCCTCTTTCGCCTGTGTGTAATTATTTTGTTTAAAAAATAGGTTGCCATCCAATAAAGCCACATGAAACTTCATTTCTGGGAAATCAAATTTTTGTTTTGAAACCAGAGCAAACAGTTCGGGATATTCGCTTGGGTCGTTTAAGTGGTGGCGTACCAGGAAAGACCCATAGGTGTGAAAAAGGGACCCTTCTTTAAAACCATTCAGAATCATAATAACACGATTCCATTTTTTTAAGCGGACAAAACAAGCCATTTTTAGATAAGCGAGTTCTACTGTAAAGTCTGATAAATACAGACTTTTTGGTTCCTGCAAGACATCAATCGCAGATTCATAATTACCGGTGAGATAGTAAAGCCAAGCGATATGACGATTCGTGGTAAATTGAAATTCTGGATGAGCATTATAGGTCTTGACCAATCTGTACTTCCTTAAGCTGGAACGATAATTTTTGTTCTTATAGTCGATCAAGCCTGATAGTTCTTTGATTTTATGAAACAGTTTTGCGTGAGCAATGGGTTTTGTTAATACTGCATCGGATATAGTTTTGGCCTCATTCCAGTACCCCAAATTTATCTGACAAATCAAGATCACATATATCTGTTTTAATTTAAATTGATCCAGTGGCAACTTTTTTAGCAGGACTTCGTTCAAATCTAAAATTTCTCTAAATTTATTCTGTTTTAGATATATCAGGGAGGTCAGATAGTGTGACTCTTTGACGAGGTCAATATTGGTTGAGTGAAGCAGGTAGCTTGATAGTTTAATTGCCTCTTCCCAGAGTTGATCCTTATATTTTATCCAAGCGAGGTAAAGAAGTGCCCTTTCTCTGAATGCTGAGGACTGTTTCAATAAGGCGACCAAATCTTGTTCTGCTTTGTTGAATCTATTCTGCTGATAGAAGAAGAGCCCATTTTCAAAGCGCCCACTGTTACCCCGAAAAAGTCTGGCTAGGGACGGTGAAAATTTAGTCAACCAGCCAATTGTTGTATTCTGAGCAAAATTGTTTGGTAAAAGCGTGATCTCAAAATTAAATTCTGGCTGATAAGGCTCCTGGACTTCGCCAGGCGCAAAAAGACTGAATTTGTGATGTTTTAAAACAGGAACCTTGATTTCCTCCTTGAATGAAGAGTGCACGATTACATTGTGAGGTTTCAGTTTGGCCACTGCCCCAAATAAATCCGGGTGCCCTCCCATAAGGGAAAAAACTAATAATAGCAGCCAACAGCCTTTTTTTTGCATGTTTCCAATTGAAATAGAGTTGGGAGCAAAGATCGGAATTTTTCTCAATTCATTGAACTCTAAGCACTAAGTTACGTGATGCGATGTCCCTTGTAAACTGGAAGTTGAATTGTTAAAACGATTTTGAAAACACTAAAATGAAAGGATGTCGGATGTAAAGTCATCCCAAAATTATCTTAAAGTTCACTACTCAAGCTATAGCGGTTTTTACAAATATATTGTATTATCCATAGTTATCGGCTGGTTTATAACTGACGTTTTTTAATATTGGTGTAAAACCAGACCTAAAATTTGAGGTTATAAGCATTTTTGCAGGTTTTCGAGCAAGAAGGTGGAATATTGCAGGTGCAAGACTATTTTGTGTTGAAATGGAGTAGTCAACGATTTTTAGTATATAAACAGAAGTTGTAAGGCATGAGGGGGTTCGGCTCGATAAACCATCCTATTTTTCCAAATACGAGGAAAATGGGATATCCTTTCGCATTTATCATTTACTGATAATTGCGAATCACTAATAGCATTAAAAAGTGAATGAGAATATCTGATAAGATTACATACGATGGTTCCAGACAGATCTTGATGGCTGGGAACTGCATCTTAGAAAACAAGGCTATTGCGTTTAAAACGGTTGATTATCTTAAAACACTAGCTGAAAAGCTCGATGTCGATTTTGTCTTTAAAGCCAGTTATAAGAAAGACAACCGCTCTTCTGAAAAATACTTTTCCGGCTTACCTTTACCTGAAGCCTTACGGATTTTCAGCGAAATCAAGACAGAGTTTGATGTGCCTGTTATTTCCGATGTTCACTATCCGACAGAGCTGGATGAGGGTGTGGCTGAAGTATTTGATATTTTGCAGGTACCTGCTTATCTGGTGATGCAGACCGATCTGGTTCTCAGTATGGCAAAAACAGGTAAACCGATCAATGTTAAGAAGGCACAATTTCTCCATCCGACTGACATGGAGAATGTCTGCAAAAAAATTGAATCGACAGGAAACCAGTCAATTATTTTAACAGAACGAGGTGCCTGTTTTGGTTACCGTGATCTTGTAGTTGACATCAGATCCTTTCAAATCATGAAATCGTTGGGTTATCCGGTTCTATTTGATGCCGGACACTCAATCCGCAAATACGGAATTCCCAGCAGCGATCCTGCGGGAGGAACCAAACAGTTTCTTCCATCTCTGATGTCAGCTTGCGCAGCGACTGAAATTGCAGGCTTGTTTGTTGAGGTGCACCCGGACCCTCAAAATGCGCTTTGTGATGCCGCAAGTCAGCTTAGTTTCGATGATGCCGGCCGGCTGATAACAAGATATTTTAAGATAGCGAATTTCGTTAAGCAGTTAAAGCATGGATAATTTTGATTACGCTCTATAAAGGGTTTGCGATCTATTCAAGCAGGTAAAACAGCGGTGATTTAACAGAGTGGTAACATATGATTAATACGATAGGTATTATCGGTGGTTCGGGCCAGATGGGAGCGATGTTCGAGGAGGAATTCAGACGTCTGGGAAAAGAGGTGTTGACTTCTGATGTCAACTCCATTCGGATGGAAAAGAATCTTGTCGCTAAAAGCGATCTGGTAATTGTTAGTGTTCCTATCGATGAATCATCGAAGGTGGTTAAACGAATCAGCCCTTGGCTCAGGGAAAATCAGCTTCTGTCTGACTTCTGTTCTGTTAAGAGCAAAATCATTCCTTCCATGCTTGAAACTGAAGCCGCAGTAATTTCCAGTCATCCAATGTTTGGATCAATGTCGGATATTTCAAAACAAAATATTGTTTTGCTTCCAGTTCGAGGGAAAAAATTTCTGGCAAAATGTCAGCGACTATATCAAGATTTGGGCTTGAATGTCGTAGTGATGGATGATTGGAAGAAGCATGACGTCTCTATGAGTTTTATCCAAGGCCTAATGCACTTTTTTCATATCGTTTTCACCCAAACATTGAAGTCGAAGGATGTCGATCTAGAGACTCTCCTTTCGATTTGTAGCCCCGTCTATCAAGCGAATTTTGCATTTACTTGCCGCATCCTGCAGAGAGATCCCCATCTTTATACTCATATCCTGATGGATAATCCAGAAAATGTCGTTGTCTTGAAGAGCTTTATCGAGCAAGCTCAGCAAAGCTTGAAATTGATCCAGAAAAAAGATGAATCTGTCTTTATGGAAAATTTCGTTTCCTACCGTGACTATCTTGGAAGCTTTGGTGAAATATTCAGCAATCAAAGCGATTTTCTGATTGATAAGATCAAGGAATACTCCCCCTGATAGACTGTGACTATGTGTAAAATTGAACATGACAATGACCGTTTAATTAACATATAGGCATTTGTAATCTTAGTAAAAATTTAAAAAAAAACTTGCCATTCGTGACGTTCCCTGATAGAAATTCTCTGGTCTTTATTCTTTCGAGTCTGGAAAAATTTTAATCTTTTTCCAATGAGGAAAATATGAGGATGCAACAGGCAGGTTTGAGTCTAATTGAGATAATGATTACGCTGGTAATTGTAGCAGTCATAGCGGGTCTGGCTTATCCCCGCTACCAGAAAATGGTGTCCAGGTCAAAGCAGACAGAAGCAAAGACGATTTTACAGGCAGTCTATGTCGGGCAGGATCTTTATAAAATGGCAAACCTGGTGTATTCTGATAATCTTGAGTTGCTGGATATTCAAATCCCATCGAATGCAAAATATTCTTATTCGTCTAAGACGGGCGACAATGGGGCCACGTTTGTTGCCAAAGCTGTCGCGAACATTGACGGTGACCCAGTTTTAGATGAATGGCAAATCAACCATCTCAATCAGCTAGTGAATTCAGTCAATGATGTGATAGAGTAATCGGCCAAACTGCGACTAATTTGGGTAGATATTCTTTGCGGGTACCGTTGCGGCAAGTTTTTTTCTTCTTTTTGCCTGTTTATGGTGCTTTCTGAAAATTGATCCGAACTGCTCTCTCCCACCTTCGACAACAGAGTATAGAACAGGGACCACAATCAGGGTTAAAACGGTAGCGACACCGAGTCCATAAATTACGCCTTGTGCCATTGGTAACCACATCTGCCCAGATTCGGAACCTAGTACAAATATATTTGAACGGGAAAAGTTGATATCCAGACCTAGTGTAACCGGCATCAATGCTAATATTGTCGTCACCGCAGTTAATAAAACCGGTCTGAGACGTAAAATACCTCCTAAAATAATCGCTTCCTGCCTCGGCATTCCACTCGCCTGCAATTGTCTGATATAATCTATCAACACAATGGCGTTATTAACAACAACACCGGCTAACGAAATAACTCCGATCCCTCCCATAATAATACTGATAGGGCTTGAATGAATTATCATTCCAAGAAAAACGCCCATAAATGAAAGGAATATCGAGGTAATGATGATGAATGGAAGTGCCAGAGAATTGAATTGTGTGACAAGTATGAGATATATCAGAAAGACCGCAAACATGAAGGCTTTGGGCAGATATACCTGCATTTCCTGTTGGGACTCATTTTCGCCTGAATAACGAAGATTGTATTCTGGCGGGGTTTTAAAATCCTTCAACTGATTTTGCACCCTTTGTAAAACAACCGCACCTGACGCACCCTCGGCATCGCCTGTCACCGCAATCACCCTTTTCGCATCAATATGTCTGATGGAGCCGAGAGCGACAGCATTTTTGACAACGGCCAGTTCACTTAATGAGACTGATTCTCCAGCAGGTGTCTTAATGTACAGGTTTTTAATGTTAGAAAGGGACGTTCGATGTTTTTTATCAAGCCTGACGATAATATCGAACTCATCCTTGCCGGTACGATAAGTAGAGACATCTTTGCCATTAAATGCTGTTCTGATGATACTCGCAACTTGCGCTGTTCTGAGCCCCAGACGAGCGGTTTTTTCACGATCTACAATAACCTGGATTTCAGAGCGGTTGGCGGAAAAGTTGTCTGCTAGATTAACAAGACCGGAAACGTTCTTGATTCTTTTTTGAATATCCAGCGATATTGATTTGAGTGTATTCAAATCTTCACCTGAAATTTCAATATTGACCGGTTTTCCAGTGGGAGGTCCATGTTCAGATTTGGTAATTCGATAGTTGGCACCGGTCAAATCCCGAAGTTGTTCTCGGATTTCTGCAATGATCAATGACGGTAATTTTTTACGTTTCTCCCAGTTGGGAAAAGCTGTGACTATATGGCTTAAATGAGTTGTTTTTCCTGTTGAAGAGAAATTTCCCCTCGCCTGGCCGATGTTGGCAACGATGGAATCAGTGGTGTCTTTGTATAGATCAAGCTTTTTTTCAATATTACGAACCATCCGATCTGAATTTTCCAAGGAGGTACCAAAAGGAGCATCGATATGAATCACGGCATTTTCAGCCTCGGACGTTGGAAAAAATTCAACTCCGGCTTTGGGCAAAGTAAACTTAAAGTATGAAATTATAATGATAACCCAAATAAGAAGAACCATGACAATGACCCAGAGACGGTGTCCCAAAGACCAACTAAGTGCATATCGATACAAATTGAGAATCCGGCTATTGCTGGTAATACTGGTCTCATCTTTTCCTTTCAACTTTTTTTGACTTCGCATGATAGTGGAACAAAGCACTGGATTGATGACCAAACCTACAAAAAGGGAAGCCGTAAGGGTAATAATCAGTGTTTTGGGCATATAGCTCATAAAATCACCCATGATTCCTGGCATATAGAGTAAAGGAGTGAAGGCAGCCAGGGTTGTCAAAGTGGAAGTGATCACGGGGATTGCTACTTCGCTGACGCCGGTTAATGCGGCCTGTTTGGGAGGTAGACCGGATTCCAGGTGTCGGTAAATATTTTCAACGACGACGATAGCATTATCGACCAGCATGCCCAGCGCCATAATCAGACCGAAAAGCACAATCATGTTCAGCGTAACGCCAAGGGACTGAATGACTAGAAAACTGATCAGCATGGAAAATGGAATTGCTGCAGCAACAAAGAGTGAGTTTCTGAGTCCGAGAATCAGAAGTAGAACAATTAAAACTGAAGCCAGACCAGCGTAAATGTTATTTTCAAGATCTCTGACAAGTTGCTTCACAAAATCACTGTAATCAGACAAGACGGTGAACGTTATCACTCCCTGATATTGATCCTGATAGATCTTGATAATTTCTTTGATTTTTTTGGTGATCTCTAGCAGATTTTCTCCGGAACGTTTGGAGATTGAGAGTGAAACCGACTCTACCTCATAAAACCGAGAGCGAGATGTGACTTCCTTGAATCCAAGTTTTATCTCAGCAACGTCTCGAATAAAAATGGGGATCTGGTTGGGGGCTGTGACAACCATCTTCTCAATATCACCTGGAGAACTGATCTCTCCAGGAATTCGAATCATGTACTTTAATGGGCCAACGGTGATGTCACCCGCGGGAATATTGGTGTTTTCGTAAGCAATGGTGTTGGATACCTGATTGAGGTCAAGGTTATAATATCGCAATTTGTCGGGATCCGCATTCACTTGTAGTTCTCTCTCCAGCCCACCAGCTCTTTTGACTTCGAGGATGCCGGGGATGGCCTCGATATCCTCTTTTATATCTTCCGCTACTTCCTTCAAACGCAACAATCCTGCTTTACCCGAGAGGTTCAAGGTCAGAATAGGAAAATCTGCTGTGTTGATTTCTGTGATAATTGCGTCTTCTGCTTCATCTGGCAGTTCTCGCTTGACACGATCCAGAACTTCTCTGACTTCTGTTTTTGCCTCATCAATATCGACTCCTAGAAAATACTCTAATGCCAACATACCCGCGCCTTCCGTTGATGTGGACGACATTTCCTTGAGTCCATCCACATTTTGCATTTCTGTTTCCAGTTTATCAATGATCAGTGATTCGACATCTTCAGGGGCGGACCCAGGATAGGGAATCGTAATGATGAGATAGGGAATCTGAACTTCCGGTGATGCTTCTCTCGGAAGAGTTAGATAGGCACTGAATCCAATAAAAAATATCAGTACCATCATAATATAAATGGAAGTGGGTCTCTGTATGGCGATTTTGCTTAACCAGAAAGCTTTATTTGGTTCTGATGTATTATCCATTTGATTTGTAAGTCAGTGAAAACCGATGCGATCTGTCCGGCAGTCCCCTTTCGGTCTCGATTATCCCCCTTAGTCAGTCAAATTTTCTTCCTTTTTAAAAGGGAACTCAGGGGGCCGAATCTGTTTTTTATGAGGTTTGTTTCTTTATTTCAACTATCTTGACCATTTCCTGATCGGTTATCAGTTGTTGTCCAGTTTCGACGATAAACTCACCAAATTTGAGGCCGGATAAAATCTGTACTTCATCATTGATGGTAAGGCCGATTTTGACCGGTTTTTTAATTGACCGGTTGTTTTTTACGATATAAACAAAACTGCCGCTTTCTTCTTCCTGAATGGTATGTCTGGGAATTAGCATCTGGCGACCGACTGACAGTGTCTGCATTTTTAAGCGGGCCAACATTCCGGGGAGTAAATCTTGGTCAGGGTTTTTGATTTCGACCTCAACAGCAAAACTGCGACTTCTCAGATCTGCCTCCAGGCCGATGGTCTTCACATGACCGGTATAGTGTTTCCCTTTCAAAGCATCCAAAGTGATTGTAAATTGCTTATTCGGTTTCACAAATCGGATTTCCATCTCGGGAATATTAACTGCGGCAAGTACATAAGTGATATCGATGATCTCAGCGACTCTTTTCCCACCTCCGATGTACTCTCCCTTTTCGACGTATTTTCGCTTAATGACACCATTCAAAGGCGCTCTAATTTTTGATTTTTCCAGGTCAAGTTTGGACATATCAAGACGAACTTTGTTTACATCCAGCCTGTTTTTTAAAGACGCAACCTTGGCAAGTGTGGACAGATTTTTGATATAAAGGTTTTTTTCCCTTTTATAGTCCATTAATGCGAGCGTGTAGTTGGATTCATTGAGTTTTTTGTTTAATTTTAGTTTCCGAGTATCGAACTGGATCAGAATCTGCCCTTTTTTTATCGACTGCCCGGTTAAAAATGAGGCCTTTTCGATGATTCCGGGAATCTCCGAACTCAGCGTAACCCTGTTTACAGGTTTCAGATGACCTATAAAAGTAGCATAATTTACCAGCTTGCGAGGTGCCAGCTTGATGACTTCTACTTTTGTTACTTTTTTACGTTCAGCAGATTTTGTGTCGGCAGTTTTTCCCATAACGAAGACCAGTAGCATACCGATGAGGACACTGGCTCTTATTATCTGGTATGAAATCTTTATCATTTTTTTCCTTGGTTTCCGAGCTTGATGCTGATGTGGAAGCGATCACCAAAACAGGGTCTTTTTAAAATTAGATAATCGGATTAACCTTTCAAGTGGTACGTCGGGAAAATGCCTTCTGTGACCACTAGTAGTGAGAGGTATGCTTTTTCATATTGGATGCGTGCAAATATTTCATTTTTTCTGGCATCGGTCAGGTCCTGCTGAACTTGCGAGATTCTAAAGCTTGTATTATTTCCCAAATTGAATTTTTCTGTCTCTTTGTGCAGGAGTTCTTCAACAAGTGTAACGGTATTTTGCGCCAGCTTAATTCCCTGTATGGCCAGTTTCAAATTTCTTAAAATTGCCTGCAACTCAACTTTTAATAGCGATTTTTGACTCTCGACCTGTAAATTGATACGGGCTCGATCAAGAGCCGCCTGGTTAATTTTTTGTGGTGTAATTTTGTCAAATAATGGGATCTGCCAGACGAGTCCGATCTGGTAATCATGCAACTTTGTTTCTGACATTCCCCCTGCAGCCTTAAC
>PJEL010003954.1_pt1 | contig 12414 bp, 2 predicted proteins | sample 1853271 | NCBI WGS metagenome assembly PJEL01 (sample SAMN08108733, study PRJNA415343) | Invertebrate metagenome, whole genome shotgun sequencing project. | host: Globobulimina | place: Sweden: Gullmar Fjord | collected 2015-08 | reverse complement strand
ACGACCCAGCATTTTTGGAGGAACCCGCTCGAGGAATTTTCCCCAGATCTCCCGCAGGAGCCGGCTGCACCGCAGCATTTTTGGATGAAGCATAGGGCGAGGGGGCCGACCACCACGCACTTTGGTTGTCTGACCATGCCTGTTTCCCAGCTTCCTTCGCAGCGGCAATTTCCGCATACGTGGCTTCCTGCTGTGATTCAGCATCTTTGGGAGCAGCGGTGGCCAGTTGGGCAATTTGGTCCTGAATGGCCTGCTGTTGCTTCATCACCATGGCCAAAGCATCCTGAACAAAATTATTGTTATTAATGCTATTTTCTGCATTTTTGGTAGATGCTGAATTTTTATCTCCCTCAGCATTGTCTGGTGCAGTAATTTGGACATGGTCTCCTCGAAGCGATGGTTTTAAAGGGAACGCTTGATAGCCCTGCACCGAGGTGGTAGCATCATCGGCCCTTATAATTTCATCGGCTTGAATTTTCCACATTTTTGGGTATTGGTGTGGATCAAAAGAATTTGGACAATCTCCAAAAAAATTCCAAACCTCTTCGGCAATTATGGGGTCAAAAGTGACATAACCCATGGGCAATGGATAGAAAATTTGGCCCTGCCTATCGTATTTAACGACAAATTTTGGGTGGGGGTTTTGGACAAACCAACCCTGGTCTGTATCGTATTCCAAGGTTTGTCCCGAGAACAAATTGTACCCCACTTGATCATCCTCCTCTCCCTCATCATAATAGTCCTCATCCTGTGAGTAACCATAGGGATCTGGATTTAGACCATCATTAGGGTCCCCTGGAATTTGGGCATCTTCCCAAATATTTTTGGCACTTTTTTCAAAATCCCCCTTCTTTTGGGAAATTTGAGGCTTCTTGGCCAAATTTGGAGCACTTTTTGCAGAATTCCCCATATTTTGGGAAGTTTGGGGCTTTTTAGCCAAATTTGGAGGAGGTTTGATCCCTGACTGTTGGGGTCCCGAGTCTAAAGGTCGACTAATTTTATTGGACTCCGGGGGTTTCCCATTTATGTAGTGCTCAAAACCGGGAGGTTTCCCAAAAATGTCCGCGGGTTTTTTCCCTCGCTTATACTCTAAAGAAGAGCAGGACCGTTCTTCGGGTTCCGAATCCTCAGGATCTTCGATGTCTATGAGGGGTTCGTCACTATCGGCCAAAGTGATATTTTGGATGACCCGCCTCATTTCCTGAGTATCATCAGATTCAGGTCCAATTTTTACCTGCAGTTGCTGGATATCCAGCATTGGTGCAGCTGAAGCAGCCAAAGGCTGAGGCTGATTTTTGGGCAAAGGTCCCTTGGAACCGTCTTTGGTATTGCTGCTGGTGCTGGTAGAAGCGGCAGCGGAGCTCTGGTCTAAAAATAATGAGATCATTATTATTTTTGTATATTTATAGCTCTTGTCCTGATGCTAAATCAGCTTGAGCGTCTTTAATGGACAGTTTAAACAGGTTTGTACTGCATTTTGGCACTGCGACATCAAAATAGTCGTCAAAATCACGAATACTGTTTTCGTTAACGGCGCCATAATTTTTAGATCCATAAAAATATACTGGCACGACCCCAGGTTTATGCAATTTTTTCAATAATATTGCGGGGCATTCTATACTAGTGACAATTCGGGCAGGCCAGAATGGGTAACCCACATATTTAGCCCAAACTACTTGATTTTCCGAATATTTTTGCGGTCTTCCCAATTTATGTATTGGTAATTCTGGAGTTGGAATTTTTGGTTCTGCTACTTTTTTAGGCTTTCTAGCAGGTTTTTGTATTTTAGGTTCGCCACCGGCATTTTGAATAGCTTCCGATAATATTTGCTCCATCGGAGGCAATTCCGCAGAAGTGGTAGGTTTGGCTCTATTTTGCTTTTTAGGCTCGACCACCCTTGGAATGTCCGCCACTCTAGGAGCAACCGGCACGTTTAATGAAGCACCCTCGGTTGGGGGTTCCGGTATAGTTGGGGCGACCCTATCCTGAATCGATTCATGTGGAGGGCTGAAATTTGACTCAATGTCCGGCAACCATTCCCCATGAAAAGGCTTCAAACGACACACATGTATAATTTCAGATCTAGCTTTGGTGTGCGGAACAAATAGTGGAAGTACTTCCACATTTGGATGAAAGACCTTCATTATTCGGTAAGGACCTCGCCATTTTGCAGCGAATTTTCGTGCAACTTGTGTTTTTGCCCCTTTTTTGGTTAATCTTTCTTGGGGCTTTTTGGGAAATGTAACAAACACCTTATCCCCTACTTTCCAATCGGTAGCAGTTGTGTTTGCAAATTTATCCCGATAATTTTTTGAAGATTGAAAAGAATTTTCCAATTCTCGTTGCACTCCCGCCCAAGTATCTCTCAAATTTATTAATAGAGAAGTTTTATAGTCGTTCACGTCGACATATCTGGGATTTGGATGCTTCAGTTGAGCAATATTTGGCATGCGAGCGTCTCTCCCAAACATAGCAAAATATGGAATTTCATTGGTTGCACTATGATTTGTATTTCGGAGAGCAAACATAATTATGGGAATTTTATCATCCCAATCTGTCATGCCTTGGTTAACAAAATGCGCGATTGCGGAAACCAAAGTTCTTCCGAAACGTTCGGAAACTCCATCTGTTTGGGGGTGATATGGAGATGTGCGCAAATGGTGTATGCCGAACATTTTACACCCAATTTTGAATAGTTCTGACATATAATTTGACCCTTGGTCGGTGACCAAGAACCGTGGGCATCCATATCGGCAAATTATTTCTTGAACGAAAGTTCGTAGAACTGTTTCAGCCGAAATTTCTTTGATAGCAAATGCTTCAGTCCAACGGGTAAAATAGTCCGTAAAAGTCAGAATATATTTATTTTCTTTTACCGTGGGCTGAATGGGGCCCAAAATGTCAGAGCACACCCCTTCCCAAGGGTAAGTTACTATAGGTAACCGGCTCATTTCTGCTCTGATTAATTTGGAGGGGGCTTTGAATGTGGCGCAAGAAATGCAATTTCTGCAAAATTGAATGATATTTTTTCTCATTCCTGACCACCAAAATTTTCTGGCTATGAGGGAATATGTTCGAGCCTCCCCCTGATGTGCTCCTGCCCAAGGGTTATTATGGAAATATTTCATGATTTCCTGCCTAAGGCTTAAAGGCAAAACTATAGCTAAACTATAGGAACGACCTTCCCCCGATGACCAGTGGTAATCTACCCGAACGAGCAAACCCTGTTCTAAGTCAAATTCTGGAAGGGGGGTTCGTATTTTTGGATTGCCCTCAGTGCGCAATAATTCCCGAATAGCAGGTGTTTTGTGTGCTTTTACTATTTCAAAAAGTTCTGCACATTCTGGGTCATTTTTCTGGGCTACTTTCATTTTTTGATTTGAGAGCCCTTTTTCTGGAATACCCAGGTCCCTTTGAACAGTTTCAAAATATTTCTGATCTTTGTCAGACAATTCGATCAATATTTCTCCCCGGGGGTCTTTTTCCTGTCCCTCATTATTTAATTCATCCGTAGCAGCGTGGACTGCCTGCACGAATAAAATGGCACGACACATTTTTTCCGACTTTTCAGAATCCAATTTTGGGTCTTCAGGTAGAAAAAATCGTGATAATGCATCTGCATTGAGGTGTTTCTTACCGGGTTTGTAGGTTACTGTCATTTTTGATATATGCAACAGCACACCCAATTTTAGTCGCTCTAACCTATTTGTGGTTACTTGCGTCGATTTGAAAATATATTTAAGGGGCAAGTGATCTGTTATGAGCTCAAATGGTTGCTCCTGCAGATAATGTTTAAATTTCTTTATGGCGGCACAGGCCGCAGCCATTTCAATATCTGTTACCCCATAATTTTTCTCAGAGGGGCCTAAAGTTTTGCTAAAATACGAGATAACTCGTTCTTTCCCCTCTTGGTCTTGTGCCAAGACAGCCCCATGCCCCTGACGGCTACTATCAGTGTACAATTTGAATGGTTTATCCATCATTGGGTAAGCCAAAATGGGGGCAGAAATTAATTTTTGGCGTAAATTTTCAAAAGCCTCTTTTTGATATTGGCCCCATAAAAAGGGCATACCTTTTTGAGTGAGGTCTATAAGTGGTTTGGCTACACGTGCATAGTCCTGCACGAAATTTCGGTAGTAGCCGGTGAGACCTAAAAAGGCTTGAACTTGGGTCACAGTGGTGGGATCTTTGGCATCTCGAACATTTTGTATTTTTGCTTCGTTTACCAAAAGTCCTTCGGGAGTAATTACGTGCCCGAGAAATTCGACCCGTTTGCAAGCAAAGTGGCATTTTTTGAGTTTGAATTTAAGTCCAGCGGACCGAAATCGTCCAAAAACGATGTCTATGTGTTTGATGTGGTCATCAAAAGTTTTGGAGAAAATTATGAAGTCATCTATGAATCCCATAGCAATTTTATACTTCAAACCGGCCAAAATTATGTCCATCATATTTTGGAATAAACTGGGCATTTGCTGAATACCCTGAGGGCATCTCACAAATTCGTATAGGCCCAGGCCGGGAACCGTAAAGGCAGTTTTGTCCCTATCTTGCGGAGCTACTTTGCAATTATGGAATCCATGTATAATGTCTCCTATTGAGATCCAATTGCACCCTCCGATACAGTCGAAAATTTCAGCTATGTTTGGCAATGGATATACGTTATGCACCGTCAGCAAATTTAAAGCCTGATAATTTATGCATATTCTAATTGTCCCATCCCTTTTTGTTACAGGTACTAGGGGACTGGACCAACTTGAAGTGGAAGGGCGAACGATTCCTGCTTTTTCCATTCGCAGTATGTGCTCAATTATTTTATTCCGCATATTTATGGGAAGGCGCTTCCCATGGACGTTTACCGGAACTTTTGAGTCTTCTTTTAAAGGTATTTTTAATTCCACTAAGTCAGTTTCACCAATGTCAAAATCATCTTTAGCATATAGATCTTCATATTTGTATAGTATATCCAATAATTGCAGTAGTTGTCAATCGGATAATTCTACGGCCGTGGGCTTCAAGCCCAAATCGGTCAAAATCCGTTGTTTTTCCTCAGCGGATATTTCTGGACCTGTTTTTTCAATTTTGGATTTGGGTTCCTGGATTACCCTATGGACAGTCCGGTACCCATCATCGGTGTCTGGAGTGGGGCCTTCACCGAAAATTAGGTCTCCCAAGTGTACCCCCTTTTTTAGGTAGACTGGGCATTCATTTGCATTGTAAGCTATGAGATAAGCTGTTTTTCCCTTATCTAATTTTTTGCTTCTTATGACGCCTCTGGTGAAGAAGTGTCGAGTCACTATTATTTGGTGAGTATCCTCGTACTCTTCAAGAGGTGCAAATTGCAAATCTTCTTTGCCTTTTTCAAGGTTGTCTATGACACAGGGTATGTGCAAAACGGACCTAGGTGGGAGGGTAAAATCTTTTTTGACTTTTATGTCCCCATATGTTTTTTCCACCTGGTAAATTTTTGCCGTAATTGCCACCCGAGTTAATTTTTCAAGATCTTTAGTGTCAACCGTGTCCGGTCGAACATCTATTGGACAATTTAGGCCTAATTTTGTATTTTGTAGGCATCTTAGTCCGCGATCCCAAGTAAATTTGACTTCCTGTTTGGAATAATCTACCGAATGTTTGGTAAATATAGTTGCGAAGTCATAACCTAAATAAGCTGTTTTTACAGCCGGGTTAGTGGTCACCTCAAAATAATGAGGAATTTGAACTTTATTTTGGAATTTTTTCGCAAAATTCGGGATCATGTCAAACTGGTCAAATTCTAGCATGACTTTTACACGCCCTTTTAAACCAAGTTTGCTTCCCCCCACACCCGTAGCTCTTATTGGAGTTGCTTCGATGCAATTTTCCATACCCAAATTTTGCACGACTTCTATGGGCATTAAGCTAACTTGGGCTCCAGTGTCCCAAAGAACTATGAGAGTTCCTGTTTCGGTGTGGTTTAATTTTACCCCTATATTTAGGTATAGTGAGAGAGGGGTGGCGACATTTCCTTGGTGCTCCTGGTCATTCCAAATTACCCCTAATTCTCTAAGTACCTCATCTTTTCCTAGAGGGGTAGGAATTTCTGGGTAAATCCCCATTTGAGGGGAAATTATCGGCCCTGTTCCCTGAGGAATTATTTCCGAAACGGGAGCTGTTGCTATACGGCTAATTTCGTTTTGCACCGTTTTACAGCTAAATTGGCCATTAACATTTTGACATATTTCCGTTTCCATTTTTGGAATTCTAGGTTGAGAGGGTTCCGTAGCTGCTCCCGAACATACATCCATGGAAACCGCTAAAATTTGACGCTTAGCAGCATTTATTCCTTGTTCCAAAGAATGTTTTTGGTCCGGATGTTTGGCAGTATTTATTTTATTTTGCAGCCGCTGAATAACCTCAGCCAATTTTTCAAAAGTTGCTACCGGGTTAGCCCGATCATACTGGAACCGAATTCCAGCAATTTGGACATCTTGAGAATTTTGATTCAAATTTGGTGCCGAATCCTCACTGGTCTGAAATGTCCGATTGGCTAATTCTATTAGCTCAGTAGCCCTAGCATCGGCAATATCTAATTTTCGGCGCTCGCGCCGTTGTTGGGCAACTGCTATTTTTTCCCTTGCTTTAGAAGCCAAAGTTCGCATGTTTAATTTTTGAGCGAACCCATCTGGGAAACAGCACGAAGCTGCCCACCCAAAGGTGACGTACAAAGCTACCACAAAAATCCATATTTTATAACTATGCTCAGCTAAAGACTGAAAATAGCCGGCAAATGGACCTGTACTCCACCAATTTTCAACAGCATTTCTACCGGTTGGAGTATCACCATTTATGGTTACGGTGTCATTGAAATTTCTGGGCATAAACCCATGTTGACCGTAAATTTGGTTTCGCCTCCCCGCGGCTCTCAAGAGCTGGTTTGTGGTAACCGAAGTTTGAAACTCAGAAAAATTGTACATTTTTAGGTGTCTCACTACATGTGGTTCAATTTTATAATTGATTGTAGCATTTGCCTGAAAAATCAGTATTTCTGGTATGGTGGTTATTTCCTGAATTCCACTTTTGTTTGCATTATATACAAAATATTTATCGCCGAATTGTAAGGGCAAAATATTGACTTTTTCACAGTCAGTTTCCGAACTGTGTCTTTGGATATTTTTAGTTAAAGGATCTAAATATCCCTCCATCCACCCATTTATACCCGGGATTTGGTATTGCACAGGTATGTCTTTGGTGCAAAGTCCTTTTTCCATGGGCACAAATCGCACATTTTTTAGAGCTATTTCTTGACATGGGGTAATTTCAACTACCTCACCCCCAGCCCTGGCAATTAGATACTCTGAAGCAAATAGTTGCCTCATAGCAAGTGTTGGATTTTCCAAAATTTGAGCATACAGCAATTTCATCATTAAATTTATATTTGCGCAGGTAACCTGCATAGCTTGCTCAAAGGAAAATTTCAAGTGCTCACTCATGGTAATCCAAATGCCCTGCAACGCTGCGGCCAAATGGTCAGAAGTTACAAATGAAGGCTTATATTTGGGTCCCTCTCGCCTATTACGAGTAAGTATAGTTTGAGACATATTTAAAGATTTATTTGTACTTTTCAACTCCTTATATAAAAATTCAGGAGCATTTTTAATTAGGATTTGGTCGACCGTATCTAACCTTTTGAGAGCTTCTCTATCTAAATTTAGAATTTTAGCTCGATTTTCTGTGGCATTTTTACCAAATTTCAATTTATCCTTCCCCCCCCTGGGAGAAAATGCGTCCCGCATATATGTATCATACACGGTCCTCACCCCATCATTTAAGGTATTTGGGGGCAATTTTGGTAAATTTCCCTTCCTAATTTCCTCTAAAGAATTTAGAAAATCTTCATCAGAGTCACCCAGATGTTCGTTGAATGGGATAAGGTCAGGTAACCCTAGTAGCCAGTTATCACTGCCTAATATTTGTATGGGTATATTTTGGTCTGTCATTAACAAAATTTCCCCATCACACCCCTCGAACGGTTTTATGGTGGTAAAAGTTAGGCCAATTGAATTATCACTGGCCATAAAATTATTGCTCCACCTTTTTCCCGTTATTATTTTCCAAGGAATATATTTGCATTTTGATTTGTCATTTATTTCCCATTTTAAATATGACCCATCACTCAATTGACACCCCTTTTCTTTATATCGACAATGTTCGATATCTCCAGAAGGGCTCAGAATATCGGGTTCCCCATATTTTTTATACACATGGGTTTTGTACCAATAGCAATTTTCTACGGTACGCCGATGCCATTTGCAGCACCAATGACCACCATATGGCCAATAATCTGGAATTTCATTTTTGGTTTGCCAGATATCTTCATTCCGGGTCAAGCGCCCCGAAAAATGTTTAGGGTTGAAATCGTCATCATTCCAGGTATTGTCCCTTTTGTTTGGAGATATGGTACATTGTTTGTTTTCTACCATACTTTCACACTCACTAGCTGATACGCGTAGCATTTTTGTGTCTTTTTCTTTGAAAAAATGGTCTCGGACAAATCGGGACCAAACCCGTTTCTGAGTCATTATTTTTGTACAATGCCACGCCTTTGATTCATGCTCAATAAAATTAAATTTATAGATCCGAATCTTAGTAGAGCGTGGAATTTCATCTTTATTTATTGGCGCAATTTGACAAGGCATTTGCCTTGGAATTTTCCAAAAATCTTTGATTGTGGTAGTCCCACAAACCATAGGGTTGGGTGCCACGTATGGTAGTATTTTCAACTCATGTTTATTTTCAGCAGTAATTTTTTGAGTCAAACTGCAAAGTATTATTATAACTGCTAATTTATGTTTTTTGCAGCCTAAAAATTTGAGTGCATTTTTAAATGCCAAATTCGTTCCATACGCCAAGATTCTATGAAGAATATTTTTTGAGGCATATGGTAAAATCGTTAAAATCGCATATATTTCTATACATATGAATGCGAATGAGAGACCCTGTTTAACGTGGGTAAGAGAGAGCGGCTTGGGTGGGAGAATTCCCCCATATTTTTCTACGACGCTCCAAAATGCACTAATAAGCATGCACAAAATAGAAATTATACCATTTCCGGAGCTGGAAGTAGAGCTTGGAGCGGCTCTGTCGTTGGCAGCCTGTTCGGATGTCTTTCGAGGCATCTTCGGTCCAAGTCTGGCTGATATCTCTTTGGAGAGAGCTTTGCGCCTTTTTGTCAGTGGCGATTCAGCTCGACTTTGCCGTTCTGGCTGGCGTCCTGAAAAATCGGTATGTTTGGCATGTCTTATAAACGCTGGGGGGATATTATCCCTCATATCTGTGCGTCGAATGGTACCGATTACATATGACCCTGGTTCCAGGGAACTAAAGTCAAATTCAGGTTCAGACTCAACCTCCTCTTCAATTTCCTCTTCGCCCTCATTTTCCGAAGTTTCTTGCAAAATAACACGAACTTCATTTTTCTGGAGGCCTCGGGCCTGAGTTTGGCCAGAATTTGGTCTAGGTTTAAAACCTGGTTTTCGGTTGAAATTATTTTGAGTGGGTTGGGGCAAAGGGCAGTCTCTCGAAATATGGCCCTGTTTTTGACATCTCCAACAAATTAGAGAAATATTATCCCCCTGTTTAGGCCCACCCTGCCCAGGAAAACCGGCTGATCGGTTTGAATTTGGGGTAAACCCCGTTTTTTGTGGATAATTACTGCGGAAAAAACCGTCCATTCTTTTAGTAAGACTATTTACGGTCGAATCTTGCCTATCTAACCGCCTATTTACAGCAGTTTCATAGGTATCCATGCGCTCTTTTGTTTGTTTGTGGAGTTTTTCGTGCTCCCCCAATTTTGTTTCTATGCGCGCAGTAGAAGTGGAAATTTTTTCGACAGTATCGCACATTGCGATCATTTTTGCTTCGAGGGGTTCATCTTCCTCATCCCCCTCCTCATTTTCTGGGTCTTTCCGAACGGCTCTAAACCGTGCCGGGCCGGACCTCCGGCCTTGATACCCAGGAGAGGAATTTTCCCCGGGGCCACTCATTTCCCCGATTGTCTCCAATTTTTGGACATATTGAACAGCATCCGAAAATGTTTTGATGTCTTGGGCAAGTATTTGTTTTTTATAGTCATGCCTTAGACCATGTATAAAAGCTCCCATCATAATTTCTTCTAGACTCGCTTCGTCCATTTTTGGATGGGCTAATTTCCCCATTTTTCGGATATCACATTCGAAATCGCTTACTGATTCATTTTGAGCTTGTTTACGTGAGCTCAACTGTAAACCAGCAAATTTTGCGCGATCCTTAGAAACATACCCTTCACGCAATTTAGCTACTAGGCGTGCATAGTCGGTTTTGGTTTCGGTGTTTAGAGCAGAATAATATTCAAAAGCATTGCCATCGAAATACGTGGGCATAACTATGGCCCAATCGGCTTTGTCTTTCATTTTGTCTGCCATACACATAACTTCAAACCGGGCTAGCCATTTTTCAAAATCTTCCCCGGCCAAGCCCTTGAAACTTTCTACCCTACGTACGGTTTTTCTCCCATGCTCCTCCCGACTAGTGCCGGCGTCTGTTGGTCCGTTGGTCATATTTTCACTAAGACCAGCAAAACAGTCAAACAATATTTGGATGCACCTATAGACAGTCACAAATTCTTTGGTTGAACTGACGCAATATTCGTAATTGGCGTCCCGTGAATTTTGTGAAAATTCAACCCAAATTTTTTGTTTTTGGGCTTCTTGGCTAGAATGGGCAAATAATTCACGAAAATTTTGCCGATTTTGGCGCAATTCGAAAGGTAAATTGAATCTTTCGAGCGAGCTAGATTTGTCTTTGGTTTTGGCTCCTTTAATTTGAGATCTTGATCTCGATGTTTGGGGGTTTGGGAGTTGTTCAAAAGATGGCGAACGTACAAGTTCGTGTTTTTCAAGCGCTAGGGGCAGAGGTAATGTGGTACCCTTTAGTTTGACTAAGTCAAAATTTTCAAAATCTTGTGGTATTCTAGTTAAAGAACCGGCCACAAGATTTTGCCAATCATCAAGCGATAGTTCACCTTCACTCAATTTGTTGGCTACTGTAGTTGCATCCAGTTTTTCCTAGTTATGCAACTTACGTTTAGTCAGCTTGTCAGTGCTGAAATTTTCTTGCTGACGAAATTCGTAACCCCGTGGGCAAATTGGTGAAATCCTCCTTCACTGCTGGCACAGCGACCTGAAAAGGTATGTTTGGTAAGTTTGGAATTGCAACAAAAGTGCAAATATGTATGGTTGCAGCAAAGTGCAAATATATAAGATTGCAGCAAAGTGCAAATATGTGGCAATAATCGTAGATAAACTACGAAATGGGTAATTGCAACTTACTGCAATATATATACTGAAAATTAGGTGAAATTTGTAAGTTGAGGTAACTTAAATTTGGTTATGTTTGGTAAACTTACCAAAAACGCGCTGAAAATGAACAAATTAGGTACAGAAAACGCAAAACCAATGCAACAGGACTCAACCACTTAGCCACTCGACAGTAAGCTAGACGCACAAAGAATGAATACTAGCTAGCTCAATTTCGTTTCTATTTGGTATCTCATTATCTCCAGACATGTTCATTTTTTGAGTGACCGGCCAAGCATGCATATCTTTCCACTTTATCTTTGGTTGAAGAATGGGCTTGCATGTCAGAAAGTGGGCTTTTAGCAATTTAACACCACTAAATGTTTGGCCTATGAGTTTTTTGTCTCATTTTTCCCCCGCAAAATGCGAGAAGAGACGCCAACAGTGCCGCCCGAAAGTCGGCGTTTTTAGGCCAGAGAACATTGTATTTTGTCTGAGAAAATATTTTTGGGATTTTAGGTGCAAAATGGACAATGGGAGACGGCTATTTTCAGCCACCTAAAATGAGTAACTAGGCACTCACAATATAGGTAATTTGTACGCTATGTGCGCTAAATATACCCAGGCATAACACACAAAGTGTGCATATATAGGTAACCTGAAAGAAGAGTATGTATTTTGAACACAAAAGTGTAATTTATACAACCTGAAAGAAAAGTGTAATATTTCCAACCTAAATTGGTAATTTGGAGCAAACACACATATATATAGATATGTAATCTCGACGCTGGTGGGTCTAAAATCGCGCTCACGTCATTCACGATTTACCCTGGGTCCTCTGCGGTCCAATGATTCCCGACCCCTAAGAACCACCCCGTGTACGGGCCCTTTGGGATCCAATGATTTCCGGCCTAATAGAAACCACCTCCATCACCTTGAGTTTAGGGAAATTTTGGGAGTCGTCCGCGAGTGGGTTGGGGTTTGGCCCCGAAATAACACCCCAAACTCAAGGAGTTTCGCCCCCACTCGTCGACTTGGCGCCTCGGCGTTTATCAGGTCGTCTTTGGGGTCGCGACAAATCCTCACCAACCCATGCCGGCCGGAC
>PJEL010003953.1_pt1 | contig 12414 bp, 8 predicted proteins | sample 1853271 | NCBI WGS metagenome assembly PJEL01 (sample SAMN08108733, study PRJNA415343) | Invertebrate metagenome, whole genome shotgun sequencing project. | host: Globobulimina | place: Sweden: Gullmar Fjord | collected 2015-08 | reverse complement strand
TGTCTGACACAGCGAGGCAAGCTTTAGGCATTAGGGGCTGATCTCATGATCTCTTCAACTTCCAAGCGGTGGCGACGCACTGTTCCGATCACTGTGTCTCTCACCGCCTTGATGCTTGCTCTCGCTGTGCTTCTCGGCGGCGTCCTCATCACCATGAGCTATCAACGCAATACAGAGGCTGCGCTCCTTGCCGCGGAAGAGATGTTTGAGGGAATTGCGCTCGGGGCAGCCGCAAGAATCCGTGAAGTCGTCCAGCCCATGATCGCCAAAGCCGCAATGACGTCTGAGCTGCGCGTGCTCCGCCCAGGACGCGCTTCCCTCGATCCTGAGGTCGAACGCTATTTGGCCAAGTTGCTTCGCGCAATGACTCGGATCACCTCCGTTTTCTATGGCTTTCCCGACGGCGAATTTGTGCAGTATGTCGATCTGCAGGAGCACGGTTCCTGGATTCCACGCAAGTCACAACCGCCACAAGATGCGTTGTTCGTGCGCCGCTGGCTCGTTGACGATCCAGTAGATGGCCGCATAGAAACCATTGAATATCTGGATGAAAGCCTCTCCGTTCTCGCATTCGAGGAAGCAAGCGTTGAATACGATCCCCGACAGCGATCGTGGTACCGCGAGGCGATTGACGATGACTCTGTCATTGCAACCGATCCCTATGTGTTCGCCAGTTCGCAAGAGATTGGTGTCACCGTAGCCCGACGTGTCGACGAAGGACGCCTTGGCGTCTTTGGGATTGACGTCACTTTCGCCAGTATTTCGGCGTTCTTGCAAACTGAACTGCCCAATCCCGAGTCTTTTGTTGCCTTGATTGACCAAGACGGCCTGGTGCTTGCACATACGGATCGGCAATCGGCCCCGCCTAAGGACGGTGCAGCATTCGAGCCCTTACAAGATCTGCCGCGCCTCGATTCGCTTTCTAGCGCTATAGCCAAATCCATCGCCACTTATCTAAGTACCGGTACTGTGCCGCCGCGCACAATGCGGATTGACGATCGAGAGTACGTGGTCAGGGTCAAGCATCAAACGCTTCTGCTTGGTAGCGAAGCACAGCTTGTTATAGCCGTGCCAATCGATTTTTTCACAGGGCCAATCTTAGAACTAGGACGAGACAGCTTGCTTGCTTCGCTAGCGGTTCTGGTTCTATCGGTTCCAGTGTTCATTGTGGTATCGACATATGCGGCACGGTCCCTCAAAAAGTTGGCGACCGAAGCAATGGCCATACGCGACCTTCGCCTGGAGGGGCCAGTGACGGTGCATTCGAAAATTCGTGAGATCGCAGAACTCGCCGAGGCCATGGATCACATGAAAGCAGGCCTCAGGACATTTGGGTTCTACTTGCCGCGCGATCTTACACGCCAGTTGGTCGAGCAGCGCATCACGCCCAAGCTCGGGGGCGAACGGCGGGAGATCACGGTTCTGTTCACTGATATCGCGGACTTCACCTCCATTGCTGAGACCCTGGAGCCAGAGATAGTCATGCGTCGCTTGTCAGATTACTTCGAGCTTCTTACGGCTGCATTGCGCGAACATGGAGGAGTCGTTGATAAATTCATGGGAGATGCGGTCATGGTGGAATGGAACGCAATTGTGAACGATCCAGATCACGCCGCTACTGCCTGCCGGGCCGTACTTCATGCGCGCAAAGCGATGGACCGTTTCAACCAAGACTTAATCAGAAAAGGTCTAGAGCCAATGGAAACACGGTTCGGTCTGAACACTGGTCAGGCGGTGGTCGGGAATGTCGGTAGCACCGAACGTATGGACTTCACAGCTTTGGGTTCCACAGTCAACTTGGCGGCGCGCCTTGAGCCGCTCAACAAGTACTTTGGAACAAAAACTCTGATAAGCGACGCTGTGGCGCAAAGGGTTGAGAACCGATTCTGTACACGCTCCGTGGCCCTGGTCCAACCCAAAGGTATCGAGCAACCGCTGCGAGTTCACGAACTCTTGTGCGAATCGCATGAGAAGGAACTCAACCCCATGGCAATTCACAGTGATGCCTGGGAGTCTGCGTTCGAGGCTTATGTTGACGGAAACTGGGAAAAGGCGGACGCCGAGTTCACAGCGCTATCGCAGGATTGGCCGGAAGACGCGCTTTTGACCCTCTATGCGAAGCGTGTGCGGAGTTTCCGGCGCTCGCCGCCCAGTTTCTGGACCGGTGTTGAGGTCTTTGAAAACAAATAGTATTCCTATGCAACCAAGGCGCCAGGATGGTTTCCACCCGATGGGAGCAGGCTCACAGGCACTCTGGTCCAGGTCAGCGCGGTAAGCGGGCCAATCGCATTCTATTGCGGGTACCCCATTCCAATGAATGTCCACTCTTGGAAGATTTTGTTGATTTAGTCTGCGGGAGCGGAAGGTTCCGTGTCCCCTTATGACACAATCCGACTTCACGCCTCGGCACTCGCCAGCGCTTCTCCCGCGACGCCGGGGCTCTGCAGCGTGAGAATGGGGCCAGGGCGAAAAGTTCAGCGGAGCGCGGCCCAAACCCCGGAGCTCAAGGGGTTTGCGCGGAGATACTCTTCTCGGTTCGCTCCAGCGATGCAACACCTACCTCAATGATCCCCCGCTGCGGGCGGTTCACGTCCATGATCAGCAGCAAAACGGCACCAACGAGGAGCGCCAGCAGGATAATCGGAGTTCGTCCACGCTGCGACGCAGCGCCAAAACTCCATGCAAGGAAAACGACGGAAAAGCATGCCACAGACAACAAAAGGTAGAATAGCGCGGAGGGAAGGTGATTTTGGAGTGACGAGAGTCGCAGCTCGTGGACGTCGATCACCTCATTGGCCGCGCCGATAAGCGATGCCAAAGTCGCATTTGTTGTAGAGGGAATATTCGCGCGCTTGACGACTGACCATATCTCGGCGTGGATGTCTTCGCTCTCCTTGCGAGCCTTGCGCAGAGCCTCGGGGTGTTTGCGAGGCCCGCCCAGAGCAATTCGCGCCTCGGTATACGCACGCAGCGAGTCCCGTAGGTCGTCGCGCAGGGGCTCCTCTAGAAGCCCCGCGCGCAGCGAGAGCGTTCCGATCGCGTTGGCCTCTTGGATGATGATGGCGTGGCGCGCGTCCCAGCGGGAAATCGCCATCGAGAGAGAGAATCCGAGGAGGAGGCCAAGAAGACCAAGCGCCGCGCCGCCGATTCCGCTCATCAACGTACGCTGGGTATCTGATGCGCCCTCTCGCGCCAAACCCAATCGGTATCCGATTTCGCATGCCACCAACAACAGGACGATCATACCTAAGGCGATCAGCCGGTGGTCGAGCAGATAGAAGGCATCGGCTCTGACAGGCATACTGTTCCCCTTCGCAGATCTTCGGTCAGGTCCAATCTAGACAAACTAGCACATCAGATGGCATCGAGCGAAAAGGTCGCTTCGTGACACTTCTCCAGCCTTCCAGGCTTCACGGCCAAGAGTCCGTCTTGGCTCCCGAAAGCCCTGCGCCATCAGTAGAACCATCGGCTGAACGGGCCGCACTCAGGCTTTCCGCCAGGCCGTAGGGCACGCGACTCGGCCTAGCTCGCCGCCTTCTCGGCGACTTCGCCCGTGCTCTGCTCCACCGGCAGGACGAGGCGGAACAGCGTTCCCTCGGCGTCGGCGCGCTCCATGCGGATGTCGCCGCCGTGGGCGCGCATGATGTCGTGGGCGATCGGGAGACCCAGACCGGTGCCACCCTCGCGGGTCGAGCCGGTGAAGGGCTTGAAGAGATGTTCCTTGGCTTCTTCGGGCCTGGCCGGGGCCGTTGTCCTGGACATCGGTGACCAGGTAGTTGCGCACCGGCCGCTCAGCTTGGCCCCCTTGGGGGCCAGTATAGACCAGTAAGCCGACGATCAGCGGGCTTGGCGCTGAGGCTCCCTTTTGACCCCATAGAGACTTTCGGAACCCCTGAATATGCTCGGATGCTGGCCCAATGAAAGCGCCGCGCCTCTGACTTTGAGAGCGTGAGCTTGATTCAAGTCATTTCTCTTCTTGCGATGGTAGTCTAGTTGTCACCTAGACCCGCTAAGCCCGCATACCGGACCCGATCCAGGCTGCGCAGTGTAGGCCTTCATGGCAAATCCATGTTGGGCGACGCCGCCGCTTCATGCCTCACAGTACCACTCTGGAAGACAGATCCGTGCACTTCACTATCTCGCGACTGAGTTTACTCGCAATCACCATGGCGATACTTGTCTTCGCCTCTCCTCTGGCGACAGCTCAGGAGCCAGCTACGACCCCGATTGGTGATGCACAAACCACGACGCCCGGCCCAAGGATTCGGCCGGTGCGCACGGACAGTCCACGCGATACTCTTGAAACGTTTCTGCGTCTGCGCGACAACGTCGAGACGATGCTGCTCGCTTATGACGCGGAGCGGTCGGTGGATGGGGCCAGGCAGATCGCCCTTAATGCGGCGCAGTTCAGAGCGCTCATCGATTTCAGTGAGGTGGCGAGTTCGGGACAAGAAGATGTGGGACGCGCCACGATCACAGGTCTCCTCGACATTTTCGGTCGGGTGGAGATGCCGAACCTGGACGATGTGCCGGATGCAGAGGCGTTCGCGGACGACGGCCTCGCGCAGTATCGAATCCCCAAGACGCCCATCCGGATCGCTCGCATCGACGAGGGGCCACGCGAGGGCGAGTTCCTATTCAACGCGCGCACTTTCGTCGTCGCCCCGCGATTCTATCGCGCCATCGAAGACCTGCCGCTGCAATCACGCCTCGGGATAGAGAGCTGGAGTACAATGGTACCGCAACTGACGGGACCTTTGATCCCGTCTGCGGTTATATCGGCGATGCCAACGAGTTTACGGGCTCTCTGGCTCGATACACCGATCTGGAAGGTGATCGCGACCATTTTCATCGTGCTGATCGCGGTGCTTTTGCTCTCGTTCATCCACCGCTGGCTGTTGCGAGCCGAACCCAAAACACGGATCGGCGCCCTTTCCTGGCGACTGATTCGCCCGGTCTCGCTCATAGCCGCGGTCGGTGTGCTGATCACCCTCGATGACCATCAGATCATCACTTCCGGTGTTTTCTCCACTGTGGTCGATACGACCACGACGATCCTGTTCTATGTGTCCGTCGCCTGGCTGTTCTGGCTTGGCACCAGGCTGTTCATCGAGTGGCTAATCCTGTCGCCGCGCATTCCGGAGGAAAGCCTCGACGCCAATCTTCTTCGATTGATCGCGGGCTCGGTCGGAGTCGTCGGCGTCACCGTCATTTTGGCCTATGGCGGTCAGGCGCTGGGCCTGCCGATCGTGAGTATGCTCGCAGGCCTCGGCATCGGCGGTCTGGCGGTCGCGCTGGCGATCCGACCGACACTCGAGAACCTGATCGGTGGCGTGATTCTCTATATCGACAAGCCTGTGCGTGTCGGTGATTTCTGTAGCTTCGGCGCCAAGACGGCTACAGTCGAGGCGATCGGGATCCGCTCGACCCAGTTGCGCGCTCTCGACCGCACGCTCATCACTGTGCCGAATTCCCAGTTTGTCGACATGGAGATCGTCAACTGGGCTCAATGCGACGAAATGCTGATCAATGAGACGATTAGCGTGCGCTACGAAACGACACCTGATCAGTTGCGCTACGTGCTCGCCAAGCTGCGCGAGATGCTCCATGCCCATCCGCGGATCAATAGCGAAACGGTTCGCGTCCGTTTCTCGGGATATGGTGACAGTTCGCTGAACATCACCATCAGGGTCTACGCTATGACACGGGAGTGGAACGATTTCCACGCGATCCGCGAGGACATCTTCCTGCGTGTCTACGACGTTATTACCGAGGCCGGAACCGGATTCGCCTTCCCTTCACACACCATTTACATGGGCAAGGATAGTGGGTTGAACGAAGAGCTCGGCAAGAAGGCAATAGAACGCGTGCGGGACTGGCGCCGCTCGGGCCGACTTCCCTTCCCGCGCTTTTCGCCTGAGCATGCGGAGCGTATCCACGACACGCTCGACTACCCGCCCAAGGGTTCGCCCGAGGCGGGCCATGAAGACCTGGAAGCTGCGGCCGGTACCGAGCGACTTTCGGCCGAACCCTTGCCGGACGAAGAGCACCCCACAGAACCTGACGAACCAGAGGACAGCAAAAAGCGCCAGACCGAAAACGAACGGTAACGTCTCATGCAAGCACAACGATATCCAGCGGTCGAAGTGAGACGATCTGGTGAGTGTGCGCTTTCAAAGGCGCTGCCTTCAACATACAGTGGGATTTTCGCGCATCAAGAAGGCGTATGCGAAGGGAGATAGGTCATGCACGGATCGATGACTCCGCGGCGGCTACTCTTGAAGCTTCGGTTCGTGCTCGAGCAGTTGGTTCTTCGCGGTCTGAAGGTCCGGCTCCTGATCGCTGCGCTCATTGTGGTAGTGGTCGCAGTAATTGCCGGTGTTCTGGTTTCAGTCCTCGACCCGGACCTCTCTGATCCTTTGGCGGCCGTGTGGTGGGCATTCCTCAGGCTCACGGATCCGGGCTATCTGGGCGACGACGAGGGCATCGCGCGGGCGACAATTTCGACCGTCGTGACAGTACTTGGGTATGTGCTATTTCTTGGTCTCCTCATTGCCATTCTTACCCAGTGGTTAAACCAAACCATCGAGCGGCTCGAATCCGGTGTCACACCCGTTGTTCTCACCAATCACGTGATCATTCTCGGATGGACCTACCAAACGCCGGCAATTGTTGAGACGTTGCTTCGCACCGGCGGTCGTGTCGAGCGATTCCTAGCGCGTCGCGGTGCTCGGGATCTTCGGATAGTCATAATGACGGACTGGGTAGATTCGGCGCGCCTAGGGCAGCTCCGCGACATGCTCGGTCCGGTGTGGGATGCACGCAGCGTGCTTGTCCGTTCGGGAACGCCGCTTCGTGTGGATCATCTCGAGCGTGTGGCTTTTCGTGACGCGGCGGTGGTGATCCTGCCGGGCTCCGGCTTCGCCGAGCGCAACCCCGAGCGCGTCGATGCTCTGACCATCAAGACGCTTGCGTCCATTTCCAGGTTTGCCAGCGAGTCCGGAACAGCGCCCCCGCTTGCGGTAGTGGAGCTGTTCGATGCGCGGCGGGTCGAGGTGGCCAGTCAATCCTACCAGGGGCCGAGCGAGGCAATCGCCGCGGACGGAATGGTCAGCCGCCTCATAGCCCAGAGCGTGCGTCACCGCGGGCTGTGGAGCGTGATGTCCGAGCTCTTCATGGTCAACGAGGGCAATGCGATCTACATGCGCCCGGTGGAGGGACAGACTGGTGCGACATTCCGCAGTCTCTGCCGCCGTTTCCCGAAGGCGATCCTGCTCGGGTTCATCCGTCCCGGCAAGCGCCGGCCGATGCTGAATCCCGACCCCGAGACCGTGCTCAAGGCGGACGACCTGCCCGTGTTCATCGCCAGATCCTTCGACGACTGCGTGCCGGGACTCGATGAGGCGATCGGTCCGGCGAGCGAGACCGCCACGGAGGTGCTTCGTACCCCATCAGGCGGTGCCCGTCGCGTGCTCGTCCTCGGCTGGAGCCGCAAGGTGCCTGCTTTGCTGCGGGAACTGGACAGATTCGGAGACGACCTGTTCGAGATCGACATCGTTTCGCGTACCTCTCTTGAGGTGCGCGAGGCTGGAATGGCCTGGCAGGGCTCTTGGAGTTCGCGCGGAAAGGTGAAACAGATTGAGGCGAGCTTCTCCATTCCCGGTGTAATCGAGGGTCTGGAGCCGGCCACCTACCAGAACGTCATCGTGCTAGCAAGCGAACTGCTTGAAGAGAAAGAGCACGCCGACGCAGTTAGTGTCGTTGCAGCGTTGACGCTGCGCGGCCTGTTTCCCGACGAGACTCAGCGTCCCGAAGTTCTCGTTGAACTCCTCGACCAGGAGAACGAGTACCTCTTTCAGGGAGGGACTGAAGACGTGATGGTCAGCCCCATGGTGGTGAGCTACCTGGTCTCCCAGGTCGCCCTGCGGCAGGAGCTGGCCAGCGTCTTCTGGGAGCTGACGAGGCCGTCGGGGGCACAGATCGCGCTGCGGCGCGCAGATGGATATCTCGGGGCCGAGGGCTCGGTGCGGTTCCAGGACGTCCAGCGCGCCGCCGCGCGCTATGGGGAGATCGCGCTCGGATACCGGCGGCCGACCGATCCGCAAAGCGGCCTCGCGCTGAACCCTGATCGTGAGATCGAATGGTCGGTAGAGCCGGAAGACGAAATGGTCGTACTGACCATGATCGATGAGCCGGAGAATAAGGGCGAACACCGGGGGAAATGCTGAGTCTTTATCGAGCGGCATCTGGGTGTTCTGGGTTATGATCTGCGGATCCATGCGCGTATTGACCCCGGACCGCAGGTGAGGCTGCTCATTATCCTGCTGTCCGTTGGGAGCCGATCTCGAACTTCCGGTATCGGCACATAAGCGACTGAAAGCTAATCACCTGGAACGGTAATTCGTATCATAATCAGGAGAATCTCCGGGAGATGATGCGATGTCAGGTCGGGTTGCGGATGAAGTTGTGCTGAGCCTGAAGAGCGAGCCTTTCTGGAAGCTCAGGTTAGAAGGCACAAGGCGGCGCGCTCGCTTTCGGACCGGTGCCGAATGATCCTGCTGTGCGCACAGGGTCTTCAGAGTAAGGAAGTGGCAGCGCGACTTGGGGTGCATGAGCATACTGTTGGCAAGTGGCGGCGACGTTTTGTGAAGGATCGGATCGGGGGGCTCACCGACGAATACCGCCCCGGTCGCCCGCGCTCTGTATCCGATGCACAGGTCGCCGAGGTGATTGAGCGCACGCTGAACACAACACCGAAGGATGCCACCCATTGGTCGATCCGAAGCATGGCCGCTAAGACCGGCCTGTCGCATACGACGATCCGCCGGATCTGGATGGCGTTCGGGCTGCAGCCTCATCGGAGCGAGACGTTCAAGCTCTCCACCGATCCGTTGTTTGTAGACAAGGTGCAGGACATCGTCGGCCTCTACATGTCGCTGCCGAACCGGGCTATCGTCTTGTGCGTAGACGAGAAATCTCAAATCCAGGCGCTGGATCGCGAACAACCGGTGCTGCCGATGGCGCCCGGCGTGGCCGAGCGGAGAACCCACAGCTATATCCGCCACGGCACGACCTCGCTCTTTGCCGCTCTCGACATCGCCACAGGGGCGGTGATCGGCAAGTGCTACAAGCACCACCGGGCGAGCGAGTTTTTGGACTTCCTTAAGGAGATTGACCGGCGTATGCCGAAAGGGTCGGACGTGCATCTGGTGATGGATAACTACGCCACCCACAAGACGCCGAAGATTAAGGCTTGGCTGGCGCGCCGTCCGCATTGGCATATCCACTTCACGCCAACATTGGCCAGTTGGATCAATCAGGTCGAACGCTGGTTCGCGGAACTAACCCGCAAGCAGTTGCAACGCGGCGTCCACCGGTCAACGATGGAACTGGAGGCCGACATCACCGCCTTCATCAAGGCACACAACGAGAATCCGAAGCCCTATAAATGGGTCAAATTTGCCGACGAAACCCTCGCCTCCGTCGAACGATTCTGCCTGCGTACGCAGCAAACCGTATGTGGCGAACTTTAGATTCAGGTGACTAGGGTCAGGACCCATTAATCTGATTGGATCGAATGACCGCAGCGAGCCCCGAGCGTACGTCAACATGTATCTTCAACCAACTCACTTCCGAACCGACTGTTTATTGCTTGAGCAGGTGGTAGGAGATCCAATCGCCAGCCTTCCCGACGGCCGCTCGTGACTCGGGCGATTCCGGCAAAACTGCCATGAAGACGTGCGGCATGCCTTCATAAAGATCAAGCTTTACGGTCTGCCCGGCCTGATCCAATGCCTGATAAAGCCTAACCACATTGCTGAGGAAGAGCTCTTTGGTGCCGCCCTGGATGAGGGTCGGCGGAAAGCCCTTTGTATATTCGCCGTAAACCGGAGAGACGAAGGGGTGTCGGTGGTCCTCGGCATCGGCATAGGCCAGCGCCGACGGACCAAGGATGTCCCGGTATGTGTAAAACGGCTCGGCGTCCCGGAGCGTTACATAGCTATCCCCAGTCTCGGAGATATCGGACCAAGGCGACCAGAGAATCAACGCCGCGGGCATTTCCATGCCCTGATCGCGCATCTTCAAGACGCTGCCGGCCGAAAGTCCGCCGCCCGCAGAGTCGCCGTAGAGCACGATATCGGAAGCTGCAAGGTTTTGCTCAGCAAGAGCGGCGAAGACTGATAGGACCTGATCAGTAGTTTCTTGCCATTTGGCGTGCGGCGCCAGAGTGTAGTCGACGGCCATGACCCTTAGACCCGTTTCGTCGGCAAGGAGAATCGCCGAGGTGATAGCACCTCTGGCGGAGTTGAAGGTGTAGGCGCCCCCGTGAAGGTACACCGCGATCTTGTCGTCGCGAGCCAGTTCGTCAGGTGTGACTTCAACCACCGGGACGCCGCCAAGCGTGATATCGCGAAGCGTGCCGTTGAAAGCGTCAACGAACAGTGCCGTATGCTCCACTTTCGCAGCGCTGTCAGCGTCTTGCAGTGCTTTCCACGCTTGCAGATCATCCGGGGCGGGCACCTTGGCGTCCCGTCCCTGGCCCAGTTCGGATAGCACTGCGCTCCATTCCGGCGAGATCGTATCCGGAGCGTGCGCCCAAAGGGGCTCGGCGCCTTGAGCAAGGGATGCTGTGGCGATGTGTGCGCTGGCGGCGGCACTCGCTAGGACCAAAAGCAAACGGCGACGTAGATGCATTGCGTTCTCTCCAGAGTTCGATGGCCCACATTTTGGCTAGCCTCGTGACAAGCCACTTTAAACGCTAGCAAGGTACTAGGTGCTTAGTCCCGGCATTTGATCGATATCAATGCGTACTCGAAACTGTTGAGCGTAGGTCACCATAGGAACTGGGTGCAATATGAGAAAATGAAGAGATTTGAACCAATGAAGAGATTTTCGGTTGTGGTGTCCGCTCTGATGGCCTTGGCCGGATCGGTTCATGCGGCAGAGCCTGTGACCATCGATACTTTTGTAAGGGCCGAAACAGACCGGACAATGGCAGCCTATGTGTCGCAGGGCGGGTTCGGTAAGTTCTTCCATTTCCGTCAGCCGACGCCGATCGACCAACAGGACGTGATCCGGATGAACCGCGACACGCTCTACTCCATTGGAGTGTTCGATCTAACCAATCCGGTTACGATGACGCTTCCGGACAGTGACGGACGGTACCTCTCGGCCCTGATCGTCAACCAGGACCACTCCATGCTCCCGATGGAGTACGCCCCGGCCGAGATCGCCCTCACAAAGGATCTCATCGGGACCCGCTATGTCGTTGTCATTCTGAGAACGTTCATTAATGCGAACGATCCCGCAGACATCGAGGCCGCGAATGCCTTGCAGGATGCGGTGACCGTTGCTCAGGACGGTCCCGGCGCGTTCGAGGTGCCGGACTGGGATCTTGAAGGACTTGAGACGTTGCGCAAGGCGATCAATGTACTTGCCGCGACGAAGACAGATACGTCTGGGTTCTTCGGCGACAAGAACGAAATCAATCCGATCGATCACTTGCTCGGCACCGCATTCGGCTGGGGCGGAAACCCAAAGGAGGCAACCGTCTATCTCAACGCGGCGCCGAAAAAGAACGACGGTCAAACGCCGCATGTCATGACGATCAGCGACAAGGTACCGCTCGAGGAAGGCGGGTTCGTCTCGATCACGATGTACAACAAGGACGGGTACATGGAGGAGAACGAGCTTGGGATGTATTCCGTCAATAATGTGACCGCCGAGCGCAACCAAGACGGGACGGTCACGGTCCACGCTGGTGGTTGCGAGGACGGCGGGGTGAACTGTCTTCCGATCACGGAGGGCTGGAACTACATCGTGCGGCTCTACAAGCCGAGTCCTGAGGTCATTTCTGGCGATTATCAATTCCCAACGTTCGAAGTGGCGGATTAAGCCATCCTACGCTCCCTGCAATTCTGCTTGCGGGGAGCGACGATCTGAGGACGGGGCCCGAAGTCACTGAACGGTTCGAACTGTACAAAATTCAATGCGATGCACCAGAAACAACTTTGATTGGGGCCTCAATTCGCAATCCTGCGAACGTCTTTGCTTGGCATAACTATCTGACTGATCGGATGTGGCTGGTACCCTATGGACAGAAGGACGATAGTATCGAGACATACTATCCGGCAGTTCATTTGGAGCACTGTGCCAACGAGGCAGTTTCAGAGGCAGACTATGACGCCGTGAGAGAAAGAGCATCGATCTACGTATCTGGACTCGGCGTGGACAAGCCCGCGTCGGAAAACTGACCGGCCGGTTCTGGCACTCAGCAGCTGTGTGACCAGGTCTGGGGACATGCCCGCTGCGGAGCGGTAAGCCGACATCGATGAGCTTCACTGACCGAAAGGTCGCCTTGTAGGCGCCAACCGGACGTAGATTGCCTGCTTGCTCGGCGGCAGCTCGTGACCC
>PJEL010003952.1_pt1 | contig 12416 bp, 9 predicted proteins | sample 1853271 | NCBI WGS metagenome assembly PJEL01 (sample SAMN08108733, study PRJNA415343) | Invertebrate metagenome, whole genome shotgun sequencing project. | host: Globobulimina | place: Sweden: Gullmar Fjord | collected 2015-08 | reverse complement strand
TGGTTGACCACGATAATCTTGGCATCCATGGCGCGACTTCTCGCTTTGCGGGTAAAGCACACCTCATAGTGATCGCACCTTTTCCCGGTACACTTTTCGCGGCTGCTGGCAATAAGCGGTAATACATCGGCATTTTCAGAGATCGAAGTTAAACCGCCAAGATCGCCATCGCTGGTCTGTCCCGCCCACTGGTTGATGCGCAGCAGGTCGTCTAACACCTTAGGGTCCAATGAATCACAACCATTAAGCTGCTTTTCCATCAGGTCCTGACACAGGTAGTTATTCCGCCCTTTTAATAGTGCGACCTTAGGGGAGATCTCCAACATGGAGAGTAAACTGGGCAGGTCTTTATAAAACAGCTGCTCTTGCAGATTTTTACTGCCGGTACTGATAATCACCTGCTTGCCACTGAGCAACGCGGGAATAAGGTACGCAAAGGTTTTGCCGACACCTGTGCCCGCTTCAACAACCAGATCGCTCTTGTTGACGATAGCATCACAAACGGCCTCGGCCATCTGAACCTGCACATCACGTGCGCTATAGCCTTGAATATGGCGGGCAAGCATGCCATCGCTTCCAAACGCCAGTGCGATCTCTTTTGTCAGTCTGCTTGTCGTTGTGCTGGTCAAGACGCTCTCTTCTCAGACGGGAAAGTTGAAAATCATCAGCTGGGCATTATCCTTGATTATCATCCTGCTTCAAGTCTCGTTTTCAGATTTATATACAAAGGCAAGGTGTGCCTGGGAAAGTGAAGTAAAACTCCTCAAACTCATGGCAGTTTTTCGTACCTGTCTACCCGGACAAGCCAAGTGGACAGGCAGAGGTAATCGAATTGAGCCCATAGTAATGGGCTCAAACAATAATATGAGGCTTTAGCTATGCTGTCTTCAACTCACGCAGATAGCGGTAGATGGTGTGTATTGAGATATCTAAGCCCTTGGCCGCTATCTGAGCACTATCTTTAAGATCGAAAATGCCCAACTCATTGAGCCGGATAACTATCTCTCGGTTTTTCTTCGATGGTGAGAGGGTATCGTCAGCCATCACCTGAGTGCGCACGCCCTCGATTGAACTCTGCATCATCTCATCATTGCTTCTGGCGAAGGTTTCAGGAGTAAAGCCAGAATCGACTTGGGGTGCAAGGCCCGGTAGAAAAGTACGCATAACAGACTGAAACGGCGCGTCGAGATCGGAGTTGATACACAATAAACCGATAGCATCTTGCTCTGAATTACGGATCACTATGGTGATAGACCTTAATGTTTTACCATCCGGACTCTGGGTCATATAGGAGTCCGAGACATCTTGCCCTTCATTTAGCTTCATCAACGCAAGGTTAGTGATAGGGGCTCCTACAGTGCGCCCCGTAATATGGCCATTGGCTATCTTAGTGATAGATGGGTTGCTTGCATCCAGACTATGTAGCAAGACCTCGGTATGCTCACCATACATGGCGGCAATGCCATCGATAATGTTTTCACAAGCTTTCAATATGGCATGATCGTTTATCGTTAATTGTCGCACTCACGGTCTCCCTTCAAAAAACGCCGCTCAGTAATGTCGCGGCGTTTCAATCGATACTTAAGCCGACATTATATCAATGATTGTGGTGTCTGTGTTACCCATACCTAAGGTAACCAGCTGACCAATATTGCGAATTGTGTGCTCCACATCATCGGCTACAATTCCCTGAGCTTGAGCAGCGGTGCTCTGGATAGCCAACATAAATGCATTAACCGCGCTTCCTGTTGAGGTCTTCACCTTCATTGCACAAGTTGACTTAGCCCCGTCACACACCATACCTGAGCAATCACTCATGACATTTTGAATTGCAAAGCATGACTGCTGATAACTGCCACCAGCCAGATATACCATGGCCATTGCCGCCGCAGCACTTGTCACCGTATTACCGCAAAATGCCGACAAAGGTGGGTAATGAGACTTAATATAGATAGCGCCAAGATGGCTCATGATCAGTGCCCTTGCGAGCAGCTCATCATTAGCTTGATAATGTTTTGCCGTCATGACTACGGGCAATGTAGCCGCAATCCCTTGATTTCCACTGCCATAATTACTCATGGCAGGAAGGCTTGCTCCCCCCATTCTGGCATCGGATGCTGCCGCAGTATGCATAAGAATATTATTGGCAAAATCCAAAGACATAAAGCCTTCCTTAATGCTTTTATCTATGGTTCTTCCCACTTGTAAGCCATACTCATTAGCCAGTCCTTCGGCAGATAACTTAGTATTAAGCTCTGATGCATCGAGGATAAATCTAATATCTTCAAAGCTAACTTGGGTGGCATAGTCATAAATTCCTGCAATGCTGATATCGACACCATCACAAATTCCCGCCGTCGATGTAGTAGCGCTAACCTCTTTGGCAAACACTATCTCACCATTGAGCGTTTTTTCGACCACTTGCGTATGGCCGCCAGAGATCTCAACAGTAACGACATCATCGCCACTGTGAGCCTTAACATAACAGTAAATAAATTCATCTGTTTGAGTTCGGCTCACCGAGACATTCCCCGCATCTATCATAGCCTGCGCCCGCTCTACCTGATCCGCCTTTATCGTTGCCAGTACTTCCAGCCCCGCTTCGGCGTTGCCGCCAATAGCACCAACAGCTGCGGCGATGGCGAGTCCTATTTTCCCTGTGCCCGGAACAAAAACGCCCATGGAATTTTTGTACAGGTTATCGGAAACATGAACAGAGATGCTCTCTGGCTCTGATGTCAACATAGACGCCGCGATCGCCGAAGCGTAGGCCGCACAAATCGGCTCTGTACAACCTAATGCAGGCTTGACGACGGCATTAAGAATTGCTTGGTATTGCTGCCATTGATGTTTCATAGGACTATCTCCACTTCTTAAATAATTTAAACGTCTGATATATTGACCGTTATTTACTAAATGCAATGGCTTCAATTTCAACTTTGACACCAAGAGGCAAGTCTTTAACCGCAAAACAACTGCGTGCCGGGCAATCGTGTGCGAAAAACTCCTGATACACCTGATTGAACGCGGCGAAGTCTTGAATATCTGAAAGATAGCAGGTGGTCTTTAATACCGTATCCATATCCCCTCCTCCGGCCTCTAGCACAGATTTCAGATTTTCCAGGGATTGGCGAGATTGCGCCGAAATGCCACCTTCGACAACACCGCCTTTCTCTTTACACACAGGCAACTGACCAGAAGTGAAAATTAGGTTCCCGTAGGCATTGCCATGTGAATAAGGGCCGATGGCTTCGGGGGCTTTATTTGATGTAATGATCTTTTTCATGATTAATCCTAATTATTGAACTTGAGACAAGTCTAATCACTCAAAAATATTTGCGCAAGTATTTTTGCAAAAAAAGTTTCCCTTAGAATGTTTCGCATCTAAACAATCATTCCCCAACAAGCCAGAAAAAGGCACAATCACAGCACTGATGCAGGTTAAGCCATTACTAGGAGTCACTAAGAATCTTAGTGTTTCATAACCGGACGCAGGTCAAATTTATTTGAATTTTTATTGGCAAATAAAAATTCAATCAAATATATTTGCATCAAGGCAACCTAATTATTTAAGGTCTAACATGAACAAACTCATCAAAGCTGGTTTGAAAGCGATCTTCCCCTTATGCATTGGGGCGTTCCCTTTCTCATTTATCGTCGGGGCCATCAGTATTAGTGCGGGTATGACTCTGGGACAGAGTACATTCTGGTCGCTAACGGTGTTCGCGGGATCTTCTCAGATGGTGGCACTTGGATTGATTCAATCCTCTGCCAGTATCTTAGTTATCATGCTCACAACCTTTATCATCAACCTGCGTCATCTCCTCTATAGCGCCTCGCTATCTGAACATATCAAAGACTACCCACTGCATATTCGCGCCCTGATGGCCTATGGTCTAACCGATGAGGTTTATGCGGCCACCATAGGTGAGGTCAAACAGGAAAAAGCAGGAAGGCACTGGTTTTATCTTGCTGCCATGGGCGGATTTTGGATGAACTGGGTGTTTGCTAACTTTCTTGGTGCTTTAGTGGGCTCATCTTTTCCTGAGGTAGCCCATTATGGTCTGGACTTCGCCATGGTAGCTGCATTTATTGCCATCGTTATTCCTCAGGTAAAGAGTCGTGAGTGTATCGTCGCCGCCATCGTAGCCAGTGTCACGGGTATCTTGCTCTCGGGACTTCCCTACTCCTTAGGCTTAGTCGTCGCCGCAATTACAGGTGTCTATGCCGGTTATCGTATGGATCTGTCCAGTGAAAAAATGGCCGCTACGGCCGTAAAGACACAAGAAACAAACCCAATAAAGCCCCTTCCCGTAACGAACTGTGAGGTATAAGACAATGGACCACGTTCACATTCAATTAGATATGACCACCTTCTTACTCATCACCATAGCTATGGTCGTAGCAACATTTATCATACGTTTCTCGGTTATCTGTATGGCGGGCTCATTTGAGATGCCGGAAAGGTTAAAGAAGACCTTAAGATTTGTACCTGTGACTGTGCTTCCGGCCATTATCGCAGTAGAGATCTTGGGCTCTGGCTCAAACATGGAATTTAACCTTCATAACCCTAAGGTACTTGCCGCCATAGTCTGTACTTTAGTCAGTCTGCGCTTTAACCTGATCTGGGTTGTGGTGAGTGGCATTGCCTCCCTGCTCTTTTTCCAGCACATGTTGAGCTGATTTTAATGCGCACAAACTCCGCCTTTCTATCTATAGCACTTATAGTTAGAAAGGCTTTATAGATAAAAGTCCTTACCAATGGAGATATTTAATCAACTCGAAGGCATCATGGAAGAAAAGCCATAGCCACAGCTCTGTAGGATTGCTAAACGACTCATAATCTAAATTCCACGCGAACCTTTAGCCTCTCAAAGACAAAGTAAAATAGATGAGCCATCTATTTGTGACACGACAGTTCGCCACCAGCTGAGTGGGTGGAAATCGGTGTAATATCTCCTATTCTTTATCTAATAAGCCTGCTTGCATGTGGCTTCGACTTTTCGACACCCTATTTTAAACCCCACTGATACAAAGAAATTGATTTTAAAATATTTATTGCAAACCAATGATACAAAACTATGTACCAAATCATAGATAGGTATCCGGTCATAATAGCTAAAACGGGAATGCACTAGCATCGGCTCACATCATGCCAGATTCAAAATATGTATATATTGTTCTTCTAAGCCTGACACTGCTATTTATCACTCATCAACCGACGAGCCATGCAGTTGAGCTCTCTTCGCAGCAGGTCAAAACCGCTTACATCTATAATTTTTTAAAGTATATCAAATGGCCAAATGAAGATGATAAACAGTCATTAAAACTGGCTTACTACGGTGACGACAAGGCGCAGCTTAACGTCCTTAGTTCACTCGAGAAACAATCTATTCGCGGGCTCTCTATCGAGGTGGTACCGATAAAGAATATCAATAGATTAAACAATATTGACATCATTCTGGTCACTAAAAAATTTGAACCTCAATTAAGTGCAATCAACTCGTATATCAATAGCAGAGCAGTGCTTGTTATCGCCGATAACGCCGAAGAGAAACAACTACTTGGCATTAACTTTATCAACAAAGGTAAGACGATAGGATTTGAAATTAACCGCTATAACCTGATTTACCACCAGCTGACAGTATCTAAAGATATTGTCATTTTAGGCGGAACAGAAATTGAAATAGCCTCAATGGTCAAAGAGATGGAAGCAAGCCAGGAGAGTAATCGTAAACGACTCAGTGAGTTAGAAGCCTCCGTCACCGAAAAACAGCAAAAGCTCGACTCTCTGTCAAAGCAGCAGTTAAATCAAAAGCAGTTAATCGCCCGACAGGAATCTCATATTCAACAACAACTGAGGGCTAACAAGCAGTTAGAAACTGACTTCGAGTTACTCAAATCAAATTTATCGAAGAGTAAGGCAAGACTTAACAGTAACAATAAGATGCTTAGTGACAAACAGACCGAGCTGGCCCGAAAAGCTGTTGAAATAAATCAACTATCCACGCTTATCGAACAGAACAGACAGTTATTAAGCGAACAAAAAAACAAACTGACTCAATCTCAGGAAAATCTGGAAGTTAACGCCCTCTCCCTCAAGAAGAAAACCGATACGCTCGAGAAGCAAAGTAGCAGAATGAAGACACAAATGACGGCTTTATATGTATCGGTTGCTCTGATGCTGTCGGTCATTGTTTCACTCGTTTTAATCTATAGAGGTTTCGTGATTAAGAAGCGCATAAATCTGGAACTATCCGATAAAAACAGGTTATTAGAAGAGACAAACACCGACTTGGTGAATACCCAGAACCAACTGGTTAAATCAGAGAAAATGGCCGCACTAGGCGGACTAGTAGCCGGTATTGCTCACGAAATTAACACCCCCATAGGCGTGTGCATCACCTCTTCGAGCCACGTTAATGAAGCCGTTACCCATTTCAAACGGCTCTATGAACAAGGCAATATTTCAGAAGAGGATCTGAATAACCTACTCAGTGATATTGAACTGGCGGGAGACTTAATCGGCCGAAACCTGGCTCGTGCAAGTAGCTTGATACAAAGCTTTAAACAAGTATCGGTCGATCAAAGCCATGAAGAGACACGAACAGTCAACGTTCACGAGTACCTGACAGAGATCTGCCAGAACCTGCATCACAAACTGAAACAAAAGCATCACCAGATTGAGATAAAGTGTGATGAGTCGATCACCTTTACCGGGGAGCCAGGGGCATTGGCGCAAATTTTTACCAACTTGATTATTAACTCGGTGATCCACGGCTTTGGCGACGGTGAGCAGGGTAAGATCCGCATAGCGGTATTACTCGACCATAATATCATCAGCATCGATTACTCAGACGACGGTAAAGGGATAAAACAAGAGGAGCAGGATAAAGTTTTCGATCCGTTTTTTACCACCAATCGAAGCAGTGGTGGCACGGGACTTGGCATGCATATCTGCTATAACTTAGTCACCCAAAAACTCAAGGGGGACATTCAGTGTCTCGACAGCCAAACCGGCGCACAATTTAAAATAACGTTCCCACAAGCCACTGACACCAGTGTCTAATCCTGGTTCTAACCCTGTTCTAACCAAAGGTTCTAGCAACGGCCCCCACCTATTACTCGCTGTAGCTCTAAAAGGGACGGTTAACGTCTGTCCTATGAATTTGGGATTCAAAAATCACCAGAGAATGAGATTGCAGCCGATATGATACGGATTGGTATTATTTAAATTTATAGGCTAAACCGAATTCCAAGGTTCTTTCCGGCATTGGATTCCCTAAGGCCCCATCCATCGGGTAGTAATTTTGTTGGTCGAACAGATTCGCGACCTTGATATACCAATTAAGTGCAGATCTTTGGTTTGATAGTGTGGTGTCGAATGTGGAGATGTTATCTACCTCTCCATAGATATCGCCATGATACCTTTGAGTCAGATTGAGTGTGGCCCAAGACAGGTCGCCGGTCATCGATAGATGACTCTTAAACTTTGCCACATCCATGGTCGCCTGTTTTGAATCTTCCGGGCTAAACACCTGACTGATAAAACCCTTAAGGTGCCAATGTGTCGATAGTCGCCACTCGAGTTCAAATTCGGCGCCATAGACCGAAAAGTCCTGGGACGAGTTTGAAAAGGTATTCTTACTGACCAGATCCCCTTGTTTGTCGATAAACATGATGGTTTGGCCATCGAGTGCATTCTTTGTTTGATTATAAAATCCATTCAGCGCCACGTTAACGGATGAATACCGGTAGGCAATTGAGAGCTCGGTTGACTCGAAGGTTTCGGCATTGAGTGAGTCAGAAACTTTACCCATGGCAATATCGCCAGATAAAGCATGCTCGGTAATATAGGCCCTGGTCTCGGCATTTAATAGATACTCTTTCAGACCGGGTGACCGAAAGGCCGAGCTGTATGAGGCCTTCGCGGTCCAGTTTTGATTGAGCTGTTTAACCAGGGCAATACGCGGTGACCACTGAGAGAAATCATCATCGAGATACTCTCCCTTGTCATAACGTAATCCGGCAGTAAGGTGCACGTTAGCCCAGGATGACAGCAGGGAGTAATACTGCAGGTACGCCCCCTGATATAACACCTTATCCGACTCCTCTCTCTCACTCCCCGCTTGATGACTGCCGTTGCCCGCAAGCTCATCGACACCTATATCACCGACAAAAAAACCACCTAAGTCCTGGCGTTGCTCAACCGATAAGCCTGCAATCAGAGATTCATGCTCTCCCCTCTGCCAGTTGACCTCGGCTTCAATTAACTGAGAACGAACATCGACCCGATATTGGTTAAACGTAATTGGCTCGCCATCAATTGCCTGCTCACGGTTAGAATTTGTCGCAGTGCCTTGTTCGACTGAATTATTATTGACCCATTTCAGTGAGCTGCTCCATCGGGCATTCCACCTTTTACGCCACTGAAGATAACTTATCTCAGTGCTCCACAGGATATTATTTTCGGGCGTTGAAAAATCTCCGATCCAATGTTCCCCGAGGCCACTTTGCCTCTCAAGCTCAATGTAGCCGAGGCTAAATGCACCTAAGCGCTCATGTTCATAGTGCTGTCTTGCATAGATAAAATCCGCATCTTGATCGTCATAATATTGCTGATAGGTACTGAACTCTGGCCCCACTAAGGCATCGCTACTGCTTTTATCAAATTGAGAATAAACCAGATATGAATGCCCTAACTCGGTATGCAGGTTCCCCATCAGGTTCAGCCTCGTCCCCTCATCTTGGGGAAGGTAAGTCACTTCACCTGACAGAGCATTGGTCTTTGAAAAAGCCGAGTCTAAACTCACTACGCCATAGAATGCACTTTGACCATACAGAGCCGAGGCGGGTCCCCGTAAGATCTGCAGCTTCTCAAGTGCCCAAAGCGGCAGCTCATTTTCGATAGGCGCCTTATTGGCTCTGGCATGATTTAACCGAATGCCATCGAGTAGCACCAGATGTTTATTGTTCTCGAAACTCCCCGCCTTTTGCCCTCGAGTTTCCAACACCCGCTCACCAAAAATGCTATAGCTGGCATAGCCCGCCGTGATATCGGCAAGATCCGCAAGCTGATGTATTCCCGATTGATACAATTGCCGATGGTCGAACACACTCACCGAGGCAGGCGATAGGTTCAGTGGCAAATCGACTTTTGAAGATACCGATACATTCACCTCTCCGAGCTCTTCCAACGAGAGATCAAAAATTGAATCGGCCCCATTCGCAAAATGAGAAAAGACTATCGGTCCCAACGCTAATGGCAATAGGGGTAAAGCTCCTCTTATCATTCCCCCACCTCCTGCTGTCGAAGAGACAAATCAGGCCTAAGGATTAACATTCAGACCTCAACTGAGTATAGATACTCGGGTTCATTTTTGCCGTTTAACCGCTCCGCTTGAGGCCGAAGAAGATGATCTGTTTTCTTTTTAATTGTCTTATTCCTCCTACCTCACCTGGCAAAAGCGGCAAAAAACCATCAAATATGATTGTCTGGTATATAAGACAATAGAGGCTACAACTCTGACATCTCCAGACCGAGCGGAGAGGTAACAGCACTAATCACGCAGTCGATTTCGACTTGAGGGGGGATATTGAGAACACGCAACCACCTAAAAGATTGTAAGAACCCATTCAACAAACACTCATCGAACACACCTGACTCACTGGACCATAGCGTTTTGGAACCGATAAGGGGTTCAATTCAATAGGCAGCTCATTGTTCTGCCATGTGAACACTGCCAGTAGTAAAGCGAAGATAACCTGACGATATATCTTATAGATGAAGAATATTCATAGGGCAAAATAAGAGGTTGCAATCGATTCCGAAAATGATTAGTTTAAATACAGAGCTTAGCGAACAAGCTTACTTTTTAGATATTAGCCAACAGGCTTATTTTTTCTGATATTAGATTTTTTACGATAAGAGAGACGAACATGATACAGCTTTCGAACACTATCCATCATCATCACCATATGCGGTAGCCTTCGGAAGCTCACTGCCGAAGGACTATTTCCTTCCGGCGGTTGATTCAAGAATATCAAGAACCCCTGGAAGGAATTCCGGGGGTTTTTACGTTTTAGATTAAAAAATTAAACAGATATTGAATCAACTTACAGGAAATAGAAAAATGCCAGAATCAAAAAGATTACGCATCGCCATTCAAAAATCGGGTCGCCTATCAATCGAATCCATGAAGCTGCTAAAAAGCTGTGGCGTTAAATTTACCGTCAACGAACAACGCCTGATAGCCCACTCTGACAACATGCCAATCGACCTGCTTCGGGTACGTGACGACGATATTCCAGGCCTGGTCATGGATGGTGTGGTTGACATGGGGATCATCGGGGAGAACGTGCTCGAAGAGGAACAGATTGAACGCGAAAGACTCGATAAGCCCTCAACCTGTATCAAGCTACGTGAACTCGATTTCGGTGCTTGTCGCCTCTCTCTCGCCGTCCCGAACGAATTCAATTATGAAGACGCGGCATCGCTGGAGGGATTGCGAATCGCCACCTCTTACCCCAACCTGCTGCGCCGTTACATGCAGAGAAAAGGGATCTCTTACAACGACTGTATGCTCAAGGGCTCGGTTGAGGTCGCCCCACGTGCAGGACTTTCAGATGCTATTTGTGACTTAGTGTCGACCGGGGCAACGCTGGAAGCCAATGGCCTATATGAAACTGAAGTCATCTATCAATCCAAAGCCTGCATTATCCAATCATCACAGACTCAAGAACCGGCTAAACAGGCGCTGATTGATAAAATACTCTCTCGAATCAATGGTGTAGTGCGTGCAAAAGAGAGTAAGTACATCTTGCTACACGCCCCAACAGAAACACTAGAGCAGATTGTCGCACTACTACCCGGCGCCGAAAACCCAACTGTGCTGCCTCTCAACGACGATACCAACCGAGTCGCTATCCACGCCGTCAGCAGCGAGGACCTGTTTTGGGACACCATGGAAGAGCTGACCAAATTAGGGGCAAGCTCCATACTCGTTATGCCAATCGAAAAGATGATGGGGTAGTACAATGCAGATCCTCAATTGGGCATCATTAACCGACACCGACCGTAAGGCGGCACTCTCTCGCTCACCTCTGGTTGGTGACGCGAGTCTGGAGCAAGATGTACTCGCTATCGTCAATGAAGTACAGATAAGCAAAGATGCGGCGCTAAAAGATTACAGCCGCAAGTTTGATGGCGTCACGATCGAACAGTTGAAGCTGTCAGAGGGTGATATCGATGCCGCCTGTGCCCGAGTCGATGAGGAGATAAAATTCGCCGTGGCTCAGGCAATAGATAATATCGACACCTTTCACCAGGCGCAGAAATTTGAGCCTGTGAGCGTCGATACTCAAAAAGGGATCCGCTGTGAACTTCGCTCAGAGCCTATCGAAAAAGTCGGCTTATACATTCCCGGTGGCAGCGCCCCGCTGATCTCCACCGTACTCATGTTAGCCTTGCCAGCCAAGATTGCCGGTTGTGAGCAAAGAGTGCTGGTCAGTCCGCCTCCTATAAACGACGCCATCGTCTATGCCGCTAACGCCTGTGGGATCACAGAGATATTTCAGGTCGGCGGCGCGCAAGCCATCGCCGCCCTCGCCTTCGGCACCGAGTCGGTTCCCGCCGTCGATAAGATTTTTGGACCCGGTAACCGCTACGTCACCGAGGCCAAGCGTATCGTCTCTCAAGACAGTCGCTGCGTGGTGAGCATAGATATGCCAGCAGGTCCATCAGAGGTGCTATTGATTGCTGATAGCGATGCCAATGCCGAGTTTATTGCGGCGGATCTCCTGTCACAGGCCGAACACGGCCCGGATTCGCAGGTCATGTTGGTTACAGACTGTGCGAAACTTGCAGATGAGGTTAATCTGGCACTCGCTCGTCAGCTTGAACTCCTGCCCAGAATCGATATTGCCCAGGTAGCCCTGGAGTCCAGTCGCACGCTACTGGTCGATAATATGGAGCTGGCCGCTCAGGTATCAAACCTCTATGGGCCAGAGCACCTTATTATACAAACCAAAAATCCCCGTGAAGTTCTTAAAAAGATCCGCGCCGCAGGCTCTGTCTTCTTAGGCGCTTATACACCTGAGTCGGTCGGTGATTATGCCAGTGGCACTAACCACGTGCTGCCAACCTATGGTTATAGCCGCGCGGTATCCAGCCTCTCTTTGGCCGATTTTAGCCGCCGCTTCACCGTGCAGGAGCTTAGCGCCGAGGGACTCATCGGACTCAGCCAAACCGTTATGACGCTCGCCGCGGCCGAGCAGCTCGATGCTCACAAGAATGCGGTCGCCATTCGCATTGCCAGCCTGCAGTCAGATGTAGCCGCTCAAGCTAAAGGAGTTTGAGATGACAATAAATACTTCCAGCCAATTAAATCCAGCTCAATTAAATCTGGCCCAACGTT
>PJEL010003951.1_pt1 | contig 12419 bp, 15 predicted proteins | sample 1853271 | NCBI WGS metagenome assembly PJEL01 (sample SAMN08108733, study PRJNA415343) | Invertebrate metagenome, whole genome shotgun sequencing project. | host: Globobulimina | place: Sweden: Gullmar Fjord | collected 2015-08 | reverse complement strand
TAACAGTATTTTATCTACCATTTTACTATATATTGATATTAATACTTAAATATGAAACTATCTTTGTTTTTATAGATAATTTTCAATCAAACTCAAAATTAAATGTATATACAAAACTAAAAATTATTACTATATGTTTCATGAACTATAATAAATTAAAAAAAGTAAACTTACAGATATATTTTCTTTCAAAATCTGAATCAAAAGAAGAAATAAAAACAATGATTAAAGAGATTGTAGATGATGACTTTCATTTTGAAAAGTAAGACAAAGAATAAGTATTTTATATTAGGGAAACTAAAAACACAGTAACTTTACAAAACACAACCTTTGTGTTATAATAAATAAAAAAGGCTTTGTTATGGTAGTAGAAAAATCAAGAACAAATGTTTATCTAGATACGAATTTAAAAGAACAAGCAAAAGAAATATATAAACATTATGGATTAAGTCTTAGTGAAGCAGTTAATATGTTTTTAGCACAATCTGTTTTTAATAGAGGTTTACCTTTTGAAGTTAAAATTCCAAATGATATAACATTAAAAACAATAAAAGATATTGAAACTGGTGAAAACTATGAAGATATAAAGATAGAGGACTTATCTAAATAATGATTTTAAAAAGACATAAATATTTTAGAAAAGATGAATTAAAAGTAAAACTTACTGACGAACAGTATGCTAAAAGAATAAAATATTTATCTCTAATTTTATTAGGTAAAGAGTTGCCAAGTGAAGCAAGAGATCATGCTTTAATTGGTGATTATAAAGGAACAAGAGAATTTCATTTAGGTGGAGATATGTTACTTATATATACTGTTATCGATGATGTTTTATATTTACAAAGAATAGGAACACACAGTCAATTATTTAAATAGAATTTTATTCTATATCCAACAAACCCCAAAAACATCAATATTCACATGAATCTTGTCACCAGGAAGAAGTGTTTGCTTTTGCATTTCTTCCCTTGTTAGTTTACTGTTGAAAGATACTCCACCTATTGAAAACTCTATTAGTAGATGATTTACTGATGGCTGTTGTCTTATTGATTCGATTTCTCCGATTAGTGTATTTTCGTTTTTCATATAGTCGCAGTTTTCTCTACAAATTTCTATACTTTCACTATTTATCATCACTACTGAGTCTCTTTTTTTCTCTACACTATTTGGGATAGTTAGTCTTTGACCATCAAGAAATACTTTTACAAGATTTCCCTCTTTGTCTTTTTCCCAAGGTGCAAAAAGTAGGTTTACACTTCCACTTTCTACTAAGTTTCCTTGGAACAGTGCTACTCTTCTATCACAGATATGATTTAGCCAATTGTGGTCATGGCTTGAGATAAAGATTGTAGTATTGTATTTTTGTTTTGCACAAAGAATTGCTTCTTTGATAAGTTGAGCTGAGTTTGTATCTACTCCACTTGTTGGTTCATCTAAGATTAGAACCTTTGGTTTTAGTATCAGTCTTGCTGCAAGGGCTACTCTTTGTGCCTCACCACCTGATAATTGACTCCATTTTCGCTGGCTAAATGAGCTATCAAGTCCTACTAAAGTCAAAGCTTCCAATACTTTTTCATCTAAATTTTTTGTTTGTTTTCTTAGTTTCAAACCATAAGCTACATTCTCAAAAACTGTACGTTTTAAAAGGTATGGATTTTGAGGAACCATCACTACACTTTGTCTAGTTTCTAAATCTATTTTTTTATTACATTGTCCATTAAAAGTCATTTCCCCATAACTTGGTTTATCAATAAAAGAAAGCAATGAAAATAAAGTAGATTTACCACTACCATTTGGTCCAAAAAAACCAATAATTTGATTTTCATCTAATGTAAGATTTTCTATATTTAATACTTTTCTTCCATCATAATGTTGCTCTATATTATTTAATTCATATAAACTATTCATCATTGTGTCCAATTCCTTTTTAACTGTGATAATGCAATATTAACCATCAATGCAACTGCAAATAAAACCAATCCAAGAGCAATACCTGTAACAAACTCACCTTTACCCGTTTCTAAGGCAATCGCTGTTGTTACTGTTCTTGTATGGTATTTGATATTTCCACCAACCATCATTGAAATACCAATTTCTGTGATAATTCGTCCATAAGCTGTCATAGCAGCAGTCATAATCCCAAATCTAGCTTCAATCAATGTTGCTACTAAAATTTGATGAGGATGTGCTCCTAAACCTTTTAAAGAAGTGTATAACCTCTTATCAACGGCTTCTACTTGTGTAGCAGTTAGAGCAATAATAATAGGCAAACCTAATACAATCTGACCTATAATTATTGCTTGTTGTGAAAATAGTAAATCATATTGTCCAAATGGCCCAGCTTGTGATAACATAGTATATGCTACAAGACCGATTACAACAGTTGGCAATGCCAATAAAGTATCTACAATAGTTCGTATAACTGCTTTACCAAAGAAGTTATAATATCCTAGGGCAAAACCCAAAGGAAGTCCAATTATTAAGCTAATTAATAATGACCATGATGATACTGTTATTGTCGTACTAATAGCAGAGTAAACACTCTCATCCCCTGCTATTAATAAATTTATTGCTTCGTTGAAACCATCTGTAAAAAGATTCATTCTATACTCTAACCTTGATTTTTTTTATTTACTATTTATTTGCATTAGGAATAAATAATGCTTGACCTAATAATCTAAAATCTGCAATTATTTTTTGAGTTTCATCTTTAGTTACCCAATTTGTAAATTGTTTAGCTAATTTTGGTTTTACATTTGAACATTTTGCTTTATTAATAGAAACAACAGAATATTGGTTGAATAATGATTTATCACCCTCAACTACAACTTTCATCATGTTTTTATCAGCTTTTTGAGACATATACTTGATCCAAGTACCTCTATCTGTCATTGTGTATCCATTTTTTTCAGATGCCATGTTGATAGTTCTTAACATTCCTTGACCAGTTTGAACATACCAAGATGAAGCAGATTTTGCATCAACATTTGCATTTTTCCATAATGATAATTCTTTTTTATTTGTACCTGAGTTATCACCTCTTGAGAAAAACTTCGCTTGTTTTTCTTTGATTGCATTAAGTGCAGTACTTGGAGTCATTCCATTTACTGATGCTGGATCTTTTTTTGGTCCTACGATTACAAAATCATTGTACATTACTTGTTTTCTATCAACACCAAATCCAGTGGCAATAAATTTCTTTTCAGATGCAGGTGCATGAACAAATAAGATATCAACATCACAATTTCCACCCATTTTTAAAGCTTTACCAGTTCCTGTCGCAACCCATTTAAGGGCAGTTCCTGTTTCTTTTTCAAATTTTGGTGCTAAATAATCTAATAATCCAGTATTATCTGTACTTGTTGTTGTTGCCATCATTAAAGAGTCTTTTGCTGATAATCCCGATACTAATACCGCTGATAGTCCTAATGTTACTAATGTTTTTTTAATCATTTTTTGCTTCCTTATTTTTTTGATTAATTAAATATATTTGTTTGTTTGTTTACTAACTTGCTATTAAATTTAATAGCATAAACTTCACAAGCTGCATCTAAAGAAGATGTACTTTCTTTTGTTACAAGAATTGAATTACTTTCATACAGTGCTGTAATCATTCCTGATCCATATTTATTATTTCTAGTTACTTTAAATCCTCCATTGATTAAATTTCCAAGAACTACATTTACTCGTCCTTGTTTTGTTTTAAATTGCTCATGATTCATTGCAAACGTTACATCGTGATGAAAGTATGAACTTCCTTGAATTTTATTTAGTACAGGAATAGCAAATAAATACATATTTACCATAGCTGTTAATGGATTTCCAGGTAAACACATAACAACAGTATTTGACATTTTTCCCATCATTATTGGACGACCTGGTTTGATATTTACACCATGAAAGGCAGTTTCAAGTCCATTATCAATAAATGCCTGACCAACAAAATCAGCATCTCCCATAGAAATTCCACCAGTTGTGATAATCACATCATAGTTTTTAAGATTTGAGATAAACTTTGCAGAAGCTTCTAAATTATCAGGAATAACACCACTATATGTAGCTTCAAATCCATTTTCACAAAGAAGTGAAACTAAGGCATAAGAGTTACAGTTATAAATTTCTTCATCACTTGATTGCTCCCATGGTTCTTTTAGTTCATTTCCAGTTGATACAACCGCGATTGAGATTTTTTTGAAAACCTCAATCATTGTAAGACCTTGAGAAGCAAGAAGTGTAATATGAGATGAGTTTAAAACTTCACCTTTATTAAAAAGAATATTTCCTTCTTTTTGTTCTTCTCCTTTAAATCTTAGGTTTGCACCCTCTTTTATATTTTCTGGAATTCTTACAGTTTTATCACTTACATCAAAACAATTTTCAATAGGAACAATTGCATCAACATCACTAGGTACTTTTGCACCTGTCATAATTTTGTAACATTCGTTATCCCATAATGATGCTTTTGCTTGCTCTCCCTTATCACCTGCATAAATGATTTTATTGATATTTAAAGTTTTCCCTGCATCACTTGCTTTTATTGCAAACCCATCCATTGCTGAATTATTAAAAGCTGGAAGGTTTTTAACACAAATAATATCTTGTGCAACGACTCTACCTAGAACTAGTCCTAAAGGAATAATCTCAGTTAGAGTCGTAGCACAGGCTAGTTCTAAACTTCTTTTTGATGCTTCTTGAAAATCTAAGTATGTTAATTTACTGCTCATTTAAAACCTTTATTTGTCTATATTTTTTAGCAAAAGTTTTTGCTATTTTTTCAATTTTTTCTTCATCTATTTTTTCTGTAAAAGTTAAAGATAAAGCATTTCTACTAGTAGTTTCATCATAACCCATAGCTTGAATAATTCGTGAAGGTTTTGATAAACCTAAAGAACAACCCTCGCCATTTGTAATATGAATAGAATTTAAAGCTAAAGTTCTAATCATTTCTCTTGCTTTGATATTTTTAAGAGCAAAATGAAGTGTGAAATCCAAAGTATCATTTGAATCAACAAAAAAGTAAATATTATCTTCAAAAGCACTAATTAATTTTTCTTTGAAAATATCTTTTTGAGATGATTCAAAACTTTGTTTATTTAAAGCTTCAAATACTGTATTTACAGCAATAGTATCAACAAAACCAATAACTTGTTCTTCAAACAAATCAGCATCAAAAAGTAAAATAGAAGATAAAGAAAAACCACTTAGTTTATATGTATCAAAATAAATAGCATCACTTAATGAGCTAAATTCTGCACTTGCATTTGATATGATTTTTGCATTTGTTAATTCTTTTATTTCTTCTAAATTTGTTTTTACAAAAGTATCAATTATATATGATGAAATAAATATAAAATCAGCATTTGATTCTTTAATTTGTTTTTGATTTACTTTTCCATTTTTTTCTAAATCAATCCAAACAAGTTCAAAACCTAAGTCTTCAAAAGTTTTTGCAGCTTGAACAATTGCATGAGATTCCCCATGACTAACTGCAATTTTTCCTTTTTTTAAAAGTTGTAAAAATAATCCTAAAAATCCATCTTTACAAAATGAAAAAGTATTTAATTTTTCAAATGAGTACTTTAAAATAAAGTTATTTTTTAATTTCTCAAAAATTTCATTGTTCTCTAGAATCGATAATGACATGTTATTTGATATATGCATATTTTGCACATTTGGGTATTGTAAAGTATTAAGTTTATACAATTTCTTTTTCCTTAATATTTAATATCTCTTTGTTATCTTTCAAAAACAGCTCTTTAAATCTACTATCTGAATATTTTTTAATATCATGTTGTAAAATTTTATATGTTTGAATAACCTCTCTTGCTTTTGGTGTCAAACAGCTTCCGCTGTTTTCTCCCTGCCCTTTGTTTGTTTGAACCATTTCATCTTCAATATGTTCTTGAAGAATCTTGATATGAGACCATGCTTTTTTATAGTTCATACCAACAGTCTGGGCTGCTTTTGAAATAGAACCAGTTTTATCAATAAGTTCTAATACTTCTGTTTTTCCACCACCAAATATAAGGTTTTCTTCTTCATCTTCAATCCAAATTTTAACTTTTACTTTCATGATGTCCCTTTTTTTCTCTAAAACATCCTAATTGACAATGAACTACATCAATATCAGAGTTTTTAACTGTTGAACCAACAGCTTTTAAAGATGATTTTTGAGCTTCATCCCAAAGAATTTTACATTCAAGTTTTTTATGTCCTTGATAATTCTCTTCTAATCTGTCATAAACTGCTTTACTTGCATCTTGAAATTTTAATTTTCCAAATACACCTAACTCACAATTTGTAATTTTTAAACCTAAACTTTTTGTAATCGCTGACATTTCTTTTGGTTTTCTTCCAATTAAACGTGCAACTTTAAACGCCTTTAGACAAGATAGTTTCCCATCTTCATCTAAATTTGTCATAATCAATTCTTTTTGAATATTATCAAGTTTAATATTTACGTTATCGTCAATACTAGACATCTATTCTTCCTTGGTGTGTATATAAGTTCATCTTTTTACCACGAGCAAAACCAATCATTGTAATACCATGTTTATGTGCTGTTTGAACACCTAAATATGTAGGTGCTGTTCTTGATACAATAATAGGAATTCTATGCATTACTGCTTTTGTAACCATTTCTGAACTTAGACGTCCAGATACAAATAAAACTGATTTTGTTGTATCTAAACCTTGTAATTTACATTTTCCAATTGCTTTATCAATTGCATTATGTCTTCCAATATCTTCTGCTGTTACTGTTGTTCCATCAAGTAAATAAATCATCGCTTTGTGAACACAACCAGTTAGGTTATAAAGTTCACTTTCACGATAAAATATTTTTACTTCACTTGAAATAGTTGCAGGAGTAACTGTGAAAGCTGTTTGATTAAAAGGAATCTCTAAAGATCCTTCATCATTTCCAGTAACTCCACCACCACAACCACTTACAAGTGTTTTTTCTTTATATAAATTTTCCAAAGAATCTTCATCGATTTTTGCTTTTACATCTACTCTTAATCCATCATCGCTTACTTTTAGTTCTTCAATATCATTAATATCTTTAATAACATTTTCACTCATCAAAAAACCAACTGCATGAGCATCTTGATCTTTTGGTATACACATCATGGATATAGTTTTTTCACCATTTAAAAATAAATTTAAACGTGACTCATCAATAGTCACATCTTCAAATTCAGTTGCTTCATTTTCTATAAGTTTGTCTATCACTACTGTTTTTAAATATTTGGCGTTATCCATATCTTTTCCTTAATATGCAAAATTTGCATATTTATAATTAATAAAACTCTCTCCTTTAAAAAAAAGAGAGTATTACTTAAATCTTGTTTTTTTCTTTTAACTCTTTATAAAAAGAACTATGAAGTATTTCAACTTCTTCTTCTTCTTTATAACCAGTTATAATACTGTGAATTGCACCTTTAATTGCGAATACTGACATATAAATATGCGTTAAGAATAATGCTAAAACACCCATTCCTAATATATTATGTACAATAGCACTTGCTCTTAAAAAGTCAATTTGACTAAGTCCAAATGAAGCTATAAATTCAAGTTTAAAGTCTTGATAATACATAACTGCTCCAGTGGCTATCATCACAAATCCACCTAAAGTTGCCAACCAGAACCACATCTTCTGACCTGCGTTAAATCTTCCAGCAGGTACTGGTTTTTTATCTTTATTTAAATATCCACCTAAAATCATCATCCATTTTAAATCATCCCAATGAACAAACATCCATCTAACCCACATAAAAAACATAGGCACAATTGATACTATAAATAGTAATGTTGAGATTGCATGAATTTCTTTACAAAATGTAACAAACGCTCCACCACCAAAAGTCGATGCAAACATAATTACTAATCCTGTTGGAATTAGTATTGTAAATGCAACACCTGCAATTGAATGTATTATTCTATTAAACAAAGTAAATACATAAATTTTCTTTCTATCATGAGAGAAAATCATTGGACCAATTACCATATAATGTAATAAAAATATAGCAGGTACTCCAAATAAAACACCAAAAAATAGTGGTTTAAAATATGTACTTTGTAATAATGTAAATAAATAACCTAAATGTAATGAATCTTTTTTATCATAACCTAGAATATCTATAATTAAATTATCACCCCAAATGGCACTATCAGCATTAGCTCCAAAAGCTAACGTTGATAATGATAATATTATAAAAAGAATATATTTGTTTTTCATAATAATTCCTAAACTTTAGAACCAGCTCCATAAGCTGTATCCCAACCATAAGGTTGTGTTTTTGGACCATGTCCTACTGATAACACTCTTTCTCTATATATGTTAGAAATCTCTTGAGCATCTCCAACTAAAAGTGCTTTTGTTGAACACATAGCAGCACAAACAGGAACTTTACCTTCTGCGATTCTATTTTGTCCGTATAATTCTCTTTCATGATGACTATTAGTATCTTCTGGACCACCTGCACACATTGTACATTTATCCATTACACCTTTTGTTCCAAATGCACCATCTTGAGGGAACTGAGGAGCTCCAAAAGGACAAGCATATAAACAATAAGCACAACCAATACATTTATCTTTATCATGTAAAACAATTCCGTCTTCTCTGATATAGAAACAATCAGTTGGACAAACTTGCTCACAAGGAGCATCAGTACAATGCATACAAGCAATTGATAAAGAGTATTCTAAACCTTGAATACCCTCATTCATAGTAACTACTTTTCTTCTACTGATTCCAACTGGTAATTCGTGTGCTTCAGCACAAGCTACTGAACAACCATCACATTCAATACATCTTTGCTCATCACAATAAAATTTTAATCTAGCATTTTCACTCATAACCATCTCCTACGCAAATTCTATTCGGCATAATCCACCTTTAGTTTCAGGGATCTGCGTAATAATGTCATAACCGTAGTTAGTAACTGTGTTGGCACTTTCACCAACTGCGAAAGGTTTTGTACCACTTGGATATTTATGAGATAAATCTTCACCTTGATAGTGACCAGCAAAATGGAATGGAATCCAAACTCTGTCTTCACTTACAGCATGTGAGTACTTAGCTTTAACTTTAATCTTAGTACCTTCTGGCGAATGAATCCACATTTGTGAACCATCTCTAATTCCATATCTACCTGCTAATTCTGGATTAATTTTACAGAACATTTCAGGAGATAATGCAGCTAGATATTTACTAGCTCTATTTTCCATTCCTGCACCATTCATATTTACTAATCTTCCAGTAACTAGGTTAATTGGGAACTCTTTTGACCAATCTTTCTCATTTTGTTTAGAAGTATATAAAGTATCAACTCTATAATGATCTTCTTTATCAGCATAAGAAGGGAACTTTTCAACTAGATCTTGTCTAGGTGAATGTAAAGGTTCTCTATGTAATGGTATTTGATCTGGGAACGTCCAAACTTTTGCTCTAGCTTTTGCATTTCCATAAGGAGCGATACCTTTTTCCATACATTTCTCAGCAATAATATTTGAAGTATCAACTTTCCAGTTTTTACCAATTCTTTTTTTCTCATCAGCACTAAGAGTAATTCCTAGAACTTTTTCAATATTATCTTTGTTTATCTCTGGGTACCCATCTTTATTAGAAGAGTTCTTTGGAGCTGAACCATCTCCTGCTAATTGAGATACACCATCATGTTCTAAACCAAATCTATTTCTGAATCCCATTCCACCATCTTTTACAGATCGGTTAATGTTATATAAAATAGGTGATCCACCATGATTTTCTGTCCATACAGGCCAAGGAAGTCCATAGTACTCACCTTTCATTTCGCCATATCCACGTCCAGAAATTTGATCAAACATGTGCCAATTATCAGTATGCTTCTTAATTCTTGTTGCAGTCCAACCAGTTAAACCAATAGTTTTAATGATTCTTGCAATTTCATCAGTAGCATCTTCAGGCCATTTATAATCTTTTTTATTTTCTTTAACTTTCATACCAGCAGTGTACTGCTCATAGAAACCTAATCTTTTTGCTAACTCAAACATAATGTCTTCATCTGTTTTAGATTCATACATTGGTTCAACTACTTTAGTTCTCCATTGAACAGATCTATTAGTAGCAGTTACAGAACCTGATGTTTCAAATTGAGTAGCAGCTGGTAAAATAAATACATCATCTTGCTTATCAGTTAAGATAGCAGCTTCATTTACAAAAGGATCAACTAGAACTAACATTTCTAAGTTGTCTAAACCTTCTTTAACTTTAGCTTGCTGTGCAATTGAAGTAATACCATTACCCATAACAATAAGATTTTTAAGATTAGTTCCACCGTTATGAATTTTATCATTACCGTTTTTACCATCTAATACACCAGCCCACCATCTAGCAAGCGTGAAACCTTTTTTGTTCATCCATTCAGGAGCTGCAAATCTACCTTTTAACCATTCATAATCTACACCCCACGATTTTGCGAAGTATTTCCATGAACCATCACTTAATCCATAGTATCCTGGTAATGTGTGTGAAAGACAACACATATCAGTAGCACCTTGAACGTTATCGTGACCTCTTAAAATATTAGTTCCACCACCTTCTTCACCCATGTTTCCAAGAGCAAGTTGTAAAATTGGAGCTAATCTTGTATTAGAAGATCCATTTGTATGTTGTGTTAAACCCATAGCCCAAATTAATGTACCAGGAGTAGATTCAGCATACAATCTTGTAATTTGAATTAGTTGATCAGCAGGAACACCTGTTACATCTTCTACTTTCTTTGGAGTCCACTTTTTAGCTTCTTCCATAATTTCATCCATACCATAAACTCTGTCTTTGATGAATGATTCATCATGCCAACCATTTTTGAAGATAAGGTGTAACATTCCATACATAAATGGAATATCTGTACCTGGTCTTACACTACAATAATGATCTGCTTTTGCAGCAGTTTTTGTAAATACTGGATCTACAACAATGATTTTCGCATTGTTTCTTTCTTTTGCTTTTAGGAAATGTTGAAATCCAACTGGGTGATTAACCGCAGGATTTGCTCCAAAAATAATAATTGCTTTCGCATTTTGAATATCTCCAAGTGAGTTTGTCATAGCACCGTAACCCCATGTGTTCGCCACTCCGGCGACTGTAGCACTATGTCAAATTCTAGCTTGATGATCTATATTATTCGTTCCATACATTGCAGCAAATTTTCTAAAATAATATGCTTGCTCTGTACTCATTTTTGCAGATCCTAAGAACATTGCTGAATCAGCACCTACTTTTTCATGAGCCGTTTTAAGTTTATTTGCGATTCTGTCTAATGCATCATCCCAAGATAATCTTTTCCACTTTCCACCCTCTTTAACCATCGGGTGTTTTAGCCTAACTTCTGATCGAACCATATCAATCATATCGGCACCTTTACAACAGTGACCTCCTAAAGAGATCGGATGATCTTGGGCAACTTCTTGTCTAACCCAAACACCATTTTGTACTTCCGCCATTACACCACAACCTACAGAACATGCTGTACAAATAGATTTAACCATTTTTGAACCAGGGAATGGATTTTTAATCTCATCCGCAGTAGCTGTTCTAGTAGCGTTTGTGCTTGCAAAAGAAGAAGTAACTCCAAATGCAGTAGCCGCAGCTGCCATTTTCATAAATGACCGTCTACCTACTTTTGCATTCAGAGTTTCATATGTATTTGCAGACATATAACTCTCCTAGTATTTATATTATTTAGCGTTCTTGTAAAATTCTTCCCAAGACGCAGTTTTTTTGTAAAGTATCTCTTTTTTTCTAGAGTTCCCTACAACAACACCATTACTTTCATCACCTTCAATAGATGATTCCCCAGTAGCCGCCAATACACTAGTTCCTGCAACAGCTGCAGCACCAGCAGCAATAATTGCCGCTTTTTTAGTAAAATTTCTTCTACTTTCTTGCATGACTGACCTCCTTATAGAAATTAAGCTCCTTAAAATAAGAAACTTTATAAAAAAAGCTTTACTTTCTTTATAAAATTTCTAGTAAAAGGAAATCCTTTTACTAAATATCGTCTTCTACGTCGTAAGCTATATCCGTTAGCTCCACTTCTTCTTGTTTCTTTTTTGGTCCTAAAGCTTTAAGTGCTTTATTTTTTGCTCTTCTTGCTAATTCAGCTTCTGAAATTGCATCACAAGCAACTTCTTTTTCTACTTTTTCTTTTTTAACTGGTTTTGAAACTTCTAAATAAAGTCTTTCAAAAGCAATAAAAGAATGTAATACAATTACTAATTCTTTATAAATTTTTGAGTCATCATTTTCATAAGTTTTTTTAGCAAATTCATCAATAAAGTCATTTAAAATTTCTGAAAAAATACAATGAACTGTATTTTCATAAACTTTTTCACCTGAAGAAATTAAATCAGTAAGTTCAGCCATTACAGAA
>PJEL010003950.1_pt1 | contig 12421 bp, 9 predicted proteins | sample 1853271 | NCBI WGS metagenome assembly PJEL01 (sample SAMN08108733, study PRJNA415343) | Invertebrate metagenome, whole genome shotgun sequencing project. | host: Globobulimina | place: Sweden: Gullmar Fjord | collected 2015-08 | reverse complement strand
GCTGGAGCGCCCCTGCTCGAAGGGCGAGCGGACAGAATCGCCGTCATGGCCTCATCCTACGAGGAGGCGCTGCGAGGGGTCGAACTCGCCTACGCCCTTCTCCAGACAACCCGTCTCCGCATGAGCAGGGCCGACTTCATCAGCTGTCCCTCCTGCGGCCGCACGAACTTCGATCTGCAGATGACAACCCGCCGCATTCGCGAGCGCTGCGGTCACCTGAGCGGCGTCAAGATTGCCGTGATGGGATGCATCGTCAACGGTCCCGGCGAGATGGCCGACGCCGACTTCGGTTACGTCGGCGCGGCGCCCGGCAAGGTGGATCTCTACGTCGGCCACGAGCGGCGAGAGCGGAATATTCCGAGCGATGATGCCGTGGACCGTCTCGAGGAGCTGCTCAGGGAGTATGGGGTTTGGGAGGATCCGTCTCCGGATCAGCGGGCTTGAAAAGTTTGCCCCCGACGATCTGCCCTGCGAGCGCAAAGATCACGCTACCGATGATATACCAATAGGAAAGATCGAGCAGCAGGCGGATCGGGATGATCATCGGGATCGGCCCGTGGATGGCGACCGCCCAGGCAACGCTGAACTTGCGCGTGCGCGCTCGCCAGGCTCCGAAGGGTATGTTGAGCAGAAACGCGGTGAGCACCAGGATGGTAATGCGCAGAGGCAGCGCAATGTTTTCGGGATTCACTAGCGGAGAACCAACCTTCCTTTGGCGGCGGCGCTGACGCCGCCGATCTCGGCAACTTCTTCGATACCGGCTTCTCTGAGTGCTTTGGCAAGAGCGTCGCACTCGGCTTCGGCGACGGCGATGAGCAGACCACCGCTCGTCTGCGCATCACAGGCGAGCCAGATGTCCCGCTCGGCGGCCGCGCTGAAATCGGCGCTGGACTCGACGGCCTTGCGATTGCCGCGGCTACCGCCGCAGAGCTGTTCGCGATCGATCATCTCAAGCGCATGCGGATAGGCGGGGAGCTTCGCGGCATCGAATTCGATCGTCACTCCAGCCCCCCTTGCCATCTCGAGGCCATGGCCAGCGAGTCCGAAACCCGTAACGTCGGTAAGCGCGTGGACGCCTCGCGTCGCCTCGCCCTCGCCCGTGCTTGCGCCCGGTTCGACGAAGGCCGCAAGCGTCTCCGCCGCGACACGGTTGAGCGTTGTCATCCCCGTTACGGCCGGAGCGCAATCGTCGGCGTTCAGGGCTCCCGAACCGAGTCCGGCAAAGATCGTCGCCGTCCCAAGCGGCTTGGTGAGCAACAACCTGTCGCCCACCCGAGCGCCGGAATTTCTTAGCACCTTGTCCGGATGAACACTCCCCGTCACCGCCAGGCCGTACTTCAGTTCTTGATCCTTGATCGTGTGGCCACCTGCGAGGCTCGCCCCGGCCTCGTCGATGGCGTCGAGTCCCCCTTCGAGGATCCGCCCGAGCCAGGCTTTGTCCAGACCCTTCGCCGGAAAACAGCAGGCATTGAGCGCCGTCAGCGGTGTCCCGCCCATGGCGTAGACATCGCTTAGCGAATTGACGGCGGCGATGCGGCCGAACACGAAGGGATCATCGACGATCGGGGTAATGAAATCGATCGTCTGCACGAGAGCGAGATCCGGTGCGATGACAATAACGCCCGCGTCGTCCGAGTGCTCGAGACCGACAAGTAATTTGTCGGCGCGACTCGGCTCCAGGGAGGCGATGATCTCTTTCAGGTCCTCCGGACCCATTTTTGCCGCTCAGCCACCCGCGGAAGCATAGTCGGTGAGCCGGCAGAGATTTTTGTCATCGGACATCGTTGCTCCTCTCTATTTAAGAAGCTTAAAGGGCTCGAAAGTCATGAAATCGGCGTGATGCGCAATCAGACCTTCCGTTGTGCGCTGACCGGTGTCCCCCTCCTTGGCGTGCATCGCAATCATATGGCAAACCTCGGCGGGAAGGTCGAAGCGCATGGCGAGACCAACGCCCGAAAAGGGATGCCTGAGCAGGCTGCCGTAGTTGCTCTGCACTATTTTGCCGTCGGCATCCCGCTCATATTCCAAGAGCTTGCCGACATCAATGAGGATCGCTCCGGAAATCAGGATGTCCATGTCGATGGGGATGGTATCTCCGTAGAATTCCCGCATCTTCAGGGCGCTGTCGCGGCAGACGTGCACGACGCTGCGCTTGTGCGCCATGAAACTGACGGCCTTCTTCGTGAGTAGCGTGAACGGAATGGTCTCCAGATCCTCCGCCGACAGCGGACTCTGCTCGATGGCATACTCCCAGACCTCGGCGGTCTTCTCACGCAGTGGCGCGTCCTCGATCCAATTCAGCTCGGGCCACAGTTCGTAAATGCTCTTGCTCACGATTTCCCTCCCTACGATACAAGTCTAGTAGTTGAAGTTCTTGTCATTCGAGGGCTGCTCCGACCCTTCAGGTTGCCGGACATTGCCCGTCCTTCGCGCTTGATAGATGAACTCGGGATCCAACTCCAGGCGCTCGTCACATTCCTTGCGCATCTCGCTGCTCGCTGCGAGGTTTCCACCGTGCACGAGATGAACGACGATGCCCATCTCTTTGACGAGGCGTACCGCCGGAACATAGTCGGAATCCGGCGCGAGCAGGATGAGATGATCGACCAGCCCTCGAGACGCGAGATAGACCATATCCGAAGCGAGCATTACATCGACGCCCTTCTGCTGATAGGTCGTCGTTCCGTCATCATTCAAAACGCGCTGGGTCCGGCCAAGCTTCACCATGAAGCGGGGCAGGTATTCGAGGCGATGAAAGAATCCACGCTTCTTGGCGACTCTCTCCTGCTCCTCCTCGCTCGGCTCCAGCGGCGCCCAGGGCAGTGCATGGTAATAGTAGGTGCGCAGAAGTTCGACATGGGTTCCGACCTGCCGGGAGATCCGCTTGATCAGTCCGATAGCAAGCTTGTGATAATCGACCTGCGCGCGGTTATGTTCTTTGATCATCAACATCTCGAGGTAAGCACCATCGATCAGGATTGCTGCTTTCATGGGTGACTCATCTCCTCATAGTTGGGGCGGTTTCGCGTGCACACACGACCCGTCCACGCCCTTGCCCTTCTCGCGGCGTCGCTCCGCAAACGATCCGGGCATAATCACTTTCTTATCATAGTTTCCAAGGCTTTGAAGATTGCGAAGAGATTCGCCCCGCGCAGATTTCCTTTATAGATTTCCTAAGGCGGTCAATAGAATAGCGAACCCAGCCGCTCCTCCAATGCATTGGCCGGGATTGACCCGGCAATACAAACCGAAGCCATTCCAGCTCCGATGCATGGTCACAAGCTAGCAAACGGAACTTTGCCTGTCCACGCTACAGCCGAAGATTTCCCATAGGGTTTCATCATTACGGAAAGATTCACATTGGCAAAAAGTGCCTACAGCCAGCTCCTCACATAGCCGATGCTTTTAAAGATGGAGCGCGATCCCGAGTGCCGGTGTCATCAGCGCCCATCCGTCATGGGTTTGGCCGGCTCGGCCGCCCATTCAGCAAGGTGACCCGTCGATGGCATCCGATCTGACACACGAAGTCCAAACTCCGGCTGACCGGACTCGGGATTCGTATGTCTCCGCCCTCTCCTTGCTGTCCGATCCGACTTTCGTCCTCGATTCCGAGGGAAAGATCCGATTTGTGAGCGACTCGGTCTTCCCCGCGTTCGGATGGCAACCCAATGAGCTGATCGGCGAAGTCGTCGGCTGCCTGTTCAGAACGGCGGATGCGAAGCTGCTCTCGCAACGCATCGCAAATCTTCCTTCGAAACACGGCGGAAATGGTTTCGAAAAGACCCTGCTGGAGATCGAAGCGAGGCGGAAGAACGGCACCTCCTATCCCTGCGAGATCACGATCTCGCATGGCGATGTTGAGGAGATCGGCAGGGTCCTGACCCTCGTGATCAGAGATATCTCCGCCGCCAAGATCCGCGAAAAGCAAACAGATCTGGGGCGGACGCTTTTTACAGCCGGTCCCGTCGCTCTCTTTCACTGGACAATGAAGGAGGGCTGGCCCGTCGAGTTCGTCTCCCAGAACGTCAACCAGTTGCTCGGCTACTCCGCGAGAGATTTCATCAGCGGCCAGGTCCCCTACTGCGATGTCATCCACCCCGACGATCGCGGCCGGCTCATCGAGAAAATGGAAAAGAGTCGCGAAGAGGGAGTTCAGCGGCTCGAGCAGGACTATCGTGTTGTTCGCGCGGATGGTGTCGTGCGTTGGTTCTACGACTTCACCATTATCTCAAGCGGCGAGGAGGGCCCGCCGCGCTGCGTCGGCTACGTTCTCGACATCACCGATATCAAGCTGAATGAGGAGAGGTTGCGGGACTACTCGGACGCTCTCGAGGAGGCGAATTCATCGCTCGTTGCCGCGAAGGCGCAGGCCGTTGCGGCGACGAAGGCTAAGAGCGCTTTCCTCGCGAACATGAGTCACGAGATCCGCACCCCCATGACGGCCATTCTCGGCTACACCGATATGCTGACGGAACTTCTGGACGGCAAGCCGGGCTCGGAGATGCTCAAGATTATCCGCGGCAACGGCGAGTATCTGCTCGAACTGATCAACGACATCCTCGACCTCGCCAAGATCGAGGCCGGCAAGCTGGTCCTCTCTATCACGCGCGTGAACCCCATCGAAGTGGTCGAGCAGGTGCTGCGACTCATGCAGGTGCGAGCGCAGGAGAAGAACATCAAGTTCACCGGCGAGCTGCACGGGAAGATCCCCGAGACGATCGCCGGCGATGCGACCAGGCTCCGTCAAATCCTGATCAACATCATCGGCAACGCCATCAAGTTTACCGACAACGGCTTCGTGAAGATCAGCGTCAGGCTCTCGAGCCCGAAAGAGGCCCGTCCGATGATCCACTTCGAGATCGAGGATTCGGGTATCGGCATGGACGCCGAATCGGTGACCCGCCTCTTCCAGCCCTTCGTGCAGGTGGATACTTCATCGACGCGAGCGTTCGGAGGAACAGGGCTTGGACTATCGATCACGAAACGGCTCACCCGCATGATGAGCGGCAGCATCAGCGTTCGCAGTATAGAGGGCAAGGGCAGTCAATTCACCGTAAGTATCGCGGCGGGATCCTTGACGGGTATTCCCATGCGCGACTTCAGCCCCTATCGCCTTGTCGATCTGGTGAAAGAGAATACGACGGTCACGAACCCCCCCTCCTGGCCACGGAGCATCGTCGAAAAGGTCAACGACTCACTTACTCAAGCATCCGAGGTTTCGCCGATGAAGGACATCAAAATTCTCCTTGCCGAAGACAACGCCACCAACCGCAAGTTGATCCGGATGATTTTGCAATCGGTGGGCGCCGTTGTTACCGATGTGGAGAACGGCCAGGAGGCCTACGAAGCGGCCCAGGCCGCCGCTCGTGCGGGCAACCCCTTCGATGTCATTTTAATGGATATCCAAATGCCCGTGCTCGACGGCCTCACGGCAACCCGCAAACTGAGGGATGAGGGCTACCAGGGAGTGGTCATCGCCCTGACCGCACACGCGATGGAATCCGATAAGAAGCGCTGCCTCCACGCCGGCTGCGACGGATACTGCACGAAGCCGATCAATCGCGAGCAGCTGTTCTCGGAGATCACGGATCGGCTCGAGGCCGCTCGCGTCTGATTTCTGTTTCATGGGCGCTGCGCAAACGCAAGCGACAAGCCCCTTGATTCGTCACCGCTAAACGGCTAATCTCCCACTACCCTCCCGCGCCGGGTGGCCTCGGTCCTCCGGCGCTCTCCCTATACCGTTCATGCCCTCCCGCAACCCCGCTCCGGGGCAGCGCGCACGCGCTGTCGCCGCAGCTTAGGCATGGCCTTTACTCATCTGAACGTCCACTCCTGTTACTCGCTGCTCGCCGGCTGTATGCGGCCCGAGGAGATCCCCCCGCTCGCCCGGCGCTTGGGTTTCACCGCGCTCGCGCTGACCGACACCGACGGACTCTACGCCGCCGTCCCCTTTCAGCGCGCCTGTGAAAAAGAGGGGCTCCGCGCGATCCTCGGCGCGGAGATAACACGCCCCCGCCTCAGGCAGGAATCGCAGGGGTTGTTTGATGACGGCGATAAAGTTCCGACCGAGCCCGCCAATTCGGGAACGGGTAGCCGAGAGGCCGTGCGCCGCGAGCCCGGCGGTTTCGCGCGCGAGCGGCCCGCTGGCCCGGGTGACCCCCGTCACAGGGCCACCCTGCTCGTTCGCAACGAAGCGGGCTACCGACAGCTCGGCGAGATCCTGACGGCGCGGCATCTCGATGACGACTTCTCGTTCGAACGAAGCCTCGCTGCCGCTCTGGGCTCGGGCGACCTCTACGTGATCTGCTCCGGCGAGAGCCTGCTGCGCGATCTCGTCGCGCGGCGCGTGGCGGCCGACCCAACGGCGGATTTGTCCCCCCGGGGGGACTCGTGTCACGTGACACAGACCGACGCGCCGGAACTGTCCCCCCGGGGGGACTCGTGTCACGTGACACAGACCGACGCGCCGGAACTGTCCCCCCGGGTGGACTCGTGTCACATGACACAGACCGCCGCGCCGCGTCTATTCGTCGAGCTGCGCGCCGCGGCGGGGCCCGGGCATCTGATGCGTCTCCAGTCGTTGCTGCGTCTTGCCGCGGAGTTGGGTCTGCCCGCCGTCACAACGGGCGGCGTCTTCTTCGCCAGGCCGGAGGACTACGAACTCCACCGACTCCTGTCCGCTATGCGGATGAATACGAGCATCGATCGCCTGTCCGCCCGCGCGGCGGCGCCGCCCAGCGCCTGGCTGATGGACGAGGCGGAGATCCGCCGTCACATGGGGATGCCCAATCCGGAGCTCTTCGCCCCGCAGGGGGGTGGCCGGAGTCCCGACACGCGCGGCGCCGCGCTCGACCCTCGCTTGCAGGACGCCATGCGGTGGAGCGAACGGATCGCCGCGGACTGCGACATGAAAATCCCGACGGGCAAGCCGCGGCCGCCGCGCTTCTCTCTGCCGCCCTGTCCTGACGGCCGTCCCCAGCACCCTGACGCCTTTCTCTACCGCCTGGCGCACGAGGGGCTGCGCGAGCGCCTCGGGCTCGCGCCGGGCGATCGCGATCGCCAGTCCCGCCGCGCGCTTGCCGCTCTGCGCCGCGAGTTGCATGTCATCCGCAGGCGACACGTGTCGGCCTACTTCCTGATCGCGTGGGACCTTGTCCGCTTCGGCCGCAGCCGGGGTCTCGCCAGTCTTGGGCGCGGCAGTGCGGCGGGCAGTCTCGTCTCCTTCGCGCTGGGCATCACGCACGTCAACCCGCTCGAACATCAGCTCTACTTCGAGCGTTTCCTCAATCTCGAGCGGCAGGGTCTGCCCGACTTCGATATCGACTTCGGTTCGGAGGCGCGCTACACGGTGCTCGATTACGCCTTCGCGCAGTATGGCCGGGACCGCGTTGCGATGATCGGCACCTATCAAACATTCCGCCCCCGCGGCGCCTGCCGCCACATCGTCGGCGCGCTCGGCCTCGATGAATCGGAGTGGGATGACTTCCTGAGGCTCATGCCCCGCTGGGGTGACTGTCGCGAGATAAGAAAAACACTCAGCGAGGACCCGAAGACACGGCACCTCGATCTGAACCGCGGCGAGATCCCCCGCATCCTCGACCTTGCCGGACGGATCGGCGGCCTGCCGAGACACCTGGGTACACACCCCTGCGGCATCGTCATCGCGCCGGGACCCATCGCCCACTTCGTCCCCTTGCAGCGGGGCGGTCGGGGCCTGGCGATTACACAGTGGGACATGCACGCGGTTGAGGACGCCGGGCTGGTCAAGATGGACATTCTCGGGCAACGGGGCCTCGCTGTGATCGACGCGACCGCGGCGCGGGTGCTGAGCAACTTCGGGCAGGCGCCCCGTCTCGCCGGCGAACCGCCGCCGCGACTCTCGCCGCGCAGTGCGCGGGGCGTCGTTTCCGTCGGTGAGGCGGCGGGCGCAACGAACCCTTTCCTCGATCCCCCGACCCGCGCGCTACTCGCCGCCGGGCGCAGCGAAGGCTGCTTCTATATCGAGAGCCCGATCATGATGCAGATCATGCGGCAGGCCCGCTGCGACGACTTCGAAACGCTGACCGCGCTCTCGTCGATCATCAGGCCGGGGGTCAGCAGTCACGGCGGCAAGCGGCAGTACCTGCTCCGTCACAGGGGCGAACAGGCGGTGAGCCTGCCGCATCCGCTTCTCGAGGGGGTGCTGCGCGACACCTACGGCTGCCTGATCTATCAGGAGCAGGTGATGCGAGTTCTTCAGGTGCTCGGTGGCCTCACCCTCGGCGAGGCCGATCGCTTCCGCAAGATCATGTCGGGCAAAAGCAGCGGCGGAGAGGAAAAGATCGACCCGAAAGCGCTGTCGGCGCAATTCATGGAGGGTGCGATGGAGCGCCTCACCGAAGCGGGCGAAGAGGAAGAAAGCGCGCTCGCGATCGCGGGCGAGGTCTGTCGGCAGGTGGTGAGCTTCGCGAGCTACGCCTTCTGCAAGGCGCACAGCGCGAGCTTCGCGCGAGAGAGCTTCGAATCGGCCTACTGGAAGGCCAACTACCCCGCCGAGTTCATGGCATCGGTGATCGAGGAGCGCGGCGGCTACTACGCGACGGCCGAGTACGTCGAAGAGGCACGGCGGCTCGGCCTTGAAATCCTGCCGCCCCATGTGAACGCGGGCACCGTGCAAACCCTGGGCTTCGGGAAAGGCAGCAAGGCGGACGACCCCGCCGGTGACGGCGGACGACTGCCCGCGCGCGGCGCGGCCGACTTCGCGGCGTCCACCCGGGGGGACGCGAGCGTGGCCGGCGTTGTGGCGTCCACCCGGGGGGACGCGAGCGCAGTAGCCCATGCGGCGAAAGGCACGGCAAGCGGCGCGGCAAACCGGTATGGAAAAACCGAAAAGTGTACACGTGTACACTCCGCGCCACCGGGACCCACCCAGGGGAGTGCCGGCGCCTCGTGTCACGTGACACGGACCGCCGCTGCGAAACCGTCCACCCGGGTGGATTCGTGTCACGTGACACAGGCGGTGGCCGACGAAACGACAGTCGGTCGCGGCCACTGTGGACGGCTGCGGATTGGGCTCTCCTTCATGGGGGGCGTTCGGCAGGCGGCGCTCGATTGGGTGGCCGATGAGGGCTCACGGCGCCCCTTCGTCTGCCTGCGCGAACTGGTTGAGCGCGTGCGCGACGACGGCGCCGAGGCACCGCGCCGCTATGAGCTTGCGCGTCTCATCCGCGTCGGCGCGCTCGACGGACTACCGATCGACAGCGCCGGCGCCGAACCGGCGCCCCGCAGCACGATGCTCGGCAAGCTGGGTCACATCTGGCCGGAGTCAAGCGGTGCGCGCGCCAACGAGGAGGCCTTCGCCCCCCTGCCCCGCCTTTCCCGAAACGATCCAAACGCACTGCTCCGCGCGCGCGCGGCGCTGGAGGTCGGCTACCTCGGCTTCTCCCCTTCGGTCCACCCGCTGCTGCTCTGTCCGGGCTATGCCGCTGCGCGCGCGCGGAGCATCACCGCCGACCAATTGGATGCAATGGCAAGCACGGTGGCCGACCGGGAACAGGTCGAGATGGAGACGGTCAGCCTGATCGGCATCAAGGTTTCGAGCAAGCGCACGCGCACGGAAAAGGATGCGCGCATCATGTGCTTCACCACCTTTTCCGACGAGACGGGCAACTTCGAGGCGGTGTTCTACCCGAACGACTACGAGCGCGTCGCCCGTGCCCTACGAGGGCCGGGGCCCTTTCGGATCACGGGTCCCGCGGAGGCCGACCTCGGCCAGGCGCTTGTCGCGGGCAAGCGGGTTGAGCGGTTGGGTTGAGCGATTGCGTTGAGCGATTGGGTTGAACGGTTGGGGTGAGCGGCAAGAACAGTCATCGTACCAAGGCTCGCGTCGGGCATTGTTCCCCTACGAGAAGCGTCGCCGCAATCGGATCACCACCCCTTGCGTTCACGTAGGGCCGTGATCTGAGCGATGTGGTGCCGCCCATGCCAGGCGCAGACCGACAGCAGTTGATCGATGCGATAGCGCCCCGACTCGGGGTTGATGAACTCCCGACTCCAGGCCTCCTCATCGAGCGCTTCGAGGAGATGCACCATGCGAATGTGGAGAGCACGCAAAAGGGTCAGCGAGGATTCTATGGGAGTCGTGATGTCGGGCAGAAGGGCCCAGGCCTTTTCGTCGTAGGGGCGGATCGTCGGCTCGATCTCCGTCAACCCGAGCTTGAAGCGCATATAGCAGTTGAGGTGGCTGTCGGGCAGATGATGGGCAACCTGCCGGAGAGTCCAGCCGCCATCGCGGTAGGGTGTGTCGAGCTGTTGATCGTTGAGTCCACGCAGGGCGCGGGCCAGCTTTTCCGGCACGGCGCGCAGCCAGGCGATTGCGGTCTGCCGCTCGACTTCGCTCAGACTGGGCGGCGAATTCCACTCGCCGATAGGATATCTCGCGTCGGGCATTGTCCCCCCTTGTGTCGTAACACCGCCTTCTATTCAGAGCTCGGTTCTCCACCGCCGAATCGTCTCTCCGCAACGCGTGCGGTGAGCAGCGTCGAGGCGAGAATACCGACAACTCCCGCAATGAAAAACCAGATGGGATGGGGAATAATCAACAGATTCATGACCGTTGCCCCTAGCAGAAACACTCCGATGAGAGAGGCGTGGAAAAAGGGCTTGCTCTTGGCGATGAAGCAAGCAAGCAGACCACCGCAGAACGTACCGAGGTACCAGGCGGCGAGAACGAAGAGCAGTGCCCCGACGGGCAAGCCGGCGACGAATTCGCGCATGAGCTCCGTATCGGCGACAACATCGGGGCCGGGCGCTCCGTAGATTGAGTGTCCCACCGCCTCGACCAAGGCGACGACGACGAAAGCGACGACGATCCCTGCAACCAGCGCTCCGATTCTTCGGATCAATTTTATCCCCCCTTATTTAAACTCGGCGATATCGGCGAGCGATCGCTTCGTGATCGCCGGCACCTTGGCGTCTTCGGCGGGGTAGCCCGCGACAAGAATGAGATAGGGACGTTCGCCGGGCGGACGGCCCAACTCTCGGTTAAGAAACCGCATGGGATTGGGTGTATGGGTGAGCGTCGCAAGGCCCGCGTGGTGAAGCGCCGTGATCAACATGCCCGTCGCGATCCCAACCGATTCGTTGACGTAGTAGTTCTTCACCTTCCGCCCATCGGGCAGCAGGCTGTGGGGCTTGGCAAAGATGACGATCAGGTAGGGAGCGATCTCGAGGAAGGGCTTGTGCTCATCAGTGCCGAGCGGCGCAAGCGCGTCGAGCCACTCCTGCGGCGCCCGTTTTTGATAGAATTCCCGCTCTTCGACCTCGGCGGCCTCGCGGATCCGCCGCTTGATTGCAAGATCGGAGACGCAGACGAACTGCCAGGGTTGCATGTTCGCCCCGTTTGGCGCCGAGCCGGCGGCGAGCAGGCAATCCTCGATGATCTCCCGCGGAACCGGCCGGTCCGAATAGTCCCGCACCGTGCGGCGGCGCAAAATATCGACGCGAAAGGCGGCGGCCCGCTCACGCATCTCATCGACGGGATACTCCTTGAAGGTTTTCAAGGGCTCGAAACGCGGCAAGCTCATTCTTTCCTCCGAATCGGGGCTTCTCAGGCGGCACGGGCAGCACGGTAGCCGTGGCACCGCGGGCGACGTTACAACTGCGGGCGTCGTGAACGCCGTGGGCACCGTGGGCACAGTGATTTCGCGCTGGCGGTGCAGATTAGCATGATCCGGTGGCCGGAGTCACTCCGAGACGCTTGGAACGCTGCGCCTCGCTGTGGTAAAATCAACCACAGCAAGGCCCTGCTCGGTCACTCCCCAGCGGTGCCACCCCCTTCCTTGGAGGACAACATGGCTCGCCCTATTCCCCTTCGTTCGATTTTCATCGCCCTTGTCATTCTGCTCGATGTCGGTTCCGCGAGCGCCGCCGTCACCGTGAGCGAGCAGGGCATCCTGTCCAATGTCGCGGAGGACGGCTTCGCCCTCTCTCCGATGGGAAGCTTCGGCATGTCGATCACCGCCGTCGGCGGTGATTGCCATCGGATAATCGCCGATCTGCGCGTCGTTGACGCAGCGGGTGCGGAGAGCTTGATTCGCGGTGTCGAGGGCAGCTCCTTTTTGATCGGCGACGGCGGGCAAGTCATCGTAATGACGAGCGATCATTCGGCTCTGATCCCCGCGCAGATCCGCGTGCTCGATCTCGCCGGGCGAGTTTGCGCCGAAGCGAGCGTCTTCTCTCCGAGCGACGCCACTCTATCGACCGATGGTCTTCACTTGGTCTGCCGTGCGCGCGCTGGGGTTTGGCTTATAGATCTAAAGACGGGCAGCAAAACTCTCCACCCCAGCCTGAGGCTCTTCGCCGCGGGACCGGATAAGATGCTTGCGGGCGTTCCAACGAATGGGGGAGCACGCATTCTCATCTTCGATGAGGGGGAGCTGCT
>PJEL010003948.1_pt1 | contig 12424 bp, 6 predicted proteins | sample 1853271 | NCBI WGS metagenome assembly PJEL01 (sample SAMN08108733, study PRJNA415343) | Invertebrate metagenome, whole genome shotgun sequencing project. | host: Globobulimina | place: Sweden: Gullmar Fjord | collected 2015-08 | reverse complement strand
TCACAACCAGCCAGGTTTAACTAATTTTGTCGGCATTGCTGCTTTAGGTTTTGTCTATACTGTCATATTTTTACTAACGGCAGTTATTGGCTTTAGAGGTCAAAAAGTCCCTTGCTATTTCCCCAATAAAATAGCCAAGTTGGCCTTTGCTCTTACGGTGGCTGTGCTTATTGTTTACGTGGTGCTTGATAACCTTGTTTTTGATTACTTTCAAGCCATTAGTACATCTGATCCGGTTATTTATACTTGGATAGCAAGCTGGGCACTCATTCTTATTAATTTGCTTATTTCGTTACCCAGTTTAATAACGGCAAAAGATCTTAAATCTTCATATCAGCTTACACATAGCCTTAACTATGCATTGGTTACCTTATTAGGTGTTCCTGTCATGATGCTAGTATCGGTGATGACAAACCCTGTAACTCATCAACAGCTGACCATCAAGCAAGATGTTTTTGTTGGCGGTATTGATGGGTACAAGGTTTATCGTATCCCAGCGATGCTCGTTTTACCAAAAGACTCTATTTTAAGTAATGGTGAACTATTAACTAGCGACCGTATAATTGTTATGGCTGAAGCTAGGCGTGATGGCGCTTTAGATACTGGCGTTATCGATTTAGTACAAAAAACAAGTGATAACGGCGGCAAAAGCTGGAGTAAACAAAGCATCATTTGCCAATATAAAGTCGATAATATGCGCGGCAAGTGCGGTAACGCTACACCTGTATTCGATCAAGAGTCAGGGAAAGTCTTTTTGGCCTATAACCTAAGCGGAATTCCAGTAGACGCACCAGAAGGTAAGCGACCACATAGCTCATCAATAATGACCAGCCTAGATGGTGGCCTTACTTGGGACAAGGGTATTGAGCTTGCCATGCCTAATTCAGTTTTTGGCCCTGGCCACGGTATTCAAAAACTAAAAGCGCCGCATAAAGGACGTTTAGTCATACCTTACAATACTTCAGTTGGCGGTAAAGGTAGCTCATTAGCCATGTTTAGTGATGATAACGGCCAGTCTTGGCAACAAGGTAAACCACTGGGTTTAGGTAATGAAAACGAACTTGCTGAACTTGCTAATGGCGACTTATTAATGGCAACCAGACACAATGCCCCAATTGGTCAACCGCCTTCACCAAATGGCCGTTTATTCTCACTTTCAACTGATGGTGGCCTTAACTGGCAAACGCCAACGGTTGACCAACAACTTATTACGCCAATATGCCAAGCATCTTTGTTAAGCATTCATAACAACACAGGTTTATTATTTTTAAACCCCGCAGATGAAACAGCACGGGTAAAATTAACCTTGAGATACAGCAATAACCAAAGTCAATCTTGGCAAAATGAAGCGCTTATTTTCTCAGGGCCTTCAGGCTACTCTCAATTAGGCATGACATCAGACAATAATATTTTGGCACTTTATGAAAACGGCACACTTTCTTATTCTGAAAAAATAAGTTTTGCCAAACTGCCTTTTGAGCAATTATCAAAATAACTCAGCTAATGACTTAGGCACTGTTTTATATTGACTGAAAAAACAGTGCCTTTAAATAACAACTCCACCAAAGAGATAAAGAAAAAGACTAGGAACTAAGAGCAACTGATTAAAATGTAATTAGCTATTTAGCCCAACTCAGCCAAACATTTCACTGCTTTGCCCACTTCATCAACAACAACCTAAGATAACCCGTCACCAGTAAATATAATTCAGCACATTTTTCGCTCAATATTTTAAAGACTTGCTAAAACCAATAACTTCGCGCAAATTAATAATGGCTAATTACAAAAAGGAAATTTGACAATGGCACGAAATATCATGATTTGTTTTGACGGCACCTGTAACCACCCCGCAGATGCCAAGCAAGAGCGAGAGTGGTTTGGCCTTGGAGATATTGAAGACAACGGCATTACTAATATTTTAAAGCTTCACCTATTGTTTGGCGGTAACTTAACAAACAGCACCTCATTAAATGCCCAACCCGAGAACAATAAAAATGAGCAATATAGTTTTTATTATTCAGGGGTTGGTACCTATGGAAATAAAATACAAAAAATATTCAACGCCGGTTTTGCCCCAGAAAAACTCGATGTTGGTCGTATTCTCAAAAGTGCAATAAAAGATCTTAAAAGCGCCTATCAAGCTGGTGATAATATCTATCTATTTGGTTTTAGCCGTGGCGCTGCAATTGCCCGCCGTTTTGCCGTTATTATTGACCAGTACATAAACTTTCAAGATGATAGGCCAATCAAGTTTGCCGGTATTTTCGACACGGTCGCCTCTATTGGCATACCTAACCTTAAAGATGAAAACAAACCTATCTCAGATGTTGTTTTCGAAAATAATTGTATTTCAATACGTATTGAAAGTGCCTTGCATTTATTGTCATTAGACGAAAAACGTACAGCATTTATGCCGACACTCATGGACGATGAATCTCGTATAAATGAAGTTTGGTTTGCTGGTGCTCATGCTGATGTTGGCGGAGGATTTTGGTATGACGGTTTATCTGATATCACCTTAGATTTTGTCATTAAATGGCTTCACCAACACCATAATAGTATTCAATTACTTGCAACCAATGAAATCAATTACCAAGACCTTAAAGCCCTTGATGGTTCTTATGAAATTGATGAGGAAGACTTGCTTATATTACCTAATGTTAAAGGAACGAACCATAGCCAAGATCGCTGGTGGCCTATCGCTCGTGCAACTTTATGCACCAGAGAATTGCGTATTCATGCAGCTAAGCAAGAACAAGATGTACCACTTATTCATAGCTCTGTCATTGAGCGCTTTCATCAAGTAGATGGCTACCGCCCCAAAGCACTCAAGGGCAAAGCCCATCGCATATTTGGCGAAGATATAATTTTGAAAGGGCTTAATGCCCATCGATAAACACCAAACCAAAATAAGCACTTTTTCTTTAAGTGAAAACTTTAATTACAAATGAAGGCTCGCAATTATTATCTAAGGCGATTAGTGTTAGCACTAACGCCTTATAATTTAATACCTTAGCTATTTCCTTTTATAAATAACTTTTATTGAATAGTTACTTATTAGACAACATGGCCTTAATTATTCAATTTTAAACAAACGAGAATACATCATGGTGAACAAGACACTTCAGCCATCATCAAGCTTTTGGCGTATGTGGACCTTAGCTAAATTTGAATTAGTACGCTTATTTCTTACCAAACGCGGCATGTTAGCTATAAGTGCTTTTGCTTTAGGTTGGTTTTTCATTCTTTATTACCCGGTTAATTCAGCAGTTAGCATAGTATCAACCGTAGAATTTAGAGATGCGGTTGAACAACTCTTTGGCGCTCTTGGTCTAACAGCATTACTAGAATGGCCAGTTTCCGAACTAGCTATTTATTGGTTAATCGCCATTTATAGTTTTCCAATGTTTGCACTAATTGTTTCATGCGACCAAACCTGCTCAGACAGAACTCGTGGAACTTTACGGTTTATTTCACTCAGAGCCAGCAGAAACGAAATACTCTTGGGTCGGTTTTCAGGGCAAGTATTGATAACTTCCGTGCTTATTCTTTTAACCTTAATTGCCACCGTGGCGATGGCCGTATGGCGAGATGGCTCGTTATTGATAGATGCAACCTTAAAGTCTTTAGATTTATTTAAAGAACTTTTTATTGCCATTTTACCTTTTATAGCGCTAATGACCTTTTTCAATAGTTTTTTACGCTCAGCAAAATTAACCGTTATTTGGACCTTTTTATTTTTTGGCATTGGCTCAATTATTATTACCTTGTTAACACTCAAAATTCCCGCAGCTGAGTACCTAAACTACTTATTACCCGGTCAACAACTTGACGATATTGTTGGGCAAAACCAGCTATCGCTTACCCAATATGCTGTTCCATTATTGCAGACTATTTTTTACCTACTCTGTGCCAGTTTATTAATGAGAAGGAGTGCCTTATGAGTTTTGATAAAAGCACTGAAACCGCAACATCAACCACTATTATTTCAGTCAGTAATCTCACTAAAAAGTTTGATGATAAAATAGCACTTAATGATGTTTCATTTACCATAGAAAAAGGTGCGCCTATCGCCCTTGTAGGGCCTAATGGTGCAGGGAAAACCACCTTATTCAGCATATTATGTGGTTATATAAAACCGAGTACTGGTAACGTTGCGATTTTAGGGCATAAAGCAGGTAGTGCTAAAACTTTTGGCAAACTGGCTGCTTTGCCGCAAGACGCCCAATTAGATCCCCGTTTTTCAATTGCCCATCAATTAAAATTTTATGCACAATTACAGGGTTTTAGTAAAAAGGAAAGTCTACTAGAAGCTAAACGTACCTTAGAACTTGTTGGTTTAACAGAGGTACTAAATCAAAAACCTGAGGCACTTTCTCATGGAATGCGTAAACGAGTAGCAATTGCTCAAGCGCTGATCGGTTCACCAGAAGTTGTCATGCTAGATGAAGCAACCGCAGGTTTAGATCCTATTCATGCAAGAGAAGTTAGAGAAATAGTCGCTGAACTGTCTAAAGATATTACCTTTATTTTAAGTTCTCATGACTTAAGTGAATTAGAACGTTTATGCGACCGCGTACTTTATTTAGAAAACGGTAAGTTACATCAACATCAAGCTATTGACAATGGCATTTCAACAGCACAAGGCTTGAGCTATATCACCTTAAGAATGAACAATGCGATCCCTAATTTTGAACAAGCATTTTCAAGTATTGAACAAATAGTTAAGGTAGAAAATACCCAAGATAAAGAATATTTATTGACGATAAAATCTTCCGATAACTTATCAATAGATGCCACATCAATAAATACGGCACCAACAAACGCAACGCCAATAGATATTCAATTATTGACACTATGCCATAAAAACCAATGGCTATATCGCCAATTAATTAATGGGAAAACATTAGAAAACCAGCTATTTAACTAGCAGCCTGACTACTCTATTAAAATAACTATTTCACAAATAGATAAAAGCCAAGTAAAGATTTTTAAGCTTGGCTTCCACTTACTTGTTAAGCATTTCCTAAAACGGTAGGCTGTAATATCAACAATATCCTCAATGAGTGATGCTTTCATAAGGCAATTTCATGACCCTCAGTAAAAGAAACTTTTTAAAAATAGGCGCTGGTTTAGCAACACTTCCTCTTGCAAGCCAAGCTATCGCAGTAACAAAGAACCAGCCTAAATCAGTCCCAAAGACATCATCAACTGCGCTGCTTAAAAATATGATCGGAGATATGACCGCTATTTCCAAAACAGAACGATACGCACGCATTAAAAAAGCTCAACAAATAATGCAACAACAAAACATTGCAGCAATCATTTTAGAACCCGGCGCAGCAATGGATTATTTCTCAGGCGTGCAATGGTGGCGAAGTGAACGAGTTACAGCGCTTATTATTCCCCAAGAAGGTCAAGTTGCGGTTGTTTGTCCTTATTTTGAAGAGCCAAGTATTCGTGAAACATTAGCTATAGGCGAAGATGTTCGTGTTTGGCAAGAGCATGAAAGTCCTTTTGAGCGCATTAAAGAAATTCTGAGCGATAGAGGTTTAAACAAAGGGCGTTTAGGTTTTGAACACTCTGTACGTTACTTTGTGCTTAAAGGTACGATGGAACTGCTATCCAATATGAAAGATATTGCAGCTGAGCCCGTAACCAAAGGCTGTAGAATAATTAAAAGTACACATGAATTACAATTAATGCATAAGGCAAATGAAATCACGCTAACCGCCTATGCCCATGTTTATAAATCACTGCAAATAGGCATGACTGGCGGTGACGTAAAAAATATCATGAAACAAGCACAAACTGCGCTTGGTGGTAGCGGCATTTGGAATATGGCACTAATAAACGAAGCAAGCGCTTACCCACACGGTACAAAACAAAAACAAATAATACGAGAAGGCTCTATTGTATTAATGGATTGCGGTTGCAGTGTTCATGGCTATCAATCAGACATTAGCAGAACATTTGTCGTTGGCGAGGCAAATAAAAAACAGAAAAATGTTTGGAACGCAGTAAGAGCAGGACAAGACATTGCATTCGAAGCTGCGCAAATAGGCACTGCTGCTGGAAAGGTCGATGACGCGGTACGTGCTTACTATCAAACTCTAGGCTATGGCCCTGAATATAAGCTTCCGGGCTTATCACATAGAACAGGTCATGGTATCGGCATGAAAGGCCACGAAGGGATCAACTTTGTTCATGGCGAAAAACAAAAGCTTGCCGCTGGTATGTGTTTCTCAAATGAACCTGGCATTTATTTACCCGGAGAGTTTGGCGTGAGATTAGAAGACTGCTTATATATGACGGACAAAGGCCCACAGTGGTTCACAAGCCCGCCGGTTTCTTTAGATTCACCTATTGGTGAACTAGCCCAAACACCAGTTATTTAATGTACTAACAATAAGAATTCCATAAAAACAATGAAAAATAGCCTAGGTGAAAAAGCAGTAAAACGCATCGCTGCCATGTTAGTAAAGTCACAGCCTTCATTCGAGCAACAAGCATTTGAGTCTGCGGCATTAACCAAACTCGATACGCTAGAGCTTAAAGAGCGTGTTGCGCATATTATTGCAGCCATGCATAATTTTTTACCCGACAATTTTCCAGCTACGGCAGCAATATTAATAAAGTGCAAAGATAATTGGATAGCCGGAGATGAAGGAGACAGTTACCAAGTTTTTGCTGCATGGCCAATTATTGATTATATTGCGGTTTATGGTATTGAACACCCTGAATTATCACTGGAAACACTAAAAACGCTGACGAGTTTATTTTCTGCTGAGTTTGCTGTAAGACCTTTTATCTTAAAATACCCTGAGCTATGCCTTAAAACATTTGAGCTTTGGACCAATGATAACGATGAACATGTTAGGCGTTTGGTCTCTGAAGGCACACGCCCTCGCCTACCTTGGGGTTTACAGTTAAAACCTTTTATTGTTGAACCAAGCCCTTGTTTACCTTTACTTAATGCGCTTAAAGCCGATAGTAGTTTATATGTCAGACGTTCGGTCGCAAATCACCTTAATGACATTGCTAAAGATCACCCTGCATTAGTTTTAAGTACCTGCAAAGATTGGCAAAAATCGAATGGACAAAATACCGATGTTGCTTGGGTAATAAAACATGCGACTCGTACTTTAGTTAAAGCTGGTCATCCGGCAAGTTTTGCCTTGCTAGGGTTTACTAACAAACCAAAAATTTCATTACAAAAACTGAGTTTATCAACGCAAAAAATAGCCATCGGTGAAAATATTAGTTTTAATTTAGCATTAGAAAATAAACAAGATATAGCGCAGAGTTTTGTTGTTGATTATGCCATTCATTTTGTTAAAGCCAACGGCCAACAAAGTGCTAAAGTATTTAAACTAAAAAACTGCCATTTAGCGCCTAATCAAGGCATTGCGCTTAAAAAAAATCATTCATTTAAAATAATTTCAACCCGAAAATATTATCCTGGTGAGCATAAGATTGAAATGCTGATCAATGGCGTAGCTGCTGGTGAGCAATCATTTTTACTCACTAGTGCGTAGAGGCGCTTGCGCTTTCAGCTTATAGCTCTGTTGCATTTGAAGCTATTTCCACATGCTTAACTATGGCAGCAAATAGCTGTTCTTGTTGTATCGGTTTAGTTAAATAATCTAACATACCGTATTGTTTCGCTTGAAGAATATCGTCAACGGTGGCGTTAGCAGACAAGGCAATAATAGGAATGCTCGCCAGTTTTTTATCTTGCTTAATTATTGCCGTTGCTTGATAGCCATCCATTATTGGCATTTGAATATCCATTAAAATTAAATTAGGCAATTCGGTCATCGTTTGTAGTTTATCAATGGCTTCTTGTCCATTAACTGCCAGCGTTATTGTTGCTTGAAACTGTTTAAGCATTTCACAGGCAACTACTTGATTAATACGGTTATCTTCAACCAGCAGAATCTTTAAATTTAACTGCACTAGTTTTTCCAAGAAGGTTTTTTCATCTAATAAATTAGATGCTGGTAAATCTTGAACTTCAGCTACTTCTATAGGTAGAGATACAGTAAAACAACTGCCTCCACCTAGCTCAGAAATCAACGTAATTTCGCCTTTCATTAAATGACACAATTGCTGAGTAATTGTTAACCCTAACCCTGTACCACCATACTTTCGCGTTGTTGATGAATCTGCTTGTTCGAATTGCTCAAACAATGATATTTGTTGAGCTGCTGATATACCAATACCGGTATCTTTAATTGAAATTGTCAACAAGGGCTGAGGCTCTTTAGTTAAGGTAATGCGAAGACAAACACAGCCTTTCTCGGTAAATTTAATCGCATTACCAATTAAATTTGTCGCGATTTGCTCAATGCGCATTTGGTCTTGTATTACCCAAGGCAATTTCAATGGAAACAAGTCCATTTCAAAAGAAAGCCCTTTTTGCTTGGCTGTTTCCGCAAAAACACTGCTTAGTCGATTAGCTGTCTGCTGCAAATCAAACGTGTGAAAATCAATCACCAACTTGCCTGATTCAATTTTAGAAATGTCCAATACTTGATTAATAACATTAAGTAGCAATTCTGAAGAGTGTTGAATTTTCCTAAAATAGCCTATCGCGGTAACATCTTGAATTTTGTTTTGTGCAATATCTATAAAACCTATAATTGCATTTAACGGCGTACGTAGTTCATGGCTCATATTTGCCAAAAACGTACTTTTGGCCTTACTGGCTTTTTCTAAATCGACCACCATGTCTTTGAGCTGCTTAGTTTGTTTATCAACTTGCAACCGCAGCTGATTATTAAAACTAGTTAATACGATAATAAATGCTACACCAAATGTTGCAATTATTAACCCAACAACTAGGGTAACCCAACTAAGCCAATCTTTAGATAAATGTTCAAAATCACGAGAACTAGCCAATGTTAATTGCCAATTACGTCCAAACCAATCAATCGAATATTGATTACTAAAAAGTGAGTTTTTCAAAGTACCTGATGTAATAAATGCTTGAGGAGAATGTTCAACATCCACCATAGAGAAGTGAAATAAGTGGCTGTTTTTGTGCTCGACAAGTAGCTTTTTAATCATATTGTCTAACTCTATCACCACTTCAACTAGGCCTGATATATCGTAAGGCTCTTTGCTAAGTGAATACACAGGATAATAAATAACATTACCAGTAATTTTGTCACTTTGTTGTGCCAACTGCAAAGGCTGTGTAGCCTGTGCAGCGCCCATTTTGATGGATTTAAATATCGCAATACTTGCAACAGGATGACTAAATAAATCTAAACCAACAGCGGCAATATTTTGCGTTAAAGGCTCAAGGTAAGTAATAGGCAAATAGTACTTTTGCTTAACTACTGGCTTAAAGCCATCAGCTGTTATCATTTTAAGTGACATTGCCGTTAAGCCATCAGATATTATTCTTTGCTGCCATTGTTCGATATGACTAGGTAGTATTTTGTCAATCCAACCCACAGCTCTAAATTTATTGGGGGCTTTATTGGTATCTTGTGCATATTGTGCAAACTCTTCACGCGAAAAAGTAGGGTTAGCTCGAAACAGAGCCGACAATGCAACCAATTGATTTTCAATGCCATTTTTAACAACTTCAATATTATGAACTTGCTCTTTCGCTAAACGTTCAAAATTATCAACCTGCTTTGATTTATAAAGTTCTTTTGAATAATTAAAGGTAAAACTTACGATGGTAAATAGTGCTAAAGCGATCACGATCACTTGCTTTTTATTACCAACTTTTTTGATGTACTTACTTCGTAAAATAATTAGAGATAGCGGTAGAAAAAACATTACGCCTATACTGTCGCCTACCCACCAGCTAAACCAAACAAAACTACTAATTTCGGCATCAATAAAACCTTGGTGAAATAGCGTAATGGCTCCGACACTGGCAGCGACAGTGCAGGCAATTGGCCCACAAAAAATTAATACTTTAAGAATTTGTGTAAATGAAATTAACGCAATAGGTACAGCATTAAACTTAAACAGTAAGTAACGAGCAAAAACCACCTGTAAGATAGAGCCGCCACTTCTGGTTGCATTCCAAAACCATTCCGCCAAAGTCAAACTGCTAATAGGTACATCAAATGTCGTTATATTAGCGGCAACTGAGCCAATAAAAATCCAAGGTAGGGATTTAGTGCCATATTTAATATAAATAGCCAATGCAACGCCGGCAGCTGGCCAAATAGCACTTGCAAAGCCAGGCGCGATAGTAAAAAAACTGCCTAATGCCCCCAACAATAAATAGGTAAGCGAAACTAATATGCCTTTAAGTAAAAACGATCTATCCATAGTTGAATATTTATTTCTAATATTGAGGTTTTATTACCTTGAGTATAGCTAGTATTTACAATTTTTCTGGTTAGTAATTCAAAGCTAAAAAGAAAATATGAAATCAAAGTTTGCCCTCAATTTCACACCTAAATGACAACTGTATATATAAACAGTTAAAGTATGCTATCATTAAGTTTTATTTAGTTATTTAAAGCACCGTAATCCAAAACCAATTGATAAATTGAGACAACAATTTGAAGTTATACATTGCTGAAAAACCAAGCTTAGGGCGTGCTATTGCAGCCGCTTTGCCCAAGCCTCATAAAAATCATAAAAGCCATATTGAAGTGGGCAATGGTGATATCGTCAGTTGGTGCATTGGCCATATTCTAGAACAGGCAGATCCTGAAAGTTACGATCCCGAATTCAAAAAATGGCAATTTCAACATTTGCCGATAATTCCACAACAGTGGCAACTAAAACCTAAGCTGCAAACTAGGTCTCAATTAACGGTTTTACGAAAACTGGTAAAACAAGCGGATGAAATTATTCACGCGGGTGATCCTGACCGAGAAGGCCAATTGTTGGTTGATGAAGTTATTGATTATTTGAAGGTTTCGCAGCAAAAAAAACAAAAAGCTAAGCGTTTGTTAATTAGTGATTTAAATCTGCCTGCGGTAAAAAGAGCTTTAGCAACACTTAAAAATAATACCGATTTTATGCCGTTATCTGTTTCAGCTTTAGCACGCTCTCGCGCTGACTGGCTTTATGGCATTAACTTAACACGCGCTTATACTATTCGCGGACAAAAGTCTGGGTACAACAGCGTTCTTTCTGTCGGGCGAGTACAAACCCCTTTATTGGGACTTGTTGTTAAAAGAGATGCCGAAATAGCTGCTTTTGTATCCAAACCTTTTTATGAAGTAGCAGCACTTATTGAAAGTAATGAGCAACAAACCTTTTTAGCTAAATGGCAACCAAGCGAAGCTTGTCAGCCTTACATGGATGATGAAGGGCGTGTATTAGTAAAATCACTGGCAGAAAATGTCATTAGCCGTATTCAAGACAAACCAGCCACAGTCGAAAGCGCTAACCACGAGCAAAAAAAACTCAATGCTCCGCTACCTTTTAACTTATCAACACTACAAATAGAAGCCGCTAAACGATTCTCAATGAATGCAAAACTGGTACTCGATGTCTGCCAGTCTTTGTATGAAAAGCATAAACTGATCACCTATCCTCGCTCAGACTGTCGTTACCTGCCCACTGAGCATCATAATGATGCAAAAGATATTATTGCAAAATTAGCGCAATCGAGTTTCTCCTACAGTAAAGCTGCTAAAAATGCCAATTGCACATTAAAAAGTAAAGCATGGAATAATGCAAAAATAAGCGCTCATCACGCGATTATCCCAACAAATAAAAGTGCTGAAAACATTTCCTTAAATCCTTTTGAAAAGAACATTTATCAACTGATTGCTTTGCAATACCTTGTACAGTTTTACCCCGCCTATTTATATGACCAAACAACACTTATGCTAACCATAGCAGGGGGGACTTTTAAAACGATTAGCAAAACTGAACGCCAATTAGGTTGGAAGCAAGTGCTTTCAACCAACAAATCACCGTCAACTTCCCCTAATAATAAAGATGAAGAACCCTTACTGCCTGATATAAAAAAAGGCGATGTATTATTATCTAAATATGGACAACTTGATGAAAAAATAACGCAAGCGCCCAAACCTTATACCGACGCAACCCTACTAAGCGCGATGACCGGAATATCTCGTCATGTCAGTGAAAAGAGCATTAGAAAAATACTTAAAGATACCGATGGTTTAGGCACTGAAGCGACACGAGCGGGTATTATTGATTTACTTTTTAAGCGGCAATTTTTACAACGCATTGGCAAAAATATTCAAGCAACTGATATTGGCAAAGCTCTGATAAATGCCTTGCCTGATATTGCAACAACACCAGATATGACAGCAAAATGGGAAGCAACATTAAATGCAATTAGCGAAAAACAAAGTAGCTATCAGCAATTTATGCAGCCATTAAATGAAACACTCTATGCAATGATAAACCAAGCAAGTGAGCTTACCTTAACAGGCTTACCCAAAGTTGCTTTTAAGCCGTT
>PJEL010003947.1_pt1 | contig 12425 bp, 10 predicted proteins | sample 1853271 | NCBI WGS metagenome assembly PJEL01 (sample SAMN08108733, study PRJNA415343) | Invertebrate metagenome, whole genome shotgun sequencing project. | host: Globobulimina | place: Sweden: Gullmar Fjord | collected 2015-08 | reverse complement strand
ATCGAACAAGAAGATCCTCGGAATCAGGTGGAGCGGGCACATAGCCGTGTAGAAGGCACGTCCAGCTTGTACGCCGCGAATCGCGGGGAAAACGTGTTCAAAAGCTCGCGACAATCTTGTTCCTCCCAGATCTTCGGCCGATCATTAGTATTAACAACCTACGAACATGTACGTCAAGTTTCACGTACAGATTCAGGTGGACCAAAACGCAGACGGGAGGGGCTCGGAGAGCGACTACAACGGTGGCATCGACAGCGCAACCACCGATTTGTGAAGCCGCATCGCGGGCCTCCAAGCTTGCTTACGAAGTGTACTGGGTCACCAGTCGAACCGTGGATGGGATCCTCCTTCGGGCACTTCCTCACCGCTTGAGCAGAGGTGTAGTCCTCTGTCCGACTTTGCGGGGAAACGGTACGTTGACACCGGATTCTGGAAGAGCATTCCGCAAAGAGTCAGCGGAAGTAGCGGCGAGAAGTGGTACGCCCGACGGCAGCATCGCCCTTTGTGAAAACAGAGCTTCATCCTGCCGCATAGGCGTGCGAACTAGGAGAGCGCCCTCTTGATTCTGTCCACACCAAGGGACGCACACCCATCGTCGATCCGTTGGGGAGGCGCTTCCGCCAGCGGTGGAGATCACCATGACCCATCATCCGAGCGTCCTCGTCGGGGGCGCAGAGGCCGTCCTAGTGCGCGATGCGGCAAGGCCCAGGCTGGCGGCGGCACCCTTCTGTCCGTGGCGGCTAAGAGGATCCTCCGGCTTAACGTGGACCGTGCCGTTGCCGTCGCGCACGCGCCCCAGCGATCCCTTGGACCTGAAGTACCGGGTCCTGGAGCTGGTCAAGGTCATCAGCGTCGGCGGTCGCGCCGAAGTATGGCTCATGGCAGCAGAGACTGGGTAGGGCGGCCCGAGTGAGAGGCGATAAAAGCCGGTTACCACGCCCAATTCAAGTCGCCCACCGGACTTGTGGACCTCTATCGCCCCAGCGGCTCAGCGTCGCCCCTCTTTGGCGGGCCTCGTTCTCGCCGCCCTGCCGCTGCTCGAGCACCTCGAATTTCCGCGTCCAACCGCTGCGGCCGTCGCCGATGACAGCGCCCACCAAATCCGCGATCGGGTCTAGACCGCCATTACGGGCCTGGTGGGCGCGACCGGCCGGCCTGTTCCCGCGCCCACCCTACTCTCGACACCTCGTAGGTGATCCAGGCGGTCCTTCGCTACCTGCCGTTGCCAGACACGCGGACTCGCCATCCACTCGGCGTAGAAGTCGTAGATGACGCTGGAGACGCCTCGGCACGCTTCCTCCTCGTCTACCCATAGCTTCTCGAGCTTGGCGGACAACCTCCCTCCAGGGTCGCGCTACGGTGCGGAGATGTGAGGAGACTGTCAAGCTGCGAGGACACACATCGAGCGTCGGGCATCCGCGGTGCACCTGAATGCACGTTCAGTGCCGCAGCCCGCACTCCTCAGCGCAGGAATGGCCCACACCAGGCCCACACCAGGAGGCGTTTTGGCCCACATCGAAGCACATCCAGGCCCTTCCCGGTCCAACCGAGAACCAACGACGTCCCGTCATTTTCAGGGAAGCAAGCGCATTCAAGGAAGGGATCTCTTCTACATGTCGCAGTAGGTGCAGTGGTTCCAGGAACAGCCGATGGTGGCCTGGAGGATGAAGGCATTTGCCTCGGATGGAGGCCGAAAAACCTTGCCTTCATATCTCACAGGTACACCTTGGTTGAGACGCGCAGGAGCGCACGCAGCCGGCTGACGCGGAAACCGCGACGAAGACGACTAACCTGGAGTGGTCCTAGGTCAGCCCGCGTCCCGCCACAGCCGCATCTGATGGACCAGAGCGTCTCGCGCCGGGGGCGGCAGGAATGGAAGGGACTCGGCCACCTCCATGAGGATCCTGCGCGAGTCTTCGTCGATGCCACCACCGGGGCCCGTGACGTTCGGGTCCTCCCACATCAGCACCTCGACGTTCAGACCCAAGCTCTTGGCCCAAGGACCGAGCTGTGCCACGCGAAGACCTCGCAAGCCACGCTCCAGCCGGGAGATCTCCGAAACGGAGATGTCGAGGGCCTCGGCGATATGCGGCTGGCGGGCTTTTTGACTGCGCCGCAGCGCCTTCAGTCTGCCAGCAACTTCCAAAGCCCAACCTGTCGCTCGTTTTTCTTCATCAATCATCTAGTCTCCCAACTTTGTCGTCAGCGTTACACACGACTGCAATCCCCGTCAACCCAACATCGCCAACCCGATCCGCTCGAGTGCTTCCAACGCACGGGAAACCTCCTCCAGCCTGGTTCGACAATTCCTCGTCGAGGCAAATACCTGACCACGGCAGCAGGCGAAGTGATCCTTCAGCATCGCGCGCGCCAATTCGGGCCGGGGCACGGTGGTCGTTCCCGTACTTGGTGAGATCTCGCCAAAGCACTCCGGGAGAATTCCATCAATGGTCTGACCTGAAGAGGGAGGATGGGTGGTCCAACCATGGTTCGTCCCCGAGCGGAGGACAAGGGCACACCAGAGCCATATAGCGCCTCACAACGCACTTATCGACCGGGACCAAAGCTTCGACAGGGATCGCCGTCCCGCAAGGCTCGGAACGAACCGAGCGAGCGCCCAGAATGCCCCCCTTGCCACTAGGGAAGGTGCGGCTGGCAGCGCGGGGCGGCGACGGATTCCTCAGAAAAGTGCCGGAGAACCGCGAAAACACTTCGAGTCCTCGTGGGAGATAAACAACCCAACGGTGAATATGTCGATTCTGAAGGTCCGCGCCGCCCAGCCACCGAGAGTGTCGCCAGACACTTTACTTTGGCGATACCAGCGCAGGTGCTCCACGAAAATCGACGCCCCCGAAATCCCTTCCGTCGATAGTCCGCCTCGATACTTCAAATAGGTGAGAGCTTGCCCGCCACACAGGAATGGTCCCTACCTGTCCGCTTCACAAGTACCGTCGAAACCTCGTTCCAGCAGTACGCATCGTTGACATGCTCAGAATCTCCATCGCCGAAACTCCATTCACAGCCGAGTTCGGGAAGGGAAATGGGGGTCAAGTCCGGAGGCAAGGCCATGGGCTGTGAGCGGTCGCCATCCCAATTCCACCGGAGCGAAGCACAGTGCGGAGGCCGGGTTTTCGTCCGGAGTAACAGATCGGGCAGGCCGACGTTAGAGAGTCTATGCTGCTCTAGGAGAACCCGTGATCGCCTTGTGGTGGGCCGTTGCCCAAGCATCCCCTGCTCCAGCACTGGTCGAGGCCGCCACCTCGAACTGGGAATGCGAGCTCAGTCCCGCCCAGATGCAGGGGGTTGTCGACGGTGCGGTGGATCTCGCCGCAAAGCAGTTCCCACTGATCGTGCGCGGATTTGCTCGTGGAAAACTGGCGAACTCTGGGTTCTTCTGCCACGACATCGAGATCGACGCCTCTGCCTCGGAGTGGGCAAGCGCCTGCGCTGAGAGCGAGCGAGCGTTCTCGCGGAGCTGGGCTGACGAACCGCAGCCGTTCACAGCGAAGGATGGCAAGCAGGTGAACACCCTGCTCGCGCACGACGCCGATTCGGTCCGCCTGGAGTTCAGGGGCGATAACGGCAGCCGAATCACAAAATACAGCTTCGCCGGTGACAAGATGACCGTCGAGATCTCCATCCAGGCAGACCAGCTCTCCAAACCCATGAGCTGGGCGTTTGTATACCGGAAGAAATGACGCCCCACGATTGTGTAGCCTCCAAGCGACCAAAGGAATAGGGTTGTCTTGACTCTATATGAGACAAGCCATGTCCGCCCCACACAAACAGATCCGCGCCCACTTCACAGACGAGACCATCCGCGTCTATCAGGCCTACCGCGCCGAGATCGCGGTGCCGGCCGTCGCGGCGCAGACGTTTGTGCCGCCCTTCAAGATCGAGCGAATGACCTGGATCAAGCCTTCATTCCTGTGGATGATGTACCGCTGTGGATGGGCCGAGAAGCCAGGCCAGGAGCACGTGCTCGCCATCGACATCAGCCGCGACGGGTGGGCGTGGGCGCTGTCGCGCGCGTGTCTCAGCTCGGCGTCGAAAGCCGGCGTCCCCGCGAATGAATGGAGCGCCCACAAGGTGAGACACCCGGTCCGCGTCCAGTGGGACCCAGAGCGAAGTGTGCGCCTCGGTCGCCTCGAGTATCGATCCATCCAGGTCGGACTCACTGGCGAGGCCGTTCGCCGCTACGTGGATGACTGGATCGTTAAGATCACCGACGTGACGCCGCTATCGCGCGAGATCCACAGCCTCGTGAACGCCGACGAGATCGAAGCCGCACTGGCACTGCTACCCAGTGAGGCACCCTATCCAGCTCGACAGGCGTGGGAGGGGTCCCTTGGCATCACTCCTGGTAGCCCAGCGCCTTGAGTTGCTCGGTGATGTCGGGGGCCAGGACCCGGTAGCTCGAGAGCGGATCTGCCTCCGCCATCCAGCCATCCATCGCCGCGATCAACGGCTGGAACTCTTCAGACGCCGACAGATCCGTGGTCTCGGCTGGGTCGATCGCGACGTTGTAGAGGGAGCGCTCGCCGCTGGCCGGATCCCAGACGAGCTTGAAGTCCCCTAGCCTCGCCGCTTTCTGGCGGTTTGCATTCTGCCAGCTGCCGGCCTCCTCCCAGGGCTTGGTCGCCTCGGAGAAAACGGCCTTTTCCGGAAGTTCACCGCCTTCGATGAGCGGGAGAAGGCTCCGACCGTCCACGGGCCAAGGTGGGAGCTTCAAGATCTCCAGCACCGTGGGCACCACATCGACAGCGGACACGACCGTATCGACCTGTCGCGCCTGGATCGCGGGCGAGGTCACGATGAGGGGGGTGTGCACCGTCTGGTCGTACACACGTTCCCCGTGATCCCAGTACTCGCCGTGCTCGGCGTAGCTCTCGCCGTGATCAGCGGTGAGGATGATCAGCGCGTCATCCAGGACACCCCTGTTCTTTAGCCCGTCGACGAGGCGACCGAGCTGCTGATCGACGAAGCCGATCTCGCTCCAGTACAGCAGCTCGAGGGCGGCGCTGGTTTCTTTGGCGTGTGGTTCGCCGTCCATGAGCTGGTAGCGCAGGTCGTACACCGACTTCATCGATCCCGAGGTCTTGTCGTCGGTCGACTCGTAGGGCTGGTGGGCGTCGAAGTAGTGCACGAAGAGGAACAATCGCTCGTCGAGTGCCGAGTCGACCCAGCTCAGGGCCGCGTCGGTGACCTCGGCTCCGGACCGCTCGGCCTGCTCGTATACCTCGCTCTCGCGGGCCCTGCGGAAGTCCGCGTCGACGTAATGGAAGCCCTGCACGAAGTTGGCATGCTCTCCGAGGGGCATGGCTCCAAGGATCGCGCCCGTTTCGAAACCGGCAGCATCGAGAAGCTCGGCGAGCATCACGTTGGCATCATGGAGTCGATAGGCGTTGCGAGGGACCCCGTGTTTATGGGGGTACTTCCCGGTCATCAACGACGTGTGGGAGACGAGGGTCGACGGCGCAGTCGACATGTGGTTGGCGAACATCACCCCAGAGGAGGCCAGCGCATCGATGTTTGGCGTCTTCGCGTGGCCCCCATAGACTCCCAGAGCATCCGCTCGCACGGTATCCATGGAGATAAGCACGACATGGCGAGGAGACGCCGCCGCATGGGTCTTTGGCAACGGGGGCTGGCCGCACCGGCATCCGGCAAGTAGGAGCCCCAGGATGGAGATGATACCCATCATTGTCACCGCCTATCACGCGAACGCGCTCGATCTCCAGAAACCGGGTATGTGGGCTGCTCGAAACGGAGAAGTCCATGTTCCGCCTCTTGGTCCTGTCAGCCGCACTCCTGATTGGCTGCAACACCCCGCCCGCAGAAGGCACGACAAACCACGCACCCGGCGCAGCGCCAGCCAACTTCGCAGCGCCAGCCGCCCCCACCGCAGGCCTCGCCGATCCAGTCGCCAAGGTCGGTGGCGAGCCGATCTCCCTGGCAGAACTAGACGAGGCTGCCAAGGCCGAGCTCCTGAAGATCTCGCAGCAGATGTTCGACGCTCGCAAGCAGGGTCTCGACCGCATGATCGACATGCGACTCATGGAGGCCGAGGCCAAGGCTCGCAGCATGACCAAGGAGGAGCTCCTCAAGGTCGAGATCGAGGAAAAGACCACCCCGATCACCGACGCCGACATCGAAGCGTTCTACAACCAGAACAAGAACCGCATGCGCGGCGACCTCACCCAGATGTCCGATCCGATCCGGCAGCACCTCGCCCAACAGCAGGGCGGCAAGCTGATGGCCGCCTTCACCAAGTCTTTGCGGGACAAGGCCGGGGTCGAGATCTACCTCGAGCAACCGCGCGTCATGGTCGATCCCGGCGACTCGCCTCGCTACGGCAACGCCAACGCCCCCGTGCAGATCATCGAGTTCAGTGACTTCCAGTGCCCCTACTGCATCCGCGGGGCCGAGACGTTAGACCAGGTGAAGGAGAAGTACGGCGACAAGGTCACAATCGTCTATCGGCACTTCCCGCTGCCCATGCACGATCGCGCTCACCGAGCTGCCGAGGCCTCCGAGTGCGCCAACGACCAGGGCAAGTTCTGGGCGTACCACGACCAGCTCTTCGCCAACCAGCGCGCCATGACCGAAGAGGACCTGGCCCGCTACGCGACGGCCTCCGAGCTCGACGTGGCCAAGTTCACCGAGTGCCTCAACAGCGACAAGCACGTCGCAACCGTCGACGAAGACATGAAGGACGGCGCCAACGCCGGCATGAGCGGAACCCCCGGCTTCTACATCAACGGCGTCTTCCTCGGCGGTGCGATGCCCATCGAGAAGTTCTCCGAGGTCATCGATGCCGAGCTCAAGAAGCAGGGCTGATATCCGGACCTGCGCCTAGTCTTTCGGCACATTCTTGCCAGCGAAATTCATCGACACCGAGTTGATGCAGTATCGCTGGCCCGTGGGCGGAGGTCCGTCGGCAAAGACGTGCCCGAGGTGTCCGTCACAGCGAGCGCAGACCACCTCGTCGCGAGTCATGCCGAGGGAGTTGTCCTTGCCGACTTTGACGCGGTCCTTGGCGATGGGCTTCCAGTAGCTGGGCCAGCCCGTGCCGGAGTCGAACTTGGTGGCAGACTCGAAGAGCTCCAGTCCACAGGCCGCACACGAGTAGATACCCTTGTCGTGGCTGTCGTGAAACTCACCGGTGAAGGCGCGTTCTGTGCCCTTTTCTCTGAGGACGTAGTACTCCTGGGGAGAGAGCTCGGCCTTCCACTCGGCCTCGGTCTTGTGCACGACATCGGTCCGCTCGACAGCAACCGGAGTCGTCTGGGCGGTGGCGGCCTTTCCCCCACAGGCGACCAGACTGACAAACAACAGGATGTAGAGATTCGTCGACATTTCACGCTCCGTAATGCGTTGCATATGCCCCTCGCCCGCCATGGGTTACATCCGCCCAGATGCTGCGCTCCGCCCTGACCATTCTCCTCGTCGCCTGCGCCGGAAACGAAGCCCCGACCACGGGGCCCGGTACCGCGTCCGAGTTTCCCGACCTCACCACGCCCAGCAATGCCGACACCGTTCCTCTCCACATGCTGCCTGGGACCTATACCTTCGGCAAGAGCGAGCTCAGCGGTGACGAGGCCGACGTCTACAAGCTGAGCGCCGAAGAGGTCCCAAACCCCAAGAAGGTGAACCGCAAGCTGAAGGTCGTTCGCGCCGCCCTTCCATTCACCATCTCCAGCAGCCAGGAGCGCTTCCGACCGGCCGGCATGACGGTCCACGTGAACGGAAAGGAAGTCCCCTATGCCCGTGGCAAAGCCGCCGAGGCCGAGACCGCCACCTGGCGCGTGATGGGTAAACACCTGGTGATGTCCTATCCGAACATCCCTGCTAAAGGGGCAATTGTCGTCCATTTTGCCGGATCTGCCAATGTGCTGGAGCGCCACGATCTCGAGCGCAGCGGCAAGACCCCTGAAGAATTCGTCGCCTACGACATCACCCTCAAGGGCGAGACCCGCCACGGACTGCTGCTTCCGGCACCGGCGTCGGCCTCCTGGGACGTGAAGATCCCCGCCAACAAACCCCAATTCAAGGCCTGGCTGACCTTGGAGAAGGCAGTCCTCGCCGAGCCCATCTGTGACGGTGCCAACGTTGCCCTGGTCGTGACCGCCGATGGCGTCGACACCGAGGTCGACGTGCAGCCCCTGGAGCCTGGCACCCCGACCTACGCACCGTGGACCGCAGATCTGAGTGCGTTTGCGGGGAAAGAAGTGGTGGTTTCGCTGCAGACCCGTCCCAGAGAGACCAATCACTTCGACTGGGTCTTCCTGGCTTCTCCCACGATTACCGGAGCCGCGAAGGGACCGGTGAAGAGGGTCGTCGTCGTCGCCATGGACACCACGCGCCCCGACCACTTCGGCGTCAACGGATACGCGCGCGGGACCACTCCCGAAATGGACCGCGTCGCCGGACAGTCCGTCGTCTTCACCCATGCCTGGTCAACGGCACCGCGCACTCGCCCATCCTTCCGCAGCTCGACCACCGGTCGCTACCCCCTCAAAGCGATCGGCGCGAAGAACATCGGCGAGGTCTACCAGGAGAAGGGCTTCGCGACCGCCGGCATCGTCGCAAACGTGCACCTGCAGCCTCGTTTCGACTTCGACCACGGCTTCGACTGGTGGCACTACAACGGCAGGCACAACGCTGACGAGCAGGTCGACCTCGCGCTGGAGTGGCTCCAAGAAAACAGCGACCGGGACACCTATCTGTTCCTTCACTTCATGGACGCCCATCTGCCATACCGCGCCCCCGGGGACTGGAAGAAGAAGCACGTGGACGAGGAGGACCCCACCCTCCCCGCCCAATTCGGCCGTTGGGAAGTGAATAAATGGTCGAAGAAGGGCGACATTTCGGGGGTTCGAAAGGGCAATATCGAGGGGCTCCACGACGGCGAGATGGCGTTCATGACTCACCACATCGGCCGGTTCTTTGACGAGCTGGACAAGCTCGATGGTGACACGGTCGCGATTGTGCACAGCGACCACGGCGAGGAGTTCTGGGAGCACGGGGGCTTCGAGCACAACCACACGCTCTATGACGAAGTCACGCGCACTGTCCTGTGGATCCGGCCTGGAGGCGGCCTCGAGAAGGGTCTGCGCAACCCACATCCGGCCACCGTAATGGATCTGGCGCCAACCCTCTACGACCTGATGGGCTGGTCCGACGTCCCCGAGACCGAAGGCCGCAGCCTTGCACCATTGCTCGATGGCGCCGACGAGGCGAACGACTGGTGGAGTAGGCCGCTCCCACTGGCCTTCGTGCAGTACGACAAGGAGCGCTGGGGAGTGGTCCTCAACTCCAAGAAGTACATCCTGCACACCGGCAGCGGCTGGGAGGAGCTCTACCACCTCAAAGCCGATCCCGAGGAGAAGAAGAACCTCGCCCGGAACAAGACGGTGAACCTGCAGCCCTGGCGGGACGCCCTCGCCGAGGCCCATGGCACTCCGGTGCGCCCCGGCTACCGCATCCGCATCGCGCTTCCCGCGGAATCTGCAGAGATCACCATCAACCTGCCAGCAACCGCCATAGACGCTGGCGTGCTCGATCCGGAGGCCGCGCAATCCCGGAGAGCCAACCTGGAGTGGGGTGAGACGCCCAAGAAGACCGCGGCCGAGGTCGGAAAACTCGAGGTCGGCGATGACAAACGAACGCTCGTCTTCACTCCTGGAAGCAAGCCCATCGGCGTGATCTGGGTACAGTTCGACGAGCCAGCCAACGCGGCTGAAGTCCAGCTCATTCGGGGCGGCGAACCCCTCGCTATGGAGGACGGCAAGGCTGAGTCGCGACGCTGGAGAGAGAACCGGAACTCGGTAATCGTCACGCCCGGATGGGTGCTCGTTCCTCCGCCGGGCGAAGCGGCACTCATGCACGCCCTCGCCGTCAAGAACGGTGAAGAACTCACTGCAGACGACGATGCCATGCGGCTCCTCAAGGAGCTCGGGTACATACAACAGTGATGCACGCGATCCTCCCAATCGTGATCCTGGTGGCCTGCGGTGGCGGCCCACCCAAAGAAAAGCCAAGACCAACCTATGGTCCGGGCAGCGAGATCGGCACGACGCCGGACTTCTACGATCACGTGCCCAAGAACCTGATCATGATCTCCGTCGACACCTTCCGACGAGATCACCTCCCCCGCTACGGGGACAAAGAGGTCGCCGGCTTCCTGGGCACCCTACAAGAGACTGGGGTTCCGCTAGACGACCACACCACTTGCTCGAACTGGACCTTTGCGGGCACGACCTGCACGCTCCGAGGCGCCTACAACGTCGACAACGGCTTCATCCCCAAGCTCAGCAAGGAGACCCGTGAGCCCGTGCCGATGTTCTCGGGCTACCTCTCCAGCTGGCTCGGCAACGAGGGCTACTACAGCGTCATGTCGAGCGGAAACGAGTGGCTGTCGGAGAAGTGGAACGCGACCCAAGGCTTTGACGTCTCGATCAAACCGAGGCGCAGCGGCGCCGACTACCTCTACGACCGCGGCGTCATGGCTCTGGAGGAGGCGATAGACCAGGGCAAAGCCGACAAGTGGTATCTGCACGTCCACATGATGGAGCCCCACGCACCCTACTCGCCGCCAGATTCCTACCGCGGCGGCTTGGACGGCCTGCCGCCGTTGCTCGAATTCAACCTCGACATCAAGGACGACCACTACGACGCGACCGGGACCTTCGGGGCGATGACAGATGAAGAGCAAGCGACTCTCGAAGCCCATCTTCACGCCCGCTACGAAGCGGAGATCTCCTGGTTGGACGACCAGTTGTTCTGGATCTTCAACGACCTCGACCGCCGACAGCTCCTCGACGACGCGCTGGTGGTGATCTGGAACGACCACGGCGAACAGTTCTGGGAGCACGGCAAGCAGTCCCACGCCTATGGCCTGCATCGCGAGGAAAACGACGGCTGGGCGATCCTTTGGGCGCACAACATCGTCGCAGAGCCATGGACGCAGCCAACGGTGTCGATCGATCTGGTCCCCACTATCCTTCGGCTGTACGACATCGAGATACCCGACGAAGTCACCGGGTTTCCCCTCGGCGACCGCGATCCTGCCGGGCTCCGGTTCGCGACCTCGGTGGCCCGCTCGGGCGGCGTGCAGTCCGTGCGGAAAGAGAACTGGAAGCTCATCTTCAACTGGAGCGGAAACCTCCGGCTCTACGACCTCGACGAAGATCCGAGCGAACAGGACAACCTGTATTCGCCGTCCCATCCCAAGGCGAAGGAGCTCTGGCAGGATCTGAAGCCGTTCGTCGAGGTGGCCGAGCCGCTGGCGACCGAGCACAACATCAACTGGCCCTTCGGGCTGGACTAGGTCAAGGCCGGAGTCAAACCCATGGGCTGTGAGCTGTCGTACATATTCCGCAGGTTTCGAGGACCGTCGGGAGTGACTGCGGATTGTGTAGTTTTCACCAACATATGTTCGTCAGTTTGCTGGTCATGGGTGCAGATGCAGGACTTGACCGTCAATTGTAGAGCTAGTCTTTAGAGCCCAGGTCCATGATGTCGTCGATTCCGAGCTCGGCGTCCAGAGACTCGGCTCTCTCCTTTGGCTGAGCGAGCGCGGAGTTCACACCCCTTCGAATGTTCTGGATGACCATCCACCAGAACAGAGTCACAAGGCCAAACATCATCCCGCCGACCAGAGCCATGACCCACACTGGGGCCGCGCCATCCAGGACCGAAATGCCTGCGAGCACCACGGCGATCAAGACCATCATCGCCAGGGTTGGGCCGGGGTAGCGCGAACACAGGCCGATCAGAAGGCGCAGCAATACAGGCTCCAGGACGCGGGGGCGGTCTGATCGAACTCCGCTTGCACGGACCCGGCCGAAGTGGCGCGATCGGCGGTTCCGGAGGCTCTGGTCAGCGCTGGGAAGACCGGGGTTCTCACATCGGAATTCTACCCGGCATTCTCTCCCCGGTATAGTCTCGGCAATTCGGAGGCCGGGCATGGCAGAAGAGACGGCAAGCGAGGCTGATCGCAACTCATTTCGAGATCGGCTCAAGGCAGCAATCAAAGGCGCTGGAACGAGCGCAAAGCGACTCGAGGAGGAACTGAATCAACCAAAAGGCAGTTTCCTGAAGATCTACAAGGGAAAGCTCCCGCTGACGAAGGAGATCCTGCTCGCCGCAGCCCACAAGCTTGGTGTCGACCCGGCGACCTTGGTCTCCGACACCGCTTTCAGCGCCCTGGCCGAAGACTCACCAGTGCCGGAGGCCGCGCCAGAACCTGAACCAGAGCCCGCGCCAGCGCCAGAAACAGAGCCCGCGCCAGAGCCGGAACCAGAGCACGCGCCAGAACCAGAGCACGCGCCAGAACCTGAGCCGGAACCCGAGCCCGCGCCAGAACCAGAACCAGAGCCGGAACCCGCGCCAGAACCGGAGCCCGCGCCAGAACCAGAGCA
>PJEL010003946.1_pt1 | contig 12425 bp, 13 predicted proteins | sample 1853271 | NCBI WGS metagenome assembly PJEL01 (sample SAMN08108733, study PRJNA415343) | Invertebrate metagenome, whole genome shotgun sequencing project. | host: Globobulimina | place: Sweden: Gullmar Fjord | collected 2015-08 | reverse complement strand
CGGTCGGCTCCAGTTCGGCGATGATCTCCATGGCCCGGACCTTCGGGGCCCCCGTGATCGATCCGCAGCGCCTGCAGGAGTTCGAGGAAGCGATCGAGGCCTTGGTGGCACGGGACATCGAAGTTGTCCTGTTCTTCAATCCCGCGCACGGGACCCTGCTGGACTTGATGAACCAACTGGGACTGGCAGGGCACTTCGAAACCCTCAAGCGGGATCTCTACCTGATGACCGGGCGGGTCAACCGCCGCCACGGCAGCAAGGTGGCGCTGTGGGATTTCACCGGCTGCGGAGATCCATGGAATGAACCGGTTCCGGACGATCCCGCGCAGGCGATGCATTTCTACTACGAGATGGCGCACTACACCCCGGCGCTCGGCAATCAGGTCCTGAAGCGGCTGTTCCCCGAAATCCAAATCGATGCTGAACCGCTGGCGGATTTTGGCGTCAACCTGTCGGCCCTGCCTTCGGTCGACGAATTGCCGGTCCGCGATTTCCGGCGCTGCCGCGGCCCCCGTTCAGACGAGCTCGCCGCGATCGTGGAATCTACGAGGAAAAAACGCTGCGAAATCGGCTTAAAGTGGTGTTGATCCGGGCGGACCGCATTTCCTCCCCCCGCTCTTCGCAAGGCTTTCTCCATCTTTCCCGGCTAAGTTCGGCGGTACCTGGGGGCCTTTTTTCGCGAGGGTGCCATGTGCCGCTGGCTGGCCTATGCCGGAGAGCCGGTCTTTCTTGAGGACCTGATCTGCAAGCCGATTCATTCGCTGGTGGAGCAGAGCCTCTGCGCCAACGAGGCCAAGTCCCCGACCAACGGCGACGGTTTTGGCATCGGCTGGTACGGCGGGCGGGCGGAACCCGGGCTTTACCGGGAGGTGCTGCCGGCCTGGAACGACGCCAACCTGCGCAGCCTGGCCAACCAGATCGAAGCCGGCCTGTTCTTCGCCCACGTCCGCGCCTCGACCGGCACCGGCTCGTCGCGGCCCAACTGCCATCCCTTCGCCCACGGCCGCTGGCTGTTCATGCATAACGGCCAGGTCGGCGGCTATCTGCAACTGCGCCGGCGTCTGGAAACCCTGATCCCCGACCGCTTTTACGACTGCCGCGAGGGCACCACCGACAGCGAAGTGCTGTTTTACCTGCTCTTTGCCAACGGCCTGGAGGACGATCCGGTCGGGGCCCTGTCGCGGACCCTGGCCCAGGTGACCGGCGTCATGGAGGAGGCCGGGGTGACCGACCCGCTGCGCTTCACGGCGGCCCTGAGCGACGGGCGCTCGGTCTATGCGGTGCGCCACGCCAGCGACCAGGCGCCGCCCAGCCTCTATTGGCGCCAGGGCGAAGACAGCGGCGAGGGCAGGGCCGTTTCCATCGTCTCTGAGCCCTTCGAACAGCCAGAAACCTGGCGCTCCGTCCCGCCCGACCGGGCCCTGGTGGTCGGCCCGGACCTCTCCGTCGGCTTCGAGGACCTGGAGTTTCTCCGCAGCGCCGCGGAGTAGCCGGTCAAAAACCCAGGATTTCTGCCGATTTCAGGCTATGCGGCCGGTGCAGGGCGCTATGCTGGGAATCCCGTTGCGCTTTTGGGTGTGGCGTTTTAGAACCCCGCCGAACCATTTCGAACAACAAAAGAACCAAGGGAGACGGCCGCAATGCGTGTCTATTACGATCGTGACGCCGACGTCAATCTGATCAAGGGCAAGAAGGTCGCCATCGTCGGATACGGCAGCCAGGGCCATGCCCATGCCAACAACCTGAAGGACAGCGGCATCGCCGAGGTCCGTGTCGCGCTGCGCGCCGGCTCGGCCACCGCCAAGAAGGCCGAGAACGCCGGTCTTCAGGTCATGACCCCGGACGAGATCGCCAAGTGGGCCGACGTGGTCATGATGCTGACCCCCGACGAGCTGCAGGCCGACATCTACCGGGAGAGCCTGGAGCCGAACATGAAGGAGGGCACTGCCCTGGCCTTCGCGCACGGCCTCAATGTCCACTTCAACCTGATCGAGCCGCGCAAGGACCTCGACGTCTTCATGATCGCGCCCAAGGGCCCGGGCCACACCGTGCGCTCGGAATACCTGCGCGGCGGCGGCGTGCCCTGCCTCATCGCGGTGGAGCAGAACGCCTCGGGCAATGCCCAGGAGATCGCGCTCAGCTATGCTTCCGCCATCGGCGGCGGGCGTTCGGGCGTTATCGAGACCAGCTTCAAGGAAGAGTGCGAGACCGACCTCTTCGGCGAGCAGGTGGTGCTCTGTGGCGGCCTGACCGCCCTCATCACCGCCGGTTATGAGACCCTCTGCGAGGCGGGTTACGCGCCGGAGATGGCCTACTTCGAGTGCCTGCACGAAGTGAAGCTGATCGTCGACCTGATGTACGAGGGCGGCATGGCCAACATGCGCTACTCGATCTCCAACACTGCCGAGTTCGGCGACTACGTCACTGGCCCGCGCATCGTCACCGACGAGACCAAGGCCGAGATGAAGCGCGTGCTGACCGACATCCAGTCCGGCCGCTTCGCGCGCGACTGGGTCACCGAGTGCAAGGCCGGCCAGCCGTCCTTCAAGGCCCTGCGCCGCCGCAACGCGGAGCACAACATCGAGGAAGTCGGCGCCAAGCTGCGCGGTATGATGCCCTGGATTGCGGCCAACCAGCTGGTCGACAAGGAAAAGAACTAAAGCTCTTCCTTCGAACTCTCGGGTTCGGCCTCGGGCCTCGTGCTGAAAAGCGCGGGGCCCGAAGTGTTTTTGGGGCTGAGCAACAAAGCCCCCTCACCCTCCCGCTGCGCGGGCCCCTCCGTCTCCCCCAAGGGGCGAGGGTCTTTACAGCTATCCCTCTCCCCTCGCGGGAGAGGGTTGTGCAGCCTTGGCGAGATCGAAGGTCGAGCCTAGGCGGAGCTGGGTGAGGGGCTGTGCGGTACAGCCGCTATCAGATAGTCTCCCGCCACCATGCCAAAGCAAACTGTTCCCACCCTGACCACCGAACGCCTGATCCTGCGCCCCTTGCGTGACGAGGACCTCGCGCCCTTTGTGGCGCTGAACGCCGATCCAGAAGTGATGAAACACTTTCCCGCCGCCCTGACGCGCGCCGAAGCGGAATCCATGATGGCGCACATGCGTGCGGCGCTGGCCGAGCGCGGTTTCGGCTGGTGGGCGCTGGAGGCGCCTGGCGTCGCGCCCTTCATCGGTTTCGTCGGGCTCTCCGTGCCCCACTTTGACGCGCCTTTCCTGCCGGCGGTCGAGACCGGCTGGCGTCTCGCCAAAGAACACTGGGGCCGGGGTTACGCGACCGAGGGCGCGCGCGAATGCCTGCGCTTCGGCTTCGAGGAACTGGGGCTCGAAGAGATCGTCTCCTTCACCACCACCACCAACCTGCGCTCGCAGGCGGTCATGCAGCGCCTCGGCATGACCCACGACCCGGCCGACGATTTCGACCATCCGGCCCTGCCGGAAGGGCATCCATTGCAGCGGCATGTGCTGTATCGGATGGGGCGTCTAAGATGGGCTGAGTTCGAAGGCGCGAAGGTAGCGAGAAACCGGCATGACTGAATCGGCAAAGAAGCTAGAACCCGGCTTTTCGGTCGCGGATGCGGAGCAGCCGCGGTTGATCTATGACGAGAACGACCTGAAGGTCGTATTTCGCGATTGGAGGGAAAACGAAATCGAGCTTTGTTTTCCCGATTGCTATGCCGTGCGTTGGCAAACCGCGGTGATGCCCGGCCCGGGCGAGCGCAACGACGAGATTTACGAAATTCTCAATTCACAATGGCTCGCGACTCACCGCCAAGAGAATGCGATAGATCCCCTGGAACCTCAGCGGCATTTCAAGCTCAACTTCAATGCCTGCGGGCAGCTTGAAGTGCTGGCAAAGGATATGGCGCTGGCGCGATGACCAAGACCTACTTCGTCTGTCACTGGACCCATGAGTTTCCGGACGAGCCCGTCGACCTCTACACTGAGCTGGATACCGCCCGCTGTGAGCTGCGCAAGGTATACATCTTTAAGGATGGGCACGGAGAGATCGCCGGCCCCGGCGTTCAAACGGGAAGCACGTTCCTCAGCCCCGAGCCTTGTCCGCCGCTGGCAGAAATCGCAGCAGACTTCAAACCGCGTGAGATCAGCGTGGAAGAGTTCGAAGCGGTGTGGCTGCGCTACGTTAAGTGAACGGAGGCGGCCTCATGCTTCGAGACGGGCTCGTCAGCCCTCCTCAGCATGAGGCTCTTCTAACTCTGTCCTCATCCTGAGGAGGCGCGTCAGCGCCGTCTCGAAGGATGGGCAGGCAGCTGCCAATCCCTATTTAAGTTGTCACCCTCGGGCTTGACCCGAGGGTCCATAGCGCCGTGACTCAGACCTTACGGGCGGAAACATGGATGCTCGGGTCAAGCCCGAGCATGACAATAGAGAGGTGAGGGGGAGGCGCGAAGCGCCGCTTACGTCCCGACCCGCAGCGGTCCCACCATGCGCCTGAGTGTCGCCAGCACCGAGAGGGCGGTGATCTTGCCGGTCTTGGGGTTCTCTTCCGTCGGCACGTTCTCGATGGTCATGGTGAGGCGCGCGGCTTCGGCTTCCACCTGCACGGTGTGGGTGTTGCGGGTGACCGTCGGGTCGGCCCAGATCTGCAGGGTGGTCTTGTCGGGGCCGATGCCGGCGAGGCTCAAGGCGGCGGCGACGTTCACGTTGGCCGGGAAGCCCTTGGCGCCATCGCGGGCGGTGCCTTCGAAGACCAGCTTGGGCGCGTTGAGGCCCTCCACCGAGATGTCGTTGTCGACCAGGTGAGGCGCCCCGGCGAGGCCGCCGGGCGGCTTGCGGGTCACCAGGGTGACGTGGTCAACCGGTCCCTCGGCGCAGGCGCGGACCGCGTCCAGGCCCAAGAGCGCGCCGGTCGGCACGACGATGGTGCCGCCTTGCTCGCGGGCCAGCTCGATCAACTCCGGCCGCGGCAGCAGGGCGCCCACCGACAGCGGGATCAGGGTCTTGCCCTGGCCCAGGACGCTTTCGGCCAGTTCGGCGAAGTGGGCGGCGGGCAGGCATTCGATGACGACCTCGGCGGTCGCGGCCAGTTCGGTGAAGGGCAGCACCGGGACCGGGGCCTTGAAGCCGGCCATACGGTTTTCGGCCTTGGCGATGTCGCGGGCCGAGACGGCGGCCAGTTCCAGGCCTGGAAGGGCACCGGAGTCGAGGGCCTCGGCGACGGCGAAACCGATGGCGCCGAAGCCGGCGATTGCGACCTTAATTTGTGCGGGCAAGAAAAATACTCCTGAAAGCCGAGGAAATCCGCGAGTTGAGCTTTATTCGGGCCCTCGGGCTTTGTCTCAAGCGCGGACGGCGCTAAAGTAACAGCAGAACGACCGCGCGCCATCCCCAAGCTTGCGTTTCGCAGCGGGCCGGGGGGTCGCGGTCGAGTGTTTTTGCAACTTGGTATCTGGCCCGAAAGGCGCTCAACGCCCGGGCCCAATCAAGATAACCCGTAACAGGGAAGGGAGAACGTTATCCATGTTTAAGAGCAAGCTTCTTCTCGGGGCCGCGGCCCTGATCGCGGCGGTTGCCGCCGGCACGGTGCCGAACAACGCAAGCGCAGCGGCAGACATCTCCTGCCGCACGGCCAAGCTGATTGTGCCCTGGGGCGCCGGCGGCGGTACCGACGTGATCTTCCGCGTCTTCGTCGAGGCGGTGAACAATCAGGGCGCCGAACCGCAGCTGCAGGTGGTCAACATCGGCGGCCAGGGCGGCAACAAGGGCGCCAAGGAAGCCGTCAAGGCCAAGGCTGACGGCTGCACGCTCTTCGCCATCCACCAGAGTGCCATCACGTCTTACTTGAACGGTCGTGTCGACTTTACCTGGGACGCCTTCGAGCCGGTCGCCATGCTGACCCGCACCCCGGCGATCTTCGGCGCCAATCCCGACGTCCCCTACAACAACATCACCGAGCTGGTGACGGCGGCCAAGGCGAAGCCGGGCGAGATCGTCGCCGGCGGCACCCTGGGCTCGACCAGCCATTTCGTCTTCCTGCTGCTCGAGGACGCCGCGGGCATCAAGTTCAAGCACGTTTCCTACGACGGCACCCGCCAGCGCATGACCGCGCTGCTGGCCAAGAACATCGAGCTGGGCGAAATCAACCTGGCCTCGGCCAAGAATTACATCGCCACCGGCGAACTCAAGGCGCTGGGCATCACCACGCCGCAGCGCAACAGCGAGATCCCCGATGTCGCGACGCTGACCGAGCAGGGCTATGAAATGGTCTACGGCACCGACCGTGGCGTCATGCTGCCCAAGGGCACCTCGCAGGAAATCATCGACCACTACGGCGCCCTCTTCCAGAAGGCGGCGGCTGACCCGGAAGTCGTCGCGCAGATGACGGACAAGGGCAGTGAGGTCGTCTACTATGGCCCCAAAGAATACACGGCTTACTTCGAAGAGACCTTCACGAACTGGAAGCGGATCGCCAAGGAAGTCGGCCTCTACAAGGGCGAGTAACGCCTGAGAGGAAAAGATCGACATTGATTCGGCCCCGGTGGTTCCTGCCACCGGGGCTGCAATGTCAAAGTACAAGTTGACTGGGACGCTTTGAGGGGAATTGCCGGTGATGCGCGTGAACCGGGATGTGGTGGTGGCGCTTTTGCTGCTGTTGTTTTGCGGGGTTTTCTTCTGGGAATCCTTCAACATCAGGCTGACCGACTACGGCCAGATGAATTCGACCGTCTGGCCGCGCGCCGTGCTGGCGGTGCTGGCCCTGGCAAGCGTCATCTATCTCGCCCAGGCCTTGCGCGGCACCTTTGAGCCTGCACCGGAGGCGGGTGACGAAGTACCCAAGAGCCATGGCCTGCTCGCCTGGCTCGCCAGCTACCGCAACGCCTTTTTCTGCTACGGGCTGTTCCTGTTGTTCCTGCTGACCTTGCCGTTCTTTGGCATGTTGATCGGCGGCATCCTGTTCGTTTTCTTTGCCCTGACCTTTCTGGGCTCTCTTGAGCTCAGGTTGGTCCCGATCCATGCCGCCGTTGCCGTCGGCACCGTCGGCGCAATGTGGGCCATTTTCACTTTCGGACTGCGCGTCTTCCTGCCGGAAGGCGAGTTGATTTCGTTCCAATGAAGCAGGGCAGCTTCACAGGATACAGCTTCACTGGGGTTGGCGTTTCTCATGGGATTTGAACCACTTTACGGCGCCTTCGGCGAAGTCTTTGCGCCGAACAATCTGATTTTGATGTTCGTCGGGGTCACTGCCGGCCTGATCGCCGGTTCGATCCCCGGCTTCACCATCACTATGGCGGTGGTGCTGACGCTGCCCTTCACCTTTGGTCTGACGCCGGTCGAAGGCTTGTCGACCATGATCGGAGTCTTCGTCGGCGGTCTCTCCGGCGGCCTCATGTCCGGCATGCTGACCGGCATTCCCGGCACGCCTTCATCGATGGCGACGGTCTTCGATGGCTTTCCCCTGGTGCGCAAGGGCAAGCCTGGACTGGCGCTGGGGCTGGGGGTCTGGTCGTCCTTCTTCGGCGGCATCATCTCGGCGGTCATCCTGGTCCTTCTGGCCCCGCAGCTGGCGCGTATCGGCCTGGAGTTCGGCCCCTGGGATTTCTTTTCTCTGGTGCTCTTTGCCCTCACCATCACCGCCAGCCTCTCCGGCGAGAATCTGACCAAGGGCATCATTGCCGGTCTCTTGGGCCTGATGATCGCGACCATGGGGTCGGACGAGGTGAACGGTGTCGCCCGTTTCAATTTCGGGACCGAAGTCCTGCAGGACGAACTGAAATTCCTGCCGGTGCTTGTCGGACTTTTTGCTTTTTCTCAGCTGCTGAGCGACGTGCGCAATCGCGATAAGGCCCGCAAACCCTTGATGGAAAGCTCCGCCAAGGCGGTCAGGGTCGAGCACCTTGCTGCCATCAGGATCATCTTCTCCCACTGGGTGAACCTCCTGCGCTCTTCCTTCATCGGCGTCTTTACCGGCATTCTGCCGGCTGCGGGCGGGTCGATTTCCAACATCCTGGCCTACGACCAGGCGAAGAAGGCCTCTAAGACGCCCGCAGAGTTCGGCAAGGGCACGCCGGAAGGCATCATCGCCCCGGAAGCTTCCAACAACGCCACCGCGGGCGGCGCCCTGATCACCATGATGGCGCTGGGCATTCCCGGCGATATCGTCACCGCGGTGATGCTGGGGGCGCTGCTGATCCACAACGTGCAGCCCAGCCCGACCTTCATCTCCGACAATCCGCAGCTTGCCTACGGCATCTTCGTCGCCTTCTTCCTGGCGCACTTCATCATGATCATCATGCAGGCCTTCTGCCTGCGTGCCTTCTTGATGATCGTGCGCATGCCGATGTACTTCCTGGCGGCGGTCATTCTGCTCTATTGCGCGATCGGCGTCTTCGCCTTGGACAACTCCGTCTTCAGCATCTGGGTACTTTTCGCCTTTGGTATCCTGGGTTACATCATGAAAACCCTTGGCTTTCCCCTGGCGCCGATGATTCTCGGCGTCGTGTTGGGCCACATCGCCGAGCTCAATCTGTCGCGCGCGATCGGAACCAGCGACGATCTGACCCTTTTCATTACCCGGCCCTGGTCGCTGTTCTTTCTCATCGTGGCGCTGTTTTCCGCATTCTTCCCCTTGTATCAGAAGGTTCTCGAAGTCCGGCGCTGGACCCTGGCGTATATACCGATCGCCTGCCTGGCCCTGGCCCTGCCGCTGATCATGATGGGGGGCTGGGTGCGCCCGCTGATCGGCGCGCTGCTGATCTGCCTCGGTCTCTACAGGCTCTACCGCCACCAGCAGGCGGGTTGGGCCCTTCCGAAGTCCGTAAATTCGGCCTAGATCATGCCCCTTGAGAGGGGGACGATTCGGGTCGTTTCGGTAAGCTGCGGAAAACCTTCCTGTGTGAAAAAAACGTAGGAAGGCCGTGGACTTCAGCAATTCTTAACGCTTTCAAAATAGATATTGTTAACCTCCTGAGTGGGGTTTAGAAAAGTAGGCGTTAACCACGCTTCTGATTGGAAGAAAGGGTCCTCTTCGCAGGACCACCGCGCTGCCACGGGAAACGGCGCGACGTCTTGAGGGCCTAGAGTGGCGATCGGGCGATCCGGCAGAAGCGATGATCCCTTCCCGTGGTTTCGTGGATCGGCCGAACGCCCAACTTTTCTTTCGCCCGCTCCTAGCTGTCTTGCATGACGGGACAGGTAGTTTTGGAGGCAGAAATTTTAACGGGGCGTGGCCGGAGCATTCCGCCACCGGGGCTAAAGGTCCGCAGGACCGCAGGCCCGAGACAAGGGTGAAGCTGACTGTGTCGAACGAGCTGGCAAGGATGAAGACAGAGGCGGGCCGCGCAACGGCCGGCGGGTCTTTCGCTGCTGCTCCTGCGACGATCTCTCGGCTTAGCCGACGCCCCGCGGAGACCCCGGGCGGCGACAAGCAGCCCGAGAGTTTTGAAGCGGCCGGTAAGACGGCCAACGATCAGGGTGCGGAACGTGATACCCTGGTGGCCCCGGCGCGGGCCTGCATGAACGCGCTGAACAAGTTTCCGGTGATGCGGGAGCAGACGGCACCCACTGTGATGTCGGCCTGACCCCGGTTTCCGGGTTTTAACCGCCGCAGGTTCTGCGGCCCTTGTGTGGATTGAAGAAAAGGCGATTGGACCCATGTTCTCTGGTTTGCTCGGCATGCTCTCCGCCGATATGGCGATCGATCTCGGTACGGCGAACACCCTGGTCTATGTGAAGGGCCGCGGTATCGTCCTCAACGAGCCCTCGGTGGTGGCGATCGCGGAGGTCAAGGGGAAGAAGCAAGTCTTGGCCGTCGGTGACGAAGCCAAGATGATGCTCGGCCGTACGCCGGGGAACATCCAGGCCATCCGCCCGCTGCGCGACGGTGTCATCGCCGACTTCGAAGTCGCCGAGGAGATGATCAAGCACTTCATCCGCAAGGTGCACAACCGGCGCTCCTTCGCCAGCCCCCAGGTCATTGTCTGCGTGCCCTCCGGCTCCACCGCCGTTGAGCGCCGCGCCATTCAGGAATCGGCGGAAAGCGCCGGCGCCCGCCGGGTTTTCCTCATCGAGGAGCCGATGGCCGCCGCGATCGGCGCCGGCCTGCCGGTGACCGAGCCGACCGGTTCCATGGTCGTCGACATCGGCGGCGGCACCACCGAGGTGGCGGTGCTGTCCCTCGGCGGCATCGTGTACTCGCGCTCCGTACGTGTCGGCGGCGACAAGCTGGACGAGGCGATCATCGCCTACATCCGCCGCAATCATAACCTGCTGGTCGGCGAAGGTTCGGCCGAGCGGATCAAGAAGGAAATCGGCTCCGCCTGCCCGCCGGAAGACGGCGAGGGCGGCACCATGGAAATAAAGGGCCGCGACCTGATGAACGGCGTGCCCAAGGAACTCATCATCTCCGAGCGGCAGATTTCCGAGTCCCTGGCCGAGCCGGTCGGCGCCATCGTCGAGGCGGTGAAGGTCGCCCTCGAGCACACGGCGCCGGAACTGGCCGCCGACATCGTCGACAAGGGCATCGTGCTCACCGGCGGCGGCGCGCTGCTCGGCAACATGGACTACGTGCTGCGGGCCTCTACCGGCCTGCCGGTATCGATCGCCGACGACCCGCTTTCCTGCGTGGCGCTGGGCACCGGACGCTGCCTGGAGGAAATGAAGGTACTGAAGAACGTCCTGATCTCTATGTATTGATGCTCAAGATTTTCTTCATTTGAATTTGTTGTGATGGTTCGGTAACTTAGCCCGAATCGGTCGCTTCATGGCCTATTGGCGGGGCTTGCAGCGACAGGAGGTCCTGTGAACAAACCGACCGGCTCAGACATTCGCGTTGCATCGCCCCTTAAAGCTTGGGCGAGCCGCTTTGCTCTGCTGCTCCTGGTTGGAGCGGCTTTCGGCCTGATGCTGATCGGCCGAACCAATACCTTCATTGTCGAAGAGACGCGTTCGGTGGTCACCGACATGGTGACCCCGATCCTGGATGCCGTGTCCCAGCCGGTCGAGACCTTCAGCGGCGTCATCGAAGGAGCAGAGGCGCTGGCCAACCTGCGCAGCGAAAACCTCGCCCTGAAAGACCAGAATTCCCGGCTGATGCAGTGGCAGACGGCGGCCCGCCGCCTGGAGGCGGAGAACGCCGCCCTGCGCTCGCTCAACCGCATGGTGCCCGATCCCTCGATGAACTTCATTACCGCCCGCGTGGTGGGAGATCCCGGTGGCGCCTTCGTGCGAACCGTGCTGATCAATGCCGGCGAGCGCAACGGCATCGAAAAGGGCCAGGCGGCCGTCACCGGTGACGGCCTGGCCGGCCGCATCTCCGAGGTCGGCCAGCGTTCGGCACGGGTGCTGCTGCTGACCGATATCAACAGCCGGGTGCCGGTGGTGGTGGGCGATTTCCGCGACCGCGCCGTGATGGCCGGCGACAACGCCAACGCCCCGGAACTGCTCTACCTCGGCCCGACGGCCAAGGTGAAGATCGGCGACCGGGTCAATACCTCGGGCCAGGGGGGTGTCTTCCCGCCGGGCCTGCCGATCGGCGTGGTCTCCAGCGTCAGCGAGAAGGGCATCCGCGTGAAGCCCTTCGTCGACTGGTCGCACATGGAAGTTCTGCGCATCGTCGACTATGAGATGATCGGCATCCTCGACTTCGAAGAACAGGTGGGAGCGGCCCGCGCGGTGGCGGCCGCCGGGAACGAGCAGTGAGACAGGAAGAAGGGGTCTGGCACCGTCTGGATGTCGTGGCCCGCAGCATCTCGCCGTTCTTTGTGACCCTGTTGCTGGTTCTTGTCGGCCTGGTGCCGCTGCATGTCTCTGATTTTTCGCCGATTATCCCGGCGCTCACCCTTATCGGCGTGTTCTTCTGGTCGGTCCACCGGCCCGACCTGATGCCGATCTGGGCGGTCTTTGTCCTCGGTTTCGTACAGGATCTCCTGGCCGGCGGGGTGATCGGCCCCGGTATCATCGGCCTGCTGATCGCCCATGCCCTGGTGGTCTGGCAGGACCGTTTCTTCCTGGCGGCCTCTTTCGCGGTGGTCTGGTGCGCTTTCATGCTGGTGGCGGCGACGGCCCTCACGGTCACCTGGGCGCTGACCTGCATCGCGATGATGACCTACGTGGATCCGGATCCGGTGTTCTTCCAGTATCTCGTTACGCTTGCCTTCTACCCCTGCCTGGCCTGGGCCTTTCTGCGCGGCCAGCGGCTGTTCCAGCGTTAGGGAGGGAGGGCACAGCCATGCTGCAGAAGAACGAAGACAACGAACGGCACCGCGCCTTTTCCCGCCGCGGCCTGCTGCTGGGCGGGGCGCAGGCGCTGCTGCTGACCGGGTTGGCCGGGCGCATGTACTATCTTCAGGTGATTGAGGCCGATCGCTACAAGACCCTGGCCGAGGACAATCGTATCAACCTGCGCCTGCTGCCGCCGCCGCGCGGGCGCATTCTCGACCGCTTTGGCCTGGCGCTGGCGACCAACCGGCAGAA
>PJEL010003945.1_pt1 | contig 12425 bp, 15 predicted proteins | sample 1853271 | NCBI WGS metagenome assembly PJEL01 (sample SAMN08108733, study PRJNA415343) | Invertebrate metagenome, whole genome shotgun sequencing project. | host: Globobulimina | place: Sweden: Gullmar Fjord | collected 2015-08 | reverse complement strand
GGATGCAATGGCTGCGGCCCCACTGGCAGTGGATATTTGCTGTGAAGAAACTTGTGCTCTGAACGTTGTCATCTCAAGCAACCGCTCAACCTGAAGGACCCTTCGAGTCATAGACAATTCATCAATTCTAACTTTCACATCAGCTGTAACAAGCTCTGACTCAATGCGTGCCAACCGGGCAAAACACTGTGCCTTATCAGCATCCTTTCGGGCTTCATTGGCCTCCGTTCTAGCTTCGTCAGCTTCCTTTCTGGCTTCGCTCTCTCTCTTCAGGGCTATAGAGGCCTCAGCCTTCGCAGTATCGGCATCTTTACAAGCTTCCAATAATTTTAGAGTGCCTTCCAATAGTTCAGGCCCAGTAGGCGGTGCAACAGCTTTAGATTCAGCTGCCTTCAGCAATTCGACCGCCTTTGCCTCAGTTGCACATGCAACCTGGCTCAGTCGTTTGCCTTCTTCCTGTGCTGCGCGAAGCTCTTTCTTCACGCGGATTATTTCACTTTCAAAGAATTCAACGCTCTTACGTCGACGGTTCACCATGCTTTCACAGTCTGAAAACTTGGGCATTGATTCTTTGGGAATAAGTACCCCTCCATCAGGAAGGGATTCGATGTGTACTTCTTCCAGTGGAACTCGAGGTCGCGCAGGATGCTCAGAACAAGATGGATCTGGTAGTGCACCTGCTTCAACTTGTGTTGTAGCTTTCCAAGTACTTTCAGCTTGGCACACGTTGTCATCAGCGAACTCCTCCATATGCAACTCTGGCGGTCTACATGGCCTATCTTGTGGTACAATACCTACAGCCATTGGTGCACCGGGTGGAGGCATGCTGTTGGGTTGGGGTGGGCATTAGTGAATAAAAATGATAATAATCCATCCTTTTAGCATGTGAAACCTAACTCAACCCCAAATGTAGAGCAGCTGAATGAGTACATGGCAACTTTAAATACTGTTCAACAATAACTAATCGTGCCTGACTTGAAGCAGTATAAACAGCCTAATTCAGATCTTCCTCCTAGGACATCTCTATCTCTAAACTCATCCCCAAGCTGCATATTGTAACGCACCGTATGCCGTATCTCTGTCCCCGAACATCATTTAGGATGCCTTGTTTGGCTGGGACATATTGTGGTTGAGCATCTGACTCCCGTTTGGTTGTGGCAGCTGATACTGGGGGGGTGTTGTCCTCTTCCTCCTCCCCCTCCGAAACGATCATTGCAGGTGGAAGTGGGGGCTGCATCTGCGATTGGCTGGTTGTCTTCGTAATTCCCCATGGTCGGGGCAGGCAAGAAGCACCAGCAGCAGTATCAGATTGTTGTTGCTGCTTCTGTTGTTCAGCAGTTCCTTTCTCGTCATACGAGAGAGCCATCATCAGCTCTCGTGAAATGTAATCGGCCTCAATGGGGGGGGCAGAGTCCGCAGTTTCCGATGTACGCCTCGGCTCTTGAGGTGGTGGCTCCTCTGAATGACTTATCGGCTGTACTAAATCTTCATAAATTGACGTTGTCCCCCTATCTTGCTCACGGGGCTGAGGAGACCCTTTGCAGGGCTCAACACTCTCACGCGCTCCCAACGTGTGCCCCCCAAAAAACAACGGTGGTACATTCTCAGACCCGGTTGCAATTTCCGCCTTACAAACCTCTCCAAACGCCCTTCGAGATGGTTGTTTCATGCCCACAACCATATCATCATCTCCATTAGTGCACTCAACATCACCTCTGTTTCCCATGCCCGCTTCTCTCTGCGGAGTTCTCTGAACCGGGCCCGAATTTCGCTTGAATATATCATCTTCAATCATATCTCCCTTCCTCTACCACCTAAGCCTCCTCAGGTCATGTAGTTCGCCTATGCCAGAGACACACTTTTCATCTAATACACTTATGTCTATAACTGTATTGTTGACCAGCAACGAGTAGGATGTTAACGGCTAAATAGCGGTCGCTCGGGATGGAAATTTTCGTTTTTTGATGATGTTGGATGGTGCAGCAGCATAAGTCCGTGAAAAACAGCGGTCCTATAGCTTGGGAAAGAACTTTGGGGTGAGTGAGATGGTTTGCATTAAGGTATGTTAGAAGGGTGGTGCTGACTTGATTGCAAGCACTAAAACAGTGGTGGTATACTGGTTTCATATGATGTACACCTTAATTGCTGTATATACATATAACTGAGTGACGCATATACACAGATATATATATCTTCACAGTTGTTACTTGCGAGAGTTTCATATCTGTCGGTTGAGCGTCTTGGCTGTTGTGTGGAGGAGTGCTGGTGTGGAATTGTTTGAAAGCACGAAGACAGTGATATCTTTCCATTGGTTTATCATTCTAAATGTGGGAAATGTGTATACACCTCCGTTGGTGTACATACGCCCAACCCCGAATACACGCACGCACGTTTATCTTCGCAGATAGAGGGGGAGGTTCTAATATTTGAACCTAGAGCAATTAGGGTGGAGGAGAAACTGCGTGGAGCAGTGATGGAGTTGATGAGGGGAGCCCTCGTAAGGCGCTAAGGTCTTATTACGTTTTTTTAAGGCCAACAACTGGCAAATAAGCAAAATACTTCAGGCATTATAAAAAGCACATTGATTTTTTCCAAGTAAGAGGCTGGAGTCGCCTTCTGAGGAACGGTGCACGCCATAGTTGTTACAGGCAGTATATATATATATATATATATATACACACACTCACAAGGCTTAATAACCAGTACACCCATCGTACACTCAGAATGCACATAATGGTAGAATGGCGGTACATCCACCAAGGTGTATTTACAGGGCTCCCATACACCTCGTGAGAGTCTTCACTATCTTGATTTCGCCATTTAAATTTCTGTGCCCACATGCACCAGGTGTCTCTGTTCCTCTTTGGCCATTTAATTTGTAGCTTACTCATCATCATCACTATCTTCCAATAGTCTACGTCTGTGTTTCTTTGTGCTACTGCTGCGTGGGTCCGCTTTGCTGCCGCTCTCACCTTCATTGTCACTAGCAGCATCACCACTGCTTCCCTCGTTGTCATCCTCGTCTTCAGACTCAGACTCAGTCCTGTATTTATGCTTGTATGGATGCCCAGAAGGAGCGCTTCTGTCATTCTCCTCATCTTCAGCACTACTGTCACTATATTCATAACGGCTCCTTCGTATGCTGGTGCTGAGCAGGTCTCTCTCCTCCATGAAATCAGCACTCATACGTGGTCGTTTCCCCTCAAACCTTCCTCCCCTGGCTACCCTGGCTTGTCTTCGCAACGCCTTATTCAACAGGCTTTCCTGCTTTTTTGCCTGCAGTCACAAAAGAAAGAAACATTAGGGTGTTGAGGTGACGGGGGCTATCCAGGCTGAAACGGAGCTTGGCGTCTTGGGACTTTCTAATTGATCTCATTCACCTTCTTCTGTTTTTGCACTTCTGGGTCAGCAGGATCTGGAGCATCCCATTGAATGGTGCGTTTGGCGTTGTCAGCTGTATGGGAGCGGACAGCAAGTGTGTGGAGTCTGTGAGCCTTCAAATCCATGCCACCCGGCTGGAAGGTCAGCTTCTGGGAAACCCTCCCGTGGCACTCCAAGCAAACTAAGTTGTCCTGGTTGTATTGGCGTACGAATATATAGTTTTTCTCCACAGGTCGCTGCGCCACATTATACACATCACTTCCCACTAGCAACTAATAGAACATGGAAGGATAAGGGGGGCAGCAGATCCAAAAATGGACAATTGTAATATATAAGTATTTTTTCCTTTTCGGTTGTACCTGCATGGTCCCATCAGACCACTTCACAAGAGATGCATTTGACTCTCGTATAGGTTTCCCCTCCGAGTCCCGTGCAATTTTATCATTAGTGCAGGGATCGTGCTTGTATCGCCATCGAATGATGCTGGAAGCAAACCTAAAATAGTCATCTTCCAATGCCTGGTGGAAGGCACCCTCTGTAAATTGCGTTGTTCGAATTCCCACCACGCTCGGCATTCGGGCAGTGCATAGCATTGCACAGGGGGAAGGACGGGGCTTAATCGGAAACACCAGCTTCTCACGCGGTTCTGTGGTCGATGCAGAAGGAACTGCAGCAGGTCCTCCTGTTCTCGTGCTTTTTTCTTCATGTTCACCCTCATCGTCCTCATCTTCATCATCACCAAACAGTTCAGCAAAACTCCTCGACTGCTGGAGGGCTTCAGATGGGGGTTCTATATTATCCTTCTCCTCCCCATCTCCGCTGGTCACCTATGGATGGGATGATCATAAATCGATACATTAGCCTGCTTTCTCAGCTTCCATACAAAATCAACAAAAATCACATCCTTCTCGTCACCCACTACCACCACTCACCTCCACCGTCTTTATCCCTGGTTCAGGCACATTTTCTAAGTCGACATCATCACTTCCTTTACTATCGCCTCTATCACCGCCACCACCACCACTGCCAACCCTGTTTTTTGGACTTGAGGGGGTTGCACGCTCCCTCTCTTCTTCATCACCGCTGCTGTCGCTGGTCAGGCCAAGCTCTTGCAGGTTCATAACCCCACTGTTTTTTAAGCCTACTATTTCCCCATATATTAGGGTTAGGGTTTAGGGTTTAGGGTTGAGGGTTGAGCTTGTGGGTTAGGGTTAGGGTTTGGGGTTAGGGTTAGGGTTAGGGTTAGGGTGGGCTGAAGGATAGGCTGAGATGTAATCACATCAATAGAGGTGTAAATTCTATATCGCTTTTTCAGGGTTAGGGTTATGTTAGGGCTTGAGTTAGGGTGTTAGGGTTAGGGTCAAGGCTTAGTTTAATTATTGTTACACTTTTGCTTTCTATTAGGTTCAGGGTATGTCGTGGAGTGCTAAATTTACATCACTTCGACGCTTGGGCCGACATATAATTGACTCGTTGTTAGGGGGATAGTTTACATATCGTTACAATTTGCACCTTTGTATAATGAAAAATGGCTCAGTATAAAGTAACAGTTACACAAGCTTACAGGACAATGACTACTATGTTATGACGCACGTTACAAAAGTGTAACTGAAAGTGTCAATTTGCACCAGCAGCTTAGCAGGGTTGGTGATACCCCTACCCGGCATTTATGTGATTCATACTTGTGACCAGGGTAAGTGGGTTGTTTTTAAACTAGCAGGGCTGTAACATAGTACCCGTTCCCTTTATAAGCTAGGAAAACGTGTGCTCCTAATGGTGGATAACTTGTGTTCCCGTAGAGAGAGGCATAGGAACATATTTCAAGTTATTCATGTTTCTGTAGAAACACTTAATGTAACTAATGCGGAGCAATCGCTCTTCACTCTTCGTTTATTCTGTGGAAGGACTGTAACATAGTGGAAAATACTACTTGTTTCACTATTGCAATAATTGTCTCTCGTGTTGTGGTCGGTGGCTGAAAGAGCCTCATAGTCGTGACACAAATACGAAAACCGCATAAGGATAGGCTGCTTATTACAAAGAACTGTGCATATTCCTTTTACTGGTAAGTATGAGAATGAATTACCTGCAGAGTAAGGGTTTCCTTACGTACCTTTAAGGCCTAAGCCCAGCAACAACGATGTAACGTTGCAAAACATAACATCCGGACGTTACGAGACGGAAAGCTAACAATCCAATCAAGTGCTAAAAACGAAAAACTTCAGGCCATGACAACAACGCACGTAACTACGTTGGCGATTTATTTTAAAGCAGCTATCTAGCGCACTGTACCCCTACCCCTTACCCATAGACTGCGGAATCGGAATTACCATTTTTGGATTAGAGTAGTTCACTGCCTTGTAGTAGGCAGGTGTTTGCTGTAACCGGGAAAGAATGAGATTTGGTAGTGAAATAGTGCTTGTTTAGTGCACACGACTTGAATATAAACAATGATATAGCCATGTTCTGAGTCTCTGTGGGGGTTGAGTTGGCTGAACTTGTGGATGTATTCTGCGTGAATTGTTATGTGTCCGCGATTGAAGCCGTAATTTAGGCTCTCCAAGCTTCAGGGGGTGTTTTTTCAGGTGATTTATGACCCTATAAACAGATCAGATCATAACAGTGGCTGCTGTAGCGTTGGGATTCTGGTTTGTTAGAGGGGTGTTGTTGGCGCTGTCGAGCTCGTTAATTAGTAAATTAATGCTAAATATTGACCCTTCTGAGCCTTAAGGTTAACAACTAGTAAACCCAGTAGCCATGGCCGCTCAGGGGGCTGGAGATGATGTGGGGCGCGAGGTACACAATCGCATGGTTGCATTTCTAAACGACTTCGTCAGTCAAGCGACCCTTGAAGCGATGGAAATGGATGGTGTCAGTGCAGATGCAGATGCGGCTCAGCCTCTACCTGACTATCAATCTCAGATTTCATCTATGCTTCAGTGTGACACTTCTACGCTTTTCGTGGACTTTTCACATCTTATGCAGCATGATGCAGAGCTGGCAGAGGTGTGTGTGACTGACTATACCCCGCTTACAGCTAGCTATACTGAAATCATGATGATGTGTGACCTGGTATGGACTGACTAATTAGCATTAAACGGGTTGACAGGTAATGGAGACAGAATTCTCACGATTTGAAGGCTTTGCACGTAGTGCCGTCCGAACGGCGGCGGCAGCCGCCCACCCTCAACATTTTGAATCAGAGCCGGACCCCCCAAAGGAGTACTACATTGGTTTCTACAATATGCCACGGGTAGAGCGTGTGCGATCACTTCGCACAGATCGAATTGGTCGTCTAATGAGTATGAGTAGTACTGTCATTCGGTAAGCCCTGCCCTAATTCACCCCCAACGTGTTGTATTACACATAGGTTTGACAACCAAAACGCCACGGCCGCCTTGTACGGCTAGCTACTCCACATTCTGACCACCTACCTTGTTCACAACATTATGCAGCACGAGCGATATTCGACCAGAGCTGGTTAGCGCTAGGTTTACCTGTGCAGAGTGTGGCCAGATCATTACAGATGTTGAGCAGCAGCTTGTTTATACAGAACCCAGGTGTTGCACCCGTCGGGATTGCCACAACGTCCGCAATTGGCATTTGGATGTGGCAGGAAGCAATTTTATTGACTGGCAACGGCTTCGTGTGCAGGAGAATGCTGATGAAATCCCTGCAGGTAATATGCCGAGATCAGTAGACGTTATTTTACGTCACGAAATTGTTGAACGAGCTAAGGCTGGCGACAAGGTGATATTCACGGGTACTCTCATGGTTGCACCGGACACTTCCTCTGCCTCTGCCTCATTAGGACGTGCAGGGGAGAGTGCATATGCTGTTAGATCATCTCAGGTGAGGATGTGGTAGCGTGATAACCTCTTTCTTTCTCATTCACGAGAAACAAGCTGTATTCTGGTACCCCATAGTCCATCTTTATTGATGAAATACAACATTATAGGTACGAGGTGGGGCAGATATGGGCGGTGTTACTGGCCTCCAGAAAATGGGTGTTCAAGAGCTTACCTACCGCATAGTATTCATTGCATGCTCTGTGCTTCAAGCGGACAGTGTTATGGGCGGAAACAATATTCGTGATGATTTTGACACTGCATTTGCCGCAAACAACAGTGGGATGGATTTAGCAGCGGATCTAACTGATACAGAAAGAGCAGATATTGTAGAGATGGCTTCAGAGCCAGATTTATATCGCAAGATGTGTGCGTCTATTGCGCCTAATATATTCTCGCACATGGAAGTAAAGCGGGGCATCCTGCTCATGCTGTTTGGGGGTGTGCACAAGCAAACTCCAGAGGGTATCCAGCTTCGTGGGGACCTGAATATTTGTATTGTTGGGTGAGTGAATAGTAGCAATATTAATCTCATCCGCGTAGTAGTGGGCTTTGCCTGCGCCATTGTGTCCTTGATGCTTTTTAGCCTGCACCGCCCCTTATCTTCATTTCGAACCACCATATCAGGGACCCTTCTACAGCCAAGAGCCAGTTTCTGAAGTACGTGCATGGGTTTTTACCACGTGCTGTCTTTGCTAGTGGCAAAGCCAGTTCAGCTGCAGGTTTGACGGCATGCGTGAAGAAGGACCCAGACACTGGCGAGTTCTGTATTGAAGCAGGCGCTCTCATGCTTGCTGACAATGGCATCTGTTGCATTGACGAGTTTGACAAGATGGAAATCACAGATCAGGTGGCCATTCATGAGGCTATGGAGCAACAGACAATCAGGTAGAATAGAAACCTTGAGGCCCTAGCCGATTGTGTTTGATGATATGTACTTACTCTTGGTCTTACGGTGGTTATCCAAAACCCCTTAGCATCACCAAGGCTGGTATACAAGCTACCCTTAATGCACGTACTTCCATTCTTGCGGCAGCCAACCCTCTCTTTGGGCGCTATGATCGTAGCAAGACCCTCAAATCAAACGTGCAGATCAGTGCACCTATTATGAGCCGATTTGATCTTTTCTTTGTTGTTTTAGATGAGTGTGACGATGCTGCAGACTACAGTATTGCACAACATATCATTCACGTGCACCAGGATCAGGCCGAGGTATGGCCATCATTTGTCATTCAATTACACACCTGATTGGAGTGGTGCTATGTGGTGTATATATACACCTTTTGTTGTGTATCACAGGCCCAACTCGTCTGATCTGTTCTTGCCCCACCGCCGCTTTCGTTTTTCGTTTGATTTGACCAAACACAAGACTGTAGAAGGCCCTTTTAGCAAGGAAAGAATGCAGCGATACATTCGTTTTGCTCGACGTCTTAATCCCATCATCACGCCAGAAAGCCAGCACACAATGGTAGAATGCTATCGTGCCCTACGCCAGAATGACTCCATTGGACTAAACAAGACTGCCTACCGCATTACTGTCAGACAACTGGAAAGCATGGTTCGCCTCAGCGAAGCACTCGCACGTCTTCACTTGGATGACTACATCAGACCACGATATGTCAAGGAGGCGTATCGGCTTCTTCAGAAGAGTATCATTCATGTTGAGAGTGAGGATGTTGTATTGGATAACGAAGGCGGGGATGGAGCACTGCTAGAAATTCCTGCGGATGAGAACGAGGTTCAAACCACTCCGCTTGATACGATCCCAGAGGATGGTGCTGGCAATTACAATGGCCGCCTTGTCGAGAATGACGAGAACAGGGAGATGGTGGACGAATGCGGCCATAAAGAGCTACTATCTGGTTCTGGTGACCATAAGAGACAAAAAACAAAGAAACGGAAGCGAAAGCAACAGATTACATTTGAACAATATTTGGCAATGACAAATGCCATTGCGGCGCATTTGAGACAGATTGAAGAACGGAGAGGGACCACTGGTGAGCTATGGAACTCTGTGGTGGACTGGTACTGTGAGCAGCATGAGGTTGGTATTATGAATTGAACAACGATATTCACTGGCATCCATCCCATCCATTTACTACTTATGATGTGACGCTTTGCTTGCTTGCCTTACATTGCCCTCTGGCATATATGCAGAGTGAACTTTCCTCGGAGGATGACTTAACCGATATGAAGCAGCTTGTAAACATGCTTTTGAAGCGACTTATTAACTCGGATGGGGTCTTGGTGTACGTGGATTGTGACGAGTCCAAGCCAAGGGGTGAGAGACAAATTGCAGTGCATCCGAATCATCAAACAGACGAGATATGATACGGTATGCATGGATTGTTAAGATGATCTATCTATACATGACACCTGTACCACCAATTCCATTGATTGCCCCAAGGCACTTGCTATATTGAAGAAGCTAATATGAGTGCAAAAAAAAATTCTATTTGTACGGAGAGAAGAGGGAAAGGGCTCTAAGTGAACGCAGCACGGAATGTCATCCAACTCTGCATCGTTTGTGCAAGATCGTTTGGGATTATTTTACTACCAAGGCCACAGTGCCTTTTGCTGCTGCCCTCTAATTTCATCCTTTTGTTTTTTCTTCAGCTTCATGAGCTCTTTTAGCTTTTGTATCTTTGCTATAGAATCAGCCTTGCGTAATTGTTTGAATAATAATGAGAGTTAGATGGCTATTAGTGTTATCCACGTGGACCGTGGATATATACACAGAGATTGGCCAGCCATGGTGGCGTGGTTACCTTCTCAACCTGGCGCACGCATTGCTTCTCCGTCTCCTTGAGCACCCGATCTTTCAGCCACAATATGTGTTGGTTGTTTTTGCAGTTGAGACGGCTCAACTCTTCAGCCTGAAAGTGGAGGCAATCATCAAAGTCAGTAATAAGGACCCTTAAGCAGAGCCCCTACTGTTGTCTGACCGTAGTAGAACAGACTAGGATTGCAAGAACACACACTAATTACAGAGGAGCAGCTCTAAACCACCACCACCACCACCTATCTCGGTTCCTCCTCACCAGCATTTGAAATCCATCAATGCTGCCATCACAATGGTGGCCTTGCCAGCCGCCTTGTAAACACTGGGTGCTCAATAGTCCAATCATACACAGGTACCCGCTCAACCGTTGCTCTTCAGTTAATGCATCCTACCAGGCGGCACAAATGGAAAGAAGGGGGATGCCAGAGTTAGGAATGAATGATGATGTAGATAGATACTTGTTAACCACACTCTCCCAATGCAGGCATTGCACGCCTACCAAATCGAGCTCATAATTATTTTTTTGTACAGTAGTTTCCGCAGGAGGATGATTCAATAGCACTGCATCCTTGGAATGCTGCTGCTGCTGCTGCTGCTGCTGCTTGGTAGGAAGTAGTGCAGATATCAACCTATCCATGAAGGAATTGTTGTGGTTGTTGCCCTTCAAAAGAAAAAGAAAAAGAAAAAAGTGTAGCCAGCCACATAATTAGATTAGAATTGGTTCATGATGCATGTAGTTACCATCTGGGCCAGGAAAGGTGGTGGTGGGTACAATATAGGCGGCACAACAGATTTAAAAGCCAAATTGGGTGCTTGGGTTTTATCTGAGTACAGTTGACAATGACGGCTTACGCTTAAAGTATGCATCTCACTATCTCCTGCGGCGGCTGTCATGATGTGCGCATTGCAGGCAGCATATTCTAATGCCGCGGCTCCTTGAGAAATCTTGATGGAGAGTGTACAAGACTTGGAAAAAGGTGGCTTCTTGACTTCCGCCGGTACCAAGTTGTTCGGACTAATACTGCACGTGCGAAGACAGACAGACAGAAGACAGAGCCCCATTAGGCGAAGAGTGAGTAAACACATTGGTAGCAAAAAACAAAAAACAAAAAAGGAAGTAGTGAAGCGCTTAGGTAGCAGCTAGCCACCCTAGCTTCATCACACCACTGGCACCATCAAAAAGAGGAGAAACAACAAAACAGGTCGCGTGCAGCAAATATCCTCAGGTTCGTCACAAGAAGGGTGTGTATGTACGGTGGTGGTGGTGTAATGGGCAATCAACTCACTATTCTGGTTGCAGCTCCATCCAGTCAAGCTCTGCACCAATACACTCTTTAAAGTACCCCTCCTAGCCATCAAGCAGAAGCCGCAGCAGCACCGAAAGTTGTTAAGAAGTCGAATAAGGGTGGTGTGTGAGTGAGTTCCAGCCAAACACTTACCTTTGCAACCCAGTCCCACATTCCCTTAATCGTTGGTGGCTGTGCTGCCTCAACCTTCTTTCTTGGTGCTTCGTCCTTGCCCGTTGTTTTTGATGTCAGACTCAGCAATGTGATCTTCTCATCGCTAGACGAGGGGACTGATGGGAAAATGTGGTTAGCACTAAATGGTGAAGTTGGGTGCCTTCTCTCTTAAAAAAAACAATAAAACCCCGGTGATTCGTACCGCCATGCACATTTGATGGCTCTGACATCAATGTTGGCATCTAAAGGTGTGTAATAGCATTTATTAAACACGTGGTTAGCTAGGTCGGTGATGACTGGTGAGTGTAAAAGCAGCTAATTGCAACTGTTGCACTTCTGTAGATATTTTAGTATACCTGTGCAAAAAGAGGATTACTCAGAATGCTCTCCGCATGTTGGCATTTCACCTGAATGATGCAAAGCAGAATAGAAATAAGGCAGGCTCAGAACACCAAAGGTAAAGAACTGAACTCAACAACGCAGCACGCCTTAATACCTTGACTCTGATTAAACGAGTTGAGCGACCGGGTTCAGCAGTAGCCAATGAAGATATCTGTAGATGATGTTGTTGTTTCTTGGGAGCCGATCTGGATCTAATACATACGGTTCAAATTAATGCAGGATAGTAATTAATCGTTGAAATGGGCGGGCCAAAATTGTATGACACAGATCCCTCCCCAACCGTGCTCTCTTAAAGTTGCATGCACATGTAGAAATATATAGTGGGGCATCAGGCAAATCTCAAGCCTTTGGTGGCATTAGTAACGACGTAGTAGCCATAGCAGAAAGGGGAAAAGAAAAGAGGGTTCTCTTGCCAACGGACTGCTGCATGTGTCACTCTGTCCAACCGCTTTATAACCAAAAAAAATGATGTTTGCCTGACCACAAAAATGACATACAATAACAGTACCTAGGGGAAGCAACTGCTGATCCTCCATTCACAATGTTCAGGGA
>PJEL010003944.1_pt1 | contig 12426 bp, 9 predicted proteins | sample 1853271 | NCBI WGS metagenome assembly PJEL01 (sample SAMN08108733, study PRJNA415343) | Invertebrate metagenome, whole genome shotgun sequencing project. | host: Globobulimina | place: Sweden: Gullmar Fjord | collected 2015-08 | reverse complement strand
CCGAAGCTGTGGACGAGGAAGAGGCCTTGCTCCACTACCGTCGTGTCAGGGATGAAATCAAGTCATATATCCTGACCCTGCCCAAAGCCCTGGATCAGGATTAAAGTGCAGTTCAGGTTGTAGCGTTTGTCAGCAAACGGTGTATCTCAGCAATGTGTGCAGTTCGTGTTCCACAACATCCACCCACCACAGTTGCACCGGCCTTGATCCAGTCAGCCGCATGCTGCCCGTATTCAGAAGGTTCCAGATCGGCTCGTAAAGGAATGATGCCGCTTGTCTCGTCATCACCCGTCAGAGTCCAGGTTTCAGCGATTTCCTGAAATGTATTCGCATAACCACCTACATACTCAATTCCGGTAGCGATCAGATCAGGAATCGCACTTGAAACACTTTCCGGGGTGCAACAATTCACCAGGAGTCCGCTGACAGGCAAATTCCCCAAGGCAGAGAATGCCTCGGCAATCGACTCTCCACTTCTCAATTTTCCAGGCTGGGTATCATGGAGTGTCCAGGCCACCCAGACTGGCTTGCCAGTCCGACAGGCAGCAGTCGCCGCCGCATATCCTTCAGCCGCGCTGGACATGGTCTCACACAGTAGAAAATCAACATGGGGCGCCAGTAGATCCGCCTGTTCGCAATACAATGGTTCGATATCAGAAAACTCACCAACCTGATCCGGTCGAAAAGACCCTCTAAGGGGTGGCAACGATCCGGCGATATAAACCGGACGATCGGCTTGTGCCTGAGCTTCTTTTGCCAGGTCACATGCGATTTTGTTCAGTTCAGCAAATCGGTCCTCTAAGCCTTCTCTGGAGAGGTCACTGCGAATCACGCCGTAGGTGTTGGTAATAATAATATCCGCGCCTGCAGAAATATAGTCGGAGTGAATCTGTTGTACAATCTCCGGAGATGACAGCAATGCACCCGCCGACCAGGATGGCCTGAGGGTTTCAACGCCCCGGAAGCGCAGTTCGCGGCCCATTCCCCCATCCAGTAAAAGGGGGCGATCAGTAGGATGAAAAAGGGTCATATGGTTTTCACTGTGCTAAAAAATTTTGTTAATCTTCGAATTCTGGAAAGACAAAATAATCCAGGTTGTTCCAGGCGTTTTCAAGTTTAAGTTCTCCATCTTGGAGTTTTGTCACTATCTCAACAACCGTCTGCATAAAGGGGACATCCACACCCACTTCCCGTCCCACTTCTACAAATTTCCCATTGATGGCATTTATTTCGCACTTTTTCCCTTTTTCCAAATCCTGCAACATACTGGCTTTCAGATCCTGAAAAGGCCTGTAAAGGGGGACCCAATAGTTTTCAATGACACTGTTCAACTCCTTTTCCGTATTGAAATCGACATTTTCCAGCAGCGGTTGTAATCCAAATATCTTTTCGGGATAAACCCCCAATTTTTTGATCACCCGGGCCGCTTCCAACCCCAGATAAGCGATGCATTTCATCGCCAGCGGACTGTCCAAAATTTTCTTGTACTTACATCCTAATGCAGCTGACAACCCACTGAAAGTTGAATTATCAGTGAGTTTCGAATACCTGACCCCCAACAGATTTGTCGTAATGTGGGATTGGCCCAGATGAGAAAAAACATCCTGCACAGCTCTGGTTTTTTCGGTTATTTTTCCATCGAGATGTCCAAATGTAATGCCCAGGGATGACAGATCTGAGGTCAATTCAGTCACACCGGGTTCTCGCAGGGTGGCTCCAAATTCAATGCCACCGCCCATCACTCTCTTTTCACCCACAATAGCTTTGGATATATCTTCAGGAATGCCGTTTTGGAGCGTCAGGACCATTGTTTCGGCATGAATATGTTCGAGTACATTTTTGAGTGATGTTGCCAGGGATGTCTGCTTTGTGGTCGAGATAACCAAATCATACTTTCCTGACATCTCCTCTGGTAAAACAGCTTTCACAGGAATAGAACGGTTCAGGTGTCCGGTAATTCTGAGCCCATACGTATTCAGCATATCGACCTGTTCGGCGAAGTTATCTACCAGAACAATATCTTCACCCCCTTCCGCAATGAGTGCCCCAATGATGGTGCCCACGGATCCTGCCCCCAGTAATGCTATTCTCATACACTTTTTTCCACTGGTAATTTCTCTAGAACATCAATGGTTATCAACCCAATTTTAGTTTTTTCCGGGCTTCGGCCGGTGTCAGCAGTTTCGCACCTAATCTCTCAATAATCTCTTTTGCTCTCTCTACCAGTTGGGCATTGCTCGCCAGCACACCTTTGTCAAGATAGAGATTGTCTTCCAGCCCAACCCGGGCGTTGCCACCCATGATAACAGATTGTGCTACCATCGGCATCTGCTGCTTTCCAATCCCGAATGCCCCCCAGGCGAAATCCGGTGGCATGGCGTCGAACATATTGACCACGTTTCGGGTTGTACCCTCCGCACCATAAGGGATTCCCATGCATAGCTGGAAAATGGCATTTCTATTTATCAGGCCTTCCTTTATTAGCTGTTTGGCCTGCCAGATATGACCCAGATCAAAAACTTCCAATTCTGGTGTCACACCCGCTTTTTGAATTCTTGCCGCACTCTCCCGCAGCATATCCATTGTGGCCACGTATGCCGTGAAAGCGTAATTAAAAGACCCACAGTCCAACGAACATATTTCCGGTTTGATCATTTCAATATGCCTGACTCTTTCGGCCGGAGATATCATATCTGTCCCAGGTCCTCCGACAGCAGGGTCATCTTCACTAGGGACCAGATCTCCTCCCATCCCTGTGGTAATGTTTAAGACCACATCAACATCACTGTCCCGAATCAATCTGGAAGCTTCTTTGTATAGCTCAAGATCACGACAGGCTTCACCCGTAGCCAGATCTCTGACATGGATATGGGCAATCGCCGCACCGGCTTGAGCTGCTTCAATGGCCGCCGTTGCAATCTCTTCCGGTGAAACAGGCAGCCCTGGATGTTTCGCTTTGGCGTCACCCGATCCGGTAACCGCACATGTCAGTATCACTTCATAGTTCATTTTGGAAAACTCCTCATCTGTTTCATTTCATCTAAAGGCACAACTACCATTTCATCCCACTTGGTGGCATCTGCCGCCCCTTCATTTTGATTGCTTAAATTAACACGACGTTCCTCTTAACTCAATGCTCAATTCGTTCTCACAAAATTTATCAGGGAATAGCAGATGTGAAAGCAACTGTTCACTACGTTGTCTAAGCCGGGGGGTCATGATTCAAAACGATGGAATTCAGGACGTTTACCCGAGTGTTTTCCATTGGTGAAATGGAAACACATCGTACTGACAACTCCAGGGATGGATTCGGTTCGGTGCTGCGAGTCTCGCACCTCATGTTTTGAATGTGATTCACTCGGTGGAGCGGGGACTGAGTATTTTCACCAGATCTTCTTAGGGATCGTTCAAAAATAACTTCACTTAATCTGTCTGCAAAAGTCCCAAAAGCCGGACATTTAACAAACAGAATACGAAGTAATCTTTTAGTCGACCCTTAGACAAGCGCACTTGAATCCTGTTCAAGGTAAATTGAAGCACGTTCATCCAGAAGATTATTCAGCCAATCTGGATCCATTTCTGGAATTGAGCCCAGGAGCTTGTCTGTATATTCATGGTGTGGTGGTGTCAAAATTGTTTTTTTCTCTCCCTGCTCAATCACCCTGCCTTCAAGCATAATCACAATATTGTCGGCGATAGCCTTCACCGTGGCCAAATCATGGGTGATAAAGAGATAGGATACATCCAGTTCATTCTGTAGATTCTGCAGCAGTTCGAGAACCCCTTCAGCCACCAGTTGATCCAAAGCAGACGTAATCTCATCGCAGATAATCAGTTCCGGTTCGGCAGCCAGAGCACGGGCAATACATATTCTCTGCTTTTCCCCTCCTGATAGATCAGTTGAAAAGCGATCAATATATCTGTCCGGCTGCAACTCAATTTTTTTCAGAAGATCTCTGATTTTGTCTTCTGCCTCCTCTCCTTTTATTCCAAAATAAAACTCAAGCGGTCGACCGATAACAGTTCTGACTGTATGTCTTGGATTCAGAGCCGTATCCGGCATCTGATAGATCATTTGCATTTTTCTGAGGATATCCCGGTCCCGATGTTTTAGTTTCAATGGTAATTCATCACCAAGAAAAGTAATTTGCCCCTTGGTGGCGGGCAACAATCCCGTGATGACTTTCGCCAGTGTACTCTTACCGCTTCCGGATTCACCTACCAGTGCGACAGTTCTTCCCTTTCTGACATCAATATTGATATCCTGAAGTACTTTTTCTTTTCCGGTATATGTGGCTTCTACATCCTTTATCTCCAGGATCACATCCATTTTTTCGGCCAGGGTTTTTTCTGATCTCAAGGTGCGCACATTAAGTAGATCCCTGGTATACTCCTCTTGTGGATTATTCAGTATCTCCCTGACGTTGCCCTCTTCAACAAGAGCGCCATTTCTCAGAACCATGATCCGGTGTGCGACTTGAGCAACAACAGCCAGGTCATGAGTAATATACAAAGCCGCTTTGTTCATCTTTTCGGTAATTTCCTTAATGGCAGCCAACACCTCGATCTGAGTCGTCACATCCAATGCAGTAGTGGGTTCGTCGAAAACGATAATATCCGGTTGACATGACTTGGCCATCGCCACCATCGCTCGTTGTAACTGACCTCCTGATAATTCGTGGGGATAACGGAAACCAATCTTCTCCGGATCGGGTAGAAAAAGGCGATCGAAAATCTCAATGGCTTCCTCTTCTGCCTGGTCTGAATCCATTAATCCGTGCCTGATCGGCCCTTCGGAATATTGTTTAATAACACGATGAGCGGGATTAAATGAAGCAGCAGCAGATTGTGCAACATAGGATATTTTCGTCCCCCTGATCGATCGCAGATATTCAGGCTCCGCATTGAACAATTCGGTATTATCAAGTTTTATCGAGCCGGAGGCTAATCTACAGCCCTGTCTGGTATAACCCATAGCAGCAAGGCCAATGGTGGACTTGCCAGCACCCGATTCTCCGATAAGACCCAGGACTTCGCCTCTTTTCAGATTTAAGCTGATGCCGTTGACAATCCTCTGCCATTTTTCATCAATAAAGCCTTCAATAACCAAGTCTTTAATTTTAAGTAGATTATTTTTTTTCATTATATATCGTATGATTAGTCATCCAAGCCACTAGCCAAATGCAGAAACCAGTCGACTATTAAATTTACACCAACAGTCAAAAAAGCGATCGCCCCAGCAGGAATAAGCGGGGTGTATATGCCGAAAGTAATCGCCCCGGCATTTTCACGAACCATAGCGCCCCAATCAGCAGTGGGTGGTTGAATACCCAATCCAAGAAAACTTAGAGAAGCGACAAATAGAAATACAAAACAGAACCGTAGTCCGAATTCAGCGACTAAAGGCGGTAGTGCATTCGGCAACAGTTCCCGTCGCATGATCCACCAGGCGCCTTCTCCTCTTAAACGGGCAACCTCCACAAATTCCATGACAGCGATATCCATGGCAACAGCCCGGGACAACCGGTAAACACGGGTTGAATCCAGGATGGCAATTGTAATTATCAAATTGCGGATAGAGGGACCTACAACTGAAAGAATCATCAAACAAAAAACCAAAGTCGGGAACGCCATGACGATATCAAATACCCGGCTGATGATCTGATCGAACCAGCCACCCATAGTCGCCGCAAAAAAGCCGAACAAGACACCGATGGAAAACGACAGCGCCGTTGTTATAAAAGCTAACGCAACCGTGTTTCTGGCGCCATAAACCATCCGTGTAAACAGATCTCTCCCGATATGATCGGTGCCCAGATAGAATTGACTGCTGAATCCTTCCCATACATCTCCGACAACACTGGTCTCTTCATAAGTCGCAATAAAAGGCGCAAATACCCCCAATATCAGAATCAGAGAAATCATGGACATGCCGATTCGAGCACTTATGGGTGATTGACGTAACAGTTTAAGCAAGATTCGACTCCATTATCATAACTGGGATTTACGTAGTTTAGGATTAGCAAGCATTGACATGACATCAGCCAAAAGATTGAGAAATATATAGGTGATCGCAAAAATAAGACCCGACGCCTGAACGACTGGCAGATCTCTTTTTGAAACCGCATCGACCAATAATTGCCCAAGTCCCGGATAGACAAAAACAACCTCTACAATGAAGACTCCAACAACCAGATAAGCCATGTTCACAGCAATAACGTTGATTACCGGAGAGAGCGAATTTGGAAAAGCATGCAGAGCAATAATTCGCAGGCGCCTGAGTCCCTTTAACTCCGCCATTTCAATATAAGCGCTGGCAAGTACATTGATAATTGCGGCTCTTGTTTGGCGCATAATGTGAGCAGTTACAATAAAGGTCAGGGTCAACGCCGGGAGCAGTACTGTATATAGTTTGGTTCCCAATGACATGCTTGAGTTTATCGCTGCCAGACTCGGAAAGATGTTGAATTTAACAGAAAAGATGCCAATCAGGATATAAGCAATAAAGAACTCAGGAAAGGAGATAAATGAGAGGGTCACCGCAGAAATGGTTTTGTCGAATAGCGTATTGCGATAAAGTGCGGCCAATATTCCTAAAATAACGGCAACTGGTACGGCAATCAAGATGGCAGTTGAAGCCAGAAATAGCGTATTGAGAAATCGCCATGTAATCTGATCAGCTACCGGTTTTTTGTTGGCCAGCGAATTGCCGAATTCTCCCCGCACAAAATCCTTGAGCCAGGACATATAGCGAACAGGGGGTGGTAAATCGAGTTTCAGTTCCTTCCTGAAGGCCGCCACAGTCTCTGGTGTGGCCGATTGTCCAAGTACGGTTTCGGCAACATCACCGGGAAGTGCTTCTACTCCTATGAAGATAATCAGCGAGATGATGAATACGGTGATTAGACTCGCGCCAGTGCGTTTGAGAATCAACCATAGGACCTGTTTCATAAATTGGTTATATTTCAGTTTAAAATCGAACAAGACATTCAGGCATTCTTTTGAATGAATGCTTTTTCAAGGCTTTCTGTGCCAGCCAGCAAGGGGATCTATCAGGTGAAAGATTTTCTGCCGGATATCTTGACGATATCTGCAGGAGACCATGGACCTGTTATCTTACAACCTGTTCATCGATCTAAGAGATCGTTTAACAATAACTTTACCTAGTCTGTTTGCAAAAGTCCTAAAAGCTGGACATTTTACAAACAGAAGGTAAGTAAATTGTTAAGCCGACTCTAGGCAAACCACCAGCGTTCAGCTGTTCTCATGCCGTCCATAGCCATGTGCCCGGAAATGGGTCCATGTGCTAATTTATCTGAACTGGCCTCAACCATCTGATTGTACATGGGGACAATTGTTCCGCCGTCATTTCTACACAACTCCTGCATTTCCGAATACATCTTCTGGCGTTTATCTGTATCCAGCTCTGCCCTGGCGTCGACCAGCAGCTTGTTAAAACGAGTATTTTTCCAATGCGTATCATTCCACGGAGCTCCGTCAGCATAAGCAACTGAGAACATCATATCTTCAACAGGACGTCCGCCCCAATAACACATGGACCACTCTTTTTTCATCCAGACATTGCTCCAGTAGCCATCATCGGGTTCTCGTACCACATTGATATTGATCCCTGCTTTTTTGGCATCTTCTTTGATGAGAATAGCAGCATCGACTGCACCGGAAAATGCGGCATCTGCAGCATGCAGGTTAAAGACGTGGTCAAGCATGCCTGCTTTTTTCATATGAAACCTGGCTTTGTCCGGATCATACTTTCTCTGCTCCAGATCTTTCGCAAAAAACTGATTTACCGGGGCAATCGGATGGTCATTGCCGGGTTCACCATAACCGCGCAGGATCTGCTTAACCAATCTTTCGCGATCAATGGCAAGCTTCAGAGCCATCCGCACATCATTATCATCATACGGTTTGTTATCCACCAGCATAGGGATTGTATAATGCGCAGTTCCTGTTGTAGCAGTCACATTTATTCCCGCCATCTGCTTCAAAAGATGTACTGTTTTGAGCGCACAACGGTCCATGTAGTGAATTTGTCCTGTTTTTAATGCATTTGTCCTGGCTACACCATCAGCGATTGACAGAGTTTCCACTTCATCAAAATGGGCTCGGCCTTCTTTCCAGTAATTGGGATTGCGCTTAGCAAAAGATCTAACTCCAGGTTCCCAGTTTTCCAGGATATAACCGCCGGTGCCAATACCTTTTTCCCATTCCAGATCTTTTGTTCCTGATGGGCAGATACTTAAATGATAATCTCCCAGGATAAACGGGAAATCCGCGCTGCCGCCAGTTAGTTCAAACACAACTTTGTATTTACCATCTGCTTTGATGTTACTAATGCTTTTTAAATATCCTTTCGCTGCAGATTTGGACTCTTTGCCCCGGTGATGATTAATGGAAAAAATCACATCCTCGGAAGTCATGGTTTTGCCGTTGTGGAATTCCACACCCTGACGGAGATTAAATGTCCATACCTTGGCGTCCGGAGTAGAACTCCAGGATTCAGCAAGTTCCGGAATGGGTTTGAAGTTGTGATCGATTTCCACCAGATTGTTTCTGATCTGCCAGTTGATATTCTGATTCATATTGGACGTAAATGTTGCCGGATCCATAGAGTCAGTAGTTGACCCACCAGTACTCCCAAGTATGATACGCCCCCCCTTTTTTGAACCTGTTTCAGGTTCAGAGTCACAACCTGAGAACATCAGAGGTGAAATCGCCGCTGCCAAACCAAGGGCCGAGACCCCGGTTATAAATTTTCGACGGTTGATTTTACCTTCAGCATATAGCTTTTCCAATTGTTGTAGTTCAGACATACAATTCTCCTTTGCTAATTTTTAAAAACAGATTTTGACTAAGGGTCGGCTAAAAAATTAAGTCAAGTGTTTCCCATAGGTGAAAAGGAAACACGTTGCTCGCACATTCTGTTTGCAAAATGTCCAGTGCTTCAGGGTCGGCTTGTAAATTTGTCAAGTGTTTCCCATAGGCAAAAAAGGAAACACGTTGCTGTCACATTCTGTTTGTAAAATGTCCGGCTTTTAGGACTTTTACAAACAGATTATGTGAAATTTTTTATAAACGATCCCATTGAGACTTTTGCAAATAGATTGGGTGAAGTTATTTTTTAACGATCCCTAGGATGACAAATACAAAAACAAGAAGGTTTCCAAAAATATAACATAACCGTCACCTTTGGCGGTCCTGAGCATGTCCTAAAGTGCTGATATATTTTATTTGTCCTTCTAGATGAAACCAGCTGAAAGACCGAATTTTTAATTGACACCTTGGTTTGGTCAGTTCTCTGAAAACAAAGCGGGCAACAATTAAAACCAGCCAGGCTATGTTTTTTTCTTACATTAAGAAAAAAACAATTTTACTTGGGTTTCAAAAGCGCTACAAAAATACGAGCTTTTGAGAAAAATGGAACGTTCTGTAGTCTTTTTCTGGAGGGGAAGTGTTTAGGAGGGTAAGCGGAACCATCATTTGCCTGATTAAAAATTGATATTGGCTAATACTTACTTGCTTATTTTTAATCAACCCAAATCAGAATGGTGGGGTAAAACAGTAATTCAGTGCTCGAAAAGGACATTAACAGCGTGCAGCCAATATGTATTCTTCTGATTTGGATACCAAGGTTTCCAAGGTTACCCTTGCCTTAATTTGTCCTTGAAACATAGTTCCATTTGATGCCTTTGTCAAGCTGAAGAAATTAATAAACACCCAGTGTTTGAGAGTTTCAAAACCCCATCCCGGCAGAGCACGCCCCAGTCAACAACCTTCAAAAACGAGTCCAAGATTTTGGTTACAAAAACTTGAAAAAGTATTTTCAAACGAAACGCCGTTCGACACAAAATGTTTTCTTAAATAATCCGCTGTCCGAAAAGTGAGCCGGCCAGATCGACAGCTGATTTTGCAGTCTGGTTCTGGTGGTCGATCAAAGGGTTAATCTCCACAATATCCAAAGAGCGGCAGCGTTCGGTATCAGCAATCATCTCCATCAATAACTGGGCTTCTCTGTAGGTAATCCCCCCTGACACCGGTGTGCCCACGCCAGGTGCTATTGACGGGTCCAGGCTATCCATATCGAGGCTCACATGGATCTCAGGTATATGAGCCAGATGTTTCAGTGCCGACTGAGCAACTGTCTGCATGCCTTTTTCATCAATATCCCTCATAGTATATACTTGGACACCGCTCTGTTTCAGGCTGGTTTTCTCTGCGGGATCAAGTTCACGAATGGCAATCAGAACCGTATCTCTGGATTTGATCTTTGCTCCCGGCCGGCCAATATCCACCAGTTCTTTTGACCCCATGCCGATTAATGCAGATAGTGCCATTCCATGTATATTACCTGAAGGGGAGGTGTCCGACGTATTAAAATCACCATGGGCATCAACCCAGATAACCCCTCTCGCAGAATTGTGGGTAATGCCACCAATGGTTCCAATGGCAGTTGAGTGATCACCACCGAGGAAAACAGACATCGAACCCTCAGCTGATATCTTCCGGGCTTCCTGATAAACCGTTTCACAAGCCTGGTGGATTGTATCGAGCAGGTCTTTTTCTCTGATAGATTCGCGAACAGGAACATCAATATTTCCCCTGTCCTCAACACGATATCCAAGTTTCTTCAGCCTGGAAGCGAGCCCCGCATACCGGATCGCGCCAGGTCCCATATCGACGCCTCTCTTTGTCTGTCCCAGGTCAATGGGTATGCCAAGAATTTGAATCAATGATTTCATCTGCACCATCAGCAATAAGGTTAAATCTGATTTGTATTATATCCAAATTTGACAGGCTTGTCATCGGCATTTCGCCGGACATTCATCTGCCATCCAAGCTCATATGCAATTTTTCGTTTCCGGGTTTACATGGGGCACCTTTCGTGAGAGAGTAGGGCTGCTTTAATAGACATTTCACCATAAATTGAATGAAACCCTCAGAAAAGATGATCAGCGACGGTACCAAAAACCATTCACTACCGTGTTCCAGCGGCGGGCTCTTTTACGGTTGGAGGATTGTGGCGGCGAGCATTGTCATTTTATTTGCCTCGTCCGGTGTTGGCTTTTACGCCCACGGCGTCATTCTGGATCCAATCAGGGCCCAGTTTGGCTGGTCAAAGGGAGTCATATCTTCAGCTATCACCCTCTATTTTGTCACCACATCCTTTGCCGGTATTTTTGTCGGCCAGAAAATTGACAAATACGGTCCTAAACCGTTCCTGATCGGCGGTGCCCTGCTTTTCTCCTGCTCGTATTTTCTTCTCAGTCGTATTGATCAAGTTTGGCAACTGTTTTTCGTCTATTTCCTGGTGGCGGTCGGGTGGAGTGGCTCCTCTCTACTGTCTGTGAATACTTTGATTACCAATTGGTTTATCCAGAAAAGAGGGCTGGCCATGAGTATTACCATGACCGGCCTGAGTCTGGGAGGGATGATTCTGGTGCCATTGGCCAGCTACTTGATTGTAGCGAAAAGCCTTCAAACAGCAATTATTTCAATGAGCTTCATCTATGCACTGGTCATCATCCCCTGCACCCTGCTTTTTATAAAAGCCCGTCCGTCCGATATTAATCTGCAACCGGATGGCGTAGTCATTGAGACAACAGCCAAAACCGATCATAATTCAACCCTGATAATTGAATCCCAGCTGAGAACCTGGACTAGAAAAGAGGCTTTTACAACTTCTGCTTTCTGGTCAATTGTAGTCGCATTCTCATTAGCATTGTGCGTACAGATGGCGTTTCTGGTTCACCAGGTCTCGTTCCTGAGTATATACCTGGGCAAGATGGGTGCTGCCGGAGCTGTCAGTATTACTGCAGGAGCCAGCATTATGGGACGATTGACCCTGGGCAGTTTTGTAGACCGTTTTGATAAACGGTATACAGCCATGATCTGTTTTTTAGCGCAAGGTTCAGCTGTGTTAGCACTGGCCTTCTCCCAGGAGATTGTTGTATTATATGTCTGCACCTTTCTTTTCGGTCTGACAATGGGATCCATGCTAATGATGCTCCCGCTGATCACCGCTGAGTGTTTTGGAATGGTTTCATTCGGGTTGGTTTCTGGAATGATAGGTGTTTTTTCAACTTCAGGGTCATCGTTCGGGCCGATGATTGCCGGGTATATATTTGACGCCACCCAAAGTTACCAGTTGGCGTTTATCCTGTTTGCATGCTTTAGCCTGCTTGCAACACTGGTTGTTTACTTTGCCCGACCGCCGAAATGAATTGCAGATGAGTAGATAACTTAACTATCGTCTTTTGAATTCAGTCTGGAAATGAACTTGTGGTGTAAGTCTGTAGCTTGGAATTATTTTTAATGAAAACAATCGCGAGGTAAATATGGGAATTCTGGTTGGTTATGATGGATCAAACGTTTCTAAAGCTGCAATAAAACTTGCCGCGGAACATGCAC
>PJEL010003943.1_pt1 | contig 12427 bp, 10 predicted proteins | sample 1853271 | NCBI WGS metagenome assembly PJEL01 (sample SAMN08108733, study PRJNA415343) | Invertebrate metagenome, whole genome shotgun sequencing project. | host: Globobulimina | place: Sweden: Gullmar Fjord | collected 2015-08 | reverse complement strand
TCGAAATTTATCGACTATTTTACGTCAATCCACTATTAATAGGGAAAACTTCGACCATGGAATCTCGATTAATTTTAGTGATTTCAGGGGGTTATCATTTCTCGGTCAGGCACTAAATAAGAGAAATGCACAGTTGGAAGACTGAAGGCTAAAGGCAGTAAGCTTTTTCAGCGTCTTTTCTTACCTGCAAGCATGCGTTTGATTAGCACACCAGCGGCCAATACCAGCGCAGCCACAAGCATCACCAATAGAAGCATCAGTACGGAATAAAAAAATATACGCCAGATCTCTTCTGCAGGCACATCAAAGGAAAATATCGCTGCAAAGGCAAATGTGGTCGCCGCCAGTATGGCAAGAAACAAAGTACGATAGCGGCGCAAATGCTTTAGATGCCTTATCATATATGCAATCTCTCAATCTCTGATTATCCTAAAATGGCGGCATCGCCAATTCAAGCGCTAATTCGCTATCTTCAGCTAAAGCCCGATTGGGATCACTGAAATAGAAATAGAGATTCTCATAATCATTTGATCCTGTTTGATAAGTCAGCTCACCATCACCATCAAGGTCCATGGTGAAATAGCTCGATGAATCAATAACACCATTGCAGTCGGCATCTATTAAAAATTCACTAAAGTAGTTTTCATCCAGGCTAACCATACTAATTGTCGAAAAAAACCAACCTCCAGGTCCGTCTGCGTTTACTGGCCCTACCACCATGGTGGGTTCACAATGGGGTGCCTGCAAAATAATTTCACCATTACTTAAAGCCGTTTTGTTAGCTCCACTGAAATAACCCTTAAAGAGATAATAGTAATTCATCACACTGAAATAGACGATGCTGAAATCCTTGCCAACTGTAGGCGTGTGACGTAAACCTAAATTATGACCCAGCTCATGTATGATAGTTTTAGCTTGCCTGGATCTTAAGGTCAATCCACTCACATGAAGTTGACCCAGTGTTACCGTTGATACCGGTCCGCGATAAAGTGCTTGACCGCTGCCACCGTTGGGCGTCTTGTTAGCGAACAACATATAGTGGAAAATTTTCTTTCGGTTTGGATCAAAGTATAGCGGGTTATTGTAATAATCTGCGATGACATCTTTATCTGCCGAGCCATCTAAGGAGACCGTGTGCGCATAGCTTACTTGATTTCCGCCGCCCAGATCAAAGCGCTCGGGATTGGTACCGGGGCTCTGGTCATACAGGTCACCAACATCAAAATGTAGCTTCACAGAATATAATTCACCGTTGGGAAGATCTTTGAAACTGTCGGCAAAATCTTGGAAGATGGCACCTATATATATTAGCGCCGATTCCATTGGAACCAATCCCCGATCGTAATCGCCGTCAGGGCCGTAGGGGTCCATATAGTCAATTTCAATAAAAATGTCTTTGACTCCAGGTCTGGCGCCCCATTCATACAATGGCAGCCCGTCCCAACTGGAGCCCTCCACTTCGTATTGATCAGGGATTCCGTCTGCATCACTATCGATAAGCTGATCTTGAGAGTAGGTGTTGGCTATTGAGAAAACAGTGAGCACCATTATTACCAAGCATTTTATCGCCACGTTATCAAACCGGCGTATCATAATTTCTGTGGGTAAAGAATAAAATTTCATGTCTAATCAATCCATTCAATATTATATTCGCCAACGCATTTGTTCTTTTCAGGGCATCCAATGGCTTCCACCGCTACTCCGGTATTTTCCGATTTAGATGATCTTTGAAATTGTGTTAACTCGAGATACCATCTCTTTGTTGGGTCGATGCCATCCCGAGATATCACAACCATGTCACCGTCCTCATTAATACCCCAGCGGTCAACATCATAGCTTTTTCCGCCGCAGTTAATTGTCGATACAGCAGCACTATCAAAACAAAGCGCATAATCAAACTTCCAGAGCTGTTGTTTTTCCCTTAATGTGAAACATTTGCCCATTAAATCTGCCGTCTTGAAACTATCTTGGCGATATACCCAAGTTATAAGCCCCTCTATTAAGTCATGGTCTTCATTGAAGGAATAAAAGTCTCTTAACGATTCTCGAAAAATCTTCTCTAGACCGGATTCCAATACATATAAAGCTTCTTCGCGAGTGATCAGTGTTTTATTGATGGATTGGAGGAATGCCTTTACTGCAGGATCTGCACTAAAGTCATCGATGGATTGCTTGAAATTGATACTGACACCCAGAGCCTTTGTATGCGTTTCTTCTGAAATCAATACCCCATTACCATAGTGATCGCTCAGGTGTTGGTCGTCATCAAGGGATAAAACAAAACGCGTACGATTAAGAATATCATCATCGGTTGACAGTTTATAATCCGCCGCATTATTTACCAGTTGGTCAACAATGGTCGGATCAGCATAATGTGAGTGTGCTGAACTCCCCATCGCCATGGGCGTAACAATGGGGTTTTCAATAAATCGTAGCCTAACCGCACCATCGCTGATTTCAATATCTCCGACAGAAAAGGTCACCTTGCCTCGGTCCATGATGAAAAAGCCTTGTTCATCAGTTAACCCCGCTCTATAGGAAATCCCTCGCATCGAATAGGTATAGCGCAAGCCTTCCACTGCCGACCCAAATAACACCTTTGCAATGCCGCGAATTGGCGGATCACCCTGACCACAGCAAACGATGGGATCGTCGTCCGGGCCTTCTATGTGGTTTTGGCCCCCTGAATTACAGCCAAATGCAAACAGTGTAGAGATAATTAAGAGTGTTGTAATACTTTTCATTAGTTTCTCTCAATACAATGAGACCGCTTATTATTGTTATCTTAGGGCCGCGGAAAAAATAAATGTTCCAATCTAGCTTGTTTATTGCTCCCTCTTCTTCGTTGCTCCAATAGTTGCATATGCCCAATATGCGCCTATTGAAGCGCCTCAAAGAGAAATCAATCTCCTACTCCATATTGGAAAATGTATTCTTTCCAAGGCCCTTACATTTCTTCTTTATTAATTTCCCAAATGGCTTATAACTGAGAACCCATAGCGATCACTGGCGAAGTAGGAATATTTATTGTCTTTGCTTAATTGAAATCTTTTTAGGTAGCCTGAGTTGTCTATCAATTTGCCCACCATTGATGAGGGATTATCATTCAGTGAATCAAAGTCATCATCAAAATAAATCAATTTAACATCCTCAGGCATCACAACTTCGTAAAGGTAGGACTGATAGTTCATATTTTCGTAGATGCGCATAACACCATTAAGACGATAAACAGTAACATCGTTTTTCATTACCAGAGAAAACAGGGGAAAATAACTGGTCCCGAGCAGGGCGTAGTCATTTGGGCTAATGCTTCCAATAACCAGACCCTGGTATGGCGGGCTAATAACAACATGAACCTCATCGTTCCAGAAAAATATGTCATTAACCAGCGATGTTGGCGGTACCGAGTAATCCTTCTGCAGATTGAACTTAGCAATCAGTTCAAGCGTATCAGGCTCAATCACATGGACAAAGGACTCCGTAAAGGTCGTGCTAACAGCAAGGAGCTTGCCGTCAACTATTTTCAGTAATAGCGGGGTATGGGTGGGAAGTCGTTCCGACCAAGTGTTCTTTACCTCATTACCTTCAATGGCGCCAAAGATAATATCTTGATCCACCTTCGCATGAAAAAACACTGTTCCGTCCTTGGACACCATGGCGTCGGCGGGATGATCAATCCAGGCAATCAATGCGGGTTTGGCAGGATCACTCACATCCACACGCTCCACGCCCTGAGTGCCCAGAGAAAGGTAAAGGCTATCCCCAACCAAGACCAGATCCTTTATCCAACCTGTTGGATGAGAGCCGAGTAGTGTGGGTTGTCTCTTATCGCTCAGGTCAACAATCAATAAAGCAACATCAGTGGCCACGTAAGCAGTATTGCCATCAATCACCACCTTGTTGGCGGGATGTAGGGTATTGAGGCGACCAATCAACACCTCATCGAAGGGGGCGTTACTCAGGGGTTCACTGCGTTCAATAATGTAGTCAGTGTTTTCAAGCAATTTATCAACAGCCGATGGATCCCCCGTTTGCCATTGATAAATATCACGGCTGGTGATGGGTTTATCGGAAACTACCTCCCTTGAAAGTAATAGAGCCGCGACTGTGTCCATCGATGCCAGCAAGTCGGCCTTGTCGGGCCCTGTTGTCAGATAGTTCTCTACGGATTGACAAAGGGTGTCGGTGAGGGGGGTGATATACCATTGTTCTAAATCATAGAGGCTCTCACCGTCCATAATGGTACAGAGCATCTGATCCGAATCTGTATTGGATGCCTTAATCCAATATATTTCATCCCGCTCAATGCAGTCACCATTGAGCTGGATGACGCTTTCCTCGGCTTCAGTTTGACAAAGGCGATCATCAAGTTTGAGCGCGTTGAAAACCTCAATGTCTGCTTCTTCCAAACCTTCAAACTGGATTTCGCCTTCAGTGGGGAGGTCAGCCACACTCGTGCCACCACTACTTGAACCATCAGAACAGGCCGTGCAAAAACAAAGTAATACGCCAATGACTAGGAGCCTATTCGAGAATAGATAACCTACTGCGGAAAACCCATTTCGGCCAGATTTTCCGAAAACAGTCGTTAAATATACCCAATATTCGCCTCCTTTTTTCGAAAAATCTAACTTAAAATGGGCTTCCCTCGCTACGGTTCCAATTCTCGGATAGGCTCCCAATAGATACTTCATAGTTCACCCGGAAATTTAACGATTAAGAGCCCGTATCTTCCGCCAGCCAGATAGGTATAACCGTCACGAACAAAAATGCGGCCAGCAAAGTTAAAGGTGTCATCGAGTGAGGAGATCACCAGAGTCTCCTCCAGGGTTCTGGAATAGATGGATAACAATGTTTCGGCGGTCGCTTGTGTGACATCAACCAGGTCAATGATCTCGGTACTGTCAATACTTGTTGGAGGATCAGGGATTTCCTGCGATCCTGAAACCAGTGAACTGATATCAAAGGTCCTTAACTGATTTTCCTCCCAAACGAGTAGCGTATCTTGATATGCATCGACCGCCACCGGTGCAATGCTTGAGAGGTTCTCGCCTCGAAGTGGGTAGGGAGTATCGCTAATATCATAGGCCAGCAGGGTTTGTGAAAAAGCCAAGGTGTAAAAATCTATTTGCCCCACTGCCAGAAAAGCGTTGATTGCATCGTCAGTCTCAACGATGGTGACATCTAAAATGGCGTGGTTTGACAGCTCCACCGCTATGCTGTCCAGTAACTCAGCGGTGAACACACCCGGCAGATCAGTGGATGCTGTTTGCAGCCGAATAATATAGGTATCGCTTTCGGTCAATGAGCTTGTGCTAATAATGGCGAGATCATCTTGCATCTTGAAGGAGGAGAGCATTGCCCAGCCTTCATCGATTGTGAATAGTTCCACTGCAGCTGGGGACTGGGGTTCGCTGGCATCAAAGTAGCCGAATTCAATGGTTTTGGCATCATCGCGCTCTGAAATGTAGAACACTCGTTGGTTGCTGACGTCCAAACGGTACGCGCTTTGCTCGCTACGTCCCAGTGCTTTGGGAGAACTGGGATCGCTGATATCTACCAGCTGCATGCCCAGGGGGCCAAGCCCGATATAGGCAAGATTGCCCACCACAACCAGATCGTAGATCCAACCCGTTGGATAAGCACCGAGTAATATTGGATTATCCGGAGTACTGACATCAATCACCAGCATCGCAGTTTTAGTCGCCACATAGGCGGTTTTCTTATCATCGACATAAACACGTGTTGCGGCGGATAAGGTATCAAAATGACCGACAATATCACCTTCAATGGCAACCTCCTTAAAGGTATTATTCTCGGCAAGATGGATTTCATCGATTGTTTTTCTGAGATGACTTTCTGAAAATTTTGAGACTGACTGAAAGTGAATCTGCGGGTTAAATTGCAGAATATCGTCGGTATCAATTTTTCCGTCGCCATTGAGATCTTCAGCCAAAAAAAGTGGCACTATATCTTCAAGGAATTGTCGGACCTCTTCTTCTGAAGCACCGAGATCCAAAAGATTCTGCACGGATTGAAACATCGCTTCAGATACAGCCGTGACCTGCCAGACTTCATCTATCATCTGTTGGCCCGATACAAAGGCATGAAAGCTGCCCTCTACAGGTGTGGGCTCATCATCGACAACGCCATCATCGTCCGCGTCAATATCCTGTCCGCCGCTAACCTCGACCAAATACAACTTATCGGGCACGATACAATTTTCGGGTAAGGTAAATGTGCCAGCCACGTCAAGATCACTGCTGCGTTGGCTGGTTGTCACACACAGTGGATTTTCGCGATCGAATAGCCCGTAAACCCTAACGCTGGCGTTAACAACTGGGCCTAATAGCGCTTTACCCTGTTTAGGCGGACCGGTTGTTGACAAACCGCCCCCTTCGCCAATATCACCGGAATCGTAACTAGAACCCGAGCTTCTGGAATCCCCACAGGCAATTACATTTGCCACTAATATGATAAGAAAAGCTAATTGGATTATTTTTAGTAACACGATTTATCCCTAATCAGGCCCATCATTATTAGTTATGAATTGTACTTTTACAGGCCATCTACAACCGGAACAGGTTATCATATAACCAACAGATTAGTCATTGCAAATATTAAAGATGTGCTTTTTTATTTCAATGTTTTATGTATAAAGTAGGCGCCAGCTCCCACGTTTCGTACAGTCACCTTGGCTTTCGGTGCAGATCCCGAACCACTCAGACCGTCCTTTTCGGAGGCATGATATTCCTGGTACTCGTGTACCTTCTCGTCGCACCATTTATTCCAGGTAGTCAGAACATCGTGTAACGCATTTGACACGCCAACCTCAAATTCCGTGGCCAATTCCTCAGGTAGAACCCGCGGATTTATTTGAGCTTGGTAATACTTTTCACTATCGGCACTTTGTGAGAAGTTATGTGCAATGCTATCAATCAGATTACCGACCATCTCACCGAGTTCTTGGTTCTGACGGTTGGTTTTATTGATATCATCCCCGCCTATCAGACTGAATTCGGTCTTCACTAAACGTAGTTTATTTTTTTTATAGGGCTCTATTATTTGATTTATCATTAATTCATCTAAAACGGCACGGGGTGTCAACCCCCCCGAGTGCCGTTCAACAAGATCTTGTAGGGATGGCCGTCTACCACGTTTGGCGATCACAATTGGAAAACCATCCTCGTCAATATACCCCTCTTCGTTTTGCCAGGCATTAACGATCTGCGCGAGCCTGTTACTGAAGGACCATTTCTCCAATCCTAGTGCCAATTTTTCCTGTTGCTCGTTGCAAGCTTGCAGGTCGCGGCGACTGATACCCGATTTGGCCAGGATACGGCTATCAGGCACACGTGTTTCGCCGGGAAGTTTAGCGTTTGCACGTAAGGTGTCGATATAGGCGTGTTTTAACAGAATTTCGGCTTCCGGGTATTGTAAGCCCCGTGCAAGGGCCACCTTTATTAGCTTTCTAAAGATGGAATAGAACGTACGCGTCAACGAAGGTGTGTTCTCCAGATTTAGATTGTCCACAAACTGTGTTCTCCGCGCTGTTTAACTGTACACAAACCAAAGGGGGCTAAACATCTCCTGTGAATAGCTACTGATTCTCTTATTATGGCGTGGTTCAATAATAAAGCAATCAAGCGCGTGATTTTGCGTCCATATTGTGTAACTCTCAATTGAATCCTGCCGAAATTAATCTCAAATACAGCCCACCGACACCAATTATAAGCCTAGATATGAATGTGTGTTGTTCGTTATTACACCATCTTATCTATTTGTTTTTATTATGTTTTATTATGTTTTTACCGCAAGAATACCGTCATATTAATATTTTTTGATGTACAAATGCAGAACATACAGGTAGTATCTGTTTGTATAAGAAGCAAAAACAAAAACACGAAGAATATTCCGAACAAAATAGAAGACTGGTCCACCTATGACGGACGACAAGGCGGGAGTCAAATAATATCGGAAGCTGTCAGGTATGAGAGTGGCGGCTACGACGATGAGCGCTACATAACTGAAGGTCGAGAATGAAGGAGCAGGCTGAAGGACAAGGACGTTCATTCTATTACTCTTTTACTACACTCCGCGCTGATGTTTTGCAGCACATTTAACATAGGAGGAAAAATCAGGTTTATCGTTTTGTTGTTAGCTTCCTTAACGTTAGTCGCAAGATAAATTGCGGCAATTTTTGATTACAGCATGGTCGGACGGTTTGTTGAGGGGCCGGTTAGATGCTGGGTGTTCTGTTATGTCTTATCTCAAACAAATATTTAGTGCTATTTAGCGCAAGGAGTTTGAAAAACTATGTTTATTAACAAAAAGAATTTATTGTTTTGCGTAGGTTCTAGTCTTCTAGCTATGAACGTAAATGCCGGTGAATATGATGTAGGTCCTGCAGGAATCAATGGTTCCGGCCATTATGGGTTTGCATCATCGGCACCAGCAGCAAACATTCACGAAATATATGTTTGTGGCGGCAATAATATCGTCTCCCACCTTCGTGTTAAATACTGGGATGATAATCAAAACCTGATAACAAATGAATGGGGGGCTACCAGCGGTTGGCGTGACAGGCAGGGGATTAACAGCAATTGGAAATGGGGTTGTTCCACAACGATTGTCAACAGTGAATTTTCTGGTGAGAACTACGTGTCGAAGGTTTCCGGCAGATCCCATTATTCTGGCAGATTAGCCAACCTGGCATTTGAAATTAAAGACGACAACGATGTCGTGATAGATACTATTTCAAGGGGCTATTATTGGCCTTCAGGAGGAAATATTAGCTTCTTTGACTTTCCTTTAGGCCAGGACATGGATATTGTAGGTTTCTTTGGTAAACATAAAAATAAAGTGGGTTTGTCTGCTATAGGGCTAACAATTAAAACCAACGGTCTTGATCAGGCAGATTATGAGTTGGGACCAGCAGGCAATGCACATCCATCTTACACGACTCCATTTAGTGACAACCTGAGTGATTTTAGTTCTATTCATATGGTTGAAGTGTGCGATGGTAGCGACATGGTTGCCTACTTGAAGATTAGCTATTTCGATACCAATGGAGACGTTAAGACATATGGCCAGCGCGGCTACACCAATGTAGATCATTCTAGCGCGGCATGCCAAACGCTTGTTGTCAATGAAACGGCTGAAGAAACAGGCTTCATCTCATCCATTTCAGGTACGACAGACAGTTCGGGCATAAACAGTCTGACAATTAGTGCACTACCGGGCTGTGGTGGTGATGAAAGTACATCCATCACTGTGGGGTATCCTAGTGGTTTACCGTTTACGTTTGAGGGCGGGATTGATCTACAGATCATTGGCACCCATGGTCGGTATGAAAGCAATGCCCTTAACGATAACGGTATTCAAGAGTTGGGCGTCATATACCGTAAACAGTAGGGCTTCAACCTTTTGTGGTAACCGCCAATTGGATTAGTTGCTGAGGACAATCGGTTGGCACGGAAAACGAAATTTAAAATTTTTAAGATAGTGCTGTGATGTTATGACTGGCACGTCTTATCCCAAACAAAAAAAGAGCTAAAACAACTTTAAAGGAGTTGCAAATGAAAGCTACGAAATATTTATCCACAATGATGGCAGTGGCCGGTATATCCCTTGGGGCACCCGCTTTGGCCGAGGAATATGATGGAAATCCTAAAGAAGCATTTCAGGTTGGCTTGCAAAGTCATGGAGCTTCAGCCGCTCAAATTAATTTTGCCGGTGGGCATTCTACCTTTAACGGATCAAGCCAATTAACGGCGCTAAATGCTATTGAGTACGCCACTGGCACCGGCTATGGCGCAGACCGTTGCATAACGACCAACGGGCGTGGAGCTTGCAGCTACGAACAAGCGCAGGCATATGTTATGTATAATAAACTGGAGGATCCAGATTTCGCCGACGCAGCAATATATGGTGGTGACTCGATTGTTCTTGATGATATTAATCCAGAAGTAGATTTGGCCCCTGGAGAATATCCCGGTGTGGTCAGCACGGGTAGTAATACAAAAATCAATTTTGTCCCGGACCCCGATCCAAATATTCCCAGTCTCTATTTCATCAAAAAAATTTCTACAGGCCCATTAGGAGAAATTCACTTGGTCGCTGGAGACTATTTTATTGAAACTTTAGAAATGGGAGCAAACAGTAAGATTATAGTCGACGGAGAAGGTACGGCTCGATTGTACTTAAAGAAAAGCCCTAGCTTGGATTCATTTACCCATATGAATTGGCTATCAGGCTGTAATGCCACTCAGGAACCCAGTAAATTGGTGATCTTTTCCAAAGGTAGCTTTGACGCAAGCAATCATGCATCAATGGCAGCTTATGTTTATGCTACGGGAGATTTCTCAGCTACCGATACTAGCAAGTTAGTCGGCGCCGTCAACGCACAATCGATTAATCTTTGGAGTCAAGCACAAGTGATCGAAAATCTCACACAATTGGAAAGCACACAATTTGGAGATCATCTAGAGGCGTACCCAGCACCAGAGGACTATCAAGATATATTCGTGGAACCGCCAGAATTAACCGGCCTGAAACGACACTCTGGCACCTACACCTTAGACTGGAGTAGTGTTGATGATGTAGGTGCGCCGTGGGAAAAACACGTCACGTATAACATTCACGGCGGTATCGCGGTTGTCGGCATCCCAAGTGGCGTTGTAGGTTTCTGGCATGACATTGACGTGAGGTACAACGGAAATAGTGAGCCAAGTGAAGTAAAAACCGAACTCTTCAATCAGTTGCGCGATGCTTTAGGTTTTTTTGCTGACAAAATAGACTCACCTCTTCTCAACGCTGATCCTGAAGAAGATGCAGATGGTAATTTGGTTTGGACGCACCCCTGGTTCAAAGATGACACGGGTAGTAAAATTAAGTTCTACTCTGAGCAGAGCTTAATTGACGCTAAAGAAAGTCAAAAGCTAGAAGTAAATGCAAATATAGAAAATCTTATAACGGAAATCGAAAATCATACAGTTAACATTTTTAAAGCGCTCCCAGAGAAACCGTATTTTCATACAAAGTACAGCCAATTTGTGCCGAAATATGGTTTTTCCAACTATAAAGGTACTGTTAAAACCGACTTCAAAGGAAAAGCATTGCTTGTTAATAACAGACGTTTCACGATACCTGATATTAATATACTTGCTGTCACCCCCCCTACGCCATGGGCAATACCCGGTGTAATTGGGGGCGGATTTATGTGTGGCGCGTGGACAGGTGTTTGGGAAGCGGGCTGTTTCAATCAATCCTCTGATGAACCCTACACAACCACTTTTGGATACGCTCCATACAATTACAATTACACATGTAAATACAAAAACGAGAATGTTAATAGTAATGGCATGATAGATCCCGGACAAGTCGATTGGGAAACACCTGATGTTTCAATGCTGAGGGCCGCAAACGGGGATATCACCTGTGGAGGATTTACCATAGTCAATACTCCGAGCGGCCCAATGCCCATCAATGCCTTTATCTCTACGCTTGGAATTGGCATTTACGGAACGACAAGGGGTTGTCTAGGAGATATACCGGAAACTGAGCCAGTACCTCGAAATTGTGAGTTTTAATAAACACTAGCAAATGAAAACGGGGCTTGCTCTTAGATAATCTTATCTGTGAGCAGCCCCCGGTAACTAAGAGTGAATATGGTTATGAAAAAGAATATTATTACAACAGTCATTGTGATCAGTTTGTTCGGTGTAGCGGGCTATTTATACAAAACTAATTTTTACAACAATCCCCAAGAGTCTAAGCTGTCTCTTAATCATGATAAAAACAAACCTGTGGCAGCCAATATTGAAGCGATGCCTATTGCTAAAAACAGACAGGAAACTGTTCCGCAACAGAAAATGGAAAACATGATCGAACAGCCATCGGAATACATGGATGACTTTTCTGTAAAAGATCACGATCAAAGCTCAAAACTGAAAAACGAATCGATGCAGCACATCGCTAAAGACCGTCTAGGTATCGATATCGAGGCGGATTTTGGTATAGATATGGATAAAAAAATGGAAGAAGATCGCGCAATAGCAAACATAAAAAGCGATGCGATGCTTTCTGAAAAATTGATATCACAAGGTCTCGATCCGCGATCAGCACAAGCGATGATGAACGTTGCCAAGGCTATAAGGATGAGAGCGAAGAATGGTGCTCCCGGCAGATAGGAATACGATGTTACATTTGAACCGGAAGAAATGTAACTGTCTCCTGAATCCGAGTTTTGAATCCGAAAAATATTACCTTTAATTTTTTGAAATTTATTAAGGAAATTTCAAATCGGCCAGTTAACGTATAGTATCCTTTGGCAATTTACACGCCTTTTTTGATTAAATTATAAGCGTTGTTTTTTGTTGGCACAGCGCGAAACCAGAGACTGCCAAAAATTCGTCTCCCTTGCTGA
>PJEL010003942.1_pt1 | contig 12428 bp, 9 predicted proteins | sample 1853271 | NCBI WGS metagenome assembly PJEL01 (sample SAMN08108733, study PRJNA415343) | Invertebrate metagenome, whole genome shotgun sequencing project. | host: Globobulimina | place: Sweden: Gullmar Fjord | collected 2015-08 | reverse complement strand
CAAACATTCATACTCAGCACGACACGCTTGAGAACTCCGATCCAACAGCGACACATGCGACCAAGTTCGCCAAACTGGCCATTGCTTACCTTGTCGAAACCAGCCTTGATTCGCCCGTTGCAGGCTCTAAAGAGCTGCAAAATGACGTGCCTGTTGAAGGGCTTACTGCAGGATATGGTGAAGAGCAGTTCTTCACATTTACAACGGAAAGTGCAGGTCAGTTAACGGTGACATTAACAGGCTCTCGTAGTGGTGATGCGGATTTATATGTGAAACACAATGGTACAGTATCGAAAACAAGCTACGATTGCCGCCCATACCAGAACAGTAGCAACGAGCAGTGTGTATTGAACAAGCCAGCGGGTGAATTCAACATCATAGTGCGCGGCTACCGTAACTTTAACGATGTCACCATCGTCGCTAACTTTGTTCCTGATTAGCTTTAAGTTTAGTTGCTTGCTAACCACTAACCCGAGCAAACACGGCTAAAACCAAAAATCCGCAAGTTCGATCCTAAATAGAATGGAGCTGGCGGATTTTTTATCATCTACGCTCTTCACTTGCTATGAACAGCCCTGTTCGAACAAACAAGCCATTAGTTTAATTCACAGTTAAGACGTTTTTTTGATCACCTTGCCACAAATGTATTCACCAATCGGCATTGCAGAGGTCGCTGCTGGCGATGGCGCATTACACACATGCAGGCTTCTTGGGCTTTCGGCAAACAGGAAATCATGAACCAAGGTACCATCTTTGAGCACCGCTTGAGCGCGTATGCCTGCTGGGTAAGGTTTGAAATCTGACACCGTAATGCTCGGGCAATATTTGTTGACCAATTTTAGATAGCCCGGCTTCCACCACGAGTTCTTAAGCTCGACCAAACCGGTTTTCAGATTATTCGCAGTCACTTTCCAAAAGCCCGCAAATCTCAACATCTGCCAAGTGTCCTTAAAACTAAAGTTCAGCTTGCCATAGCCTTCTCTCTTCCAACCTTGAACTGCATTTGGCCCTACTGTTACGGAACCATCAATCATACGTGTTAAGTGCACCCCCAAGAAAGGCAGTTCTGGGTCAGGGATCGGATAGATAAGGTGATTCACCACCTGGTTGTGTTTCGCGTCCAACTGATAATACTCACCACGATAAGGCACGATTTGAAAGTCGGTTTCAATGCCAAGCATGCTAGTCATTCTGTCGGCCATCAAACCAGAACAAGTGATCAAGAATCGGCTGTTCAGTTGTAGAGTTTGACCATCTACTTTGCACGTTAACTGTACTTCATCTTCCAGTTCATCCGCCATGATCACTTCTGTGCCTAGGCTGAGCTTGCCACCCGCCTCAACAAACTCTTGAGCCATTACTTCGGTCACTTTTTTGTAGTCGACGATACTGGTGGTTTTGACATAAATCGCGCCCAAGCCCGTGATGTTAGGCTCGGCAAGTTTCAGTTGCGCTTGGTCCAACAAATCGACATCAATGTCGTTATCATAACAACGTTGATAGAGCGCATTCATGCGCTCGACTTCCTGCTCATTGGTTGCGACCAACAACTTACCGCAGTTTTCGACAGGGATATCGTGTTGGCTGCAAAAGGCGATAGTTCGCTCGACGCCACGCCTACAGAAATCCGCCTTTAAACTGCCTGGAGCGTAGTAAACGCCAGCGTGAATCACACCACTGTTATGGCCAGTTTGGTGCTGCGCGAAGCCACGCTCCTTTTCGACTAAAAGGATACTTTGATCAGGGTGAGCTTGCTGTAATTGCCATGCCGTCGACACACCAACAATGCCACCACCAACGATAATATAGTCGTATGTTGAGTTCATAATATTCCTACATTCAATCCTTTAATTATAGGGAAGACGCGACAGTGTTAGATCCGGTTTGAGGTAACTTTTTTTCCTCACTTTCTGATTCCTTTTTCACTTGATTTGCATCGTATTTACGACCGCTGTAGATGAAGATACCAACAAAAATGGCAACACATACCAAACGGATCACGACTGAAACATCAGGCCATACTAGAGCTACACCTATCGCAACCAACACTACTCGAGTAATAATATTAACTTCGCTCTCTAAATAACCTTCAATCGCCGCGATAAACGCGTAAGTACCAATAACAGCAAAGCCACCCGTGACTAACACGGAGGCCACATCCCAACTTACCAAGTTAGTGTAGGCAATCAACAATGGTACTAAATACAAGCCTTTGGCGATCTTCCATGCCATTAAGCCCGTTCTCATCGGGGGTGTTTTAGCAATGGTTGCAGCCGCAAATGCAGTTAAACAAACAGGCGGAGTCACGTTGCTGTCTTGCGATAACCAGAAAATAATTAAGTGAGCCGAAAGCAGTGCAAGGCTGATAGCTTCTAAGCCAAGGCTCTGTTCAAGCAGAGTTTCCACAAAATCAGCAGGAACTAACGCAATCATCTCTTTCGCCGTTTCCAACGCCATCGGTGCGTTCAATAGATCAAGCTTATCTGGCGCAGCCAACATAAAGATGGCTTTAGCTTGCTCAGGAAGCTGCCCTGACACCAACAAGTCGAGCAGTTGACTTTCAGCAATCAATTTATACAAGGCAGGAGCAGACAATGTTCCCAACACAATATAAGCCGCCGTTACTGGTAACCCCATACCCAGAATCAAAGACGCCAGTGCGATCAACGCAATCATCACCAGTAACTCGCCATTCGCCCAGCTGTTGATCATCAAAGAGAAGGTGTTACCAATTCCCGTAGTGCTAATGACATTAACAACTAGACCAATACCAACTAGTAACACAGCCGTTGTCGCCATGTTTTTTGCGCCTTGAGACAAAGCTTCAATGATCGCTTTCGGTCCCATTTTGTGATTTTTAGAGAACCATGATGCCACCACCACAGAAAGAATCGAAATACCCGCAGCGTAAGTCGGCGTAAAGCCTTGAACGAGCAAAGTCACTAACACGGCCAATGGGATCAGGTTGTGCCAGCCCGATAGCAATACCTTTAACAAAGGTTCACAGCCAGAGGTCACCTTTTGTACACCACTACGCTTCGCTTCAATACGCACGAAAAAGGCCACTGACAAAAAGTAGATAAGCGCAGGAACAAAGGAAACCGCAATAATATCGACATAAGGGATCTGCGTGTAAGAGGCCATGATGAACGCGCCCGCCCCCATCACAGGTGGCATCAACTGCCCGCCAGTGGATGCAGCCGCTTCAACACCTGCCGCGAAACGCGAAGGGAAACCTGCCTTTTGCATCAAGGGAATACTGATCACGCCCGTCGATACTGTGTTTGCTACGCTCGACCCGGAGACAGAGCCCATCAAGCCGGAGCCAATAACGGCAATGAAACCAGGGCCACCAATCACTTTGCCCGCCGCGGCACGGGATACATCAATAATGTAGTCGCCGACACCAGATCGAACTAAAAATGCGCCAAATAAGATGAACATGAACACGAAGGTCCAACTGATTCTTGAGATCGAACCAAACATCCCTTCTGATGAGTAAAAGCTTCGGTAAAGTAACGTCTCAAGGCTTAAACCCGGAAAATGAAAAATACCGCTGGTCCATTGTCCCCAAAGCACTACATAACTTAAGCACACTAAGATAAGCACTGGAATGAACCAGCCCATAGTGCGTCTAATCAGCTCAATGACGATGGCAATCGCCAAGATAGAGAAAAACCAATCACTGGCGATAAATTTTACGCCTCGGTCATACAACGCATCTTCGGCAAAGGGAATGTAGATAAGGCAAGCTAAAGCAGCCAAGGCAATCCCAATATCGATAGCTAATGCTATTTTGCTTTTTTTAAGCGAGACATGGGCGGGATACCAAAGTGCGCAAATGATTGCGAAACCAGCGAAATGCGTCGCCGAAATCCAAAGCTCTGGCAAGGTAGATAAGGTATTAAACCAAATATGTAGGAGGGAGAGTATCACTCCCATTGTCGTTATTGCTTTGCCTACCCAAGGGAAATCTGTTCGGGTAGGCAATTCGAATTTTTTCAGTTCCTGCTGCAGCGAATCGCTCATAGAAAACTCCTGCTCTCCACAGCCAAACGCGCAGAGAAAATCCATAAAGTAAGGTGGTGCGTTTTCACTTCAAATAATCGAACGAGCCGGAGACGGTCAAATCAAACAAAGTAGCCGAAACAGATGAAAACGCACCAAGCAATTAATTAACGCGAATATTCCGTTCACGCCAAATAGCGAGTTAAAGATAAATGGCTAATCGAAGACAAAGGGTTAGTCGACGATCAACTCAGAAGGGATTTCTATACCCACTTCTTTATAGTAACGAGCAGCACCTGGGTGAAGCGGAACAGGAAGGCCTGCGATCCCTTTCTCAAGTGCCATTGCTTTGGTTGCTTTGTGGATACCTTGTAGGAAAGGTAGGTTTTCATAGATAGCTTTGGTCAGTTGATACACATCTTCTTCAGAAATGTCTTCACGAACCGCTAGGAAGTTAGGTTGGGCAATCGTAGTAATTGGTTTATCGACACCTGGATAAGTGTTTGCTGGGATCTCATACTTGGTCCAAATATTGTAATCACCATTCGCTTGTTTGATTTGTGCATCGGTAAACGACAAGATTTGAATATCTTCACCCAGTGCTGCAAAGGCTTGCGTCACCGCACCAACAGGAACACCAGCAGGCGTGTTCATACCATCAATTGTGCCATTTTGTAATGCGCTCGCACTGCCACCGTAACCCATAAAGGCGAGTTTAAATTGTTCTGGGTCCACGGATAGGCCTTGCATGATTTGACGACCTGAGTTTTCAGTCCCAGAGTTCTTCTTACCGATAGAGAATTTCTTACCGTTTAGGTTCTCTAGATCGCTTACTGTACCTGTTTTTGCTAGATCTGAACGCACAATAAAGTGTTCTACGTTTTGCCATAACATGGAAACTGAACGCAGTTGAGTTTGTCTGCCAGATTTCTCATATGGCCCCAAACCCTGCCAAGCCCAAGCACCATACAAACCTTGTAGAATGGCGAACTGAGCTTCGTTCTCATTCAACAACTTTACGTTCTCACCCGAGCCCGCAGAGCTGATAGCCGCTAAAGAAAAGTGCTGCTTAGGCGCAAGCTTAACTTTACTCAATGTCGCTAAGGCCACACCTACCGGATAGTAAGTACCACCCGTTGAGGCCGTCGCTAAAATATAGCTGCGATCTTCTTCAGCTGACGCATTACTGATAAGGCCAAGAGAAGCCATTGCTATCGCTAAAGTTTTAACTAGCTTGTTGTATTTCATTGTTACTCTCCATGTAGGGTTATTCACGTTATATTTTTGTTAACAACAATCACTAGATAGCAAGCACAATGCCAATTTTTAAACTACTGTTTTTATTATGATTTATTTTAAAAGCCACCTAAAGTAAGCCATTTTCTGCTTATTTCACTACTAATGAGTAAGCTATTTTTTGCTTATCCAAAGCCGCAGTTAACATCCCCTTAAAGGTGGCCAGGTCACATCATGTTATATTTATGTGATCAATGTTTGTAAAGTGATAAATATACGATGAGCCATTTATTGCTCATCAATATCCAATAAACACGACTGTCAAACCGATCATTGAGAATCGACGTAGTCACTTCGATTCAACCCATAACGCACCATCTTTTGGTTCAATGTTCGACGAGGTAAATCCAAGTCTTGCATAACATCATTGATGCGTCCCTGATAACGCACTAGCGCATCATGAATCACTTTCCGTTCAAAGCTCTGCACTTGAACCGCCAACGGGATGCCTGCCGTTGTGGACTCTGTGACAGAATTAGGACGACACGCCAAAATATCACCAACGGTCAGGCTTTCATCCAGCGCAAAACGAATCGCAACATTACGCAGTTCACGCACATTGCCCGGCCATGCATACGACAACAAGGCATAGCGATCGGCTTCACTGGCCGCTCGGGTTTCGCTGTTCGCTTCTTGAGTGAAGTGTTCAAAAAGGATAAGAGCATCGTCTTCTCGTTCACTAAGGGGAGGTAAATGCAGTTGAGCAACGTTCAAACGATAGAAAAGATCTTGGCGAAAGTCAGGATGATTTAAAAGGTCGCATTTCGAAGCTGAAACTATTCTTAAATCAACATGTTGCTGTTGATTACCACCGACACGTTCAACAACATTGTCTTGTAAAGTACGTAGCACTTTTACTTGCATCGACAACGGCATACTTTCTATTTCGTCAAGAAAGACCGTACCTTTGTCGGCAAATTCAAGCTTACCAATGCGTCGTTTAGCAGCACCAGTAAATGCCCCGGCTTCATGACCAAACAGCTCGCTTTCAAATAGATTCTCTGGAATCGCACCACAGTTTAGTGGCACAAAAGGATGAGGTTTACGCTGACTAAATTTATGTAAACAAGAGGCAACGAGCTCTTTCCCACAGCCAGTTTCACCATAAATGATCACGTTGGTATCAATTGAAGCGACCTTTTGTATTTGTTCTCGTAATGCACACATCACTCTGCTGCGGCCAATCAGAACTTGTTCAATGCCCTTCAGGTTATCCAAATAGCTTTGACGATTTATCCTATCTTGACCACTTTGATGTTTATCTACCGCTTCCGATACCGTTTGAGACAAACGCTCTGGATCGAACGGCTTTTCTATAAAATCATACGCGCCTTGCTGTAATGCCTTAACGGCCATATCGACATCACCATGTCCGGTGATCAAGATAACAGGTACTTCTGGCACCAAATCTTTAAAGCGACTTAACAGTTCAACACCATCAATATCAGGTAAGCGCACATCGCTAATGATGGTCTGAAAATCACCTTCCACGACCGCATCTAACGCGTCTTGTCCAACCTCAAATGCGGTGACATCGAAGCCTGCCAACTGCAACCATTGGCTGGTTGCTTGACGTACAATTGCATCATCTTCAATCAAAGCAATACGTTGCATGATCTCTTCCCATCGCTTACACCTAAATAATATCGACCACGGTATGTAAAAAAGCCGCAGACTAAAAGGAGCTAGCTCCCACTTTGAATAACACTCCTTTAACAGTTTTATAATGTTTGCTAGCTTCAATTTGTTCCAGATTCAACCTTCCATGTGGTAATAAAACGCAGCTTTTCAACTCAATAATTTAAAAAGGATTTAATCAAGAATGGTTAACAAAAATCGATATTGGTTGTTCCTGTTTGCCTGTTTATTGATTGGTTTAGTTCAGGTAACTACCAAAAGTGGCATAAGCCAATGGAAGCTAGAACAAGCTCAGCGTTACGCAGAACAGCGCTTCCTTGGATACATTGCCGAAGCAAGACGCACGCTCAAACGTTTTTACTATTTGCCTTATCTCGTGACGAACGATGAAACCAGCGTGCGTTTTATTGATGGTGACATTCGCCTCCAAAAACACATTAAAAAACAGCTGATTCAGTTAGACAAAGCGGCTAACACCAAAGGATGGTATCTACTCTCTGCAAACGGTGATTTGCTTGTTTCTAGCGTAGAAAGGAACAAACTCAGTAAAAAAAGCGCCAGCACTATTGTCGCTAAGATCCACCAGCAAGGCGGTGCGATCTCCCTAGTAACCAAAAATAAAGGCGTCACACCCGATTATTTTATTGCTGCACCCGTTTATCGAGCATCCGATGTGGTAGGCATTGTTGCAGTACAAATTGATTTATCATTACTGATCGACCAATGGTTTGCCGATGGTGAAGCCATCTTGTTTCAAAACCCTCGCGATCAGTTTTTTCTATCGAGTGATCACCGATTGAATGCAGATTGGTTCAATGAAAATTTCACTTCACAACCGCTCGCTACAAAGCGTGAGCTATATGACCAAACCCACATTCGCGTATGGCGACTGAAAGATAAAGATTACCTTATTCAATCCATAAAGTTAGACGACCTGAATTGGCGCTTAACCTACCTAACGCCGTTAACCAGCCTAAACCAAACCACAAGTTGGATAAGTTGGAGCGTCGCAGTAGGTTGTCTGTTCATTCTGTTATTGCTGGTTATTCTTTATCAAAGACGTCAGAAAAAGCTCAGCAATTTACGAATACAAAAACTCATCGAAGAGTCGGAAAAGCGTCTGTCTGGGATGATCAATAAAACGCACGTTGGGCTAGTGCTGATCGACAAACATGGTCATATCCATGATATTAATCTCATGGCCAAGAACTACTTCTCACTATCCGATTCAATGATCAGTAACATCAAAGCTTGGCAGTTATTTGAGGCAGGCAATCCAAATTCAACCACCTTGCAATTGCTTCAGAACCTAGAGCAACACCAAGAACTGGCCGAAATAACCAGCGTCGAAACTATGGCAAGGCGCAGCGATGGTAGCTACTTTCCGGTACTGTTCTCTATAAGCGCCTTTCCTTGGCATGCGACCACTTATTATCTGTGTACCGTGATCGATATTAGTAAGCGTAAAAAAGCAGAAATTGCAGTGCAAAATGCTAATAAAACGCTTCAACTACGTGTAGAAGAGCGAACACAAGACCTGAAAGACGCACAACAAGAACTGGTTGAATCAAGCAAACTTGCCGCACTAGGGCGGATGTCGAGTGCGATCACTCATGAACTTAACCAGCCACTGACAGGACTAAAAACTCTGCTTTCAAGTAATCAATTACTGATGGAACGAGGCGAGACCAAGATGTTGAAAGCGAACATGGATCTCGTGATGAGTCTTATCGACCGAATGGCAAACATGACCAGCCAATTGAAGTCATTCGCCTTTAAAAGACTTGAAAAACCATACCCAGTGTCACTGACAGACGCACTGCAAGAAACCCTACGCATTCACCAAGCCGATCTCGAAAACGTCGATATTCGAGTACGAATCGCCTCCAATATTTCTATGGTGATGGGTGAAGAAGCCAGGCTAAGCCAAGTTCTTGGAAACCTGATTCGAAACGCAATAGACGCCACTCAAAATCAAACACCCGCGACCATTGTTATCAGCGCACATACCGATCAACAACGCGTGATCATCAAAGTGCAAGATAATGGCTGCGGCGTATCAGAAGACCAACTCGAAACCATTTTCGAACCCTTCCATACCAAAAAAAAGATGGGCGAAGGCTTAGGACTCGGGCTGGCTATAACAGCAAACAATGTTCGGGATATGCAAGGTACCTTGATAGCGAAGAACAACCCAGATCAAGGCATGACATTCACGTTAACGCTACAGAATAGTGATAGTGAGTAGTTACTAATAAGACTCAAAAATTACGATAATTGACTCGTATATATTTTAGCTTATTAAGAGAGTACATCTTGGTAGGTATTCGTGTCTGACGCATGAACCGGTTGAGCAAACAGTGACTAAAGTATCAACGAAACAATCAAGCAAGAACCTAGACATCAACCGCACTCTGTTCAAAGGGCAAGACGTTGAAACCGCAGCCAGCTGGCTACATAACACCAGACAAATCATTGCTGTCGGTATCGGTGGCGGTTCGACAATCGCCTCTCAAGAGCCGTAACACCGACTGTTTCGATTAATCTAACCAACCGAGGCTAAGATAAACTCGACTCGTACCTCAACAGATAGCTTAGGCACTTCCACCAGCTGATAACCAAACTGATTATAGGCTGTCACCATCTTTTCATAGGTGGCGATCGCTTCATCAAAATCTTGCTTGCGCTCTTGGTCATTGATGAAAATCGAATCCCATGGCGGGAAGATAAATACCTTGCTGTTGTATTCCAGTTCATTACAGTTATTCAGCAAAGACTCTGAAATAGGCAACGTTTCTAACAAGCTGTAACCGTATGAATCTACGATGCTTCTATCAAAGAAAACGAGTTGCTCACTTTCCTCAAACGCTTGGTAATTCGCTAACTCCTCTCGCACCATTTCGTCACGAAAAGTCACTTTATCTAACCACGGCAAGGCTCTACCTTGTTGCTCGACTTGTTGCTGAATCACTTTACGTCCAACTTCTGGTGCGCAGCGATAGCCCAAACTTTTCAAAGCATCGATGACTGAGGTTTTTCCAGATCCCGGCCCTCCGGTAAATACGATTAGATTGTTCAAATAAACCTCTTCAAAATGGAAAATTAACGAATCGGACCTAAACGAAACCCAAGTTAACGAATTAAGGATAGAATGAACTTAAATTCTGGTGCACGACAATCTTTCACTAGCTCGTATAAGCTCATTTCCAATCCTGTGATTTGGATACCAGCATCGGTTAATCGACGGATTGCCAGCCCCTTGTTGAGCGCGGTTCGCGAGCTAATACAATCACTAACCACTTGTACCTTGAACCCAAGTTCCAACAAACCCACTGCGGTTTGATAGACACAAATGTGAGCTTCAATACCACAAACCAACCACGTATCCACATCTTTGGCTTGCACTGCCTCAACAAACTTGGGCTCGTTACACGCGTTGAACGTAAATTTTGGTATCGGTTTAGCATCACTCAATAGGTCATTAAGTTCGTCGACCGTAGCACCTAACTTCTCTGGATTCTGCTCCAAGCTAACAATTGGCAGCCCCAAAACCTGCACGCCCTTAATCAACTTTCCACAGTTAGAAATTAGCGTATCGCTCTCATCGACGAGGTACGCTAACTTGCCTTGAACATCCACAATAACCAAGCCTGTCTTTTCTTTGATTAGCATTACTTTTTCCTTGTTATGGATGAATCAAACGCTTGGGTTTATCAAAAAAAATCACCTACAGCGCTAGTGAGCCATTAAAAAGTATTTTTTATTTCAATAGTTTAGTATAAAAAGCCAATCAAGGAAAAATTAAAAACATCGTTTTATTTAGCAAATTTAACCATTTGTCAATATATGAATTTTATTTATAAACAATATAACCGCGCAAAATCTCGTTAACTATTGAAAACTCTAGGGCCGCATATAATCGCACGATGAATGAGAAGATAGGTTTCATTTCTGAGGGTTTTACAGATCAAAAATCAGCGATACCGTGACTTCCATCGCAGGATAAGTAAACAAGGTATTATCATGAAAAAATCAGCATTAGCACTCGGTTTAATTGGTTTAGTTTCACTTCCAACTTTAGCAGCAGGCACTGACGGAGGTGCCTATCTCGGTGGTGGGCTTAGTGTCTATCAAGGCTCAGACACAGACGGTGCGCCAAGCCTAGATTCAGACGGAATGGGCTACAACCTATACGGCGGTTATCAATTCAACCGTATCGTTGGCGTGGAACTTGGCTACAACGATTATGCAGACTACAAGAACAGCACAGACAAACTTTCACCAACGTCTATTTCTGTATCAGCTAACCTCGGTTATACGTTCGACAACACCATTCGTCCATTTGTACTTGCAGGTTTAAGCTCGGTCGACCTTCATGCAAATAGCGCAGCAAACTATGATGACGACAGTGGCACTGGCTTCCACTTTGGTGTCGGTGTTGAATACACACCAATTGAGCACTTAACACTTCGCCTGATTTCTCAAGCGGATGCGGTAAATGTGGAAGACAACTATTCCTTCGGAAGTAACGGCTCATTCAAAAGTGATGATCACACACTTGCGTTCAATAGTGTTAGCTTCGGTGGTTCATACAACTTCTGATGTGCTCCCAGTGATTACATAGTAAGTAAATAACCAAAATTCACTTTGCTGCTCTGCCCTGTAATAAGACAGCACAGTAAAGTGAATTTTTGTATCTATGTAACGATTCAACTTACAAAGCCATACAGTAATGAGTAAAAAACTCAGGGATAATTGTCAACAACGGTCTAGAGGCCACAAACTAAAAACGATTAACAATCGATAGTGACTGACAATCACATTTGAAGACATGACAGAGTGAGTAACAAAGATGAACAAGATAGCGAAATCAGCATTAGCACTAGGTTTAATTGGCGCAGTTTCTCTTCCAGCTTTAGCAGCAGGAACTGACGGCGGTGCTTACATTGGTGGCGGACTTAGTATCTACCAAGATTCTGATACAGATGGTCAAGGTAATTTAGATTCAAATGGCATGGGCTACAACCTATACGGCGGTTACCAATTCAATCGCATCATTGGTGTTGAGCTTGGCTACAACGATTACGCAGACTACAAAAAGGGGGCAGCAAAACTGTCGCCAACATCTATTTCAGCATCTGCAAACATCGGTTACACGTTCGACAATACTATCCGTCCATTCGTATTGGCTGGTTTAAGTTCTGTTGACCTAAATGCAAACAAGAGTGCTGGTTATGATGACGACAGTGGTACTGGTTTCCACTTTGGTGTCGGTGTTGAATACACGCCAATCGAACACCTAACACTTCGCCTAATTTCACAAGCAGATGCGGTGAGTGTTGAGAACGACTACGGCTTTAAGAAAGAAGACAAAACACTTGCCTTCAACAGCATTAGCTTCGGTGGTTCATACAACTTCTAATGTGATTGAACCACATAGAATAAGCTGAACATACTAATTCACTTTGCTGTTCCACCTTGTCATG
>PJEL010003941.1_pt1 | contig 12430 bp, 11 predicted proteins | sample 1853271 | NCBI WGS metagenome assembly PJEL01 (sample SAMN08108733, study PRJNA415343) | Invertebrate metagenome, whole genome shotgun sequencing project. | host: Globobulimina | place: Sweden: Gullmar Fjord | collected 2015-08 | reverse complement strand
TTTCTTTGCGTTGAAGGGTCCGCAGGGTTGGATGGATTAGAGATTTGGGTTAACTGGTAGTGTAAAGCCATGGGGGTCCAGGGATTGTGGAAACTGGTTGCACCAGCCGGGCACCAGATTAATATAGAGACCTTACATGGTCGCATCCTGGCGGTAGATATCTCCATATGGATCGTACAGGTACAGGGGCGACGGCATCCCTTTGCTAAATGTTGTTTTCCAGTGAAATGAAATGAAATGAAACTCCGGGCTTGATTTGCATTCAGTAGCGTAATATACTTAGAATTTTCTTCTTCTTCGAGTGAGCCACCACTTGAAGCGCGTACTGGTGTCTGTTTGCTGCTGCAGCAGCGTATGTACATACTGCTAATAGTTTTTGCTCCTTTTTCCTTTTTCAGTTCATCAAAGCCATGAGAGGAAACGACGGTAAACCCATCAAGAACTGCCATTTACTCGGGACTCTAAAACGTGTGGCCCGACTTCTTTACCACAACATTAGGCCTGTGTTTGTTTTTGATGGTGCCGCACCTGCTCTCAAGTTACAGACTATCCAGGCACGCCAGCAACGCAGATGGGAGGCTGATCTCAATGTGGAACGATCTGCACGACGTATTTTAGCCGCCCAGATGCATCGTCTGCTTTCTTCCAATACTACCACCACTGCTGATGTGCAGGAGAATAGGGATGAGGGCACGTGGGAAGAAAAGGGAGGTGAAAATGAGACCACTGAGTATAAAGCCAGCTATCAGAAGAGAAGAAATGAAAACAACTCATCACCACAGGTACATGTACAGGGTGTAGTAGTTTTGGGAGATCATCTTGAGGAGGATGATGGATCTCTAAACACCTCAATCCTACCAGACGTGACAATGACTGGCAATACTAGTACACGTCAACATGATGGTGACAGAAAAGTTAACGATGAAGAAATACAGTGGCAACCTGGAGACGCTGATGAAAGGGAGGGAGGGGAGGAGTCGATGGACGATGAGGATGATATTGTACTGCCAGAAGAGGATGGCATAGATATAAACGTCATAGCTGCTCTACCAATTCATATGCGAAAGAAGGTAATTGAGAAAGCTCAGCGCAATGAACGTATGAGGAGCCGCAGGATGTACATGCCACTGGCGGGAGATGCACAACGATTTTGTAATGCTCAAATTCAGAACCTCATCCGAGGGAGTGAACTGAATAGAAAAATCAAGAATTTGCAAGAACAAAAGCACGAGAAAGTAGTATCATCAAAGGGAGAGGGAGCTGAAAGGTCTATTGCCTCTGATGAAACGCGCAAATTTATTGTCACGACTGAGTCATCAAATGTAGAAGGCGACAGCACCCAAGCCACAGTGGAAGGTCGATTAGGTACCTACGAAGGGTTTGAAGAATGGGATTATAAATCATCTGACGACGATGAAAGAGAAGATGATATTAAATATGGTGGTGGTGGATTTATTGACGCAAAGGTGGGTCATATGGAGAGGAACGAGAGCAGCAGCACAATGAAAATTATGCACGAGGAGAAATCTGCCACACGTGGTGGTAAGCGCAACAAGGGCAAGAGCCACAAGAGTGTAGATAACATGAAGACAGAATATGATGATGGAACTCGTGGCTTTCTGTCGAATATGGGTGATGCTGCTGTTTCCGACAGCAGTAGTACAATCAAACGGGCGGGGGCTGTGCTTGAAGGCAAGAATAGCAACGATTGTGACAACTTCGTCGTAAATAAGAATATTCAAGCTTCTTCTTCCACCATTCACAAAATGGATGGTAACAGTGGAAGAGGAGGCAATGAAAGTGGAGTGGTGCAGAGGAGTAACAACTACTCGTTAAATGTGATGATTCCCACGAACATGGATGAGGTGCAGAGCCAGGAGAGGCAACAAGACACACAACAGCAGCAGTATCATCCCTCGCAATGGAATGATGCAGTAGAGGATGGGTTTGAGTTTGAGTTAGATAATAATTCCCATCTCAGCCATGCAACAACAGCTGGTGATCGTAATACAACCATTGGATTCAGAATTCTTCAGCAAGAAGAGGAGAAGGACCATGGGACTGCTGCCGCCGCTGCTACTGCTGCTCTTCAACAACAACAAGGGCTAACAAGGTCTGATAATGAAACTAATGAGGCGGCGGCGGTGGCTGATAGTAGCCAAGAAGTTTTCATTCGTGATGTTGATCTCGAGTTTAATCCCGAAGACTTAAGTTACGCAGACGCGCATCCTCCTCCTCCCCCCCCTCTACATCCTCCTCCTTCGTTTAATCCTGTTTCAGACCGCAACGATGGTTCTCGGGCGGATAAAGCCATTGAGCAAAGTAGCGGAATTTTAGGAAATATGCCTGATTATGTCAAACGTCAATTTCAGAGGCATATCAAAGAGTACTACCGAAAAGAAATGCTGCCACCATCATCGATGGATGAGCACGATGACAATTCAGAGGAGAAAATCCACGGGTCATCATCGGGCGGGATAATTCTGGAGGAAGATGATGAGTGGGAAGATGGGATGATGAATAATCAGAAAGGGGGCAGCATTGATGACGACGACCCATCAATTGTGAAAGAAGCTGCTGAGAATCATGTGGGAAGTTTGCCCCAAAACGAGATTAGTTGCGGTGCTGAATATGATGAGCCAATAACATCCTTAACCGTAGTTTCTTCTCAATGCAAGAGCGAGGAATGTGATGGTTCTTTTAAAAGAGGGAATAATACATCACTTCCTCTAACACCTACAAGGACGTCTTCAAACTCTATTAATATCAGGTCATTGGATGATAAGCCAGAAGTGAGTTCGTCATTCGGGGGGATGGAAAGTACAATGACTCAGGCTTTAAATGTAGAAGAAAGCTCAGCCAACAACTTGGTGGTTGATACTTGTAAGGTGATGACTGTACTACCATGTGCCGGCATATGTGTCAGAATATCATTTTTCCATCCCCATATTACTTTGCCATTCCCTGTTCCACGTTGTTGTTGGTCGGTCCCTAGACTCTCTCTCTCTATTGCCATGTGGCAACAGTAGGTCACATATCTAAGTTATTAAAATCTACTTTTGTGTTGCAGCAGAACCATGGAACGAGGTGGTACGGTGAGGTTGAAGAATTATCTCAAAATTTAGAACCCGATAACGATAAATCAACTATTGAAGGAGATGACTGCGGTGACTTTGTTTCCTCCGAGTGCAAAGAGGAGCAGCAGACGGAGGAAAGGGTCAAATATCAGGTAGGCGGCAGCAGCATTAGAGAGTTAATGAAAGAGAGGGAAGAAGAAGAACAGGATGCCTATAAAGCGCATGCAAAGGCTCTGCGTGATGCTGATACAGTGACCGATGAAATGAGAGAGGAAGTGATGGAACTGTTGGAATTGTTAGGGGTTCCTTACATGGTAGCCCCTATGGAAGCTGAGGCCCAATGCGTAGAGCTGGAGCGACTGAACTTGGTCAAGGGAACTATTACAGATGACAGTGATGCACTTGTTTTTGGTTCTTGTAATGTCTACAAGAATATTTTTGAAGATGTAAGATATATAGTACACTACTGCGTTTGAGAATCTGATTTGATATTATTTGTAATTCTCCCGCTATGATCACATCGATTTGTTCATTGTTTGCAGTGACACATGGGTTGTTGAGTTGATTCATTTTTTTTAGGGAAAGAACGTTGAGGCTTACAAACTGTCTGGCATAAAACGCGAAGTTGGCATTGGTACGGAAGAGATGCAATGCCTAGCAATGCTGCTTGGAAGTGATTACACTGAAGGCATCAATGGGGTAATAAGCATATTGGTATTTATTTTTCATTACATATGCGAGGCAAAATGTTACCCTAATTGTCTTCTTAACTGCTGTTCCGTAGGTAGGACCTGTCAATGCAATGGAAATTGTGGAAGCATTTTCAGTTAGAGAAATAGGGGTTATGCAAGGCCTAAAGAAATTTAACGAGTGGCTAGAAGCCATTGTTGATCCAGTTGAGGAGAAACGATTAGCCCGACTCGCCAATTCGGACGTCATGACACTCTCATCGATGGAGAGATTTTCAGTCAAACACCGTAATGCACGTCTCAGATGGGCAGTCAAATCCACCTTTCCGGAGGAAGATGTTATCAAGGTATATTGTATGTAGGACCATGAGTAGCAAATCATGTTACCATTGTTATTGTTGCTTTGAGAGAAGCAACCGATCTGTTCTGTCTGTATCCTCATCCTGTACGGTGCGTGCTGCAGGCGTACCAGCACCCAAGAGTAAACAGTAGCATGAAAAGATTTACCTGGCATCTTCCAGATGAGGCAGGGCTACATAAGTTCTGTTTCCAATTCTTGGGATGGGATCATGAACAGTCAACCAAGCTAATAGATCCTATCATGAAGAAGCTGAAGGAGGGGGGAGGGATGAGACAGAGGCATCTTGATGATTATTTTTTGACATACGGCGACAATGAGAGATTTGCAAGGTTTCGGTCAAAACGTTTATGTGCCGCTGTCAAGGTAATGATATGTGCTGCTCGCGTGTGTGTGTGCTACTATTTTACAAGCATTAAAAACATTGCAACTACTAATCTTTTGATTGATTCTGATCCCAAGGGAGTTGTGGGAAAAGGAGTTGTGACTCCACGTGCTGACCCCGGCCCAGTTTAGTTATTACCTGTGAACATTCCCAGAGACGACGCCATGAAGAAGGAGAGGCAGAGAAAACCACCTGTTTAATCGGACCAGACCACCAAACATGTGTTTTAGTAGTCATCGTAAGAGGAAATTCAGTTAGGAAGAATATATGGAGTTCACTCTAGATGTCCGGGAGTACAGGAAGCAACAAACAAGTATGTGTTTTCCGAAATCATCACATGCTATGTGTGAGGGGTCGAGAGAGATAGTAGTTATGAATCCTGTGAAGCGTGTAGGGATCAGAACCATTTGTATTATCTCTCTTGTGTGGCACGAGGGGTTCCATTTGATTGACTATTTAAAACTGTGGGTTGGGTTAGTTGTTGCCATTTCGAAAATTCCTTGAGCTACGTCACACCCATGCGTAGTTCAAAGGATGAAACTGGACATGGGGATTAAGATGCGTTAGTGTGTATGCCAGCAGCTATTTGTCCCTAACTGATGGTCTTCTGCACCCTTTTTTATAATACACTGATCTGCTGTATGTACATATGTACAAGTGTACAGGCTTAATGAAAATATGAGTATGTCTATAAAAATATATAGAGCAGCAGCTCAACATTGGAATCGTAGGGTCTATTAATAGTGAGGGAGATACGGCACGTCCCCCGTTAAAGTATGCGTTTAGTAACTCATTGTTGGGGTTAACGACCAGATGGGTATTGAGTAGGTGATGCATCGTTATGGGGTGCAAGTAGCTGACTCATCGTTGGAATGAGTTAGGAGGCCTGACTTGGCCAAATTGTGCATCTTGATACGAAGCATCAGTATATACGCTTTTATATATAGTTAGGGGCGAGTAATTCGCACGAAAGGTCAAAATTGGCCTTTGGTATTGTAGAAGAGTAAAGTAAGCTCTCGAGAAATCACTCTTCGGTTTGTTATCCTAGGGAAGGATTGAACATAGTGAATAACACTAGTGATTGATCGCTACACAGCTTATCGCTGATATATCGCTCGTGTAGTGGCTGGCGGTAGGAAGAGTCCTTGTATTCTCGATCCAGATACAAGTACCGCGGAGTTTCGGAGAAAGTGCCTGAACTTGAACCCAAAACAGAAAACCCTAGGATTATTACACCAAAGACGGAGAGTGAAGAGAGACTTACGAGCACTACAACTAAGAATAAGTTACTCGTAATTTCGAGTGAAGCTACTCATAGCCTGGTAACATTTCTGGCTAGCTGTAACATCTGCCAACGTAACATCCTATCATAACAATGAATCATGCCAAAAAACATCGCGTAGGTCTTACTGAATCAGATTGCGTCGGCGCGATCGAACTATGCTAGGCTGGTGCAATCTAACAGTTTGTCTGTCACTTATTTCCCTCATTTTACCCTAATTCCTAACTTTAACCCTAACCCTAACCCTAAACTCTAAACTCTAACCATAACCTAAAACCCTAACTCTAACCCTAACCCTAACCCTAACCCTAACCCTATCCCTAACCATAACCATAACCATAACCCTAACCATTAACCATAACCATAACCCTAACCCTATAGCCCTAGCCCTAGGCCAAACCCTAACTGTAACTATAAGTCTAACCAACCCTACCTCGCCCTAAGGAAAAGTGGTGTATATGTACACCTCTATAGATGTAGTTGCAGTCTAGCCCCTAACCCGAACTAACTGTAGAAATTATGATTACTTTGCCCTTCTGTGAGGGCTCCCGAGCGACCGTATCCAAACGATCCAGGCCCGTCTCTATCATGATCCCTATTTACTCGTCCCGTCGTGAGACGAGGACCTCTCATGTTAGTATCTCTCCAGTTCATCGTCGTACTGTATCAGCACACTGGTTTCTGATCTCCCGCGCTTCCTTAAGCGCAGCTCCTCTTGAACTCCTGAGCAACTAAGTGGCGCCAAAGCTCTCAGGGGGATGAGTCACAGAGTAGTTCCTCAAACAGCGTATATTCTTTAGGTCGGACTAAACCTCGCTGCGCTATACTCTACTAACCTAGCGTATCTCTGGATAGGTGTCTAAAGAACACTCAGATGAGAGAGTAGATACAGGTCTATGAGAAGTGAGAAGACTACTATTCTTCTCAGGCTACATGGAGAACATATGAGCGGTCTGCTATATGTTCCTGTTCCTATGTTTGAAAAGCGCGTCCCCTAAGTCTCTTGGGATCGCGTACGATGTTACCCTACTCATTAGGACGTTACGCTACGTTTGTAACATCCTAAACGGTAACATCCTCTACACTATGTCGGTTTTGTCAGAGCAAATCCGACATAGTGTACCACGACCTAAGGTGGGGTGCACTAACACTAACCCTAATTGTCACTCTAGCTCTAAAGCCGCCAACATTCTAATTCTGGTGTAGCTCTAACAGTAATATATATTGTAAGTCTGGTGATGAAACACTGATAGGATTACCCCCAACGACCTTGATGTATCATCCACGTGATGCTATCGGCCTGAAAAAAGCAAAAGCAAAGACCCTAATGAATGAATCCTTTCAGCCCCATTGCTTCCAACCTGGGTATCACTGGTTGGCCTAGCTGCTGTCATGACACATCTCCTTTGTTCTTCCACCATTAGGGCAATAACCCTGACCCTGTAACTCTATTCCCCACCGTATCATGAAGACGACAACATTTTTTTTGTCTGCGGCATTGGAAACCTTTCAATGCATGACAAAGAGCAAGTTAAAGCTTGCTTCCGCCTTGTTGAGGTGGAGCGATGATTCCCGCTCCGGTTGGTCACCTTGGATGGATTTGAGAACTAGACCCGCTGAGCTTCGGGCACATTGCTTAGAGACAGGACAAGCCTTTCAATGGAGGAAGGTATGCTACTGTCCCTCAAGTTAGAGTCAGTTGTAGAAGAGCGGCGGTGGATTTTGTCGTTTCCGTGATATAATGCAGTGGTGCAGTACAAAGTGTTGTGCCTAAAACACTTTTTTTCCATCATTGTCAATGTTGCTCCCCCTCACTGACGTTCATCCACTTCAACCCAATGGGCTGCTGGGAGATATAGGTTTCAAGTAAAACTGAACCTGAATCATGGTTAGGTGTGCTAAATGGCTGCCCGGTAGGTATTCGTTCCCTGGATTCCACAACTCTCTGGCGTACATGGGCCTCTGCTAGGAGCAATAACCGTACCTGTAGTCCTACTAATGACTATGAAAATACAGAGGCAATACTTCGTGACTACTTCCAATTGGATACACCTCTGGTAACTGTAACTTCACATCTTGGATGGTTGGAAGAATCGATGGGTTACTGGGGGACAATGACGACTTGCGGAATTATGATGCGTAGGGGGTGGGGGTAGGTAGTACCTAGAACATTATAATATGTAGCAGAAACTTTCCCTCCTCCCGTGTCTTTCAGTGTCATTCTTCATGCCACAGGCACAGTACACTTTACCTGCTGGCTGAATGAATGCTGCTTGCCCTCTCTCTCCGTCTTCAGGCTCCTCTGTATAACTCATGGGGAAAGGCTGATCGCAGGACACATTCCATTGTACAGCGCATCAAGGGGATAAGAGTATTGCGACAGGATCCAGTAGAGTGCCTTATTTCCTTCATATGTTCTTCAAACAACAACATATCACGAATTACTCTTATGCTATCGAAGTTGCGGAAGCGGTTTGGGCAACACATCGCGGACGTTATATTTCAAGGTGGTTCTAATATTTCATTGTATTCATTTCCAACTCTGGATGAGCTATCATGTGTCACTGAGGAGGTAAGAAGCACCAAATGCTGGTTGTGGTTGGTACAAGCAGCCTCATGATTGCACGAGGTGTTCTGATTCTGGCTGGGCACATTTTATGAAGCGTAGTCTTTCATGCCATGGATCATCGTATGTGGCGGGCACTCTGATGTGGGCTGATAATAGTAGTATACCATTGATGAAGTTGTGAATTCTACTTTTCTATATATGTATCCCCTACCTGAGCGCTGTAAAAAAATTCTTATCCCCCCCTTATCCCAACCCGTGTAAATGCTACCATCTTAGGATTTAAGAGGGTTAGGGTTTGGTTATCGCGCAAATTATATCGTATCAACAGTGAAGGATCTGAAGGAAAAGGGAGGTCATGAATGGTTAGAAGGACTAAGAAAGTGTCTTGATCCTCTGGAGGTGCAGACACTACTCTGCTCCTTCAATGGTGTTGGACCTAAGGTAGCAGCTAGCTCTTCTTCCCAAGCCCCTCCTAATCCCTGCCTGTCCACATGTTGTTCTCCACCACCCGTAGATGACGACTGACATTTCTGAGGTGCAGGTGGCGGATTGCGTGGCCCTCTTCTCCCTAGACAAGACTGGTGCCATACCAGTAGACACACACGTTTGGCGCATTGCGCAGAGAGACTTCGATAGCACCCTATTGGATGTCAAAAGCATTACATCTACAATATGTGAGTAGTCTAGTCTTGTGTGTTGAAATGTGCTCTACGAATCACCACTGTGCGCCGCTAGCATACAACTACTAGAGGTAGTGCCAAAGCTGGCCCCTCTTTCCTACCCTATCCTACCTGATCTGACCCCTCTTCTTAACTCTCCCTTCACTCTAATTCCCACCCTCAGATAATCACGTGGGAAACTTGTTTCGTTCTCGCTATGGATCTCATGCAGGTTTTTAAAAACAACTAGTTCCCCACCACACATGCAAAATGTGTGGTGGGGAACTACTCGTGGTGTACTTATTATTTGATTTTTAAAATTGCATATTCCATTGCATCTGGTTCCTTTTTCCTTTACAGGCTGGGCACACTCTGTACTGTTCTGTGCAGAGCTACCTCGATTTGCCCCAATGCTGGAAAAGTCAATGGTGGATGAAATGGCTGCCTTCCGTAGGCAAGAGAAGAAGACCAAAGCAGCCGTAGCCAAGAGACGCGGGGGCAGTGGAATCGATGATGCTGCTGCTTCTTTTGGCACAGGAAAATCTGAGCATGTGAAATCAACCACAGCTTCTTCTTCCCAACAGCACCATCACCCTACAGTGAAGCGAGCCAAGAAGCATATGGATCGGTTAGCATCATGTGATGCTAAAGTCGTATAGCAGAAAGGCAAGGCGGGGTGGGGGAGGGGACTCAATCATCCAGAAATCCAGAACTGACTGCTGCATACCAAGGTTGCGGGGGTTCTTTGTAGAGAGCCCTAAGTAGGATGGATTTGTCCCAACAGCTACAGCTACAACATTGTGGCTGGGCGATACTAATTTCTAGTACCCCAAATTCAATTCTGATTGCGAGAAACACAAAAAACACAAAAAACACAAAAACGCTACAAATATTATTGGAAATAGTGTGATAATTAATGGAATGGCATTAAATGACATGCATTCATATTCCACCTATCCCATAAAGCAGTACCACCAACAAGAATTGCAAAATATGATGAAATAAATCAAGAGCACGTGCATTGGGGCTCTAATCTATTACTTCTTCTTCTTCCCTCCAAGCTCCCATCTCTTCTTAAAGCAACGCCGTCGAGCCTGGAAAGGTTCGGACAGATACGTGTCAGGTAGCAAGCATACACAAGAATTGACTGGCATATATGTGCCAAGAAAAAAATTGTCAGGGTTAGGATTAGAGATGAGTGTACTTACACCAATTAAGTTGTACACAAAGTTAGGGTTAGGGTTAAGATTAGTGCTAAAGGCAGGACGACACAAGATGTGGGAGCAGGGTGATATATTCACATGACCTTAACCATATGGAAGAACAAATACGGAGCTGCAGGGACATAGCCGAACAGTAGTAGAACTGTAAGTGTATAAGCACTAATCTTTGCTGGGCCAATCTTAAGCAAGCCTATGTCCTGAAGAATCAGAGCAGTGAGGATAGTCAATGTTTTGAAATGGATTGCAGGACGTACAGTTAGAAAATTGCCAATGATGAACAGGGAAAAGTGTAGTAGCCAGCACTCTAGTATATAGTAAGTAGTACACTCACACGAATGCAATCCATCGAATTAAAAATGGTGAGGATCTCTCCTAAAATACCACTTCGAAGAGTGGTGGTGGTCAGCTCTTGAGATGATGTAGGCATATTTCAGGAAAGTAGAAATCACACTCACAAAGTCACTACACAAACAAACAACCACATGGCCGGGGCTGCTGTTACCTCGGGTAAAGCACTACAAAGAGGGAATAACGTAGCCAAACGAGGAAATTTGAAACGTTGGCCGGATCCTTCAGGTTGTGGTAATAGTAAAGATACCTAAGCGCACAACGATTGTTGTTACATCAGGTGCAAATAAAAAAGACAGGCATATAACCCGGGATAATAATTCAATCCAGCTTCAATATTTCGGAAGAAGATTAACAATCCATGAATCGTACTGACTGGAGTATCGCAATAAAGTTGGGAGATAGGGACGTTTAATGGAGGCTGGGATTGGGTTGGAACTGAAGAAGACAACGATAAGATGGGTAGATATTTCTTTACCTAGGAACTTCTACAAGGGACCAAGACCCCACGCAGAGGACCATGGCATACTGTTTCTGAATAAGAACTATGGTTACACAGACATGCATACACACACACACACACACAAACACACACATATCCCTACAGCTACAAATACGGACTGACCTGGGAATCTTCACATGGTGCAAGATATCCAAAAAGAACAAGAAGTCTGCTTAAGACCTTGGAAAAAAAAATGGGAGTAAAATACTACTAATGCCGCAACAGCAGTACTATGATTGGCAGATGGGTGGATATGAGAGCACATCTCGTTGTTGTGGGCCCTGGGCGTACATGTGTGAGCCTGAGCATCATTCTACATTCTGTAACTTTGCTGCACTGGACAGTCTTCAACCTGCATAAATGTTGCCAACACACTGCCTTTGACGAAACCTAATGCAGCATGTAACACCTCCAGGATTGCCATGGCCTGGACAACCATAAGGGGGGCCCTTATTTTGGACCACAGAGAAGCATAATCGTCTACCTGTTATGCAGACAGAGGAAGCGTCAGTAGCCCCATGGAACAGATGGTTCCAAAATGCGAAAACCGGGATGCAAAGAGACCCCAAGATTATAGAAAGCTTGCTGATCCTTTTGCGCGTACGATGGCAAGTGCGTGTTGTGTTGTGCATACCCCAGCCCAATACAAAGCCAAAGCCCTTCCATCAGTGAAGCCAGCCACAGCACAATATACACTATTCAACGACAACTACTGCAGCAGCGGCAACAAGAACGCCCAGCATCGAAAACCAATGACTATAGACCTCACATAGCCCCTCAATCATAGAGAACGGAATAGACCTTACATTATAGAGCCCTTTTATGATAAAGACCAGAACAATTCCCCAACACGAAGCACATCCACAGTTGTATATCTTCAGGTAGCTCGTTACAGGCGATGGGGGAGGGCTGGGTTGCATAGCTCAGGGTCACAGGTGAGTATGAATCTCTGAATCTGATCACCCCAAGCGCGTACGGTGGTAAGGGTGGTACTGGTGGGGGTTTAGTGGCCCTGTTACCACCTCTACACAGTTCCGTGATCGATAGGTCTATGTAGGTATAAAGGAGTAGACCACGTACACCTATATAGATGTAATATACGTGTAGAAAACGTCGCTTGCTCCTGCACTTAGATGAATCGATATGGAGTTCACCATTGCACCCTAACTGATAAGCTTGATGAATAGAGGCAAGGGAAAGGGTTCATATACATTATATATAATTCATACATCAAGGGGATCATTTTAGTTCCCCTTCACGTCCGGTCTATCCGAACAATCACTCAAAGCAAGGGGGCACTCCAATACGACAAACCGAGCGCCGCAATGTGCCACTTTA
>PJEL010003940.1_pt1 | contig 12431 bp, 12 predicted proteins | sample 1853271 | NCBI WGS metagenome assembly PJEL01 (sample SAMN08108733, study PRJNA415343) | Invertebrate metagenome, whole genome shotgun sequencing project. | host: Globobulimina | place: Sweden: Gullmar Fjord | collected 2015-08 | reverse complement strand
TCAAATTCAGCAATCAGTTCTTTCATGGCTCCGGTAAAATTCGAAGCAACGGCAATATGAGTCGTATCGGCTTGGCTAAAATTGCTGAAAGAAAGGAAAGGTAGGCTGAGTAATATTGAAAGCAAAGCACGCATTAATTCCATCGTTCTGTCTCTAGGGTTAACAAACTTGGCTAGTGTGCACAAATGCTGATGATGACTCAAGGACATTTAAAGCATAGCAAAACAGTCAGATACTAGAATTCACATTTTAAAGGCGATTATCCGGCAAGCATCTACACTTGAGTATGAGGTTGCAATAAGCATAGCTTATCTAATAAAGCGACAAAGTATTTGGTTAGCAGCCAATAGTAGGGCTCAATATGGAATTTAAAGATTATTACAAAATCCTTGGGGTCAAGGCTGATGCCGATGCTAAAACGGTTAAAACCGCTTATCGTAAACTGGCCCGTAAATATCATCCTGATGTGAATCCGGATGACGGTGCAGAAGCTAAGTTTAAAGAAGTCGCAGAAGCGTATCAGGTACTGAAGAATGAGCAGCTTAGGGCGGAGTTTGATGAGCTACGCCAGTATGGCTCACAAACCCAGCAGGGTTTTCAACCACCACCAGGGTGGAAAGCATCAGCGGGGGCAGGATATCAGCCGCAAGGGCAATCTCAACGGGACTTTTCTGATTTCTTTAATTCTATATTTTCACGCCCAGGGCAATCCTTTGATGCGTCGGGATTTAAGCAATCTCAGCGCAGTGCTCGAGGGCAGGATATTGAGATTGAGCTGCCAATATTTTTAGAAGATACCCTCAGTGAGCAGCAAAAAACAGTTGAGTTTGAATTGCCCGCGGAGGAATTGACATCAACCGCTGCCATTAAAAAGCATTTAAAGGTGAAAGTTCCTCAAGGGATTATGGATGGCGAACGAATTCGTCTGAAAGGGCAGGGTAAAGCTGGCTTTCAAGGAGGCATTGCGGGTGATTTGTATTTGCACATTCGTATTGTTCCACACCCCTTATTTGATGTGCAGGGTCATAATATTAGTATTACGATTCCTATCGCTCCGTGGGAAGCTGCATTAGGGACTCAAATTACTGTGCCAACTTTGGCAGGGAAAATAAACCTATCAATCCCCGCTAATTCGCAATCAGGGGATAAGCTAAGAATAAAAGGCAAGGGCTTAAAAACGAAAGCTCTCACCGGAGATATGTTGGCTATTGTGAAAGTGATGATGCCAGCTAACTGCAGTGAAAAAGGCAAGCAGCTTTGGCAAGCATTAGCCGCAAGTGAATTCTTTGACGCCAGGAAAGAATGGAGTACACAGTCATGAGTGAAACTGTATTGAATATTTCATTTGAAGAATTGTGTCAGATTGAAGGTATCGAAAGCCATTTGATCATTGAAGTTGTGGAACATGGCATAATTATTCCGCTAAATAACAGCTCAGAGCAGATTCAATATGAGCAATGGTTATTTGATACGGGCGCTCTCCATTGGCTAAAAAAAGCGTTGCGGCTGCATCAAGATTTGGAAATCGACTGGGTTGCTATTGCGATGGTGATTGATTTAATGCAGCAAAAAGAAGCCTTGGAAAAAGAGAATCAAGGGTATCAGCGTTTATTAAGGCGTTTTGTTGAATAATGAGGATGCTTAAGATCTATCAAGTTAAGCGCTGTCATTAGGATTTTCCATGCCAGATTTTGTAAGAAATATTATTCTTGTCAGCATTTTTTACCGAGTACATTAAATCATCGGAAATCTTCATCGCCTGTTTAATATCATTTGGCATGGTTTCAAAGGTCACTAGGCCGATGCTAAAGCTAACGGGCCATTTCCCCTTTGTCATTTTTTGGGCCAATAGCGCATTTGCCTTGGTAAAGGCTATTCTAGCTTCTTCTTGCTCTGTTTCAGGCAATAGGCAAGCAAATTCATCACCTCCCAATCTGGCTACGATATCTGTCGCTCTTAGTGAAGACTTCAAACAGTGCGCCACTTCAATCAATAGACGATCGCCTTCGGCATGGCCCACTGAATCATTTATAGCCTTGAAATTATCGATATCAATATAGGCCAGTGAGAAAATATGCTGGTAGCGTGATGAGCGTAATAGTTCATTAGCAAGTTCAATGTAAAAACCTCTGGAGTTATTAATATGAGTCAGGCTATCGGTATCTGCAGCAGTAGACTCCACTCGATGGACATTACGAAAATTCGTAATAAGAATCGCGAGGGCTAAAAAGCTGATAAGTAGAGGTAGGGCATAGCCCAAAATGTTATTACTATCTAATTTGTTATTGTATATTTCTATTAAAAAAATTAGAGATACGGCTGTAAGCGCCAATAATATTCCCGATTTTTTAGAACCGTACCAGCTTGTAAGAATAATGGGGAATATATAAAAAATTTCAAGGATTATGATTTCATTGAACAACACTAATAAGCTGGATAAGATAAAAATTATTATAAGAGCTAGTCTCCATACATACTTCTCAGAGCGTTTATCAAATATGCTGAATAGTGTTTTCATAATGAAACATGCTCTAATTAGTACGAGATGTGATTGAATGATACCTAGTAAGTATAGGGGGAATTCAATGTCTTTAGCTGTATCACAATGAAATTGATAGCTTAATAAGTTAATGATCTAAGCAAGTAGATAAAATAGTTTATTGGTGTTTTTATTTTGTCATTCCGTCAAGTTTCAATTAATTCACTAATTTATATATTCAAAGCATATTAGGCGTTGAAGGCGTATGCTTGTTAGGGAGGTTATCCTGATCAGAAAGTAAGGGACCAGAATTAAACGCTATCTAAATAGGTGGTTAGTTGATGAAAAAACAAAAAAATGAGAAGTGGGAGAGGAAAGGCGTAGAGAATAATAAAAGCAGTGATTATGATCCTTCCTCCTCCTTAGATACAGATAGTAGAGTATTGTGGGGCAAGCAAACTCAGTTGTCATTAAAGTACTTTAATATCGGTAAACAAGGTTTTGAAAAAGAATTCATTCATGTACTCGTAATGATCAAGCGGGCAAGTGCGGATGTAAATTACCAGCTTGGAATATTAACCTCTGCCTACCATCAAGGGATTTTGTCTGCTTGTGATGAAATACTTTTTGGTGGTTATGCTGAGCAATTTCCACTGAAAATATGGCAAACAGGCTCCGGCACTCAAACCAATATGAATGTTAACGAGGTTATTGCTTCTCTGGCCGGGCAATACCTTAAAGAAGAAGGTCAAATTCATCCGAATGATCATGTGAACCTTTCTCAATCGTCGAATGATGTGTTTCCCACGGCTATGCACATTGTTGTTGCTGTTCAAACGCGGAAAAAAATTCTTCCGGCGATTGAAAAATTCGAGACTGAGCTTCTACGAAAAGAAGTGGAGTTTAATTCCAGCTATACCGTCGCTCGTACTCACTTAATGGATGCTTTACCTATCCAAGCAGGGGCTGTGCTTTCCGCATATTTGTCTCAGTTGGCTGGAGTAAAAGATGCGATTATTGCTAGTCTTCAGACTGTCTATCAATTAGCCTTAGGAGGCACCGCGGTAGGGTCCGGTGCAAATGCCCCCGCGCTATTCGGGAAACAGGCCATTGAGTTATTAGCTGAACATTACCAGCTACCTTTCAGTCAGAATGCTAATTTATATACTGGGGTATCAGCAGAAGATATCTTATTGCGTTTTAGTGCTACGTTAAAGCAATTGGCCGCAACCTTATTTAAAATTGCTAATGATTTTCGTTTACTCGGCAGTGGACCTCGCTGCGGTTTCAATGAGTGGCACTTACCCGCCAATGAGCCTGGTAGTTCTATTATGCCGGGTAAAGTTAATCCAACTCAGTGTGAAGCCTTAAGCATGGTTTGCTTGCAAGTATTTGGCAATGATCTCACGGTCTCGTTAGCCGCCTCGAGTAGCCAATTACAATTAAATACTTACCGCCCAGTGATTATTCATAATGTATTAGAAAGTATTGAATTGCTGACGGATAGCATGAACTCGTTTGCCGAAAATTGTATCCATGGATTAACGCTAAATTATCAGCAAGCGGCAGAAAACATGAATAACAATTTATCAGTTATTACGCTATTAGTCCCTGAGATGGGATATGACATGGCGGCAAAGATAGCCCATCAGGCGCAGCAAGATAACATTTCATTAGCAGCAGCGGCTGAATCGTTAGGGGCGTATAATCAAGAGCAATTTTCGAAGTTATTACAGCGGCAATTAAATAGACATTTTTCTGTTGCTAAAAATAATTGAGATAAATTTAGCATCGATATAAATAGCGCATTATTTATTTGCTTCATTGGCGATTTGATTAGCGACTTTATAGGAAACCATAGTCTGTCGTTTTTCATCCCATAAGCAAGACTGAAAACAGTTGAACATATCTCTCAGCGCTAAGGTTGTGACAATGGGGGATTGTAGCTCAGGAATCGCCGCCATTACTTCGGGCAAACGATAAAATGGAATGCGTACATTGAGGTGATGAATATGATGATAGCCAATATTACCAGTAAACCATTGCATCATTTTATTAAGTTTTAAATAACTGGAAGAGGTTAACGCTGCACGATAATAAGACCATGTTTTCGCTGAGATAATCGTCATGCGTTTAAAATTATGTTGTGCGAAAAATAGGTACGAGCCAAAAGCACAAGCGAGGCTGATGGGTAATACGATCACAAAAAAAGCAACATCGGCGCCTGCCTGTTGCCAGCAAAGAGTAATCAGAGATAAGTGCAATACGAGTGCAATAATGCCTTCGATGTGCTTATAAGGCTTTTTCATAAAAGGAGATAGGCACAGGCTCCAACAAAAAACCGTTATATAGCCTAATAAAATAGTTAGCGGGTGACGTTGCAAGCGGTAATAGGCTCGTTGTTTTCGGGTTGCGGTACGCCACATCTCGGTAGTCATGATCGGGAAGGTACCTACTCCATCAATATCGATCTTCCCAACATGCCCATGATGATAATTGTGACTTTCTTTCCAAGAAGGTACTGGGGCAAGTGACAGTAAGCCGTAGCTGCGAAATAACCAGCGGGCTAAATTAGAGTTGGATAATATAGCGCCATGTAAATAGTCATGATAGGTAATAAAGGCGCGTACCATTAACATGGCACTGAGTAAAGAAAAGATGAGTTGTAACCAAGGCCAAGGAGCTATCGCTGCGGCAATTAACGAGGCTGATAAAAGGGTAAAAACGGTGAGTACTAGGCGCCAGCTTTCCCTGCGATTTTCTTTAGCAAAAGGCAATGTTGCGGTTAATAATTGACGGTTTATCTGTAGGCCTGCGCTATGCTCAGGCAGGCTTGTATCCACTAAGTTACTGATGGTTTGTGATATCATAAAGTTCTATCCTTTCCAATGAATGAACTTAAAAACAAGGCTGTCTAATTAATGACTGCAACTAATTAGCTGCTTAAATTATAGACAGAGAAAGATAGTTAAGGAAGCTCTGGCTGAGGTCAACTTCTCTTTAGAGAGGTGATATTACAATCTAAATTCAACATCTTGCCACAGACGATATACTGTTTATGGTGTGGAAGAGGGTATGATGAAAGATGACGAGAAAACAACGGCTAACAATATAGCAAGAAAACAGGCTATCGTGATAAAAGGTAGTCCCATCTCTCCAGGCTTCGCCCAAGGGCTAACCTATATTCAACCGAGTTTATTGGGGCCTATCGATGTCCCTGAAAATACGTTACAGCATAATGCCGAAGAAGAATTTTATCGCCTCGATCAAGCTACCGCTAAAATATCCGACGATTTACTCTTATTAGCAGGCCGAGTCGGCAAAGAAATAGATGAGCGCTTAGCGGAAGTCTTTGGTGCTCACCGACAAATATTAAAAGACAGTAGCTTAAAAGAAGAGTTGAGAAGAGAAATTGTAGATAACTTTGTCACCGCAGGTAGCGCAGTAAAAAGTGTTTTCTTACGTTGGGAAACTCGATTCTTGTTAATGGAATCTACCATGGCGCGAGAAAAAGGTGATGACTTGCGTGATGTTTCGTTACGTTTACGAAATGCATTGGCGGGTATTACCGTTCATCCACTCGAAGCGATTCCTGAAGATTGTATCTTAGTTACCCCACGCTTATTACCCTCGGATACAGTCTTTTTAAACCGTCGATCAACAGCTGCGGTATTACTTGAGTATGGCACCATGGGCTCTCATGCGGCCTTGTTTGCACGGCAAATGGGGGTGCCTTGTATATCGAGTATTTCTGCCATCATTGAATCAATACCTGAGGGGGTCTTGGCATTAGTCGATGCTCATGAAGGTGTAGTGACGGTCAATCCGACTAGAGCAATGCATGCGATTTTTAAGGCCAAAGAACAGCAATATACTCATACCCTTCTGGTCGCTAAGAACGATGCAATGAAACTGGCTATCAGTCAAGATGGGGTTGTCATTAAGGTTAATGCCAATATTGGTTGCCATGAAGATTCTGCTAAGGCCATTGAAAATGGTGCTGATGGTATTGGCCTGTATCGCTTGGAGCAGTTTTATATGGGACGAACTCTTCCCCCGAGTTGCGATGAGTTGGTCGCGGAAATGTCTCATGTATTGGCACCTTTTAAAGGTAAGCCTGTATGCGTACGCTTATTGGATGTTGGTTCAGATAAACCCTTTCCGTTTATTGGTTTTTTGGCTGAAACCAATCCCGCATTAGGGCGCCGGGGGATTCGCTTAATGCGAGAATACCCAGGGTTACTAACAACACAACTGCAAGCCATTCTGGCTTTATGTGACGAATTTGATATTCAAATTTTAGTACCTATGGTGACATTACCTCATGACATGCAATTTGTTCGGCAAGCTTTGTTAATTCTGTGCAAATCCCTCAATATTAAGCCACCCAAGTTAGGGGGGATGATTGAGACACCCGCCGCGGCATTATCGGCTAGCTTACTCGAGCCTTATGCCGATTTTATGAGTTTTGGTACTAACGATTTAACCCAGTATGTATTTGCCGCGGATCGAGAAAATGCCGCGGTCGAAACCTATTATCATGATAGTGCGGACGAGATCTTTCGTTTGATCGCACTGGTTCACTCAGATGTGCCGAATATGACATTATCGATTTGCGGCGAACTGGCGGGCCGAAAAGAACACCTCGATAGATTATTACAATTAGGTGTAACCTCTCTCAGTGTCGCGGCACCCTTGGTGGCAATTATTAAGCAGAAAATAAGACAGTTGAAAATCTCGAAAGATATTGGAACGGCGTAATAGAAGAAATGTTTTTTCAGAAAGAGGATTCCTGCGGAAGCATTTGAACCTTTGATGCGAGGACAGAAATTCAGGTATAGAAATATATTGAATATTTATATACCTGAATGGGATCTTCGAGGTGCTATTTAACTTTTGGCGTTCCTAAAAAGGCATCTTGATTATCAATCGGCGTGCTTTGGCGATCCAATAAGCCAATATCCAAGACCGGCGAGGCATCAATATGCTGAGCATCCATCATTTGAGCAACACGCTGCAAAGAAGAGATGATCATGGTTTGTTCCCATTCTTGTAGGTCACCAAACTGCCTGGTGAATTGATCTTGCAGTGGCATCGGGGCTTCTTTAAGAGTTTCTGTTCCCTCTTCCGTTAGAAAAGCATGAACTTTACGCTTATCTTCTTTAGAGCGTTCTCGATATACCAACTCTTTCTTCTCTAAACGATCCAAAATGCTGGTAACGGTTGCTTGGCTAAGGCTAATTTCATTCGCTAATCCACCAATCGTTGCGTCACCTTTATCTCGAATCGTTTGTAGTAGCAATATCTGAGGCGCGGTGAGGCCAGTGGTTTTGGCTAGATGTTTTGAGTGCAGGTCGGTCGCCCTGATCACCCGTCGCAATGCAACTAATACTTCATCGATACTGTTCAAGGGCTGTTCTCTGGTTAGCAGGTTAATGGGCGGAGTATATAGAATTGTTTAGTGGGCTAAAAGAATTCAAACAGACTCTGAATGTTGAATTTAGCCCTAATTCATACCTTACGAGGCATTAATGTCAGATAGCTTGCGTCCGATTGATTATAAATTGGGCTGTTGAGTAAATATTATTTAGAGTACAATGTTTCGTCCACTAAATAAATACAGCTGAATTTTAGCCATTATTTAACCAGTTTCATGACATTTACTAGGAAACTAGTGATATTCAACGGATTGAATGACCGTTCAATTACTTAGTGTACGAATAAAATATTCTGACCAAGGAGAAATTTTGTCTAGTTTAGAAAACATCGTGCTAAGACGCCCCACATTAGAAGATGGTATGGGTGTATACCGATTGGTAGAGAGTTGCCCTCCACTAGATACCAACTCCAGCTATTGCAACCTGTTGCAAAGCAGTCACTTTTCAGCGACATCGGTTGCTGCTGAACTCGAAGAAAATATCGTCGGCTTTATCTCTGGTTACATTATTCCTGATCGCCCAAATACATTGTTTGTCTGGCAAGTAGCGGTTGCTGAAATTGCCCGCGGCGTAGGCTTGGCTTCGCGTATGTTGACTGAAATTTTATCCCGCCCAGAATGTGCGGCTGTCGAATATTTAGAAACCACTATTACACAGGACAATAAAGCATCCTGGGCTTTATTTGAGGGCTTAGCGAAAAAGCTCTCTGTTGATCTTCAAAGGTCAGACTGGATGGATAAAGAAATCCATTTTTCTGGTTTGCATGACTCTGAAACGCTTGTGCGTATCGGTCCCTTTTCCCGCATAACTAAATAAGAGCAAAACAATACAATGAAAATTTTTGATGAAATAGAATCTGAAGTACAAAGTTATGCTCGAGCATTCCCTCGTATCTTTAATCGCTCTAAAGGCGAATTCATGTGGGATGAAGATGGCAACCAGTACTTAGACTTTCTAGCGGGTGCAGGTACATTAAACTACGGCCACAATAACCCAATCTTCAAAGACATATTATTAGATTACATCCAAAACGATGGCATCACCCACGGCTTAGATCTACATACTAAAGCCAAGGGAGAATTCTTAGAGGTCTTTAATGAGAAGATCTTAAAGCCTCGTAACATGGAATATATGGTTCAGTTTACAGGGCCAACGGGCACTAACGCGGTAGAAGCCGCGATGAAAGTTGCGCGTAACGTTACAGGCCAGCAAAACATCGTAACTTTTACCAATGGTTTCCACGGCGTAAGCCTGGGCGCTTTGGCAGCGACTGGTAACTCTCATCACCGTGATGCGGCGGGTGTGAGCTTAACGGGTACACACCGTATGCCTTACGATGGTTACCTTGGGGATAACATCGATACCACGGAATACCTAGACAAAGTATTGTCTGATTCGAGTAGTGGTATCAACTCACCTGCGGCTGTCATTGTTGAGACGGTTCAGGGCGAGGGTGGTATTAACGTCGCAAGTCTTGAATGGTTGCAGAATCTGCAAGCGGTTTGCCGCAAGCATAAGATTCTTTTGATTATTGATGATATTCAGGCAGGCTGTGGCCGTACTGGCGATTACTTCAGCTTTGAAGAAGCGGGTATTGAGCCAGACATTATTACACTGTCAAAGTCATTGGGCGGTTATGGTTTACCTTTCGCTCTTTGTCTAATGAAACCTGAGCTAGATCAATGGAAGCCGGGCGAGCATAACGGTACGTTCCGCGGTAATAACTTAGCGTTCGTAACGGCTAAAGCAGCTATCGAAACGTACTGGTCTGATAACAAGTTCAGTGATGAAATTAAGCGCAAGGGCCAATATACATCCGAGCGTCTTGAAAGCATTGTGGCTAAATACGGTGATGGCAATTTCAATACCAGGGGTCGTGGCATGTTCCAGGGTATTAACTGTGTTAATGGTGATATCGCGGGGAAAATTACCCGTGCAGCCTTTAAAAAGGGCCTTATCATTGAAACCAGTGGTGCCGACGATCAGATCGTTAAGTTCTTCTGTCCGCTAGTGATTACGGATGACAGCCTGAAAAAAGGTATTGATATCGTCGAAGAAGCTGTACGTGAAGTGTGTGCAAAGGAAGACGAAATTCCTGAAGAAAAGATATACTTCGAAACTGAATAATATAAAGAACATGTTAAAGGCCGCATTATGATTGTAAGAACATTAGCTGAAGCGAATCAGTCTAATCGTAGAGTTGTTTCTCCAGACGGTAATTGGGAAAGTACGCGTCTGTTGTTAAAAGATGATCAGATGGGTTTTTCTTTTCATATCACGACAATCTACAAAGGAGCAGATTTTCAGATGCATTATCAAAATCATCTAGAATCTGTTTATTGTATGTCGGGCAGAGGTGAGGTAGAAACGCTGGCTGATGGCAAAAAATATCCTATTGAGCCGGGTACGGTTTATATTTTGGATAAGCATGATAAGCATGTATTGCGTGCATTTGAAGAAATGAGCATGGCCTGTGTTTTCAACCCACCGGTAACGGGTAAAGAAGTTCATAATGCCGAAGGTGCTTATGAATTGCTTGATGAGGCGGAAGCTTAGTATTTCAAAAGGACTGTATGCTTAGCAAGGATGCTAGGCATAAAAAAGCCCGATGCGGTAAAGACTGCATCAGGCTTCTTTTATATGACACTTATTAACTAATACCATTAAATTACTCAGGTCTAGCAGGGGCCTTCAGAGTGCTCTAATAATTTAAATCGGAACCCTCCATAACCAGCTTGAATAATTCTAAGTGTATCGACTGAATATTGATGCATATATCCTTTGAGACAAAGAATCCTATCGGGTGTATTCAGCAGGTGTGCCCAGTTATTCTCTAAGCTGTCACGATCATGATCTTCACTGTAAGGGATGATAAGGCGATCTAAATATTCTGATACATAAACATTGGTCGAAGAGGGGGATACTTTAAAGCCAATGCAATTGCCACTTGCGCAATCATAAGTTACAGCAGTGCCATTAAGGGAGATTGATTCTTGATCAGTAAGAGTTCTTAAATAAGGCCCAAGATAAAATGCGCTAATGAGCAGAATCAAGATGCTAATCAATGTTATAAGTAACAGCCAGATTCTTTTGCTCACGGTGCCCAGCCTTTAATTTTTTGTTTTAATAGCTCATTTGGTAAATAGCCTTTTTCCTTGGTTGTTAATACAAGGTCGCCATTATTATATATTTTCCTTTCTCCATGTCTGTAATCTTGCTGTAACAAGGTTGTTGCGGATCCATTAATAAGAGGGTTGCCTCTAGTGGTGTGTCCAATAACAATAGCACTTTTCTTACCTGCGGAGTCGAGTTCGTCCGACATTTGTTGAACGATATTATCAACAAGTGTAGGGAACAGTTTCTTACCATTTGGCGATCTGAACCAATCGCTGGCGGTCAGGCAGCCGTGAAGCTGTATTCGAGCATTATCTTTAAAGCGGCTCCAGGGGATATCTGAGACTGATTGCGCTTGATGAGTGAAAGTAAAATCTCCGTCATCATCGCTATAGTATGATTCAATTGCTTTTTTACCTATCCAGCTGGAATAAAAGCCACACGCCTCATAAGATTTCAGTGAAAAGTTCAATGAAAGAGGGCTTCCATGGGATAAAATATCGAGAGAAGCAATGCTTGAATTAGATTGCGAGTGAAGGAAAGTAACAATCTCTCTGGCAGTAGTGATCTTTTTTAATATGACAGAGTCGTTAAATTTCTGGTAGCTTGCTTTGATATTAAGCGCCGCAAATTTAAAAGCACTATTGTCATTAATACCGACTCTTCGTGAAGAGCCATCTTTGTTTTTTTCGCGGGTTCCGCCGTAATAAATAATTCTAACAGCCATCATCAATTCCTTTTGATTTGCATACCTTCCTGTGTAATTAGAACCAAAGTAAGGTCTAAAATCAAAGCTGAGCTTATGTTAGCTCATTAACTTAATAAAAAAGGATGGCATAGTTCCTTGTTGGCTTTTCATTTCAGGGAGAAGGCTGCATAAAAATAAAGAGACTTCACTTATAAGTGTTTAGTAAAGTAGATAGATACGAAGTTAATTGCTTGCAATAATTAGAGGGAAAAACTCCATTGTTATGCTCCAGAGGTCATAATGAGGCTTATAAAATTTAATTCATTAATAAAGCAGAGAATTTGGTAGGAATGACACAAGGCATCCTTGGCCTTGATTTTCAGTAAGCTGTAAGTGCTATGAGTGGCGGTGAAGAATGTCACTAAAATTAACGACCCCATCCGTGGCTTCGCATCCGCGCAGCTTAAGCGAGGCAAATACTAGCTGCATAGGGAGTGCAGTAGAACAGCTTTAGCTGTCCGAAGGATGGACAGCAAGGATGCTGGGCATAAAAAAGCCCGATGCGGTAAAGACTGCATCGGGCTTTTTTATTTGTATGGTGGAGGCGGTGGGAATTGAACCCACGTCCGTCAATCCGCCACTAACTGATCTTCACATGCTTAGCCACTTTATTAAGTTAACCCGTCACGCCCCAAGAGGCAGGGAGTTCGGG
>PJEL010003939.1_pt1 | contig 12437 bp, 12 predicted proteins | sample 1853271 | NCBI WGS metagenome assembly PJEL01 (sample SAMN08108733, study PRJNA415343) | Invertebrate metagenome, whole genome shotgun sequencing project. | host: Globobulimina | place: Sweden: Gullmar Fjord | collected 2015-08 | reverse complement strand
GTGGGCAAGTATGCAAGTGGGCAAGTATGCAAGTGGGCAAGTAGGCAAGTATGCAAGTGGGCAAGTGGGCAAGTGGGCAAGTGGGCAAGTGGGCAAGTGTTGGGGCTACTTGTCTACAGGTATATTTGAAGTTTTAGTGGGTTATGGGTTATGTGATTTGTCTTTGATTCTCCAACTTTCTTTTAGCCTGTCTGTTTTTTTCGTTCTTGGGTTACTAAGATCCGGCGTAGGATTTTACCGGAAGCTGATTTTGGAATCTGGTCAACTATTTCAACAAGCCGTATCTTTTTATGGGGTGCGACTCGTTGAGCAACAAAGGCCATAATTTCAGCGGCATTGATTTCGCCTTTAAGGACTACAAAGGCTTTGGGAATTTCGCCGGCTTCTTCGTCGGGGCTAGGAATGACGGCGGCATCGGCAATAGCCGGGTTGGTGAGCAGCATGGCTTCCAACTCGGCCGGGGCGACTTGCATACCTTTATATTTAATCAATTCTTTAACCCGATCTACAATGTAGAAGTAGTCGTTGTCATCAACATAACCCACATCACCGGTATGATACCAACCTTCATTATCCAGACAGGCGGCAGTTTCCTCGGGTTTATTAAGATAGCCCAGCATAGCTTGCGGCCCTCGAATCCAGACTTCACCTTCCTGATTTCGGCCCAAGTCGCTGCCATCTTCAAGGCTGACAATTTTACACTCTGTGTTTGCCAGACAATAACCAATGGCTCCCATTTTTATTTTAGTGGGGTCATCCGAATCAAGGTGAGTTACGGGACTCATTTCAGTCATGCCATACCCTTGTTTTACTATACAGCCCAAACGTTCCCGACAGGCGATTGAAACTTCGGCGCTTAAGGGGGCGGCTCCGGATAAAATGACTTTGAGGTTAGAGAGGTCATAGGTATCAACAAGGGGATGTTTAGCCAAAGCCAGCACAATCGGCGGCACCAGATAGGCCCGCGAAATGCGGTGGGTTTGCATATTTTGCAAGAATTGTTCCAGGTCAAAGCGGGGCATGGAAACCAACGTGGCCCCTTTGTAAAGCCCCATACTCATAATCACCACCATGCCGTAAATATGAAAGAAGGGCAGAATGGCGATGAGGTTATCATGCTCATCAAATTGTTCAATGTCTTCAATCTGGCATATATTGGCAATTAAATTATAGTGAGTGAGCATTACCCCTTTGGGCAGGCCAGTAGTGCCGCTGGAGTAGGGCAACACCACCAAATCTTCTTGGGGATTAATCTCAACTTGAGGCGCTTCTCCCTCGGCTTGCATTAACGCCGCAAAGGGCGTGGCCCCTTCGGCTTCGCCAAAGACAAAAATTTCTTCTACAGCTGAGTTTTCAGCCGCTTCTTGGGCTTTGTCCAAAAACATAGGCACAGTCAACAGGTATTTAGCTTGGGAGTCATTAAGCTGTTTGGCAAGTTCGCCAGCCGTATAGAGGGGGTTGATGGTGGTATTGATGCCACCCACGGAAGCAACCGCGTGGAAAATGATGGCATATTCCGGTACATTGGGGCTATAAATGGCAAAAACATCTCCTTTTTTAAACCCACGTTGGTCAAGCCCGGTTGCAACTTGTTTGATGGCCCCCACCAATTGGCCGTAAGTCAAGGTTCGACCAGTAGGCCCGTCAATGATAGCCACTTTGTCGGCCAGTTTTTCGGCTTGTTGAAAGACATATTGCGTCAGTGACATATCTTCCGGGATAGTTACATCTGGGTATGGACTTTTAAATATCATAGATATAGCTCCTTTGTAATTAGTGAACAGTGAACAGTGAATAGTGAAAAGTTAGTGGTTGGAAGTTGGTGGTGGTTGGTGGTAGTTGGTTGTTAGAGGTGGGAAAGATGTGGTGATTGGTAGATTTACTAACCCCTACTACCTGCCCGCTCGTGGTCTACGAGAACTCGGCGCAGGATTTTACCGGAGGCAGATTTAGGGATTTGGTCAATGATTTCCAGTTTACGGATTTTTTTATGGGGAGCGACCTGCTCGGCAACAAAGGTCATAATAGCTTCGGGAGAAATTTCGTCTCTAAGGACTACAAAGGCTTTGGGAATTTCGCCGGCTTCTTCGTCGGGGCTAGGAATGACGGCCGCATCGCCAATAGCCGGGTGGGTGAGCAAAATGGCTTCCAACTCAGCCGGGGCGACTTGCATACCTTTATATTTAATCAATTCTTTAACCCGGTCTACAATGTAGAAGTGGTCATCATCGTCTACGTAACCGATATCGCCTGTGTGCAGCCAGCCTTCACTATCTAGCGTGGCGGCAGTAGCTTCGGGGTTGTTAAGATACCCCTGCATGACTTGCGGTCCCCGAATCCAAACCTCACCCTCCTGTTTGGGGCCGAGGTCTTCGCCGCTGGCGGTGTCGACAATTTTACACTCAGTATTGGGGATACATGGCCCCACTGAGCCAAGTTTGATTTTTTCCGGTTCTTTGGGATTGGTGTGAGATACAGGGCTGGTTTCGGTTAGGCCATAACCTTGCAATACAATACAGTTGAGGCGTTTGGCACAAGCCCCAGCTAATTCAGCGCCTAATGGCGCTGCCCCGGAGGTTACTATATTAAGCGAGGAGAGGTCATACTTGTCGATGAGGGGGTGTTTGGCTAAAGCCAGAATGATGGGCGGGACTAAATTGGCGTAAGAGATTTTGTAATCTTGAATGATTTGTAGAAACTGTTCCAAATCAAAACGGGGCATAGTTATAATGGTAGCTCCGCCGCGCAGCGCCATTTGCAAGATGACAACCATACCGTAGATATGGAAGAAGGGCAAGAGGCCCAACACAAGCTCATCTTGGTCGATGTGTCCAAGTGATAGGGTTTGGGCGATATTGGAAATTAGATTATGATGGGTTAGCATGACCCCTTTGGGCAAACCCGTTGTGCCACTAGAGTAGGGAAGTACCACCACATCTTGACGAGGGTTAATGTCGACCTGGGGAACCTGACCATCATTTTGCATAAGGGCGGCAAAAGGGGTCGCACCTTCGGCTTCACCCAACACAAAAATTTCCTCCACGCCCGATTGTGCGGCTGCTTCCTGGGCTTTGTCCAGAAATTGGGGGATGGTGAATAAAAATTTGGCTTGGGAGTCATTCAGTTGGAAAGCCAATTCACGGACTGTATAGAGGGGGTTAATGGTGGTATTGATGCCGCCAAGCAAGGCCACAGCCAAAAAAGCAATGCCATATTCTGGCACGTTGGGGATATAAATGGCAAACACATCACCTTTTTGAAAACCCCGTTGGGCTAGCCCGGCGGCGGTTAGTTTGGTTGCCTCGGCCAACTGTCTGTATGTCAAGGTCCGACCACCAGGGCCGTCAATGAGGGCGGGTTTTTCGGCTAACTCCTGCGCTCGCTCTAAAACATAAGGGGTTAGTGAAATATCATCGGGGATGGTAACAGCGGGGTGTGGACTTTTGAATATCATTGTGTGCCTCCTTGCATCAGTGAACAGTGAAAAGTTAACAGTGAAAAGTGAAAAGTGGTTACTGATTATTAGATAGTGAAATACACTCTTATGATTTTCGATCAGTGTAGAACAATTGCTCACTTAAATTTCTCTTACAATACGCAAATTTTTATTTTCTACAAAAAATGGTTATTCTTTTGGGTCTACAACAGCCATACCTTCTAATTCAACCAAATTTTCAGCCCGAAAGAAGCCATTTACTTCAAAGAGAGCCATGGTGGGGTAGTAGTCGCCACCAAAATAGGTTCTAAAAACCTGGCCTAAGGGTTTGAGTTTGGAGACGTAATCGTCCCGGTCACGGACAAAAACATTCAGTTTGACAATATTTTGCATGGTGCCACCGGCTTCTTCAACCACAGCCTGGAGGTTACGTAACACCTGTTCAAATTGAGCCACTAAATCGCCCGGGGCGACAATGTTGCCCTGGGCATCGCTGGCATCTTGTCCGGCCAGAAATAAAAGCTGACCGCCAGTTACTAAAATACCGTGATTAAATCCCCTGGGCGGGGGTAGTGAAGAAGGGTTTATAAGTTTTTTTTGCATAATGTTCTCCTTTATCGTCCAGTAAATTTGGGCTGAACCTTTTCTTTAAAGGCTTCGTAAAAGATGCGATGGTCTTCAGCCATTAACATTAAGGCTTGGGCTTGAGCCTCAGCCTCAATGGCTGAGACTAAATCCATACTCCACTCGTTGTTGATGAGGCGTTTGGTCATTGAAATTGCCATTGTTGGCCCTTCGGCCAGACGCTTGGCCCACTTGTAGGCTTGGGGTAAAAGGTCATCCGGGGCCACAACCCGATTAACCAGCCCATAACGTTCGGCGGTGGTAGCGTCAACGGCATCGCCTAATAAGAGTAGCTCAAAGGCTCGCCCCTGTCCAATGATGCGCGGCAGCAGGTAGGCTGCGCCCATATCGGCCCCGGTTAGGCCAACTTTGGTGAACAGAAAGGCAAATTTGGCCTTTTCTGAGGCCAGGCGTAAGTCAGAGGCCAGGGCGATGATGGCCCCCGCTCCGGCGGTGGTGCCGTTTAAGGCGGCAATAATGGGTTTGTCGAGCAAGCGCATATTTTGCACAACGGCTCCGGTCATGCGGGTAAAGTCCAGGTGTCCTTTGACATCACGCTTTAAGAGTTCACCAATAATATCATGCACATCGCCCCCGGAACAAAAGCCTTTGCCTTTGCCCGTTAGGACCAAGACCTTAACCTGATCATCATAACGCAATGTTTCCAATAAATCCCGAAATTGAGCATAAACCTCAAAGGTTAGGGCATTAAGCACCTCCGGGCGATTAAAGGTGACGGTGGCGATAGCATCGTTAACATCGTATAAAAAGTCGTAACTCATGAAAAACCTCTCCCGAATGAGAATTAAAAACTTTTGCAATAAACATTTAAGAAGGTTCCCTATTTTGGGGTTAAGATATAGTGCGTAATGAGTAGTGCGTATTATTTCCAAACTTTGTTTACCAAACTTTGTTTACCAAACTTTGTTTACAAAGTACTACGCACTAATGGAAAGTAGGGAAAGGTCAATAATTTTCTTTTAATACATCACCGAACCACCATCAACATTAATGGCCTGCCCTGTGATGCCTTTGGCGGTGTCTTGGGCCAATAATAAAGCAACAGCGGAGACTTCTTCCGGTTCGATTAAACGGCCCTGGGCATTCATGTTTTCAATGCTTTGACGGGCTTGGGTTTCGCTTATGCCCGTTAGGGTGACGATATTAGCTACAGAGGTATCGGTCATGGGGGTGTTGACATAACCGGGACAGATAGCATTGGCCGTGATATTATATTTCATCAACTCTGTGGCGAGAGTGCGGGTTAAACCCAAGACGCCATGTTTGGAGGCGGAGTAGGCTGCTATATAGTTGCCCCCAACTTTTGAGGCGATGGAGGCAATGTTGATGATCCGGCCCCATTTTTGTTCAACCATATAAGGTACAGCCGCTTTGCTAACATAATAGACGCTGGTAAGGTTGACCTTAAGCAGAAAATGCCATAGGTCGTCGGGGTGGTTTAAGAATTTATGGCTACCAGCGGCTCCGGCGTTGTTGATCAAAATATCAAGCCCGCCTAGATTTTCGACGGTACTTTTTATCATCCCTTGGACCTGTTCGGGGTCGGTGACATCGCAAGTCAGGGCGATACTTTGTTGTCCCAGGTTGCTTATCTCTTGGGCCACTGCATCAAGCTCGGCCTGATTGCGGGCTGAGATGGACACAGCGGCACCTGCTTGGGCGAGTGTCAGGGCGATGTTGCGCCCAATGCCTTTGCTGCCACCTGTTACTAAGACCCGGCGACCTGCTAAAGGCTGAGGATGTTGATCTGTCATAGAGATGTTATCCCTTCATTGAGATAAGGAATGGTACCTAAACAACTTCCCCACTTCCAATTGTTATGTAGTGCGTAGTGCGTAGTGCGTAGTGCGTAGTGCGTATCATTTCTGCCTTATAAATACGCACTACCTACTATCATTGCCAGAATACCTTATGAGAAAGTTAATTAATTCTCATTCCTAAGTGTAATGTTGTTTTAGCTGATGTTCTTGTTAGAGGACAAATTTCCTGTAAGGCTGTTAAGTATAACACATAAGAACAAAGACCCCAATTTAGGATGGGTTGTTTGTGGTAATCGTTCAACCCCCAAGCCAAATAGAACGTAAATAACGCTGATGACGCTGATTTAATAAAAAGACTCCACTGAAAAAAGGTGTCAGGCGGAAATTGGTGGGGCAATGTGGCTTAAAAAAAACAACGAAAATCAGCGTTCTATTTATGGGGAGGTAGAACGATTATTCCCAGGTGGGGGATAGCCTTTAGTATTATTTAGGCTGCCTTAGAACTACTCTAAGGCTGGGTAAATGGGGGAAGATATTATGCCAGATTCGTACCATATCCGTATTTACTCCGTGCTTGCTCCGTGCTTGTTCCGTGTTTATTCCGTGCTTGTTCCGTGTTTGTTCCGTGTTTGTTCCGTGTTTGCTCCGTGTTTGCTCCGTGTTAAGTTTATACTGACACTTGATCATACAGGCCCTCACCCCCCAACCCCCTCTCCCATTTTGGGAGAGGGGGTTGGGGGGTGAGGGCGAGGGTGAAGGGTATATTCCCAAAATGTGACGGTGGCTCGATTAGGTATACTCAGTAAATAGCCCCAACATTAACTCGCGTCGGTTTACTTTCATTCGCCACAGGATGAACAATGGTATTATGACCAGTAAGAGCAAAATACCAACCGGTGCCACCCCCTGCGCTATCAATTGGGGTGCGATATCCCTCAGCAATTCACGCAAGGTGAAAGCGTTGTCCAGAGCGATGTAAGCTGGCATAACGATCAAGGTGTATAACGCCGTCCAAATTGTAATCCGCTTGCCGCGCGGCGATGAAAACCACACCCCAACTTTGTCCCGGGAGTAGTCGATATACGGCAAAGCGATCAAGAACAAGACCAAAACGCCGGGAAGAATAATTCCTGCCCATATTGGATGCATATGTTCCAGCATCTCCTGCAAGCCGATAAAGTACCACGGGGCTTTGGCCGGGTCGGTGGTAATCATTGGATTGGCAATTTTGTCCAGGGGAGCTTGCTTTAGCAAGGAAAAGAGAAAAATTGCCAGAGTCACGCCCAACAGCAAGATAATCTCCCACAACAACACAATTTGGAAAGGAAAAGACGGTATCCTCTGGCCCTTTTCCGAGCATCGGACTTTCGCTGCGCATCAGTTCAACTAAGGCATAGCTTTTGTTACTGTTTTTAGGGAAGATTTCGTCGGTAACAGGGATTTCGTTTGCCATTGTTTTCTCCTGGGTTCATTCCATTTATGCTGGTTCCCAAACTGGAGTTTGGGAACCAGCATAAAACGAGAATAAAGGTTTATTCATCCATCTCATTTGCTGCCAGCCCGCCATCTTTACGGACACGCCAGAGGTGCAGTGAGACTAACAGGGTAATGAGCAGCGGCAAAACAGCGATGTGCAGGGTATAAAAGCGAATGAGCGTATTTTGCCCCACTTCTGTTCCCCCTAACAGGAATTGACGCATTGTCGGTCCGGCTACGGGGGCATAACTGGCAATATTTGTGCCGACGGTAATGGCCCAATATGATAGTTGGTCCCACGGCAGCAAGTAGCCAGTAAAGCTGGCCCCCAACGTGGATACCAGCAAAATCACCCCCACCACCCAATTGAACTCGCGCGGCGGCTTGTAAGCGCCGGTGTAAAAAACCCGTGCCATGTGTAGGATCACCACCAAAACCATTGCGTGGGCCGACCAGCGGTGTATATTGCGAGTGAATTGGCCCAACGGCACGGATAATTGGATCTCTTTCATGCTCGTATAGGCCCGTTCCACCGACGGCACGTAATAAAACATCAACAGCACACCTGTCCAGACAAGCACTCCGAACAAAATCGCGGAGATAATGCCCAACCCAAACGAGTACGACCATTTTATGCTCTTGCGACTAACCTTAACCGGGTGCAGGTGAAAAAAGATATTGCTGGTCATTGCCAGTGAACGGTCAAGGGAATTATCCGGCCAGCCGTGTCGGGAAAACGAACGCCATAGACGCGATTGAAACAGATACTTATTGATGAATGGGGGAACAGTCATGTGTTTGCTCCTCGGCCTACAAACAAAGTGTAATTAGGGAGATTGGAGATTTGACAATCCCCAATCTCCTAATCTCGACTTCAAGCATTCTTGTTCCCAAACTCAGTTTGGGAACGAGGTAAACAATCAATACTTATAACACCTACTCGGTGGGCAGGGTTTGAGCATAAGATAACACGTCGGCAATTTCTTCCATTGTCCAGCCCAGAGCATTACCGGAGGGCATAGGTGAATCCGACTGTCCAAACGAGGCCTTGTGGAAGAATTCCCACGGGTTGCCGGCGGCAACAGTACCCACGTATTCCGGGTCGTCCTCTGCGCCAAAGTTCATCTTCTTGCCGTCTACGCCATGGCAGGCCGCGCAGGTACCCTCGAACAACTCCTTGCCACTAAGCGGGTCGCCGTTGACCGTCTTATCATCATTAACGTAGGCGGCAATATCGACCATTTCCTGCTGGATGAACGTTGCCATCGCGTTGAGCGCAATTTCGTCCATACCCGCCGAGAAGTCGTGATCCGGGTTGGTGCTGCCGTTGAGCCAGGCCACCAGTTCAGCGGTTGACATAGAGGCCGCGTCCAGAACGCCCTTGAAGCCAGTCATATGCGAACCGGAACTGTAAGCTCCATCCACGCCTTTGTAGTCCCAACCGTGGCACTCTTTGCAGCGCCAGGTATCCTTGCCGCTGCGCTCATTGCTGGATTGGGTTGCCCATAGGGGGTGATCACCTTCTGGTGCCTCTGCTGCACCCTCATGATCCTCATGCTCGTCCCCCTCCTCTTCCTCTACCGCAGCCACGGCCCACCACTTATCGTAAAGCAGGCCACCCCGCACCGGGTCGCCTGCCATAGCTTCCATAGCTTCGTCAGCTTCGCCAGATTCGTCTTGATCATCTGACGTGGTTTCAGGCGGGGTGGTAGGAGCCGGAGCTTGTGTTGGCGCAGGCGTACTTCCACAACCAATAACAACCAGGCTAACCAACAGCAATACTATGCCTATTATGACCTTTGCGGTCGTTAAATATTTGTTCATTTTACATATTTTTTCTACCCTCCTTCCCGAGATTTACCCTCATTCTATTTTTTCAAACAACACTTCTTCAGTAAAGCGAAAAGTCTCCATTCTGACAGCTTCCGTTGGGCAGCGGGCCGAGCACAGGCCACACCGGATGCAGCGAGTGGGGTCGAGTAACATAGCGGAGGAAACAGGTTCTCTGGCTGTCTGGTTGTCAATGATAGCGGCGATCTGTTCAGCACCTTCTACATCAGCAATGGATACCAGTTTTAGGCAATTCATGGGGCAGACATCTACACAGCCGTTGCACAGAATACACAAGTCGCCGTCGAAAATGGGGTTGATGGTGCAAATCAGGCAGCGTTCAGCCTGGTGGTGGGCGGTGGTGTCGTCGTAACCTACCTCTACCAGGGATACCCCAATCCGGCGATCCACCGGCAGGGCAGGGGGATGCTGGCGGGGCCAGCGCATATAGTCGCGCAGCGGGCCAATATCCGGATATTTGCGTTTGGAGATGGGGGTGAAGAAACCTTTACGGACAAGACGAGGCTGAAGCTGTTGCAGGTAGGCGTGGATACTGCGTGCAGCCCGCTGACCGTCGGCCACAGCGTTAATGATCAGACGCGGGCCAAAGGCGATGTCGCCGCCGGTATACACGCCCTCCGCTGTGGTGGCGAATGTTTCCCGGTCTACTTACAAGCTGCCGCGGGGAGTAATTTCCAGTCCGTCTTCAGGCTGTACCCAATCCAAATCGCCCGACTGCCCAATAGCGACAATCACGCTGTCACATTCCCAGACATTTTCGCTTTCCGGGATCAATTGCGGATTGAAACGACCCTGCTCGTCGAAAGTGCGGGCCACGTCCAAAGTTTCAAGGCCGGTGGCGCGTCCATCTGCGCCAAGGACACGCTTGGGGGCGACGTGGTTGTGAATGACAATGCTTTCTTCTTCTGCCTCGATGATTTCAATCGGGTCGGCCAGCATCTCTGACCGGTCTTCGACCACCATGCAATGCACTTCCTGGGTAGCCCCCAGGCGGACGGCAGTACGGGTCACGTCCAGAGCCACTTCTAAGTCGCCGCCTGATTGGGCCGGATGGCCGAGGCGGGCGGCGGTGCGAGCCACGTCCATAGCCACATTTCCGCCACCAATCACCAGCACTCGCTTGCCCAGATCCAGGTTGTAGCCACCCAGATTGACGTTGATCAGAAAGTCGACTGCCCGTAGTACGCCATCTAACTCCTCGCCCTCTACATTGAGTTTTCGGCTGCGATAGGTGCCAATAGCGATGAAGACAGCATCGAAATCGCGGCGCAGGTCGGCCAGGGTGAAGTCTTGACCCAGAGTTTGGTTGAGTTTCAGCGTTGGGCCGAGGGCCAGGATAGCTTGAATTTCAAGCTCAATTAGTTCTCGGGGTAACCGGTATTCGGGGATGCCCATACGAAGCATTCCGCCGGCTGCGGGGGCCGCGTCAAAAATGATGACATCGTGACCAAGCAAGGCCAGGTCGTGAGCGCACGAGAGTCCGGCTGGCCCTGCGCCGACGATGGCTACCCGCTTGCCGGTTTTTTCACTGCGTTGGCGAGCTGCGTTTAGCCCGCTGCGGCTGGTGGGGAAGGTGGTGTTACCAAGGTCAAACGCCCCGGTCAGGCCGACGTATCTGGGCCAGGCTGGTGGCTGCCGGGATTCGCCGGTTTCTCCCAGGTACACGCCATAGCGATCGTTGACGAAGCGCTTGAGGGCGCGGATAGCAATAGGGCCATCAATTTTTCCCCGGCGACAGGCTGCTTCACACGGCGCGCCGCATACCCAACCGCAGGTAGAGGCAAAGGGGTTGGTTTCACGGGCAATCAGATAGGCACGTTCGTATTCGCCACGGGCAATAGCGTTAACGTAAGCCCGTCCGTCAGTACGCACCGGGCAAGCAAATTGGCAGGCAACAGTTTGTTGGTAAAAATGAAGATTAGGTAGGAAGACGCGATAGTGAGTCATTAAGATCTCTCCTACCGCAAAGTATAACAAGTAAAGGTCTAGATTAGGTCTAGGAAAAGTGTGGATTAGGTGGGAATTATTCTAACCGGTAGCCGAATCCCCGTTCGGTCAGAATATGTTTGGGGTTGCCCGGGTCAACTTCGATCTTTTTACGCAAGGCCCAGATGTAGTGCTTGACGTGCTCAAATTCGCCCTGGTATTCCGGTCCCCAAACTTCGGCCAGCAGTCGCTCGGTAGGAACCGTGCGGTTGGCGTGGCGAGCAAGTGTCTCGAACAGGCTGTATTCGGTCGGAGTGAGTTCTACAATTTGTCCAGCCACGGTCAGGCGACGCTGGTCAAAGTCGATGATTAAGTCGTCGCTGGTTACCTGCCGACCGACCTCCTCTCCACGCCCGGCTCGGACCAAGATTGCCCTCACGCGAGCCACCAGTTCGGCAAAGGAGAAGGGTTTGATCATGTAGTCATCCACCCCCAGGCGAAAGCCACGCAACTTATCAAACTCCTTATCCTTGGCAGTCAGCATAAGGATGGGGATGGTGGAACTCTCCCGCAGATGTTGGCACACTTCCCAGCCGTCCATGCCAGGCATCATTACGTCTAATACCACCAGGTCAGGTTTCTCTTCAGTCGCCAGTTGAAGTCCCTTTAAACCACTGTTGGCTGTCAAAGGACTATACCCGGCCATGTGCATATGGTCGGCCAGGAGTTCAAGCAGGGTTTCGTCGTCGTCGATCAGCAAAATGGTTTGTTCAGCCAACGGAGTTCTACCTCTGCGGCTGCTTCACCCTCAATCAAGACGGAGAATGGTCGCTTGTGTATTTCGGCAGCTTCATAGCCAAAAAGCAGTTCAGCGCCCCGGTTCCAGGATTCAATGAAGCCGTTGGCATCGACACTGAGAATGGCATCTGCCGAAGCGTCTGTTGGGTTACGCCAAGGTCGCTGGTATTTCTATCGTTATTTTGATTGATAATCAGGCCGAATTGAAGAGCTAGAGAATATGTTCAAACAAAGGTAAAATGTCAGCGTTATCAAATCATCCCCTGCCCATCCATAACCGTTGTTATTCTGGGGGATATGTGCTAAAATTGAGTGGCATGTTTATCACTATGTTAACCACCCTACAGTTTTATGTACGGCTCAGGGATGAAGTGCAAAGGAAAGTGACTTTGCTTAGAGCGTGTTTCTTAAAAGACTTCGGAAGTCTTAGGCTTTTCCAATTTTTAAATGCTCCCAAAACTACCAATTCACCAAGATTTCTCTAGCCCAAAAAAGCTAAAAAAGCCTTAAAGGAGTTTCATTTGAGGGGTATCTATCTCAAAAGT
>PJEL010003938.1_pt1 | contig 12439 bp, 8 predicted proteins | sample 1853271 | NCBI WGS metagenome assembly PJEL01 (sample SAMN08108733, study PRJNA415343) | Invertebrate metagenome, whole genome shotgun sequencing project. | host: Globobulimina | place: Sweden: Gullmar Fjord | collected 2015-08 | reverse complement strand
AATCCAAAAAAAAATAATTGCTAAATTAAACGAAAGAGATATTCAATTAATACCTAATATAAATTTACGTGATGCAATTGCTAAAAATGGTCATATTTTATGGAACGATATAAAACTTGATAAATTAGACCTATTCTTTTCTTACAATGCAGGCGAACAAACTCAGTATCAAATGTATTTAGCAAAAGCCTTAAGTAGAATGGTACCAATGGTTAATGACTTTGATGCTTTTGAATTAACAGAAGATAAATTCCAAACATCATATCTTTTAAGAAGACATGGTGTACAAACTGCTGATTATAAACTTTGTCATAGAGATGATGTTCATCATTTAAAAACTATTATGAAAAAATGGACAAAAATGGTTTATAAACCAACTGATGGTTGGGGTGGAGTTGGTCTTACAAAGATTGAAGATCAAGAAACATTAGACATGTTAATGCCATTTTTAAATCATATGGATTTAAGATATTTTTATGTAGAAAAATTTATTGATTATGATAATACAGATTATAGAATTGATATTGTTGATGGAAAATATGTTGGATGTTATGGAAGAAAAGCTTGTGGATCTGATTGGAGAACTAATGTAACAAGCGGTGGTAGCGTATTTTTAAGAGAACCAAATGAAGATGTAATCAATTTGGCACTAAAAGCTACTAAAGTAACTGGCTTAGATATTTCAGGTGTTGATATAATTTTTGATAAAAAGAAAAAAGAATATATCGTTCTAGAAGTAAATGGAATTCCAGCATTTGCAACACCAGAACAAGAAAAACTTGGATTAGATTTTAATGATAGAAAAATTGATTTAATTGTAGATTTAATTGATAAAAAAACAAAAAAATAAAACTGTATTAAAAGGAAACAAATGAGTAAATTACCAAAAGTAGGATTTTTATATCTTGATTATGTTCTTAGATTTTTTGATTATTCAAATTTCAAAGGTTGGCCTGAAAAAATTGAAGAAGTTACATATCACTGGGGAAAAGATAAAGAAAGATTTATAAAAGAAGTTAAATCAAAGAAAATTGATATTTTAGTTGGTAATATTCCTTCAACTGCATATGAAACTTTTAGAGATATTGCAAAAGAAATTCCAAATGTTAGATTTGTACCTTCATTAGAAACACAATTTGCAAATAAATCAAAAGAAAATGTAACATTATTTTGTGAAAAACATGATATAGCAATTCCAAAAACTAAGATCTTTCATAACAATAAAGAAGAAGCATATAAATACTTAGAAGAAAAAGCAAAGTATCCTCAAATAATCAAAAAGTCTTATGGTCCTTCTAATTATGGTGGATATTATGTACATAAAGCTGATGATTTTAAAGAAGCTTATGATCTATTAGAAAAAGAAAAATATGACCCTATTTATACACAAGATGGTATTGATTTAAAATACTCTGGGGATTTAAGAGTTATGTTAATTGGTCATAAACCAGTTTGTGCATTTTGGAGATTTTCAGGTAAAGGTGAATGGATTACAAACACTTCTCAAGGTGGAACAATGTCTTATGAAAATGTTCCAATGAATGCATTAGAGTTAGCTGTAAAAGCTAGTAAAGCTGCAAAAGCTGAATATTGGGCTTGTGATATTGCAATTGATGCAAAAGATGATAAACCATATATTTTAGAGTGTGCTACAGCATTTGCTGCATTTCCTTATATTAGAGACTGGATTTGTCAATACTTAATGTGGGACTTTTCAAATGGTAAATTCCAAAAACCTCATGTTCCTTTATTTTCATGGGAAGAATTAGGAAAAATTGATCCTTCTTTATTAAGAACTATGAGACATATTGGGTTTAGTAAATATAAACCTTCATTTGATGGAGCATATTTTGTAAGCGAAAAAGATGGGTCATTTGATATGGAAAAAACAATGTTAAGTAATAATAATGATTTCCCTGAAGAATATACACCTGAAAGATTAGCTTTACATATTGATATTGAAAATATTGAAGCAAATGATTCTTCAGAGTTAGAATTAATTAAAAAAATAAATTTTAATACAGCATCTTTAACTGATATTTTAACACTTCATGGAATGGAAGATGATTTAGCTCTTGAAATTTATGAATATACAAAAGAAAATATTATTACAGATGTAAGTGATTTATTTGATTTAGAGTCAGTTGATGAACAAATGACTAAAGTATGGGATACAAAAATAGATGATATGAGAATTGATATTAATCTTGCTGATACAAGTACATTACAAAAAATCAAAGGTATTGGTGCAAAACTTGCTAAAATAATTTTAGATTATAGAAATGAAAATAATGAATTCCTTAGTATAGAACAATTAAAAGAAGTTGAAGGAATCGGTGCAAATAAGTTCGCACAACTAAAATCAAGATTAAAAATAGGAGAATAGTTCTTTGAAACAACTATATAAATCATATGTTGAATCAACTAATATTTTCCAAGAATTTCAAGAAAAATATCCTAAATATTTTAAGATAGAATCTATTGGTGAGACTTGGGAAAAAAGAAATATAAATTTAATCACAATTTCTAAGGATATTAAAAGTGCAGATAAGAAACCTGCACTTTTTTTTACAGGTACAATTCATGCACGTGAATGGGTTGGACATGAATTAGCTATTGAGTTTACAAGTTATATTTTAGAAAATTTAGATACTGATCCAATATTACAAACATATTTAGAAAATAGTACAATTTATATGGTGCCCTGTGCTAACCCTGATGGTTATGAATATTCAAGAACACACTTCTCTTTTTGGAGAAAAAATAGAAGACAAAATGCTGATGGAACATATGGAGTTGACTTAAATAGAAACTTCCCTATTGGTTTTGTAAGTTCAACTGCAACAAGTTCAAATATATATGGTGGACCTGAACCTTTTTCTGAACCAGAAACAAGAGCTTTAAAAAACTTTGTTGAATCTCATGATAATATTACAATTGCTCTTGATTATCATAGTCAAGGAAATGTATTTTTTCCTGCACATGATTTTAGACATGAAGATACTATTGATACAACTGATATGAATATATTATGCGCAAATATGGCAGAAGAAATTAGAAAAATTTCAGGACGAGAATATGGTATTCATCAAGGAAAACCACCTGCGAAATTAATTTCGGGAAGTGGTAGAGAATTTTATTATTCAAAAGGAATTATTTCAGCTGTTGTAGAAGTTGGAACAAGAAATATTTCTGATTATATGGATGATATGAATGAAAATTTAAGAGAGCATATTCCTGCTCTTATATCTGCAATTTGTGAAACACCCTACTATTGTAAAAACAATACAGTAAAAAGAGTAAATTCATTTGATGTTGAGGAAGTTGGTTCAAATCATGTAAAGCTATCTTGGGATTATAAAAAAAGTAATAACACTTTTTTTGAAATATACAGAAGTTTAAAAGATAAGTCTTTTTGTAAATCATCAAACTTAATTGCTCAAACTCAAAGTTTAGAATTTAATGACATTAATCTACAAAGCAATACAGATTATTATTATAATATTAGAGTTGTTGATAAAAAAACAAATAGAAAATCTCCTTTTTACCCTCAAATTAAAATTAGAACTATTTTAGAATATGATGAGTTTAGTAGAACTTATTATGCAAGTGCTCAAGGTACAGGATATGTTTCTGAAAATATAAATAATAATAGTGGACACTTTGGTGTTAATTCATTATTTGTAGGTGTTGATGATAACAAAGGTATTTCTTACTCAATTATTAGTATAAATGTAAAATCTTTACCTCTTAATGCCTTTATAAAATCAGCCTCTTTTTTACTTTATCCAATAAATAGAGTTTCTACAACTATTGAAAAATATGGTGAATGGAATGTTGGAATTGTAAATCAAGAAACAATGGGTGATATTACAAATTTTGATGATGTAAATAATATGGAAATTCTAAATTATATTGGAAGACCAACAGAATCTCATCAATTAACACAAGGTATTTGGAGAAACTGGACCTTATCAGGTATGGAATGTGAATCTTTAAAAAAACATATTGTTAATGATACGATTATTTTAAGAGTTGAAGGTCCAAAAGAGCTTAGAATTGGAAGAAATAGACAAGTAATGCAATGGGATATTGGCTATGGTAAATTTGGTTTTGGATTATCTTATAGGCCGAGACTTGAGTTAACATATACTTTGAAAGAAAGTGTTACAGCTTTATATCCAAAAGAAGTATTTACTGTTAGTAAAGAAAGTGTAAAAGCTGGTGAGATCGCAGCAGGATTTGATGAAAAAGGTGCAAAAATTTATTCAACTTTTGAATTTAATGTTTCGTCCCTCCCTCCATATAATGATACATTTATTACTAAAGCATATTTTGAATTAAACTCTAAGAAAATATATATTAAAGATGATATTAGATTTCATTTAGAATTTGTTGATGAGAATATTGATAAAGATTATGAAAGTATAACAAATAGAGAAGTGATTCAAAATGTTGGATTTGATATTAGTGCAAATGAATTAAAAAATAATCAAACACAATACTTTATGTTTGATACATTTTCTGAAAAAATTTTGAACGAAAAGCTAAAAGACAAATCAGATGTTGCTTTTGTATTAAAACCAACATCATCTAAAAGAAGTATAAAAGATAAAAGTGTTTCTTGGGAAATAGAAAATAAATCTTTATATCCAAAACTTATTATTGAGCATATTGCAAAACGAAGGTTTGCCGTTGAACAAGTATCTAATGCAAAATTAGTTATTGATAATAATAAAATCAAATTATCATGGACAAATCCTAGTAATATTGATTTTAAAGGTGTAAAGGTTATCAAAAATGCATTTAGAAAACCTTTATCTTCACACGATGGACAAAAACTATATGCAGGAAGTGATGTTTATACATTTGATGATTTTGGGGCTAAAGATGTAGATAAATATTATGCTATTTTTACATATGATGATGTACCAAATTATTCAAACCCAATAATACTAGAATATAAAGCAAAATAGCCTATCTAGGCTTTTTTGTGCTACTTGCAATTTTAAATCCTACTAGATATAATATTAAAAAATAATATTTATAGGATTTAAAATGATTTTGAAATTTAAAGAACATTACCCTCAAATTAATAAAACTGCTTGGGTTGCTCCAAGTGCTGATCTTATTGGTGAAGTTAACTTAGGGGAGAACTCTTCGGTATGGTTTCAATGTGTTCTTAGAGCTGATGTTAATAAAATAAGCATAGGTAAAAATTCCAATATTCAAGATCTTTCAATGATTCATTCTGATACAAATTCTCCTACTATTATTGGAAATAATGTTACAGTTGGACATAAGGTTATGTTACATGGTTGTATTATTGAAGATAACTGTTTAATTGGAATGAGTGCAACAATTTTAGATAATGCCATTATTGGTAAGGGTTCAATTGTAGGAGCTAATTCCTTAGTTACAAGTGGAAAAGTTTTTCCTGCTAATTCTTTGATTATGGGAAGTCCTGCTAAAGTTGTAAAACAAATAAGTGCAGAAGATGAAGAAGATCTAGTTAAACATGCTGCTCATTATGTAGAGTATAAAAACGATTATTCTTAAGAATAAAATAAACCTAGAAAAATTCTAGGTTTATTTATTATTTACATTTATTGTAAGCTTCTTTTAGTTGTGAGTATAAAATATCAAAACTAATATCATTCATAGATTCTAAGATTTCGACCATTACAACGTTGTCTTCTCTTCCATTCCATATTTTAATATAAGAACCCTCTTTATATCCATGATCTTGTCTAAATTGATTTAAACAATTTTTCCCAATATAAAGTTTTTGCATCCAATTAAAGCTAAGCCCAGTTACTTTACAACATCTGAAGAATTGTTCAATAAATCTTTCAATTCCTGAAAATGATGGCATATTTCCTGTTTGAATTGCTAATGCAATATATGATAATTTTTCTGTTTCATTTATCATATCTTTTATAATAGTTTCTTTATTTGCTTCATAAATACAGTGAGCATTTACTAATGATACAGCTTTTGGTACATTTGTTTCTTGTAGAATATATGACATTAAGAAATGCCAGATATCAACAAGTTCTACATGAATATTCCCCATATCAGCAGCTGCATTGATATTTTTCCAATGTTTCCATGGAGTTGAATCAATAAGTTCAGCAGCTTCCATATGAATACATCTTAACCAGTTAATTTCTTTACCGAATTTATTTGCACCAAGTTCCCAATTCTTACCATTTGTTGAATCATTTAATTCTTTTTGTAATAAAAACATTTCTTCTAACTTATAAGGAAAAGATGAAACTTCTTCTAAAAGTGTTGCCAAAGGTAAACATTCTTCTACTAAGTTATCTAATGTACTATTTGTAGATAATGCTTTTTCACCTTTTAATAAAGGTAAAAGTACAGAAATTACATGTGGTACTTCATTTTTTTCTTTCCATTCTAAAACATCTTGCGATGTAACTCCAATATATTCTATAAACTCTTCCATTGATGAAAAGTCTAATGATTCTATACTTTCTTTTAAATCTTTATATAACAAATTATTCTCCTATTGTCCTAAGGGCAGTTTGATTGTAAACTTGGCACCTATATCTGTATTACAAACAGATATTCGCCCATTACTGTGTTGATTAATTATGGTTTGACTCATATATAATCCTAATCCTGTACCATTTTTGTTTGTTTTTGTTGAAAAGTAAGGTTCAAATATTTTTTGAATAATATCCTCTTCAATACCACCACCGTTATCTTCTATTTCTATATATACATAATTATTTTTACAAAATGTTTTAATATTTATAATTTTTAGTTTATTTTTACTAATCGCATCTTTTGAATTATTGATTATATTAATTAATACTTGTATTATTTCATTACGAAAAATTGATAATTCATAATTACAATTATTTTCTATATTTATAGTAATATTTTCAATTTTTAACATATATGCTAAAAATTCTATTGCTTTATTTATAATTGTTTCTACTAATACAATTTCTTTTTCTTTATTGGGTTTAAAATAATCTCTGAAATCATCAATAGTTTGAGACATATATTCTAGTTGAAAACTAATTTCTTTTACAACTTCTTCTAATAGTTCATCTGAAATTTTACCTTCAATTATTTTAGTTAAAGGTAATTTTTGGATATATATTGAAACAGTTTGTAAAGGTTGTCTCCATTGATGTGCAATCATTGATATAAGTTCACCCATTGCGGCTGATTTTGATTGCTCTACTAATAAACTTTGTTGACTTTTTAGCTTTTTATTAGAAGTTATATCTTGTCTTATTGCATCGTAACTAACTATACGCCCAATATTATCAAAATTTGGATGAATAGTAGTTTGAAGCCAGTATGTATCTCCATTTTTATTTCGATTTTTTATTTCACCTTGCCAAATTTTTCCTGTTTTTAAAGTTTTCCATAAGTTTTTATAGATTTTAGATGGAACATCTTTATGTCTTGTAATATTATGAGACTTTCCAATTAATTCATTTTTTGTATATCCTGAGATTTCACAAAATGCACTAGATACTTTTATTATATTTCCATTAACATCTGTTTTTGACATGATTACATATTTATCAATTAAATTATTAGATTTAAAATAAGCATTTTGTAAATCATTTAAGTTTTCAGAATATACAGTTAAAATATTTTTAAAATCTTTTTCAAAGTGAGAACTTACTTCATCAACTAATTTATATGTTTGTATATTTAACTCAAAAATACGCTTTAATAGTGCATTTTTTAAAGTGAAAAACAATGTAAATAAATCACTATTTGTTATTCTTTGAGTATTTAGATATTTGATAAAACCTATTATTATAGGATTATCTAAAATTATTTTATCTTTTTTTATCATGTTAATATGATGATCTATTATATTGATAGTATATTTATTAATAAAACGTTCTTTGTTTATTGAATATTTATTTATTATTTCAATAATTTCTTGATTTTCTATCCAATATTTACATATGTTAGTTTTATTATTTTCAATAACTTTAATATAATTTTTTAGTTTCATTAAGTATTTTTTTGCTTGAAAAGTCCACAGTCTTGGCCACTACTTCGTTTTACAACAATTGAGGGAATCATTTTAGATTTAAATCCGTAGGCATTACATCCGTGGGGCTGATTAGCTTCCCACGTAACATAATAATACGAACATTTTTGACATATTATTCTTTTATTCATGTAGTAATTTTATCAAAAAAAAATAAATATTTGGTTAATTTATTCAAATATTATTTTCTTTAAATTTATATAGATACTTTACTTTGTATAGCTTTTGAAAGTGATAAAATATCTACATTTTCTAAACTAACACCAGTTGGGACACCTTGTGCAATTTTAGAGAATCTAATATTTCTTGTTTTTAATTTATCTTCAATATATAAAATAAAAGCATCATTTGCAATTGATGGAGTAATAGCAAACAATATTGTTTCAACTTCATTTTCATCAATAAACTTAATAAGTGCATCTAGTGCTTCTTGATCTAATTCTTCCATTACGAAATATTTTCCATCAAATTGTTTGGAATCTTCAATAATAAAAATATCTTTTGCACTTTGTACAATACATAAAGTTGAATTGTCTCGTGAATCATCTAAACAAAACTCACATATTTCATGTTCACTCATAGAGCCACACTTTACACATTTTGTAATATTTTTTAATGCATTTTCAATCGTATGTGCGATCTTAATACCACAGTAGTTATCATTCATTACAATATGATATGCTAATCTTAATGCTGATTTTTTACCAATAGTCGGTAATGATTCGAAAGCTTCAACAAGCTCATAAAATTTTTCTAGGCCTTTTTTCATAAAATGATTGTATCTAATATTTTATTAGATTTCATTCATAATTTATAAAGATTTAGCTAAAATCGCGAAACGATAAAATATTATATATTATTTAGGAGATATAACTTTGACTGAAGTTGATTATTATGAATTACTAGAAGTTAGTAAAGATGCTGACAAAAGCACAATTAAAAAAGCTTATAGAAATATGGCTAAAAAATACCATCCAGATAAAAATCCAGGGGATCATGAGGCTGAAGAATTATTTAAAGCAATAAATGAAGCATATCAAGTATTAAGCGATCAAGATAAAAGATCTATTTATGATAGATATGGAAAAGCTGGATTAGAAGGCCATGGTCAACGTGGTGGCGGATTTGGTGGTGGTGGATTTGATGATTTAAGTTCAGTATTTGAAGATATGTTTGGTTCTGCTTTTGGTGGTGGAAGTGGAAGATCTCAAAAACAAAGAAGATCATATAATTATAATTTAGATGTAGCTATCGAAGTTCAATTAGAATTTAACGAAGCAATTTTTGGATGTAATAAAGAAGTTCAGTATAAATATAAAACTGCTTGTAAACCTTGTAAAGGTACTGGTGCAAAAGATGGAAAACTTTCTACTTGTAAAACTTGTGCTGGTCAAGGTCAAGTTCATTCAAGACAAGGTTTTATGACATTTGCACAAACTTGTCCTACTTGTCAAGGTTCTGGGCAAGCTGTAAATTCTTCTTGTAAAAAATGTTCAGGAACTGGATATGACGAAGTTAAAGATTCATTTAATGTAGATATTCCAGAAGGTGTAAACGATGGAATGAGAATTAGAGTATCAAATAAAGGAAATATTGCTCCTGATGGTACAAGAGGTGATTTATATTTACAAATTGCTGTAACTGAAGATTCTCATTTTGTTAGACATGATGATGATATTTATTATGAAGCTCCAATTTTCTTCACTCAAGTTGCTCTTGGTGGAAAAATCAAAATACCAGGTCTTAGAGGTGAATTAGAGTTAGATATTCCAATTGGTGCAAAAGATAAACAGCAAATCACTTTTAGAGGTGAAGGTGTTAAATCTGTTCAAGGTCATGGAAAAGGTGATCTTGTTGTTCAAATTAAAATCGAGTATCCTAAAAATGTAAATAATGAACAAAAAGAGCTACTAGAAAAATTACAAGAGAGTTTTGGGGTTGAAAGTAAACCTCATGAAACGTCTTTTGAAGGTATGTTTGATAAAGTTAAGAAGTGGTTTTCTTAAGTTAAACATATATTTTAACCTTGTCGTAGTATAATGATAATAATAATCTTATATACGACAAGGCATTATAATGAAAAAAATATTTTTATTAATATTTTTAATATTCTCTTTTTCATTTTCAAAAGATATTTTAAGTTTTACAAGTGAAGAAAAAGAGTTTATAAAAAAACATCCTTCAATAAATGTTGGTGCAGAAATCGATTGGCCACCTTTTGATTTTGTGGAAGACGGACAATACACTGGTATTGCAAAAGAATACTTATCCTTAATAGAAAAATCAACTGGTTTAAAGTTCAATTATATTTATGGTTCCACATGGAATGAGCTTCTTCAATCTGCAAAAAATAAAAAAATCGACTTATTACCTATTCTTTCAAAAACAAAAGAGCGAAATAAATATTTATTATATACCGATAAACATACTACTATTAGAAACTACCTATTCTCTTATTCTCAAAAGTTCAATTCTTTAGAGGAGTTAGAAGGCAAAACTATTGCAGCACCAAAAGGTTTTGCACAAGAAGAGTATATTACTAAAAACTATCCTAATATTAAAGTAGTATTTGTAAAAGATATTTTAGAAGCTATTGATTTTGTAATAACAAATAAAGCTGATGCTCTTATTTCAAATATCACTTTAGTTAATTATTTAGTGAAAAAACATAACTTAGTAAATATTTCTGTACAGTTTTTATTAGATAAGAATTCTCACTTACATATGGGAATAAGAAATGACTACCCTATTTTAAGAAATATTATAGATAAAGCTTTAAAAAATATATCTCAAAAAGAAAAGAATAGAATATCAAATAAATGGATTAGTGGTTTAGTAATAGCTAAAAATAATTCTTTAACAAAAAAAGAATTAAAATTTATAAAAAATCATAAAAAAATCTATATTGCAAATGAATATGATTGGGTTCCTTATGACTATAATGAAGATACTATTGCAAAAGGTTATGTTATTGATTATACAAAACTTTTATTTTCAAAAATAGGAATTGAGCCTATTTTTATCACAGATACATGGGATAACCTTATGAATAGGTTTATAGCAAATGAAATAAACATGCTTCCTGTTATTACTTATAATAAAAAAAGAGAAAATTTTCTTGATTTTACCAAACCTTATATGGAACAAAAATTTTCTATTGTAACTAGAATTAAGAGATTTGATTTGATTAATATTGATGATTTAAATGGTCAAAAAATAGCATTAGTTAAAAACTGGAATAGTACAAAATTTATAAAGAAAAGTTATCCAAATATAAAAGTAATTGAAGTATCTTCTGTAAAAGATGCTTTTGAAGCTGTTAAAAATAATATTGTTGATGCAACTATTCAAAATGACATTCTTTCAAACTATTTTATTCAAAGAGATTATAATAATATTTTAAAAAGTGATGTCCCTGTAATAATCAGAAATTTTGACCAAAAATTATATATGGGTGTTAATAAAAAAACACCTATTTTAAAAGAGATTATAAATAAATCAATGAATCAAATTTCAGAAGATGAAATAAGAATCTTAAATAATAAATGGTTAAAACAATCTATAACTATAGATTTTACAGATGAAGAAAAAGAATTTATTGATAATACTCTTATAAATGTTATATTTACTGATAATTGGGCTCCAATTAACTTTATGGAAAAAGGAAAGTATTATGGATTAGGTTATGACTTCTGGGAACTTATTGCAAGTAAAGCTAATCTAAAAACAAAGATGAACTTAAAAGAAAACTTTTCGATTGCCTTAAAATCTATTGAGTTAAAAGAAGATGATATAATAATTGCAACTTCAAGAACTAAAGATAGAGATAGATATGCAATTTTTAGTGATACTTTTTATAAAGCCCCTATTGGTATCGCAACCTTACAAGATAAAAACTATATCCCTGATGCTTCTCATTTAGTTGGTAAAAAAGTTGGAGTTGGCCGAAACTATACCGCACATAAAATGTTGTCAAAAATATATCCTGATATTGATTTTATATTTATCAAAAATATTGAAGAAGGTTTAGATCTTTTATCAGATAATAAAATATATGCATTAGTTGATAATATGCCTGTGTTAACTCATAATATAAAAAAACATGCATACAGTAATATAAAAATATCAGGAAAAACTGGTTTAGATTTTAATCTACAAATTATGATTAGAAATGACTACCCTCTTTTACAATCAATTATAAATAAGGTTCTAATAAAACTAAATCCAGAAGAAAAAGAAATTATTCTGAATAAATGGGCAAAAATTGAGTATGTAAATGAAATAAATTATTTAGCTTATTTAAAATTTATTATTCCATTATTGATTGTGATTCTTGTAATTTTATATAAAAATAGACAATGAGTAATATATCAAAGAAGTTTAAAA
>PJEL010003937.1_pt1 | contig 12444 bp, 11 predicted proteins | sample 1853271 | NCBI WGS metagenome assembly PJEL01 (sample SAMN08108733, study PRJNA415343) | Invertebrate metagenome, whole genome shotgun sequencing project. | host: Globobulimina | place: Sweden: Gullmar Fjord | collected 2015-08 | reverse complement strand
AGCTCTGACCATATCGCCAGCCGTTTCATACCGCTCCTCCGGGGTTTTTTGCAGCATGGTCAAGATGACACCTTCCAGGGCCTGGGGCAGGTTGGGGTTCTTTTGACGGGGGCGTGGCACAGGATTATTCAGGTGTTGCATGGCAATATTTTCTATATCACTGCCTTGAAAGGGTAAATATCCGGTTGCTATTTGGTACAAAACCACACCCAGAGCGTAAATATCGCTGCGGCCATCAAGGGTGTCGCCTTGAATCTGTTCAGGCGACATATAGTTAGGTGTGCCCAGGGTACGGCCCAGGCGGGTAATTTTAGCATCCTTATCCAAATCTTTGGCAATGCCAAAATCGGTCAAGAGGGCATTGTCACGGGCATCAAGCAGAATATTTTTGGGTTTAATATCACGATGCACCACCCCTTCTGAGTGGGCATAATCTAATGCATCGCCAATATGGCTAATAATTTGCCGGATTTCACCCAGCGACAACGGTTGCCCATGAATACGTTCAGCCAGGGTGCCGCCCTTGACCAGCCGCATGGCTATATAAAGGTATCCCTGCTCCTCACCATAGTCATAAACGGGTACAATATGGGGATGTTCCAGATGAGAGACAATACGGGCTTCTTGCAAAAAACGTTTGACAAAGCTTGTATCTTTAGGCTGGGTGGGTTTAAACACCTTAAGAGCAACAGGCCGATCAATATTGGCCTGTTGGGCTTCATAAACACCAGCCATCCCCCCTGTATCCAGTTGAGCAACAACTTGATACGGGCCAATTTCTTTACCAATAATATCGCTGATCATCATAAGCCCCCTATATGGTTTTAGGCATTCCCTAAAAAATAATCATCCTCAAATAGGACTCACGCAGTTGGTGAGATGATTACAATCAACTGCGTTTCCCTTATGATAATAGAAAATGGATAATTTTGCGAACAGAAATACTCTTTATTTTTGGAGGAGAACATGCAAGCCTATTTTTACAAATATCAAGCTCTGGGTAATGATATGGTGGTTATTGATCCGGCCCGCTTTGATTTTTCTTTGACCGCAGCCACTATTCAACTGATTTGTGACCGTTCTATGGGCCTGGGGGCCGACGGTATCTGTTATGGTCCCTTAGCCGATGCTGAACACCCCTACAAACTCCGTTTTTTCAACCCCGATGGCACTGAAGCCGAAAAGAGTGGTAATGGCCTCCGTATCTTTGCCCGTTATTTGTGGGATCAAAAGTATGTAAGCCATCGAAATTTTGAGGTTTGGATGAATGGCATCATTATCCCTACCACTATTCAGAATCAAACAGCACAAACAATTGCCATGACGATTGGACAACTCTCCTTTGCCAGTCAAGACACCCTACTTGGTGGACCAGCACGTCAGGTTGTTGAGGAGATTATGCAGTTTGATAATCATAGCTATCGGGTTACAGCGGTAACGGTAGGTAATCCACACTGTGTTATTTTTGTCGATGAGTTGTCAGCAGCCTTAACCCGGCAGTTGGGGCCAATTATTGAAACCGACCCTCATTTTCCGGCCCGGACTAATGTTCAATTTGTGCGGATATTAAATCGACATGCTATCCAAATTGAAATCTGGGAACGTGGTGCGGGTTATACACTCGCCTCCGGGACATCGGCCAGTGCCAGCGCCGGAGCAGCCATCAAAAGCGGACGCTGTGACAGTCCGCTTGAGGTTTGTATGCCCGGGGGTACGGCCCAGGTTGCCATCGACTCGACCTGGCAGGTGACTCTCAGCGGGGGTGTTGAAGCGGTATGTGAAGGGTGTTTTAGTGGAGATATGGGAGAGAGGTTTGGGGTAAGGAGTAGGGAGTAAGAAGTGAATTTTTAAGGTGTTAAAGGGTTGGACGGTCAAGGTCAAATGTATCTCTGACATAAGTGTAACTTGAGCCACTTAAACGGCCAATTGGTTTTAATAACTTTAAGTTTATGCTGCCATCCTGGTATAAATCATCACGGACGTGGATACATTGCACCTCGCCAAAGATAGCCGATCCTCCGCCCGGTTGGTCGCTGACCGTAACAATGCGTTGCAGCTTACATTCATAAGCTATGGGCGACTCGCCTATACGTGGAACCTGTATGGTTTCGCTGGGTAGGGGCGTTAAAGCTGCAAACTCAAATTCAGATTGACCATGAGGCAATAGAGCAGAAGTAAGATTCATGGCTGCGGCTGTTTCTTCATTAGTGAGGTTGATGACAAATTCCGACAGCTCTTCAATATTACGCAGGGTATCTTTTTTACCCTCTTTTCCCGGTTCTGGCGAGTAGCCAGAGCAAAAGAGCAAGGTCATGGGCAGATTGCATACCGCCGTAAAGTAAGAAAAAGGGGCAATATTCAGCTTGCCTGTTTTGTCCATTGTGCTGACCCAGGCTATGGGTCGGGGTAAAATAGCTCCGATGGTCAATTTATAACGATCTTTGGCGCTAATTTCAGCGGGATTTATAATCATCACAACTCCTATCAGCTCAATAATTCGGGGTGGTGTAGAACAAACTTAAGTTTGTCTTACAAAAGCTCCTATTTTTGCTCAATGATTTGACTCGGCTCTGAGAGTGGGTCACTATTAGAAATATGAAGCACACGCTGTGGAAAGGGAATATCGATCCCCGCTTCATGGAGGGCATTATAGATGCTTGTATTCATTTTGTCGATAACACGTCGAGTTTCAACATAATGTTCAATCCAGCATCTGACTCTAAATTGCAAACCCGAATCTTGAAAGTTTAAGAAGAGGGCTTCAATGCGTTCATCTTTCATAACCCAATCTTGGGCAGCAATAGCTTCAATCAATACCTGCCGAACCTGTTCTATGTCACTGCCATAAGCCACGCTGACATGAGTCTGTACCCGATATTTGGTGTTGGGAATAGAGTGATTGACTACCCGATTTTTACCAATGAGGGAATTGGGAATGGAAACCAGACGATGGTCTCGGGTCAGAATGCGGGTGCTGTGCAAACTTATATCCTGCACGTCTCCCCAGGTATCCAAGGCCTCCAGTTCGATCCGGTCGCCAATTCTAAAGGGTTGGTCAATTAAGATAATAAAACCACTGATCATATTGCTGAATACTTCTTTAGCCGCCAGGGCCACAGCCAAACTGGTTACGCCCAATGTTGCGACCAGGCCACTTACATTGATATTAAAGTGAGCAAACAGCACAATGATAACTACAAAAACCAAAAAAATGACGACCAAACGGCGGAAAAAGGGCAAAATATGGTCATCAAATGAGGTCTCGGTGACATGGGCAACTTCTTCAGCGTACCAATCAACCAAACCAATTAATGTTCGATAGGCCGCCAGAAAAATCAAAAACACAAATAAAACAAAAAATATCGTTTCTAAGAGCGGGTCATCAGGGTTGATGATAAAATCGGCTTGCTGCAAAGCCCAATACAAACCCATGACTATGACAAAATAAACCACAGGTTTTTGCAGCGCATTTAAGAGGGCATCATCTAAACCACTCTTGCTTCGACTTGTTGCCTGACGAATCCAGGTATCTAACAGTTTTGTTAATAACCAGGCCGCAACAGCCGCTAAAATCAAAATGCCTATAAAGGCAACTACTTGTCCCCACAAGGTTATATCTAAATTTGGCATATCATTATCCCCCAGATTATTCTCGCTATGTTGATTGGGTGAAACTCCCTTAAATGGTGATTGACACGACCTTAGTTTAAAGTATACTACAGTCACTAGCAATAATAATCAAAAACAGGTGATGGTAGAAAAATAAGTGCTTAGGTGATTAAGGTCAATTAAGAGCTGGGTTTTAATTATGTATGACAAAACATTAAGCCCAAGAGAAGCAACAATTGATTTTTTACGAAAAGTCCATGCTAAAGACCCTGGTTCTATGCCAGGAACCACAACCTCATTGGGTTGTTCCAGTTATTGGAGAAGCCGGGAAAACCCATTAGGCTTCAGACATGGGATGAAAGGCCAATATCTTTTGCCCATCTGTGCTCAAACCGGCTTCTCCCTGGAGAAACCCATTGAGCTGGCTGAAGCCCAAGACGTTTACGCTTGGGTTTCTCACGAACTTTTAGCAGGTGTTGTTCATAAAAACTGGAAAAACCTTAGGGGCCACTTTTTCTATTTTTCCATTTTAACATTGCCTGACGTATCCCGTATAAACCCTTTGACATTTTCCCGGCCAGCCATTCTGGTTCGGGATGGGGTAAAATGGGCCACGTTTCCATATCCAGGTCAGATAATAGCGCGTTGGCTGCCGCAATAGCAGTGGTGGTGGCCCGTTCCAGGTACAGGGCCGGAGCCGGATGGTACACCCAATCGCCGCAGGCAAACAAGCCAGGCCACGGAGTTTCTATGCCCAGGTGTTCATGCGCTTCACCGACGCTAAACAGGGTATGCGTAGCCTCGTTGCGCTGCAAGATTGAATGAAGAAGCTGCCCTCGAAGTTCCGGAAAGGCGCGATGGGTATCGGTAATTACTTGAGCCAACAGGATAGCATCGGGTTGGCTCAATAGTTCCGGCGGGCCGTAAACGTGCATTTCAACGGCGCTGCCGCCAGTCTGACGACTCCACTCCATATAGGCTGGCTGTAGCCGGTTAAGCCAGAAGAAATTATCCATGATAAAATCGCCAGTGTAAATACCGGCCTCGGCTACAGGTTTGGGTCTAATTTTGAACCATAGACGAATTATGGCCGTGGGTACTCCGGCTGGAAAGCGCAACGTTGTAGCTGTATCATAAGTGGCCGGACTCTCTGTGAGTAGTTTTTTGGCCGCTGGAGAATCTAAAGCTAATATTAGGTGCGACGCTTCAACTGTGTGTTGTTCTGCTCCTACATGGTATGTTATCTGCCACTGTGCCGCTTGGCCATTTTCTTTTTGTTTATCCTGTTTTAAGGCCAGCACTCGTGCTCCCATTTTAATATCAGTTCCTAATGTTCGGGCCACTTGAGCCAGGGGTTCAGAGATACATGCTCCTCCAGTGCCCGGCAGGTAAGAAAAATCCCAGGCATCGCGGCGGAGAAGGGTGTAAAATCTGAGAAAAGCGATAAAGCCGGAAGCGGGTACCTCATTGGGATGGGCTGCCAAAGCACTGCGGGCGAGTCCGGCAAAAAAACTGCGCATGGTAGGCGACCAGCCAGCGGTAAAATCGGCCAGCGACATACCTTTGAGCGATTTTTGCTCGGCCAGCGGGTCAATGGACATAGCCGACATCAGTCCGCCCAGCACTCTAAACATCGAAGCTACATCGCGCAGGGTGAGAATATTTAGAAAACGGGGGCGGATAAAGAGGCGCAGGTAGTGAAACGGGGCGGGTATCTCGCTGTACCTGATAGCACTACCGATAGCTGCTTTGCGAATAGTTTTTCTGCGGCCAAAAATCCACATTTCCTCGCGGGCAGGCACAAACACCGGACGAATGTCGTGCCGGGCCAGGGTGGCCTGAAAGTTACGGTAGGGGGACCAGATACCATGAACGCCATGTTCGCCGGGAAATCGCCAGTTGTGGTCCTGATGTTCAATTTCTACGGTTGGACTGTCTTTGAGGCGTCCGCCAATCCACTCCGGATCTGCTTCCAGTAACAGTGGCTTAAGGCCGCGTTCGGCCAGATGCACGGCGGCCATCAGGCCGGCAACACCTCCACCGATGATGAGTGGGGGCTGAGTTTGTTGAAAGGTTGGGTGAGTGTCCATAAAAAATCCAAAAGTGAACAGTGAGTAGTGAAAAGTGAAAAGTGGTAACAGTTTACTAGATAGTGAAATGCACCCTTATGATTTTCGATCAGTATAATGAGGCCTTTACCCGGGTGCAAACGTATGAATCTTGACCTGGCGAGATGTGCGGTAGGCCAGCAGCTCTTGTAAAAGGGTAACAGGTCGAGCCTGCATAAGTGATGGTTCGGTGTAACATTGCTGAAAACAGCTTACGCAGGATGTTGGCGGGGGGCCAAATTCATTTTTAGCAATAGTAATTGCTTCTTGCCAAGAGTCAATCTGAGTCAGGTTGCAGGGGCGGCCACCGTGCGGCGTTTGGCTACGCTCAATGGGGCGACAGGGATAAATAAGAGCGCCGTCAGGCAGCACCCGGATAACAAGGGTGGGGTAGCAGTTATAGGGCTGAAAATTACGCATAAGGTTTAAATAGGCCAGGCTGCCTATAATTTTCTTTTTTTGCTTTTTGTAGACAATAACCTGATCTACAAAGGTTTTGTAATTCTCGCTTACCAACAGTTGATAGTGCGGCCAGTTGTTAAATGATTGGGGTGAAAAGGCAAAGGCAATATTGTACTCAACACAAAAATCCAGTACATCCTGAGCATCGGCCAGCGTTTCCGGGGTGACTACACAATTTACGGCCAGTTCAAAGTTGTATTCACTTTGCTTAGCGGCCACAGTTACAATGGTGTCAATAATGCTTTGAGCCGCTTGATAATTGAGACCGATTGTTTGGCCCCAACGGACAGTATCTAGCGAGTCGAGGCTAATAACCAAACGATCAAGATGGGGGAGCAGGTTAAGGTGTTTGGATAAGAGTAGACCATTGGTTAGTATGGTTAAATTTTTAAAGTAATAACCAGATTTTGCCTGGGCAATTAAAGCATCAATGTTGGGGTAAAGGAGTGGTTCTCCGCCGCTAAAAATGAGGTTGGGTGTGGCTTGTCGTAAAACAGCCAGTACTTGGGCCGCTTTTTCTAAGGGAAGAACGCCCAACTGAGCCAGTTTGTCGTCGGGGCGGCGGGCACCGTAATCTTCGCAGTAGGCACAGTTGAGGTTGCACTGCCCGGTCAGGTGAAATACAGCCAAAAGCGGGCGTAGAAAGCGCTGCCCCCGGGCCAAGTCGATAAGATTGAGTAGATAATTTTGCATTACGTTTATTCAAAAACCCTAAAGAGATTGAGTGGTCACTACCTAAGTAGCTTCCGTATCTCCCCGATACTCAAACCAGTCATTTGACTAATTGCTTCATCATCCATAACATCACCCAATTTCTGGGCTATTTCTACCGCTTTCGTCTTTTCTCCCTGTTCTTTCCCCTTCTCATAGCCTACCATTTCTCCGATGGTGTAGGTTGACTCCACCATACTGGCTTGATAATGCAAATCTTGGACGTATCTGTTGTAGGCCCGACGCTTCTGCTCATCCATTTTTAAGACATCCAGGGCATCCTTGGCCCTTTTTAGCCCCTGCGCCTTAAACTCGTCTTTGATTTCATCATTCTTTAAGAAGTAAATCCATTCATCCAACAGGTCTCTCGTCACATTATCAAATCGATTGACCTTAATGACATAATATTCCGGGTATATTTCTGATATTGCTTGGCGGGTGTATAACTTGCGCTGCTTGGCGTTTAAGGCCAACTCATCTTGCTTGTGGAGGCCAATGAAGTTTGTGGTGCCTTTGTAGACGTAATCCTTGCCCTGTCCCAAATCAAAGTAGACTATGTTCACTGAGATTATCTTTTTGACGGCTGAGTAAGGTTGGCCGAGGTCTAGATGCTCTGTCACCAACTTTGAAGTGCCATAGAGCATCCGTTGCAAGTAGTCCAATTCACTTTCATTTTGCACTTCAATAATAATAATCTCCCTGCTGCTATTTTCTACCAATAAATCAACCCGATTGAACTTATCTTGGGCCGTTTCTTGATTACTTTCACTTTCAAGGATTTGCTTAATCCGAATTTGTTCCTTGAGCAACTCACTCAGAAAGCCTTCCAGGATATCGAAATTGGCCTTACGCCGCAATATGTTTTTGATGGCCCAATCGAAACGGATTAGTTTTTTCATTGGTCAGGAAAGTCCTTTCTTGTTCCAAGCAGTCAGAGACAAGGATACCTGCTTTTCACGATATTATACCTTATGTTGGAGTTTCCGTCCATAAAAAAAGGCTTAGTAGATTCAATTTTGAGGAGCCAGCATCCTTAGATGCGGCAATGTCCTCAACTTGAGGCGGCATCTGAGGATGCCTACCTCCTCGAATTTTGGATATATTGAGGCTAGTTGGCAGGTTGACCCAAATGAAGATTAAGGCTAATTTGTTTATGGTTTTGTGCGCCGTGTAGGCGTATATTCTACCCAATCGGGGGGTTGGTCGCCTGACCAGGTGTGGAGAATGTGTTTATAAGTTTCGGGGCGGCGCTGGTGTAATAAGGGGAAGTAGTCGCGCCAGTGAGTCAAAGCCGTTGGTTCCAAATCGGCGATGACAACCTCGCTGCTGTCACGTCCGGCTTTAGCCAACACTTTTCCTGACGGGTCGCACACAAAAGTGCTGCCATAAAATTGAACATTATTCTCTGTGCCCACCCGATTGACAGCGGCCACAAAGATGCCGTTGGCAATGGCATGGCCCCGCATCACTGTTTCCCAGGCTGGTTGGGTATCCATTGTTGGGTCGTTTGGTTCAGCACCAATAGCTGTGGGGTAGATAATCAATTCGGCCCCTGCCAGGCTGTAAATACGGGCCAATTCAGGAAACCATTGGTCATAACAGGTTGGGGTAGCAAGCGTGATTGAGTCAAGCTTGACAACGGGGTATTGATCGCTTCCGGCAAAGAAATCCGTTTCGTGATATCCCTCACCAGAGGGAATATGTACTTTACGGGTGATACCAAGCAGGTCACCTGTTGGGGTATGGGTGGTGGCCGTATCATACAAAGCGCCATCCTCAGCTTGCTCATACATACTGCCAATAACGGTAACTTTATAAGCACCAGCCATGTGGCTGAAGAATTGCGTTGAGGGGCCATCTGCGATTGACTCGGCCCAGTTGAAACCTTCAGACGCTCGTGTGCCTGGGAAATAGGGTAACAACGAAAACTCCGGCAGGCAAATCAAAGTTGCGCCCCGCTCAACTGCTTGGCCGATTAATTCTTGATATTGGGCTTGCATCGAGGCCATACTGCCTGACCAGGCCACTTGAATAAGGCCAATCCGGATCGAGTTTTGCATTGTTGTACCTCACTGTTCGTATCTTCTCAAAAAATGGCGGCATTTGTGGGACAAACTTAAGTTTGTCTTACAAATGTCCCGAATTATTGAGGTGACATCACTGTTTTTTACTTGGATTTTGGACAGGGCTGTTGTTGGGTAATGCAGTGAATTATGCCGCCACCCAACAAAATCTCACGTCCGCCCGGTACGCCCACCACTTTGTGTTCTGGCATAAGCTCTTGTAAGGTTGCTAAAGCCTGAGCATCACGGGGATCGTCATAAAGTGGGACCACAACGCCTTTGTTGGCCAGGTAAAAGTTGACATAAGTACCACCCAGGGCCATCCCCTCCGGGCGAGGCAAGGCACCATCTACCGAGTCGATACCTTCGCTCTCCTCAGTGGTGACATGTATGGGACTGGGGTCATAAAGTTTATGGATTTTCAGGCGGCGACCTTGAGCATCGGTGGTGTTCAGCAATATCTGGTAGGCTTCTTGCACAATGTCATACTGAGGGTCGTTTTTATCCTCGACCCAACCCAAGACCACCTCCCCCGGACGAATAAAAGCGCATAAACCATCTACATGGCCGTCGGTCTCATCATCGACAGACCCCCGTGGCAGCCAGATTATTTTTTCCAGGTTGAGATAGGCTTGTAAATAAGATTCAACCTCTGTTTGGGAAAGCTGCGGATTGCGATTGGAGTTGAGTACACATTGGGCTGTTGTAATCAGCGTGCCTTCACCATCAACCGTGATAGCTCCGCCTTCAAGGATCATTGGCGCTTTGTAGCGGGCCAGCCATTCAATATCAGCCACCTTACGGGCGACTAAATCATCTTGGTCCCAGGGAAAGTAGAGACCACCCTCTAACCCGCCCCAGGCATTAAAATCCCAATCGACAGCCCGCACTTCGTGTCCATTGTTGACAAAGATTGGCCCGCAGTCACGTATCCAGGCATCATTATAAGACATTTCAATAACCCGAATAGGGGCTGGTAATTTATTTCGGGCATTGTTGAATTGATTGGCCGAGACACCCATTGTCACGCGCTCAAATTGGCTGATGGCGGTGGCAACAGCGGCGTAGACTTTTTGGGCCGGTTTAGCCCCTAAACGAAAGGTATCGCCACGCTCCGGCCAGAGCATCCAACAGCCTTCATGCTGTTCAAATTCACCCGGCATCCGAAATCCATCTTCACGGGGGGTGCTGGTTAATAACTTGGTCATTAGAATGTAACCTTACTTTGTACTCCTGTAGATATTTTATGATGGGGGTGCCGAATTGCAAGCTGACTCAGGCGGCCACGGTTTTGGCAATGGACACCTTGCCTGGTTTGGGGATGGCACAAGCTTCATCCAGGGTTTCCAAATATGCCTCGGCTTGGTCGGACTTGATGACTTCAATGGGTAGCCAGCGTAGATTATCACCAGAGAATATGATTGTCTCAATTTCTTCCAGCGAAGTCCCAGCCTCTTTCAATTGATCGCTATAGCGTTTTCCTATTCGGTTCCAGGTAAGTACGCTATAGCGGAAGATTACCTGTCTATCATTATCTTCATAAGCGTAGGCATCATCATACCATTTGTTACCATCATCTTTAATCTGTAATCTTCTCAGTCTCATATTTTATTATAGCTGCTCCTAAAATTTAAATTCCCCTGTCTTTTGCTCTATAGCGGCTGTTTTTGGTGCGCCTTCAGCTTCCATCTCGGCTAAAACCGTTTTTAAGGCAGCGATGAAACGTTCATTTTCTTGGGGTAGCCCAACGGTAACTCGTATGTGAGTTGCTAGATAAAATTGGGTCATAGGCCGCAGAATTACCCCTTGTTTTAGCAGTCGTTCAGACACTTCAGTGGTATCGTATAGGGGGTTGAACAGCACAAAATTACCCTGACTGGGCCAAGTTGGTAAATTGAGTGCGGATAATTGTTCGTATAGCCACTGTCTACCGCTCAAAACAAGGTTGACGGTTTCTTTGATGTGGTCAGTATCTTGTAAACCTGCAATACCGCCTTCAATTACAAATTTGCTTAAATGGAATGGTTTACGAGTTCGGGACAAGTATTGGGTTAACTCTCTGGGAGCAATGCCATAACCTAAGCGTAATCCGGCCAATCCAAAGGCTTTGGAGAAACTATGCACAATGACTATATTTTTCCCTTGCCGTACATAAGCGATCAGGTCAGGCTGGTCTGGGGTATCAACAAAATGATGATAGACCTCATCGGCTACAATTAGAACGTGGGAGGGGACATTATTAACCAATGTTTCCATCTGCTGGGCGGTGATGGTGATGCCGGTGGGGTTGTTGGGGCTACATATATAGATAAGCCGGGTCTGCTCTGTGACAGCGGCTAAAATGGCCTCAACATCATAAGTGAAATGCTCCGGGTCCAGGTCAACATAAAGCAGATTAGCCCCGGCCCGTTTGGCTGTCATGGCATACACTGGGAAGGTTGGGCGGCAGATAATGACCTCATCATCGGGGTTGAGAAAACCCGTGGCTAACATTTCTAGAATGTCACAGCCCCCATTACCCGTAAAAAAGTTGTCCGGCTCCAATCCTTGACCCAAGGTTTCAGCCAAAGCCGTTCGTAAATCCTCATCACCCATCGGCGGATAGCGGTTGAGGGTTGTGGCTGCTTTTTGCATAGCTTCTATAGCCAGAGGCGATGGCCCCAGCGGGCTTTCATTGGAAGCCATTTTGATAAAATTTTCGTGTCCATACTGTTTTTGCATGGCTTCTATGGAGGCCCCCCCGACATAGATGGGAGAAGCAGCAATAGCAGGTTTTAATGTTAAATCTGATAGGTTATTCATAAAGTGATTGCCTTTCTGTTTTATGACTTAAATTTTTTTGATTACATTAACAATAGAAATGCTGGCGGAGGCATGAATGGCCTCATATATCTCGGCCAGCTCTCGTTTTTGACCAATAAACAAACGGCTTTCTTTGATGCTGCCGCCGTGAGAAACCCAAGCGTAAACATCTTGGGTTTCAGTCAGCTCAATGGGTTTCTCCAGGGAGAAGTGGCTTCTTAACTTCTCCAATAATAAAAGGGATTGTGTATATTCATGATAAAATCCTCATCTACTATTCACCCGTAAACACTCATACATCAGTATGCCACCAGCGATGGAAACATTTAAACTTTCGGCCTGACCGTGAATGGGTAGGCTGACGTAATCATTTAAGTAGGGGTGAAGTTCTGCGCTCAAACCCCGGGCTTCGTTGCCTAAAACTAATCCCGTCGGCCTGTCGAGGAGATCACTTTGCCACACAACCTGACCGCGATTAGCATCGGCTCCAACTAAATGATACCCTAATTGTGATAGACAAGGCAAAATATCTTCAATGCTTTGGCTCCGAAGCAGCGGCACGGTGAAGATTGACCCCATCGTGCTGCGGATGGTTTTGGGGTCAAAGGGGTCTACGCAGGGTTCAAGCAAAATGATGGCCTGTACACCAACCGCATCAGCCGTGCGGATGAGGGTTCCCAGGTTGCCGG
>PJEL010003935.1_pt1 | contig 12447 bp, 9 predicted proteins | sample 1853271 | NCBI WGS metagenome assembly PJEL01 (sample SAMN08108733, study PRJNA415343) | Invertebrate metagenome, whole genome shotgun sequencing project. | host: Globobulimina | place: Sweden: Gullmar Fjord | collected 2015-08 | reverse complement strand
TCTACATAATGTACAATTATTATACAATAATATATTACTAGTATTAAAATTGTAATTTAAAATTCAAAAATTGTACAACGTCATTGTATAACTATAATATATAATATTCACCATACAAAAACTAAAGGATGAATATGAGCGCAGGAAAAAAATTTAGACAAGCACTAGCAGAAGAAACACCATTACAAATTGTAGGTACAATTAATGCATACCAAGCATTACAAGCTACAAGAGTTGGATATAAAGCAATTTATCTTTCAGGTGGAGGAATTGCAAATGCATCATATGGTTTACCAGATTTAGGTATGACTATGATTGAAGATGTTTGTATTGATATCAGAAGAGTTACATCAATTTGTGATACACCAGTAATTGTTGATGCTGATACAGGTTGGGGACATGCATTTAATGTTGCAAGAACTGTTAAAGAATTTATCAGATCTGGAGCTGCTGGACTACATATTGAAGATCAAGTTGCTGCTAAAAGATGTGGACACAGACCAGGGAAAGAACTTGTTTCTACTGAAGAGATGTGTGATAGAGTTAGAGCTGCTGTTGATGCTAAACAAGAATTAGATCCAGATTTCTATATTATTGCTAGAACAGATGCTCACGCTTCTGAAGGTCAAGAAGCTGCTGTAGCACGTGCTAAAGCATATGTTGAAGCTGGAGCAGATGCAATTTTTGCTGAAGCTGTTCATACATTAAAAGAATACAAAGAATTTTGTGATCAAATGACTGTTCCTGTATTAGCAAATATTACAGAATTTGGAGCAACTCCATACTTCACAACAACTGAATTAGGTTCTGTTGGAATTGAAATGGTTCTTTACCCATTATCAGCATTTAGAGCAATGAATAAAGCTGCATTAAATGTATACCAAGACTTAAGAGAAAAAGGTACTCAAGAAGGTACAATCGATACTATGCAAACAAGAATGGAACTTTACGATATGTTAGGTTACCACGATTATGAAAATAAAATGGATGCATTATTTAATCAAGGTAAAGCAAAAAGCTAGTCAAAAGTCAGTCAAGAGAAATAAACATTAAAAAGGAAATAATTATGAGTACAACAACTACAGCGTTTAAACCAAAAAAATCTGTTGCCCTTTCAGGAACTTCAGCTGGTAACACAGCACTTTGTTCTGTTGGGAAAAGTGGAAATGACTTACATTATAGAGGATATGATATCTTAGAATTTGCTGACAAAGCAGAATTTGAAGAGATTGCACACTTAATTGTTCATGGAACATTACCTAATCAAGCAGAGTTAGATGTATATAAAGCAAAGCTTAGATCTTTTAGAGATATTCCTGCTGGAGTAAAAGTTGCACTAGAACAATTACCAAAAACTTGTCATCCTATGGATGTTATGAGAACTGGTTGTTCTGTACTTGGGGCTATTGATCAAGAAGATGAAGGTCATGATAAAGCAGAAGCGCAAGATATCATTAATAGATTAATGGGATCGTTCTCTTCTATTTTATTATACTGGTACCACTTTGCTTATAATGGTAAAAGAATTGATGTTGTAACTGATGATGATACTGTTGGTGGTCATTTCTTACATCTATTACATGGTGAAAAGCCAAGAGAATCTTGGGTAAAAGCTATGCACGTATCTTTAATCCTTTATGCAGAACATGAATTTAATGCTTCTACATTTACAGGAAGAGTAATCGCTGGAACAAACTCAGATTTATTCTCTTGTGTTACTGGTTCTATTGGAGCTTTAAGAGGTCCTAAACATGGTGGTGCAAACGAAGTTGCATTCAGAATTCAAGAAAGATACTCTTCTGCTGATGAAGCAGAAAAAGATATTCTAGAAAGAATGGCTAAAAAAGAGATTATTATCGGATTTGGACACCCAGTTTATAGCTCATGTGATCCTAGAAACGTTGTAATTAAAAAAGTTGCAGAAGATTTATCTAAAGAAAACGATGACATGTTAATGTATGACGTTGCTGAAAGAATTGAAACAATCATGTGGGACAATAAAAAAATGTTCCCAAATCTTGACTGGTTCTCTGCTGTTTCTTATAACCAAATGGGAATTCCAACAGATATGTTTACTCCTATATTTATTATCTCAAGAGTTACAGGATGGGGTGCACACGTAATTGAGCAAAGAGAAGATGGAAAAATCATTAGACCTTCTGCTACTTACGTTGGACCTGAAGATTTAAAATTCGTTCCTTTAGCTGAAAGAAAATAATTTAAATACTTCCAAATATTCAAGTGCCACTTTGGCAAACACTAAAGGGGTGAGTTCTTGCTCATCCTTTTTAATTTAAACTAAACGGATATACAAATATGACAAACACTAAATATCTAAAAAAATTAGAAGGTTTCGACACAAGTTTTTACGATGTGAAAGCAGCTGTAGAAGATATCACTCCTGGTTCTTTTGAAAAACTAAACTATATTTCAAGAGTATTAGCAGAAAATTTACTTAGAAAATGTCCAAGCGAAGAATTAGAAGATTCACTTGTACAATTAATCGAAAAAAGAACTGACAAAGATTTTCCTTGGTATCCATCAAGAGTTGTAACTCATGATATCCTTGGACTTACAGCTTTAGTTGATTTAGCTGGTTTAAGAGAAGCTGTTGAAGCTGGTGGTGGAGATCCTAAACAAGTTAACCCTGTTGTTCCTACTCAACTTATTGTTGATCACTCTCTTGCTGTAGAATGTGGTGGATTTGATCCAGATGCTTTCCAAAAAAATAGAGATACTGAAGATAGAAGAAATGCTGATAGATTTCACTTTATTAACTGGACAAAAGAAGCATTTGATAATGTAGATGTTATTCCTCCAGGAAATGGTATTATGCACCAAATAAACCTTGAAAAAATGTCTCCAGTTATTCATAACATCGATGGTATTGCATCTCCTGATACATTAGTTGGTACAGATTCACATACTCCTCATGTTGATGCTCTTGGTGTTTATGCACTTGGTGTTGGTGGATTAGAAGCTGAAAACGTAATGTTAGGTAACCCTTCATATATGAGAGTTCCTGAAGTTATCGGAATCAAAGTTGTTGGTGTAAGATCTCCAGGAATTACTGCTACTGATATTGCTTTAACATTAACATCATTCTTAAGAGAAAACAATGTTATTTCTGCATTTTTAGAGTTCTTTGGTGAAGGTTTAGAATACTTAAACTTAGGTGATAGAGCTACAATTTCTAATATGACTCCTGAATATGGTGCAAGTGCTGCTATGTTTGGTATTGATGAACAAACTTTAGATTACTTGACACTTACAGGTAGAGAATCTGATCAAGTTAAACTTGTTGAAGCGTATGCAAAAGCAAATGGATTATGGGCAACGGATTTAGCTAAAGCCACTTATGCTAGAGAAATAGAATTTGATTTATCTAATGTTACTAGAAGTATTGCTGGTCCTTCTAAACCTCATAAACTAGTTCCTACAAATACATTAGTATCTGAAGGTCTAATTAAAGACTTTAAAGAAGAAGATGAAACTAAGATTCCAGATGGTGGAATTTTAATTGCAGCTATTACTTCTTGTACTAATACTTCTAATCCTAGAAATGTTATTGCTGCTGGTTTACTTGCTAAAAAAGCAAATGAATTAGGTCTTGAAAGAAAACCATGGGTTAAATCTTCATTAGCACCAGGTTCAAAAGTAGTTGAAACATATTTAAATGATGCTAACTTACTTCCAGAATTAGAAAAATTAGGTTTTGGTATTGTTGGTTTTGCATGTACTACTTGTAATGGTATGTCTGGTGCTTTAGATCCAGTTATCCAAAAAGAAGTTGTAGATAATGATATCTATTCAACTGCTGTACTTTCTGGAAACAGAAACTTTGATGGTAGAATCCACCCTTACGTAAAAGAAGCATTTTTAGCATCACCTGCATTAGTTGTTGCGTATGCATTAGCTGGTTCAATTAGATTTGATATTGAAACTGATTCTTTAGGTAATGATAAAGATGGTAACCCTATTTTATTAAAAGATATCTGGCCAACAGATGAAGAGATCAATGCAGTTGAAAAAGCTTCAGTAAGACCTGAAATGTTTGATGCTATTTATGATCCAATGTTCGCTAAAAGTGCATTAGGTGATATGGAAATATCTCCATTCTATAACTGGAATACTCAAAGTACTTACATTAATAAGCCTCCTTACTGGGAAGCTGAATATATGGAAATGCCAGAGCTTAAAGGTATGAGACCACTAGGTGTATTCCCTGATAATATCACTACTGATCACTTATCTCCATCAAATGCTATTTTACCAACTTCTGCATCTGGTGAGTATTGTTTAAAAATGGGTCTTCCTACTGAAGATTTAAACTCTTATGCAACACATAGAGGGGATCATCATACAGCTTCAAGAGCAACTTTAGCTAATCCAAAACTATTTAACGAAATGGTTAAAGATGAGAATGGTGAGACTAAACAAGGTTCATTAACTAAAATTATGCCCGAAGGTACTGAGTCTAGAATGTGGGAAGCTATTGAAACTTACACAGAAAGAAAACAACCTTTAATTATCGTTGCTGGTACTAACTATGGTCAAGGGTCTTCAAGAGACTGGGCTGCTAAAGGTGTTAGACTTGCAGGTGTTGAAGTTTTAATTGCTGAATCAATTGAAAGAATTCATAGAACAAATCTTGTTGGAATGGGTGTTTTACCACTACAATTTGCTGAAGGTGATACAAGAAATACTTACGCTATCGATGGTTCTGAAACTTTTGATATTGAAGGTGATATCACTCCAAGAACTAACTTAACAGTTGTTATGACTAGAGCTTGTGGTGAAGTTGTTAAATTCACAGTATTATGTAGATTAGATACTTCAGCTGAAGTTGATGTTTACAAAAATGGTGGTATTTTACAAAAATTCGCTAAAGATGTTATTGCATCTTCAAAAAAATAATAACTAGAAAGAAAAATCTTTTAGGGTAATACCCTAAAAGTATTTAAAAGAAATTATTAAATTTTTTCTAAATACTTTTAAACATTTCAAAATAAATTCAAGGAAAATACAATGGCATATCAACCACAATTTAAAGTTAAAGCTACATATATGAGAGGTGGAACTTCTAAAGGTACATTTTTTAATATAGCAGATCTTCCAAAAGAAGCTCAAGAAGATGGTGTAAAAAGAGATAAATTACTTCAAAGAATCGTTGGTTCTCCAGATGTTTATAAAAAACAAATGGATGGTATGGGTGGAGCTTCTTCATCTACATCAAAAGCTATCTTAGTTGGTAAATCAGATGTTGAAAATCATGATGTTGATTACTACTTTTGTCAAGTTGCTATCGATAAAGATTTTGTTGATATGAGTGGAAACTGTGGAAACTTATCTTCAGCTGTTGGACCATTTGCTATTTCAGAAGGAATGGTAGAAAATGTACCAGAAAATGGTGTTTGTTGTGTAAGAATCTGGCAAGCAAATATCAAAAAAACTATTCTTTGTTACGTAACTATGGAAAATGGAATCGTTAAAGAGATGGGTGATTATGAAATCGATGGTGTTGCATTTCCAGCTGAAGAGATTGAATTAGAATTCGTTGAACCAGTTGATCCAAGTGAAGAATTATTTCCTACAGGAAACTTAATAGATGATTTAGAAGTTGAAGGTGTTGGTACTTTTAAAGCTACTATGATTACTGCTGGTATTCCAACTGTATTTGTAAATGCTGATGCAATTGGATATAAAGGTACTGAACTTCAAGGTGATATTAACTCTGATACTGAAGCCTTAGCTAGATTTGAAAAAATCAGAATTGCTGGAGCACTTAAAATGGGTGTAATGAAAAGTGCGGAAGATGCATTAACTCAACAACATACTCCAAAGATTGCATTTGTAAGTCCAGCACAAGACTTTATCACTTCAAGTGGTAAAGAAGTAAAAGCTTCTGAGATGGATTTACACGTAAGAGCATTATCTATGCAACAACTACACCATGCAATGATGGGAACAGCTTCTGTTGCTATTGGAGTTGCTGCTTGTATTCCCGGAACACTTGTAAATAATGCTGCTGGTGGTGGAGATAAAAATACTGTTACTTTTGGTCATCCTTCTGGAGCTATTAAAGTAGGAGCAGCTTTAACTGAAAAAGATGGTAAATATACTGTTGAAAAAGCAAGTATGAGTAGAAGTGCTAGAATTATCATGGATGGTAATGTACATGTTCCTGCTGGAACAATGGACTAATTTAGTTTTTCATTCAACTTCATTTATGATAAAAAGGTTTAGAAATTTTCTAGACCTTTTTTTTACTACACATTCCCTACACACCTCCTCATTATAATAAATATCAAAGGATTGCTATGAATATTGCTAAATTTAACATTGACCCTTATCATGCTCTAAAATCACTTCTAGAAGTTACTTCAGCTCATTTAGGAGAATCTTTTTTAAAAATAGTATGTCATGAGTTAGAAAAGTTATTTGAAGCTGATTTAGTGTTAATTACTGAAGCGATGAACTGTAATCCCACAACAAAAGTAAAAATACTATATGCGACTAATCCATCATTACCAGATTCTTTTGAACTAGAAGGAACACCTTGTGAACTTGTATATGCAAATACTATTATCCAAATCACAAAAGGTGTTAACTTAGAATTTGAAAAAGAAAAAAATACAGAATATCAAAGTTTTTATGGAATACCTTTACATAATAAAAAAGATAATTGTATTGGTCATATTGCAATATTTTCAAAAAAAGAAAGATCTATTCCTTCTCACATTGAAGATATCTCATTAATATTTGCTAGACGTATTGAAGTGGAATATGAACGTAATATACTTGAAAAAGAAAATAAAAAAATTCATAAAGAGTTGAAAAGTCTTGTTAAAACTGATTCTCTAACCCAACTGTATAATAGAAGACATTTTAATAAAATTGCAAAAAAGACACTAAAAAAAGTTAAAAAAGAAAAATGTATTGCGACTTTGTGTTATTTAGATATTGATAACTTTAAAGAGATTAACGATAAATATGGTCATGATGTAGGTGATGATGTCCTTATTTATCTATCTCAATTATTCAAAAATAATATTAGAAAAGATATTGATGATTTATTTAGAGTTGGCGGGGAAGAGTTTGCAATTCTTAGTATGCAATCATCATTAACAGATAGTTACAAGCATCTATCTAGAATACAAGAAATATTACGAAACGATAATAAAAATAAGTTAAATATTACTATGAGTATTGGGTTAGAAGTATTTCAAAAAAATGATAAAACCTTTGATGATGTGTATAAAAGAGCAGATATAAAAATGTATAAGGCAAAAAATTCTGGTAAAAATTGTATCATTAAATAATTCTCAAGAATTTAAGCATTAAAAAAGGGTCTAGATATAAAATCTAGACCCTTTTTTTTAATAAATAATATTTATTATTTTGCACCTGTAACAATTTTGAATGTGTCATTAGCAATAACATATTCTTCATTTGTAGGGATAACAAAAATTCTACCTTGAGAACCATTTGTAGAGATATCTCTAGATTCACCAGATCTTTTATTATTTTTAGTAGGATCAAGATTAAGACCCATGTAATCTAAACCAGCACATACTTTTTCTCTAATAAGCGCAGCATTTTCACCAATACCACCTGTGAAACATAATGCATCTACACCATCAAGAGCAGCAGCATAAGAACCAACATATTTTTTGATAATGTAGGCAATCATATCAACTGCTAATCTACATCTGTCATCTCCAGCTTCCATACCTTCAAGAACTTCTCTTAAATCTGAAGATTTTCCAGAAATACCAATGATTCCTGATTCTTTGTTAAGTACATTTAGCATTTCAGAAATTGAAATACCATCTCTATCCATCATATATTGAATAGCACCTGCTCCAATATCTCCAGATCTTGTTCCCATCATTAAACCTTGTACAGGAGTAAGACCCATAGAAGTATCAATACATTTACCATCATGAACAGCAGAAACAGAAGAACCATTTCCTAAGTGACATACGATAACTCTTGTATTATGTTTTTTATCTAACATATCTCTTGCTGCTTCTGAAACAAAATAGTGAGAAGTTCCGTGGAATCCATATTTTCTTACACCATTTTTAGTGTATTGTTCATATGGAAGTGGATACATATATGCATAATCTGGCATAGTTTGGTGGAATGCTGTATCAAATACTGCTACATTTGGTTTACCTGGCATTAAATCCATACAAATTTCCATACCCATAATGTTTGCAGGGTTATGTAATGGCGCTAAAGGAATTAATTCTTTCATTTTATTAATTACTTTATCTGTAACCATAACTGAACCAGCAAAATCTTCACCACCATGAACCGCTCTATGTCCTATAGCTTCAATATCATTAATTGACTCAATAACTTTACCTTCTCCATCTGTTAAAGTTTTTAATACTAACTCAATTGCTTCTTTATGAGTTGGCATAGAAACGTCTAATTTAAGTTTTTGATCATTTCCAAATTCGTGTTTAATAACACCATCAATTCCGATTCTTTCACAAAGACCTACTGCTAAAGTTTCTTGTGTAACTGGGTTCATTAATTGGTACTTTAATGACGAACTTCCTGCGTTTAAAATAAATACTAACATGTTTCTTTCCTATTATTGATCTGATGATATAAATTAAATATCTTAGTTATTATTCTAGTAAATTATTATGCAAAAGAGTATTAAATTTACTTATAATTTAACACTCTGGGGGAAGTGGGAAGAATAGTAATATTTTATCTCATTTTAGCCTTGCCAAAAATAATAAAACGGGTAAAAGTAGAAGGTCAGAAATAATTGCCATAAACATTGCAATTACAGTTAAAAGACCAAAATAGATAGTAGGTATAAAACTAGATAACACTAATATAGAGAAACCTATCATTATAATAGTTGATGTATAAAACATAGCTCGTCCTATACTTTTATGTGCATTTTCAATTGAGAGTTTTAAATCATTTGTTTCTTTATATTCTAGTCTAAACCTATGAATATAATGAATAGTATCATCAACTGCTATTCCTATACTAATTGCGGCTATTGTTATGGTCATCATATCAAGAGGTATATTCATCCAACCCATAAAACCAAATATTACACCCACGGGAACTGTATTTGCAATGATTGCAACAATTGCTATTTTTAAACTTTTAAATAATAGTAAAAACATCACAAATAAAATCAATACTACCAAACCTATTGTTTTTATCTGAGAATCAAATAATGATTGAAGCATATTATTATAAATAACTAAAAGATTTGAAACCTTGTATTCTTCATACTCTTTATTGAGCATTTTATTTAAATCTTTATCAATCTGTTTTAAAAAATCATCTCTTTTCAAATCTTTTAAACTATCAATAACTCTAGTACTAATTCTAGCCATATTATTTTCTATATCAACATAAGGAGTAAGAATAATCTCTTTATACTTTGTAGGTAGTTCTTTGTTAATTAGAGCAAGTGTTAAGCCATCTAACTCCTCTCCTTCATTTAAAGACTTCCCTACTTCTAGTAACGTAGATAAAGATAAAACTTTACCTATTGGTTCTAATGAGTCTAAATAATTATGAACCAGTTTAATTTTATCCATTTTTGTTTTTGTAAACCAGTATTGTTCTTTATCTTCATCAGATGATTCAAATTCGTCTTCAAAACTATCTAAGTCTTCATCCATCTCATCTTCAGTATCTAAAGCAGTTTCAATATCAATTGATTCTACCTCATCACTATTATCTTTGAAGGTGATAACTACATCAAGAGGAGTGGTTCCGCCTAATTTCTGATCAATAAGTTTCATACCTTGATATATTTGAGTGTCTTGTTTAAAATAATCAATAAAACTATTTTCAACTCGTAGTTTCATAGCTCCTGTAATTGAAAAAGTAATCACTAATAGTGTAGAAAATAAAATAGTTTTTTGGTAGGTAAAAGCGATATAAGCTACTTTTGAAGTAAACGGATTTTCTTCTTTTTGAATATCTTTTACCTTACTTCGTTTAAAGAAAACTAACACCATAGGAAATACTATAAATGTAATCAATAAAGAGATAATAATACCAACACTCATCATCCACCCAAAAGTAATAATTGGTACTATTCCACTAAATACTAACGAACTAAATCCAGCTATAGTCGTAACAACTACAAAAAAAGATGGTTTCCACATAGAATTAGCAGTTTGTATCAATAATTCTTTTTGTGTATCATGGGGATTTGAAATTAATAATTCTTTATACCTTATAATAAGATGTACTACAAGTGACATATTCATAATAAGTTGTAAAGATATAAAGTTTGAAGATATAACGGTAATCTCCCAACCGAAAAGTCCAAGAAAACCACTGGTGATAATAATAGATATACTACAGATAAATAAGGGGATAATAATCCATTTAATCTCTCTAAATAAAACGTATAAAACAAATATCAGTAATCCTACAATAACATATCCAAAAGTACTCAAATCTGTTTTAACAAATTCTACCATATCATCAGCAATCATAGTTGTTCCACCTAAATGAAGTGTAACATCATTTGATTTTTCGAACTCTTTTTTAATTGTGCGTATATCCAAAATAAGTTGATGATTTTGGGCTCTTATAAAATCTCTATAAAGTTTGAGTTCCTTTTTTGCTTTTTTAAAATTTTCTAACTGAATAGCTGTTAAAGCTTTACTTTTTTTCAATTTTACAAAACTGTCTCGATAATTTATAAGTTCAAAATACTTTTTATCTCTTTTAAGGTTTACCATTAAAACTGTTGTCTTAAAATCTTCGCTTACTAAGTTCTTTCGATATATTTCACTACTCAAAAATTCTTGTTTTGCTAAAGTTTTATCTATACCAGTACTCATCAAAGTTTTAACATCTTTAACTAACTCTTTAATAGGTCGGGGAGGTGATTGTAAAAGAGGCACTGTCACAATGGAGTTGATAGATTCGACTTCCTCTAATTTTAGGATGAGAGCACTAAGGTCTTGAATGTTTTTGATATTTTCATCACTTAATAAATCATCTTCAACACTATATGTAACAACTAAAAAATCAGGAGCTGTAAATCTTTTAGATATTTGTCTCGTAAATTCTAAATCTTTATCACCCTCAAGTAGAAGGGTTTCAGCACTTGCATCTATCTCTAACTTTAATGCAAAACTTATCATAACTATCATTATAGATATAACAATAGAAAAGAAAATTTTTGGATATTTTAAAAGATAATTAGCATAAAGATTTTCTAACATATTATTTCGACTGTAACTGTATCATTAGATCTTTTATTGTTTTAGTTTGTAAATATTCACGAAATTGTGCTTTATCTGTTTTTAAAATACTCACACCTAATATTACTACATCATAAATCAACCAACTATCTTTATCCATTTTAAGTCTTTTTGGTTTATAAAATTTATATGATATTTCAAGTTTATTATCTTTACTCATTAAATTTGTAACTAATTCTATTCTACTTTTTTTAGGTTGTTTAATTTTTGTAACTTCAATTTGTTCATCACTATACGCATCTATTTTAGAAGAATACGATTGTTTCATTCTTTCCACATATAATTTAACAAACTCTTTTCTATCATTACTTTTTAATGTTTTCCATTTCTTTCCAAGGCTCAGTTTTGCCATAAGAGTAAAATCAAACATAGGAGTCAATGTTTCTACAATTTTACTATTTCTCATTGGTTTTTCTAGAGTTTTGTCTTTTACTATAAGGATAACTTCATCTATTTTATTTAAAAAGTGATCTTTTAAAATAGTTTGTTCATTTGCCGCTAAACTTTGTGTAAGTATAAATAAACTCGTTATTACTAAAATTAGTTTCTTCATTTTATTCCTTAATTTTCTTTTCTCTATATTGTTCATACACATCTCTTAAAAATGGATATAAATCTATAGCATCTTTTTTCAATTTTTCATATTCACCTTCATGAAGTGATACATAATTTACTCTCTCATATGCTTTTAAAAATAACGATTCCCCATAACTATTTGTTATGTTGTAACAGTGGCTGGAGAAACGGGAAAGGTTGAGGAGATATCAATATTTAATACCATTCTTAACACAGGGGATAATCAAAGAAAGATTATACAGAATGGTGGAATTTCCAATTCGACAATAACCAATATAACAGCTAACCCGATTCGACGAATAGACCTGGTAATTGGTATTGGATATGACGATGATATTCGCAAAGCTAAAGAAACTCTAGAGAAAATAATTAGTGAGGAAGGCAGGATCCTGCGAGAGCCAGCACACACCATTGCTGTTTCTGAGCTTGGCGATTCAGCTGTGAATATGGTTGTAAGACCGTGGGTGAAAACAGAGGAGTATTGGGATGTCTACTTTAAGCTCATGGAAGATATAAAGATCATCTTTGACGATAAGGGGATCTCCTTTCCATATCCACAAAGGGATGTGCATTTATTTTCAGAAGAAAAATAATC
>PJEL010003934.1_pt1 | contig 12449 bp, 10 predicted proteins | sample 1853271 | NCBI WGS metagenome assembly PJEL01 (sample SAMN08108733, study PRJNA415343) | Invertebrate metagenome, whole genome shotgun sequencing project. | host: Globobulimina | place: Sweden: Gullmar Fjord | collected 2015-08 | reverse complement strand
CCCGGTCCGTGATTGGATTGTGGATGTCGAATCCGGTAAGCCCTTTCCGGATGGGCATTGGATGTTCAGCGGATCACGCATGAAAACCGACTTTACGGACACGGAACGCTACCTCGCAGACATCTCGGGCTCCATCATGGGAATCGTCACCTTTGGTGATGAGACGATTGCGTGGAGCGAGGTGTACCCCGATGAGGAAGAGTATCTGGCGGCCGAGTGGATCTGCAATACCGCGATCATGCCTCCCATCGATACCCCGGTGACGCTACGACTCAGGCCTTGGGTTGCAAACGATGAAAACGGGGAATCGACCGATGAGGGGAATGTGACCGCTCCCGCGACCGATGTTGGCGATGGGGATGACCATGCCAGCCTGCCTGTCGAGAAACCGTAGACAATCGTCAGATAATTCGAAAACGAACCTCGAAAACAACCCCAAAACCGCAGAATCGGACGGATGTGAGACATTTCCCCGAGTGGGCAGGAAATTGATGAGCGCCTAAGGTCGATCCTAATGGGGCGAATACCTGCCTCATTACGCAATACTCGAGTTTACAACGTCAAAAATTTAGACACCATCCGCGGGCTGACCTTTCTGTTGTCGCTTGCCTGTTGGACAACTACTAGCACCCATTTAAGAAGGGACGAACGCGATGGCTGAGCAAGTCGCTACAAACGTACATTGGCACGAAGGTGAAGTTTCACGAGATGAACGATTCGACAACCTGAAGCAAAAAGGGTGTGTCATGTGGTTCACCGGCCTTTCCGGCTCCGGCAAATCCACAATCGCCTGTGCACTCGAATCCGCACTCGTCAACCTTGGCAAGCATTGCTACCGCCTCGATGGTGACAATGTTCGCATGGGATTGAACAAGAACCTCGGCTTCTCCGCAGAAGACCGTGAAGAGAACATTCGTCGAATCGGCGAAGTCGCCAAGCTGTTCGCCGATTCGGGCATCATCACGCTGACCTCTTTCATCAGCCCCTACCTCAAGGATCGCGAAATCGCACGCACCGTGTGCGAAGACGCCGGCCTGAAGTTCATCGAAGTCTACGCCCACACGCCCTTGGAAGTGGCTGAAGAGCGTGACCCCAAGGGTCTGTACAAGAAGGCACGAGCAGGCGAAATCAAAGGTTTCACCGGCATCGATGATCCCTATGACGAACCCGAAAATGCAGAACTCGTGCTGAAGACCGCTGAAATGTCTTTGGATGACGAAGTCAAAGCCTGCGTCGAACTGCTCGACAACGAAGGCCTGCTTTCGTAATCAGTTTCGTTGATAGACAATTGAATCAAGAATCACAACCGCCGAGGACGCCCGCCGTCCTCGGCGGTTTCTTTTTTGTTTGTTCATGGTTTTAAAAGTCAGGTCGTTGTTGGATTGTCATTCTCACGATGGCCACTCCCTTACCACCCCCCGTCACTCCAGCTTTACCCGCCGTCACTTCAGCACCACCTGACGTCACTCCAGCGAAGGCTGGAGTCCATGCTGCCGTGGGGCAAGGCGTACGCCCTTGGCCGCGCTGTACATCGCATCCGAACGTCCTATTAAGTTTGTGCAATCATCTATTAATCGAAGCAAGCAAGATGGATTCCAGCCTTCGCTGGAATGACGGTGGATGGCAGGAACGACGAAAGATGGCGGGAACGTCGGTAGGTGGCAAGAACGCCGGTAGGCAAGCGGGAGAATCTCGCCATACAAATCTGACACGTGCGCTATGCAATCCACCCGACGTCACTCCAGCGAAGGCTGGAGTCCATGCTTCGGCGGGGCAAGGCGTATGTGCACTAACTGCGCTGTCCCTCGCATTCGAACGTCCTGTTTAGTTTGTGCAATCATCTAGCAAACGAAGGAAGCAAGTTGGATTCCTGCTCTTACCCGGACGGGATGCCGAGGATAGTGACAAGGAGGCAGATGATGGAGAGGGTTGCGTACAGGATGAGTCGAGCGGAGCGGCGTTTGAGTTGATCGCTTTTCTTTGTTTGCAACGCAACGATGAAAGCGACGGCGCACTGTAGAGCGTAGAAGAAGGCGAAGGCTCGGGAGGCGTAGGCGATGATCTGATTGACATCGGTTTCCCACGTGATCCCAACGGTTACTGCGAGAATGAACAGGTATGCATACCTGGGTGTGAGCTTGCCATGTGTGATGTCTCCCAAGAGGCCGCCTGCTCCAGAGTTGTCTGCAACCGCAGCACTAAACTGGCTGCCCACGGCGGCGATCGAGAGTAAGAACGGCAACACAACAGCGACGGGCGCAGTCATGCCGATGATCGCGGTGACATCTGCGCCAAGGCCATCGTGAAACAGCACGGTCGCCAACCCAATGAAAGCCAAATAGATAGCGGATGCGACGAGCTGTGCGATGCGCATGGTTTTGATGCGCTGTTCTGCGGGGTGTGCATCGCCCAGATAGCGTGACGTTTCAAAGCCTTGAACGACGATGAGCAATCCTAGTAGCACACGTACATCGTGGAAATCGATAACGGACGAAACATTGGGCAATGACCATTCGCCGTCATAAACGAGTTGCAGGTTGTAGATCGCCAAGCCGACCAAGAGTGCGCCCACCATGCCGAGGTTGAGGCTCACCGCATATTTCTCGACGGCTTCGAGTTTGTCGAGCCCCTTCCACATGCCGATGCCGCCGATGGCGAGCAGCAGGGCGGTGGTGATCAAGTGGGCGAGCGTTTCGTCCTTGTTTCCAAAGGCGTTCAATACGAAGGCGGCAAGCAATTGCAGGTAATAGGTTATCGAAATGAAGTAGGCGGCAATGAGGACAATGCGAGAGAGGAAGGCGATGTCTTGAGCAGGACCACGTCCACTGTTTTCGATCGGCTCGAAGTATCGGATATTGAAACGAATCGCACTGCCGACCAGGTAGGCCAGGATGAGGAGTGCTGCCATGAAGGCGAGAGCCAAATTGCCGACGGTCCCGGCTAACAGTGGGGCGCTAACAAGAAACCCGCTACCCATGATGGAGGCGAGCGGGGTTACGGTGGCTTTCCAATCGGAGGAATTGGCTAATCGCTTTGAAAGCACGAGGAAAGCGACGAGGCAGCCGGCGACGATGCAGATGATGACGTTAATCATAAAGCAGCTTGTTAGGATCTTACTTCAAAACGCGGTTCACATTTTCGCTGGACATCCAAATCGATTCATGAACTAGGAGATCAAGGTCCGGATCATATCCCGATGTTCATCATAGTGAGCTGAGAGAGGCCGATGGAAATGTAAGCATAGTGGGTCGGAGATTTGATGGAATACGGCGGGTTCGGCGGGGTCAGATAAATGTCCGTGGCGGGCACGTTTGGGTTTGTGGTCGCCTATGATGGCGGGTATTTGAGAGGATGCATCCGGAGCAGAACTCTTGGCTGCGGAGGCATTTGCGAATGACTCGACTAAAACTACAACATCACTATCACTGTTTTGTGGGATGGATGCAAATGGATCGATTACAAATGAAGAGAGTGGCTGCACCATTGAAAGTTGGGTGTGTGGCGATCGTGACCATGTTGATGACATCTCCAGCTGTGATAGCGGGAGAAGGGCATGATGATTGGACAAGTTCTCGACAAATGAACGACAACTTGGCCGAGCTTCATGGAACGATGGGCGTTTTGGAATTGCAAACAATGGGGGAAGCCCAGCCTGCTGATGAAACGGCGACAGCGACGGCTGAGTTGCCGGAGACAGGGCTAGCCAATCGGTATCTCGAAGCGGGGTCGTGGCGATGGCATCTACAAGCCAATGCGATCAGCGACTTAGATGATATCAACATGTTTGGCGGCTATTGGGGTGTGAGTTACTTCTTTGCAGATGATGTCAATTTGGATATGCAGATCGGTGGTTTATACATCGATCAAGATGATCCGGGAGACAACACCGGCGCGATCAACGCTACTCTTTTGTTGCGTTGGCATTTCTTGATGGATGATGATCGTGCATGGTCTGTCTTTGCAGAAGGTGGAGCGGGCGTCATGCTCTCAGGCGAGGATGTGCCATGGGATGGGAACGATTCAAACTTCACTCCGCAACTGGGTATTGGTGCGAGCTTTGCCATGAACAAAGAGCGGGATGTGTGGTTGCGCACAGGGCTTCGATGGCATCATGTTTCGCATAGTAACTTGGCGGGATCGGATAAGAACCCCGGTATTGATGCAGCACTCATCTATGTCGGTTTGGATTTTCCTTTTTAGCATTTCGATCACTACCACCAGCCGGACGTGACCATGGATGATCCCGCGCTGCAATCTTACTTGGACCGAATGGAGACAGGACGACCGTTTCCATCATCTGGTGCGCTTACTCATAACATTATGTCGAAGCGATGGGTTCTTTCGCTGTACTGTCCGTTTCTGTTAATGGTCATGGCATGGATTGTGTGGTGGGGTGCATCACCAGTTCAATTTTCTTCGGCAGTCATGCAATCTCAGGAGATTTTGAAGGCTTCAGCGGCCGGGGGGTTTGCTTCACATGGTCGAATCGCATTGTTCAACGATGCGATGCCTGAGTTCGCCGATGCACGCAGCTATGTGGGATCTGCAACATGCAAGACCTGTCATGCGACGGAGTATGAAGATTGGCAAGGGTCGAATCATCAAAGGGCGATGCAACCTGCGAATGCGGACACGATTGGCGAGCATTTTAATGACGAAACATTTACTTCGCATGGTGTAACCACCCGATTTCACCGCAACGAATTGGGGGAGTTGTTCATCACACGATCGCAAGAAGAGCGAGCGGATGAAACTTTTGCAGTGAAGTATGTGTTTGGTGATTACCCGCTGCAACAGTTTCTGATTGAAATGGGTGACGATGGCCGTTTGCAAGCATACACCGTGGCGTGGGATGTGGAGAATGCGCGCTGGTATCACTTGTATCCGGATGAGGATATTGATGAGCTGGATGCACTTCATTGGAGTCGCCATGTCTTTAATTGGAATCTAGCGTGTGCGGAGTGTCATTCGACGGACTTGCAAGAGAACTATGATGCTCGCCGAAACTCGTATGCGACGACGTTTGCAGAGGTGAGCGTGGGGTGTGAAGCATGTCACGGGCCAGCGTCTGAACATGTGCTGCTAGCTAATCAAACAGAACCGTTGACTTGGGGTGACGATCCACTGCGTGGTTTGACTATTCCCTTGCGGGATATTGAGGACAATCGAATAGAGATTGAATCTTGTGCACCGTGTCATTCGCGTCGATCAGGATTAACACAACGGTACTTACCGGGCAACCGGTTCTTGGATCATTATGCGCCCGAGTTGTTGGAACCAGATCTCTATTTTGAGGATGGGCAGATTCGGGATGAGGTGTTTGTATACGGCTCGTTCTTGCAAAGCAGGATGTACCGGGAAAATGTGAAGTGTTCGGATTGTCACAATCCACATTCGACTGCGTTGAAGTTTGAGGGAAATGCCAACTGCACGCAATGTCACAAACCTCAGGATTATGATACGACGTTGCACCATCATCATCAGCCGGGTGGTGAAGGGCAGTCGTGTATTGAATGTCATATGCCCGAGCGAACGTATATGGGGATTGATCCTCGTCGTGATCACTCTATACGTGTGCCTCGACCTGATTTGACCGTGGAGTTTGGCGTGCCGAATGCATGTCAATCATGTCATACCAAGGAAAACGAAACCGCGGAGTGGGCAGCGGAGACGATTGTGGATTGGTATGGGCCTGTACGAGCAAGCGACCCGCACTATGCGCATGCATTTGCGTCGGCCCGGATTGGTAGCGCAGATGGATTCATGCAGTTGAAAGAGATTATTCGTGATGCGACGAAGTATGGTCCGATCACGCGAGGGACGGCGGCGCAGTTGTTGTTTTCATATGTCAATGCTGAGGACGTGCAGGAATTTGTAGTGAGAATGGCGAAGGATCGTGAGCCGTTGGTGCGATTTGGTGCAGTGCAAGCGATCGCGGGTATAGCTGACGAAGGAACGCGACTGCGCATGTTGGAACCATTCATGCGCGATCGGGTACGTGCGGTGCAAGTCGAAGTGGGCCGGTTGCTCGGGAGTTTTTCGGTCGATGACGTTGAAGAGAAGTATCAGCGGTCGTTTGAGCGATGCCGTGGCGCTTACGATGAATGGCAACAGGTGAATGCAGATTCGCCTGCGGCACTCCTAAACCATGGAGTGAGGGAAACGAATGCAGGGCGTTTTGATGATGCGGTCGCGTCGTACATGGCGGCATTGCGAATTGCACCCACGTTTCATCCGGCGATGACGAACTTGGCTTTGCTACATTACGATCATGACAATTATGCACAGGCGGAGCAGTTGCTGCGCGAATCGATTCGTGTGGAGCCAGATTTTGCACACGGGTATTTCCTATTGGCGTTGTTGCTTGGTGGATCCGCGGATCCAGATGAGGGGAGTTCGGAGGTCGAATCGCTGCTGAAGAAAGGCTTGGACATCGAGCCAACTCGGGCAGATATTCGATACAATTATGCGGTGATTCTCCATCAGCGAGGCGATCTTGACGGTGCAGAGCGTGAATATCTGCAAGCCTCTGCGGATCAGCCAGATTATGCGGAACCTCTTTGGGAGCTGTTTCGATTGTACGTTCAGCGAGAGCGTTGGCCGGCGGCGCTCGAACAGTTGGCAAAATTGCAAGCACTGGATCCTGCGAATCCTGCATGGCCACACTATCGATCGCTTATTCAGGACCGCCAAGATGGAGGCTGAATTGTCGATCGCTCCCCTCCGACATCCGCGTGTAGGGTGAGTACGATGGTGCATCATGGCCAAATCGTCCCGACCATCTTTTGACCCGAAACGCGCTCGAGGAGCTGTGGGGGCATCGCTCTTTAATCAAGTTGATTGTGATGACGATGATGGTTTGGCGAGCGATTCAAAGTCGGAAGCTAGCGCACAGAAGTCTGTTACCAAGGCGAAGAGTGAGACAACAGCGAAACGGGCCCCATCAGGCGAGCCAGCCTTGCGCGTATCGCAGATTGCAGATCGCATCGGCAAAGTCCTGCTTGATCATCTGCCGCGCAAAGTTCGCGTAGTGGGAGAGATGAGTAATCTGAGTCAGCGTAACCATTGGTATTTTTCGTTGAAAGATGATCAAGCGGTTTTGAATTGTGTCGCCTGGGCGAGCAAGGCCAAGACATTTCGTCATCACGTCGAGAATGGAATGGAAGTGTTGGCGACAGGCTCGGTTCAATTCTATAGCCCACAAGGTCGATGCCAATTGTACGTGGACAAGTTGGAGCCAATGGGATTGGGTTCGCTCGAATTACAGTTGCGAGCACTCATTGACGAATTGAAGGCGTTAGGGTATTTTGACGCGAGTAAGAAGAAGCGGCCACCCACATTTCCAAAACGAGTAGCGGTTATCACTTCAGAAAAGGGTGCTGCGCTACAGGACGTTTTGGATACATTACGTCGACGATGCCCCGCCATTGATGTTGTGCTGTGTGATGTGCGCGTACAGGGGGCGGAAGCTGCAAGCGAGATTGCCAATACCTTGGCGTACTTGCGAATGTCGCACGTACAGCATGGCATAGAGGCAGTCATCCTCACTCGCGGCGGCGGATCGATTGAAGATTTGTGGGCGTTTAATGAGCGTGCGGTCGCGGATGCGTTACTTGATTTTCCGGTGCCAACCATTGCTGCAATCGGGCATGAAACGGACACAACCATCGCAGAATTGGTAGCTGATGTTCGGTGCGCGACGCCGACGCAGGCTGCAATGGTGGTCTCGCCGGACCGCGACGAGTTGATGATTCAAATCGATCACGCGGAGCGGAGATTTGCACAGCATATGCACCAAAGATTTGCGTTGGCGGGTGAGCGGTTGCGATATGTTGAGTCACATTTGTGTCGCCCGGAGACAGTGTTGCAAACGATTAGAGAGCGAGTATTCCATGGGCAGCATCGACTAGATGCGATCATCCAATCAAAGCTCGCAACTGCGCAGAGCCAGTTGGACCGACATGCAATTGCCTTGGAGCAAAACCGTCCAGTACGACTGGCTGCAAGTCGATTGCAGGCCATTGGCATCATGCAGTATCGCTTGAATGCTGCAATTGAGCAACGAATGAAAATGCAACGTGATCGCTTGGGCATTCTCGAGCGAGAGAGTCAACGTGAGATTGGCCATGTGCTTCATGAAGCAACAATAAAGATGGATCGTGTGGGATCTGTATTGATGAGTATCAATCCAACAAATGTCCTCGCCCGTGGGTATACGATCACACGGTCCGGTGCAACGGGTAAGATTATCCATTCTGCTAGTGATGTGACTGAACGCGATGATGTATTGTCGCAATTTGCCGATGGGGAAGTACGCAGTAGAGTAATAGGTGAGACGCAACACGACGGAGAGCAAGATCTGTTTCACCAAGACGAGAATGATTAGTACCATAGGCCGTACCAGATTGAATGTGCGACCACTTCATCGGCGACTGGAGACAGCGTTATGCCATCAAAGAAAACGAATTCGAAGACGAAATCAACAACGAACACTGAGCCAGGTCGATCAGCTGGTGATGCTATTGCAGATCTTTCCTTTGAAAATGCAATGGAAGATTTGGACACAATGATCGAGCGGATTGAGTCCGGCGAGATTGGATTAGAAGAATCGCTCAATGAATACGAACGTGGGATGGCGTTATTTGGTCATTGCCGATCCATTTTGAAGCAAGCAGAGCAACGGTTTGAGAAATTGAGGATCAAGGATCAGCCACCGTCGGATTCGTCCTGATCAGCGATTGCCCGCTTGAAAATCGGTGACGGGTGATGGTGTGCATATCATCGCGTCGATGATGTGTGTGGATGAAGCGCGGTTCAGGATGCGTGGATTCTACATCTCTGGTTTTGTAAACCATACCGCCTTTGATTCTGATGTGGTTTTGATTTCACCATGCCCCAACAAGTTCCCATTTTCAATTACATGGCGAGTGCGGTAGCGATTTACCTGCCGTTCGCTTTCATTTTTGGAGCCTCGATGGCGAGCTTCTTAACCGTGGTGATGGATCGGTTGCCCCGTGGGAAGAGCATCGTCACACCGCGTTCGCATTGCGATTCGTGCAAGCACATGTTGCCGTGGTATGAGAATCTACCGATCGTTGGATACATTCGTCTCATGGGCCGTTGCAAATCTTGTGGCAGTCCTATTCCAGTGCATTTGTTTCTCAACGAATTGTTGTTCGCGATCTGTTTTGCAATGGTGTTCATGGCCTACTTCATGGTTGATGCGCAATCTTGGTTGGGGCAGTACGTCACCCCGCCGTATCTGGAGCGCATGGGTTTGCCGGATGGTTGGCCAATTTTTGTTTTGCACATTGCGCTTTTTTCAGCGCTGTATGCCATGACGGTTATTGATCTCAAGACGTTCACAATTCCCATTCAGATCACTTGGGTGATCACCATTCTTGCGGTGATCGTGCATACGATGTTGCCGCTTTGGCCGGCTGGAGGAATACGTTTACCGCTGACTTCCATGCCCGGCGGAACCACCGTAAGTTATGCCGCGTGGGTGATTCCGTTGGCATCACCGCAGCTGTTTAGCGCGACGATTGGTGGGGTGGTTGGCATCGCCGCAGCATCCGTTTGCCTGCACAAGGGTATTCTCCGTTACGGTTTTCTTGATTTTGATCTCTTTGTAGGTGAGAGTGATGCGATCACCGATTATCCAAATCCTCGCCGAGAATTGCAGTGGGAATTGGATTATCTTGCGATTGTCGCCATCGGTCTGTTCGTAGGCTGGATGATCGGTTTGCCTTGGCAGCATGTGACTATCAACACTGGGTTCCCATTATGGTGTGCAACACTTGGTGGTTCACTTATGGGGTATTTTGTGGGCGCAGGAGTGATCTGGGGGATTCGCATCTTCGGAACGTTACTCTTTGGGAAGGAAGCAATGGGTTTAGGCGATGCGCACCTGCTCGGCTGCGTGGGCGCGGTGCTCGGGTGGATTGATCCGATTCTCATCTTCCTGATCGCACCGTTTCTTGCGATTGCCGGGACCATTGTGAGTGTGCTTCTCGGCTCCGTTTTCAAAGGCTTTCAGCGCATCTTGCCGTATGGCCCGTGGTTGGCGTTCGCTACCGTTACGGTCATGTTCGGCGATTGGTGGATCGAGCCATTCCTAGGCTACATTTTCAACGTTCCCGTTGATCTGCCGTAACGCACTTTCCGACTCATTCGCAGTTTGATTTGCTATCACCATGGCGAATCCACTGTAAGCACAATCCGCCGGGCGGTACGGTTGGACCCGCTGCACGCCGGGAACGAGCATCAATGATCTCCTGCATCTTCTCAACGGTGAACATCCCTCGGCCAACTTCGATTAACGTCCCCACGATGATGCGCACCATGTGGTACAAAAATCCTGACCCCGCAATGTCAATGAAGATGCGTTCCTCGTCTAAATCACATTGCGTAACTGAGCAATTGAAAATAGTTCGCACTGTAGATTCGCGGCCATGATGAGTATTTGCAAAGGACTCAAAATCATGTAGGCCCACTAAGAATTGGGCAGCTTGGTGCATGCGGTCGACATCTAATGAATACCAACAGTGATACACTCGATGACGGTCGAAGCATGCACGAATGTCAGAATTGTGGATGGTGTACCGGTAAGCTTTGCTCGTGGCACCTTGGATTGGATCAAATGTGAGCGGTACATTAATTGCATTGATCACTGCGATGTCACTGGGCAGATGCCGATTGATCGCCAAATGCAGTCGCTCCACGGGAACTTTCATTGCGGCTGTGCATGTGAATGCTGCCACCTGCCCTTCCGCATGGACTTGTGCATCAGTTCGACTTGAGCCAAGCACATTGACACGCTCACGCACTGTACGACGGACCGCCGTTTCCAACACCCCTTGCGCGGTACGTAGTGGTTCTAGGTCTTTGGGTTCTTGCTTCTGCCATCCATGAAAATCATACCCATCGTACTTGACGGTCAATTTGATGCGCTGCAATGGTGTATCTTGATCACCTTCTGATGCAAGGCAGCCAGCGGGCAGAATGTCATGGTCAGTAGGAGTATTCACGATGGACCATAGTAAGCCAACCGATCAGACAACTTCAACGGCCAAGGATCGGAATACAGGGAAAGTCTTGAGGGGGTTGGTTTGTTGGTTAGCAGGGCTGGACTTTATTGTCCTTCATGCTCCGTCGCTTTCTTATCCTGCGTTAGTGAATCTGGAGCGCAATCATTAATGCGGCGAATGGCGGCACGAAGATCGCTCCGAGCAGCAGCTGCTCGTGTGGTCAACTTCATGGGGTCCGCTATGGGGCTCAACTCGACAGGAATGTCTGTCGCCGCGCTGATCTCTGCAAGGGCAGACTGTGCCATTGTGTCTTGCGAAGCGGTCGTCATGACTTTATCGAGTTGATATACACGAAATGTGGCGAGGGCTGTTTGAAGCTTCAAGCGGTGCTCTCTCATCTCTTCTTGCTCTTCAGGAGTTTTTTGGTCGTCGGTTTCGATCTCCGATTGGCGGCTTAGGTTACCGAAATGCAGTAAGGCCGAGAGATAGAGCTGTTGATGGAGCGACATGGCTTGGGTATATGCTTCTGCCTGTTCAACGGAGAATCTCTCATAATCTTCACCCCAAGGCCGATAGAAGCGAATACGTCGTGCGAGCCACTTCTTTTGTTTCACTCTGTTGCCCACGTAGCCAAATGGATCGCTGGTTTGGTTCCACAAGATTGATCCGCGTAACAGTCGCCACTCTTCCTTCTTGAGGGGTTGCCAATCTGTTGGTGGCGTGGTGGTGGATTCAGCCGGATCAACTACAGGTCCCGTCAGAAATTGAGTGTCGAGCATGGCGAGGTTTGTATTGAATGCATCGTGGGACATCACCGCGCTCATGGCTACGTCGTCTTTCGAAACATGTGAGATAATGCGAAAGAGCGTTGCGATCTCACTGAGAATGACTCCACGAGATGCCTGGGCATTCATCGTGCGTATACGTCGTCGGATGTCAAGATCTACTAGCTTGATGACCTGTTGCATCTGATGCAAGTGGTACGGTGCAATATGATTGGCGGCCTGCCAAGGATATTGATCTGCAATCTCAAAATGACATCGACGTAGTTTCGAACCTTGAAGAAAGAGTGCCAAGGCAGGGGCGATCGAGTCGGACGAGTCGTCCAATTCCTCGAATAGTGTATCGGGGATAGGCGAATCTGAAGTGGCCAAATCAAGAGCGCTTTTCCATGAGTCACTGATTTGCGATAGCGATTCTGCCCCTCGGAGATAGAGAACCGCTGCATTCATTGCATTTTCTGGTTTAACCTCACCTTTTGCAATCTTCGAAAGATCGACTTTGCGTTCTTCGATTTTTGCACGGGTTTCGAGCATGATTTCATACGCTCGGCCGAATGCAGGCATCGTGTACTTTGTAAGTAATCCGATGTCGTCCGAATGCATTGTCTCATCTATTTCCTTGAGGATCTGCTTTGCA
>PJEL010003933.1_pt1 | contig 12450 bp, 8 predicted proteins | sample 1853271 | NCBI WGS metagenome assembly PJEL01 (sample SAMN08108733, study PRJNA415343) | Invertebrate metagenome, whole genome shotgun sequencing project. | host: Globobulimina | place: Sweden: Gullmar Fjord | collected 2015-08 | reverse complement strand
CTGCCCTGGGGCAGTTACTGCCTTTCACCCGCGGCGATGTTTCATCCGCACGTGATGCGGGCGGAGCCGGATGGGGGTTGGCAGAGTCCGTGGTCGATCATGGAAGGCTTCGAATCGCCGGGGCTGTACCAGGCGATGTATCCGGATCTTAAGACACAGATGATGGAGCATCACTGGAATCAGCCCACGCCGCCGGAGCCGTGCAATCCGGCATTTGACGGCGGCCTATACGACGGATGCGAGCCTTATTATTTCAATCATTCGCTAACAGCGGAACCGGTTGCGCTGTTTTATGACATGAGCGTGAGGCTGCTACCGAATACGGAGGTCATTGATGCGGATCAGCGACTGATGATCGAGACGGGTTACGGGCTCTGGAGTCGCGACACGCCGTTCGGAGCGAATGGGTACTTTTCAGATGTGGGATACCACGACATTCAGTTGAGCCATCACATATTGACGACAGATGGGATTCTCGGGCGGGATACGTTGCCGCCGGCGCCTCCGGTGAATTCCGCGAGGGCATCAAGGTAAGTCACAGCGCGGGCATAAAGCCGCGGCGAATGCAGATCATCGATTGACGGAGATAGAACATGATGCGCAACCACACAGACATCACCCGCGTGCTGACGATCACACTTACATTCGCCCTTCTGGGCGGAATGGCGCACCGGGCGTCAGGGGATGACTTTTTCTGGAACAACCCAGGGGAAGGCGATTTCGCCGACCCGATTAACTGGAACGATGGGACCGCGGGAATACCGGGTGCGGAAGACGTCGCAATCGTCGCCGTCTACGCGATGCCCAAGCTGGACTTCGCCGCAGATCAGACGACCGATCGGCTGATAATCCGCAACGGCAAAGTCAGACTGCGGGCAGTTGATATGCCCGTGCTGTACACACTTCTGAATCCGACGGGAATCAGCGAGAGCATCATCATCGGCGAAGGTGACAGAGATTTGACGGATACATACATCCAGGGGATGACGATGCACGGGATCTTCGCCACAGTGGGAAAGTATTTCAACAGCAACGCGAGCCTGACGGTCGATGGCGAGGACTCTTCACTGGTTTGCGACCAGCTTCTGCGGATCGGTGATGAAGGCGTGGGAGAGATGGTGATCTATGATCTCGCGACTGTGAGCAGCGGATCCGGGGTGATCGGCGGGGCGCTCTTATCCAAGGGCGAGGTCGCCGTACTTGGCGGCGAATGGATTTGCGACGGCGCACTCGTGATAGGCAAGCACGGCGAGGGGAAACTCGGCATCGGGGATGACTGGTATCCCGAGCTCGCGTGGGAATCCACGGTCTCGTGCGGAGATGCGATAATCGCACAGCTCGAAGACTCAAGCGGCAGAGTTCTGGTGAGCTATTCGGATGCGGCCTGGAATATCGACGGTACGCTCGATGTCGGGATGAACGGCTACGGCAGGCTGGATATCGGGGACGGTCTGGGAGTGACAAACCATACATTCGCCACGATCGGGACGTATCCCCATTTCGAATATGGTTCGCCGGGCGAAGGGATTGGTGAAGTTATCCTAGGTCACTACGACGCCGCTTGGTGGGTCCAGGGTGATCTTTATGTTGGGTTCATGAGCCAGGGAAGTCTGGAAGTGAATTCGGGCCTTGTCACCGTCGATGAGAATATCTATGTCGGGTACGCCGGCGATTCGAACGGCACTCTGACCGCAGGAGGGGCGGGCGACGTGATAGTGGGGGGAGATCTTTCCATCGGTGAGGGCGGCAGCGCGTACGCCGCTGTGTCCTACTCCGGCTCGTTCGATATCGCCCAGGACTTGCGGCTGGGCGCATTTGGCTCGCTCACCTTCTCCGAAGGCGGCACGATAATGGTAAGCGGCCATATGCTGGATGCGGGCGGAAACCAGTTTGTGCTGGAACTCGGCGCCGGCGATGATTATCCCACACCGGCGATAGACGTCTTGGGAGCCGTCGATGATCTGAACTGCACTGTGGTGCTTGTTGATGATTATTACTACGAGTATGTGCCGGAAGTGGGCGATGCGTTCGCGGTCGCACACGCGGAAGGGGGCTTGGGTGAGTTCACGTTCGATCTTCCGGAGCTTCCGAGTCAATTGAGATGGTCCGTCGTGAAGACCACAACGGATGTCTGGCTGACGGTGAACGGTTCCGCGGATCTCAACGGCGACGGGGTGGTGGATGTGGTGGACCTGCTCGCGTTGCTTGGTGCGTGGGGTGAGTGTCCTCCGATGGGCGACTGCCCGGAGGACCTTGATGGTAATGGAGTGGTGGATGTTCTCGATCTGCTGGCGCTGCTTGCGCAGTGGACTTATTAGGGAGAGTCGGCGCGGACGATTTCAATCATTGGGTCGCGTGAGGAAACGGAGCTTCATTCCCACGAGGCAGCCCCTGCGGCTCGGGTTGGTTGAACCATCAGCGCTGGTGAACTTCCAATCATCCATCGGTGATTGGGGCCGGTCGGCTGGGAAGCGATTCTCCGTCGATCGGTTCTTTTTTGGGCGTCTCAACAGGATTGTGCGCCAGGTGAAGCGTGATGGGCGGGGTGTTGGCTTTACCCAGGCTGATGGTAAGTTGAGCCGGCTGAGGCAGTTCATCGCCGCTGATCTCCACCGTGAAGTGTCCCCGCCATTTGGCGGCCCAACCCTTGCGGACTTCGCGCTGCTCGACTCTTTCCCATCTCTGGAAGGAGACGGCAACTCCATCGGGCGCTGCCGCGTCGGGAATCTGCGGCTCATCCTCCTGGCTGAGTATTTCAGCGATGACGATGAGCGGCGTGGGCTCACCCGGCGTGAGACCGAGCCGTCGCTGACCGGTCCAGAGGCTCAACTCCTTCCGCCCGGTTCCGCGAATCCAGAGTTTCAGCGGTTCGAGGTTTTCCAGGATCAGTGTTACGTGGGTCTTCTTCTCGCCGGTGTGGCTGAGAGTGAGGGTCACGCGGATGTCGACGCGCTCGCCGGGCGGGATAGTCATCGTGGTCGGCTCGACATCGGCGCAGCCGCAACCGGGAATGATCTTTTCAATGTTGATGGTCTGACCGGTTCGATTGCGCAATTCGAAGGTGTGCTCGGCGCCGGCGGATCTTCCCTGAATGGGCACTATGCCGTAGTTGTGATGGAGGCTCCCGGCGAGCGGATACCGGCCTGTGGAGACGTACCACCAGCTCCAGGCGGCGAGGGCGAGGAGGATGAGCAGGGCGAGAATCGAAACGGTATGGACGGCACGGCGTGAGATCATGGGGTTGTGAGGCAGTGGATGATATGCGGAAGGCGGCTGGGTGAGAGGTGAGCCAAGGATAGAGGCTACTGCGGCATCGAACGCTGGTGAGGGCTTTCTTTCTGTCCGGGGACCGGGGGCCCCTGATCTGTCATTCGCCGGCCATCGGCCTGCCAAGCTGGCAGCAAAGTCCCCGCAATACCGCGAGTAAGTCCCTAGAAACCACGTTTTTTAGCGGCGCGGGCTTTGCCGCAATTCAATCGGGCCCCCGGAAATCCGGTCCCGGGAAGTGGGAGGCCCTGGAAGTGGGACGCCCCTGGATGACCGTTTCGGAAGGATCAGCCATGCGCATGGATCGATTTACAACTCTCTCGCAGCAGATCCTGGCCGAGGCTCAGGCCAAGGCGATGGAGGAATCGCACGCAGCGCTTACGCCGCTTCATATTCTGGCGGCCCTGCTGGACGACCCCGGTGGGATCGGCCAATCGATAATCGCCAAGTCGGGTGTGAACGCAGGGCGGGTGGCGGAGATCGCGGAGGCGGAGTTGAAGCAGATGCCGAAGGTGACCGGGGGTAGCGCGCAGATGCAGGGCACGCCGGCGGTGCTGCAGGTGTTGACGACGGCGGAGAAGGAAGCGAAGGAGTTGGGGGATGCGTATGTGTCGTGCGAGCATCTGCTTCTCGCGTTGGCGGAGGTGAAATCTGAAGCGACCGAAATTCTGTCCGTGTCTGGACTCGATCACACGCGGCTGCTGGAGGCGGTCAAGGCGCTGCGCGAGGCTTCGGGGGTTGAGACGATCCAGGATGCCGGGGCGGAATCTACTTACGAGGCGCTGAAGAAATACGGTATTGATCTCGTCGGGCAAGCGCAGGCGGGCAAGCTGGATCCGGTGATCGGTCGCGATGATGAAATCCGCAGGTGCATCCAGGTGCTCAGTCGGAGGACGAAGAACAATCCGGTGCTGATCGGCGAACCGGGTGTCGGCAAGACGGCGATCGCGGAGGGGCTGGCGCTGCGGATAGTGAACGGCGACTGCCCGGCGTCGATGCGTGATGCGCGGGTGGTTGCGCTGGATGTGGGTCAGCTTCTCGCGGGGGCGAAGTTCCGGGGGGAGTTTGAAGAGCGGTTCAAGGCGGTATTGCGCGAGGTCACCGCGGCCGAGGGACGGATTGTTCTGTTTATTGATGAGTTGCACACGATCGTCGGCGCGGGGGCGGCGGAAGGCGCGGTTTCGGCGGGAAACCTGCTTAAACCCGCGCTGGCGCGAGGGGAATTGAGGTGTATCGGCGCAACCACGCTGGATGAGTATCGCGAGCACATCGAGAAGGATGCGGCGTTTGAGCGGCGGTTCCAGCCGGTGTTCGTGGGGGAGCCGCTGGTGGAGGAAACAATTGCGATTCTTCGCGGGCTGAAGGGGCGATACGAAGCGCATCACGGGGTACGGATTCAGGATGCGGCGCTGGTGGCGGCGGCGAACCTGAGCAATCGTTATATCGCGGACCGGTTTCTCCCGGACAAGGCGATCGATCTGCTGGATGAATCCGCGTCGCGGTTGCGGATCGAGACGGATTCGATGCCTTCGGAGATTGATGAGCTTCGCCGGAAGATCATGCAGCTCGAGATCGAGCGGGAAGCGTTGAAGATTGAGACGGATGCGGATTCGAAGAAACGGCTCTCGGTTCTGGAGCAGGAGTTAGCCGAACTCAATAAAGAAAACAGCCGGCTGGCGGCCCAATGGGAGCTTGAGAAAAGCGAGCTTGATGAGATAAGAGCCGTGAAGGAGGAGATTGATCGCGGTCAGATCGAACTGGAGCAGGCCCAGCGCAGGGGCGATCTCGAGACCGCAGCGCGCATTCAGTACGGCGAGCTGCGCGAGCTGGATCAGAGGTTGCAGGCCGCAGAGCAGATATTGGCGGATCGGCAGGCGAGCGGCAAAGCGTTGGCCAAGGAAGAAGTGGATGCCGACACCATCGCGGAGATCGTGGCTTCCTGGACAGGGATCCCGGTGGCGAAGCTCATCGAGGGCGAGCGGGAGAAACTGCTTCAGATGGAAGATGGGCTGCGGAAGCGAGTGGTCGGGCAGGATGAAGCAGTGCGGGCGGTTTCAGATGCGGTGCGGCGCAGTCGGGCGGGACTGGGTGAGCCGACGCGGCCGATCGGTTCGTTCCTGTTTCTCGGGCCTACCGGCGTGGGCAAGACTGGACTATGCAGGGCGCTGGCGGAGCAGATGTTTGATACCGAAGATGCCATCGTGCGCATCGACATGACCGAGTACATGGAGCAACACTCGGTTGCGCGACTGATCGGCGCGCCTCCCGGATATATAGGTTATGAACAGGGCGGGCGGCTGACGGAGGCGGTTCGCCGCCGACCTTATTGCGTAGTGCTATTCGATGAGATGGAGAAGGCGCATCCGGATGTGGCGAACATTTTGTTGCAGATCCTCGACGATGGCAGGCTGACGGACGGGCACGGCAGAACGGTCGATTTCCGCAACACCATCATCGTGATGACGAGCAATATCGGTTCCGATGCGATCCTGCACATGACCGAAAAGGGGGCGCTCGATATCGAGATCGAAGCGCACATGCGGGGCATCCTGAAGGCGGCGTTCCGGCCTGAGTTACTGAACCGCATAGATGAGACGATCACGTTCAGCCAACTTACGAAGGAAGATCTGGCGGGCATCGTGAAGATCCAGATCCGGAATCTTGGTCAGCGTTTAGCGGAGCGGGAGTTGTCGCTGGAGATGACGGATGATGCAGCGCGGGCTCTGGCGGAGGAGGGATTTGATTCACAGTTCGGGGCGCGGCCGCTGAAGCGGGTGATACAGCAGAGAATCGAGAACCCGCTGGCGTCGAAGATTCTCGCGGGGGAGATCGAAGCAGGCGATACGGTGCATGTTGATTATCAGGGGAAGAGTTTTGTGTTTGCCCCCGGCCCCCGGAAGTAGGGCGGGCGACGAACGGTTGTTCCAGGGGCGAGGCCTGCTCCAAACCACGTATCTTCAGCAGTCCGCCCTCACCCCCAACCCCTCTCCCGGGGGGCGAGGGGAGCCAGAGATCGGCGAATCTACGCGGTTTCTTCCGGGGGCTCGAGTGGGAGGCTGCGGGCCAGTTTCATGCAGGCATCGTAGTTGGCCTGGATCTGGTGCATGGAATCGCCGGCGAATTTTTCCATGAAGGCGCGGGCGATTTCGAAGGCGACGACGTTCTCCATCACTACGCCGGCGGCGGAGAGGGCGCAGACATCGGAGCGCTCGTAGGCGCTGTGTTGCGGCTCCTTGGTGTTTAGGTCGATGGAGGGGAGGCCTCGGAGGAGAGTGGAGATTGGTTTCATGGTGCCGCGGACTACGACGGGCATGCCGTTGGTCATACCGCCTTCGATTCCGCCGGCATTGTTGGTGGAGCGTTCGAAGCCGAGGGAAGGCGTTTCGCGTTTGCCGCCGTCGAATTGGATCGGATCGTGAACCTGCGAGCCGGGTCGGAAGGCGCAGTCCTTGCCGAGGCCGATTTCGACGGCTTTGTATGCCTGGATGCTCATGACGGCGCCGGCGAGGCGGCCATCGAGTTTTTCATCGAAGTGCGCGCAGGAGCCCATCCCGGGGGGGCAACCGAAGACGTGGGTTTCGGTGAGGCCGCCGAGGGTGTCTTTGTCTGTCTTGGCCTGGCGAATGTGTTTGATGATGGCTTCGCTGACGGCAGCGTCGGGGCAGTAGACTTCGGATGCTTCGCGAGCGGCAATCAGGTCATCGAGGTTCTGTTGGGTTACTTCGACGTCGGTGACGGCGTCGAGCATGCCGCGCACGAAGCCGAAGGTTTCGATGCCGAACTCGAGGAGGAGGCAGCGGGCGAGTGCTCCGGCGGCGACACGGCCGGCGGTTTCTCGGGCGCTGGCGCGCTCGAGGGTTTCGCGGCAGTCGGTGGTGAGCCACTTGATGGAGCCGGCGAGATCGGCGTGGCCAGGTCGAGGCCGGTAGACGGGCGGGGTCTTATCGAGATCGTCGAGCCGACTGTCGGCGTTGGGGATCTGGAGGACGATGGGGCCGCCGGTGGTCTTGCCTCGGCGCATACCGGAGAGGAAGGTGACGGCATCGGATTCTATTTTCTGGCGAGCGCCGCGGCCGTAGCCGCCCTGGCGGCGTTTGAGCTCGGTGTTGATGAAGTCGATATCGATGTCGAGGCCGGCGGGCATGCCGCGGACGAGAGCGGTTACGGCGGGGCCGTGGGATTCGCCGGCGGTGGAATAGGTTAGGGTGGACATGGGGGCATGGTAAGGGATTCGAGAGTGGAGAGGAGAGCAGGAGAACACGGGGGCAAAGGGGGTATTTGTGGTTTTTTGTGTTCTGGGGCGAAAGCCCAGGGATGGCTATCCCTGGGCTTTGGCCCCCGGAAATTGGGGGAGGGACCGCCGGAGCATCGGGACGGTTGTGGGCTAGGATATGGGCTATGAAGGACCTCACCCCACGTGAAATCGTTGCGGCGCTGGATCGGCACATCATCGGGCAGGATGCCGCGAAACGGGCGGTGGCCATCGCGGTGCGGAATCGGTGGCGGCGTCAGCAGTTGGATCCCGAGTTGGCTCGGGAGGTCGCTCCGAAGAACATCATCATGATTGGCCCCACGGGAGTGGGAAAGACGGAGATCTCCCGGCGGCTGTCGAACCTCGTCATCGCCCCGTTCATCAAGGTCGAAGCGAGCAAGTACACGGAGGTGGGGTACCACGGCCGGGATGTTGAATCGATGATCCGTGATCTGCTGGAACTGGGGGTGAACATGGTCCGTCAGGAGCACGCGGAGGATGTGCGTCTCCAGGCGGAGGAATCGGTCGAGAAGCGGCTGGTCAGTCTGCTCTTGGGCGAGACCGGCCAGCCCCCGGCCAAAGGCTGGGTAACCAGCGGCGAAGCAGGCAGACACGCCCCGGCCCCCGCCCCCGGAAGTGGGGATTCGGGAGACGAGGGTGGGGTCGTGACAGGCGAGTCCGGCAGCCCCGATGAACACGACCGTGTCCGCCAGCGGATGCTCGATAAACTCCGCAGCGGCATGTTCGAGGATCGCGAGATCGAGATCAGCGTCACCGAAAAACAATCCGTGCCGATCATCGGCATGATGGGTCCCGATCAGATGGATCCCTCGATGGCATCCATGCTCGAAAACCTGATCCCCGACCGCAACAAGCGGAGGCGGGTTACGGTCGCCCGCGCTCGCGCGATTCTCCTCGAAGAGGAGACAGACAAGCTCATCGATAACGAGAAGATCATCGAGCAGGCGATCGAGCGCACCGAGCAGACGGGAATCATCTTTCTCGATGAGATTGACAAGATCGCGGGAGGGCATGAAGGCAAATCCGCGGATGTTTCACGCGAGGGCGTACAGCGCGATCTTCTGCCGATCGTCGAAGGGTCATCGGTGAACACGCGCTACGGCGTGATCAACACGGATCAGATCCTGTTCATCGCGGCGGGTGCGTTCAGCAGCGGTTCTGTGAGCGACATGATGCCGGAATTGCAGGGGCGGTTCCCGATTCGTGTCGAACTCAGTGCGCTGACCAAAGAGGATTTCGTCCGCATCCTGGTCGAGCCGGATGCGGCATTAACGAAGCAGCAGCAGGCATTGATGGAAACCGAAGGTTTGAAGATCCGGTTTGAGGATGATTCGATCGACGCGATGGCCGAGCTTGCCGCGGAGGCGAACTCGCGGATGGAGAACATCGGGGCGAGGCGATTGATGACGGTGATCGAGCAGGTGTTCGAAGAGATCAGCTTTGATGCGCCGGACATGCAGACGAAGGGCGAGACGGATATCGCGATCACCGCGGAGTTTGTGAGGGAGCGGCTGGCGGAGGTGATGGAGGATGAGGATTTGAGTCGGTTCGTTTTGTAAACGCAAAAACGTAAAAACGCAGAAACGCAGAAGAGGGGGGACGCAAGCGTTGCCGGGAGCGTGGGAGTGATTGTGGGTCTGTATATGAGCGCGAAAGCCCAGGGATGGCTATCCCTGGGCTTTGGTTTAACGGTTGGCGAGCGAGGATTTGAAGAGGCCCAGCGGCGCGGTTTTGCCGGTCCATAGCTCGAATTGTTTTGCCGCCTGGGAGATGAACATGTCTATGCCGGTGATCGTTCGTGCGCCGCGGGCTTCGGCTTCGAGGATCAGTGGGGTTCTTTCCGGGGTATAAACGGTATCAAAGACGGTAACGCGATCATCGAGAGGGACATCGCCGTCGGCGAGCACATCCAGAGGAGAGGTGGTGGGGGCGGGTCCGGCGGTCATGCCGAGGGATGTGCAGTTGATGATGATGTGGTGGCCCCCGGAGAGTTCGGCAGGGTCACCCATGCGTACTTGTCCCCCGCTGCCGCTCTCCGCGAGACGTTCGTTCCATTCGCGGGCGAGGTCTTCCGCCTTGTCGCGGGTGCGGTTGAAGATGGTTACGGATGCTCCCTGTTCGACAAGCCCGGCGATGGCGGCGCGGGCCACCCCCCCTGCCCCGAGAATGGCGATGCGGAGTTCAACAAGGTCCTTGGGATCGATGCTCATTGCGGTGCAGAGGGAATCGATGATGGCGGGACAATCGGTGTTGTAGCACGCGGTTGCGCCAGCGGAGCCGATCACGAGCGTGTTCGCAGCGCCGATTGATTGGGCGAGCGGATCGATGCGGCCACCGGATTCGGTGACGAAGCGGAGGAGGTTTTCCTTGTGGGGGATGGTCACACTGGCCCCGCGAAAATCGAGCCCGGGATGGTCGATCATGGCCCCCACCGTGGCCTTGAAATGCTCATACTCCGGCGGGATGGGCAAGGGGAGGTAGACGCCGTCGTGGCCCACGGCTTCGAAGCCGGCGTTGTGAATCTGTGGACTTTTGGATTGCGCGACCGGCCAGCCGATCACGCCGTAGACTTTGGTATCGCGGCCGATCGAATCGAAACGAAAGAGATCCTTGAGTTCGCTGATTGTCGGTTGTCCCGGTGCGCTCTCTTCTCCAGGCGCATCCGAGGCGAAGGTAGCCAGAGAGCCGAATTTTGGGGCCAATACCCTGCTCATGAGGCCGAATTCGCCCATGCAGAGGGCGATCATTGGCTTCGGCCGCTCGGTGAGCAATTCGAACACCTGCAGGTTGTCCCGAAGCGAGCGGGCCATCCAGGCGACTTTGATCACTGCGCAGGCATCATCCCCGGCCATCGATTCGATCCGCTGCAGAAGATCACGAGGTCGCTGCTTGAAATCATGACTCGAAAGTATCAACGAACTATCCACAATCCGCTTCTGATCCGGATGTTCGACGGCGAGATGCACTTTCTGTCTCAGATTGGCGCTGCGTTGGTAGGCCTTAAGCTCGATGTCAACGTATCTGGCCTGCACATCGGATGTCGTCAGCGCTTCGAACAGGCTGATCCGCGTGGCTTCATCGCCATCGTAGGATCCGCCCTCCCAGGTCGGGCGACATGTGACAATGCACGGCGCGGGGCTGCGCCGGACAAGCTCGACAACGGCTTCAACATCGCCGGGCAAGCCTGGAAGTGCATCAATCCGCCATTCGAGCAACCTCGCCCCCGCCGCGACGGCCTGGACCGCTCTTGAGATGCATGCGTCGACTTCGGATGGATCGCTGATGAAGATTGGGACGGTGATCAGAGTCATGCCGGACATCATCGTCAATGCTCAAGGGCCAGTCTGAATCGGTCTTTACAAAAGTGGAATGCCGATCTATTCCATGCACCTGATTCAATATTTGCTGCGGATTGCCTATTAATTTGTCGTGTTTTTATCTGGATTCAGCCTTGACGCGGCTTGAGGTTTCCACACAATTGTAAGCATCCGAGATTGCGACTCGTGCTGAAGCCCAGCTTCGAGTCGTCGAAGGCAATTCACTTCGGCATTCACCAATGGAAAGCCGGATTCCAAACGGGTGTCAATCGGGCGGCTTGGCGTGGGAAAGAGAAACACGACCACGTCGAGTTGCCGGGCTGAACGTCGAGAGATCTCCGGAGCAGAACTCGCAGAAGGGTAGGCAAATGACCTCAGAAAGCGAACAGGTGAAGATTCAGGCGTCGAGGGTGCTGGAGCATATCCAGACGCTGAACACATGCTATGGTACCTTCATCGCCACAGACGCCCCCGAGCTGGCCGACGCATTGGGGGCGGCCGCGGTCGCGCTGGGTCGATTCGTGTCCGAATCGCCCAAATTGGAAGTCAACCAGAACTGAGCCGTCGCCGGCAGTTTCGTCTGTTTTGGTGGACATAGCCTGGGTGGTGATGTGCTCCCACCGTCCGGTCGAAGGGCGTAAGATGTGTCCATGAGCGACGCCATCGTCGAAGAAGCGTATGCGTTCTTGCGAGCCCATAGCACGGCTGATCTCCAGTTCGGCGAGCACTTCAGGCCAATCAAATACGTGATTTCCCCGCAGGGCAGGCTCATCGCCCCGGTGATGGTCGCGATGCTCCAGTGTGATGACATCGTCCTGTTCATCCCGGAAACCGTCGACGAAGCGATGGTATTGCAGGTCACGCTGGAAGAGTTCGATGAGCACGGGGCGGATGGGGCGCTGTCCGACCGCTGGAGGATCCATCATGGTGATCCGCCGGATGTGAATTGGACCTTCATGGAAATCGACGCCACCCGACATTCGGGGATGGTGATCGATGGCGACGCCTTGATACGCCCGAATGCTCTGGCGGCCGAGGAAGCGGCCTTATGCCGGCAGATGAACCGGGAGCACGCAGATGACCTGCGGGTCCTCTGCGGCCATTACACGAATTTCAACATCGAAAAGCCGGTGATGGTCGCGGCGGACCCGCTGGGGATCGACGTTCGCGGCCGGTTCGAAGTGCACCGCATCGTCGCTGCTGAGCCGATGAAGGGGGCTGACGAGGCCCGGCGGGTCCTGTTCGCCATGAGCGAGGCCGCGCGTGCCGCCGCTGCGGAGAGAGGAGAATCCGATGGCTGATGAACGGATCGTAATCACCCGTCCTCTCCCCGCCGATGCCCCGGCGATGCTGCGTGAAGCCGGTTTCGACAAGGTCTGGATCAACCCTCGGGATGCCAACCTCCCCAGGGCGGCGCTGCTCGATGCGATCCACGGCGCCCACGCGGTCATCACCACGCCGGGGGATGCGGGCGTCAACGCCGAGTTTTTCGATGCCGCGGGCGAGCAGTTGCGGGTGGTGAGCAATTTCGCCGTGGGAGTGGACAATATTGATCTGGAGGAGGCGGGCCGCAGGGGGATCATCATCGGACAT
>PJEL010003932.1_pt1 | contig 12451 bp, 6 predicted proteins | sample 1853271 | NCBI WGS metagenome assembly PJEL01 (sample SAMN08108733, study PRJNA415343) | Invertebrate metagenome, whole genome shotgun sequencing project. | host: Globobulimina | place: Sweden: Gullmar Fjord | collected 2015-08 | reverse complement strand
ATTCGAAAGTACATAGTTGAGAAAGGTGATGGTTTCCCAGCTACAATCATTAGCCATCATACGATCGGCAATTTCATCGATATAGTGTTTATGAAGATATGACCAGGCGCGTACGACGACGTCACGAGGTGGTTCGACGCCGAATTCGAGACCTTTTGAAAAACCATAGACGACGTAGAGGGTCATATACGGGGACGGCGGCCCACCTGGCCACCAGGGGAAAGCGCCGATCGAAGTCTGACTCTTACGCAGTTCTCCGAGTGCTTCGTTCCGGGTCGCTTTCGCGATGCGGGGGTCAAGCACATTTTTCAGTTGATTAGGCTCCTGAGCACCGCCTTGGGACGTTACGAGCCACGGCGTTTCTTCAAGTGCCATTTTGCGATTAGGATCGTTTGAGTCCCATGCTTCAAATTGGGTTTCGCGCTCGGAGAGTTTTTCGGCCATCGTTGCTACGGCCGGGTACTGATCGTAAAGGGATGTGAGGATTCCAGTTGAGACGAATCGATTGAGGCTTTGCTCAGTACACTTGTAGGGATAATTGACGAGATACGGTAGAGCGTTGAGCACACCGTAGAAGAGTTGCGCATCGACCGAGACGACGAGTTGATCATCGATACGGCTCGCATCATCGTCGGCGTCGAGGTCGGCGAAGTACATCTCCCGGCGGTCTTTGTTGTTGAGGGAAACAAACCTCGATTGGGCAAGGTGCAAACGTCCGGGCAAGATCGGGAGATCACGCTGTTCACCATCGATGAGACCATCAGCCCGCGCTTTTACGCGGAAACCTACCGGCCCGATTCGTGAAGGCGTTTTGATAACGAAGCCGAGATTGCTTCCACCGCCGCTTTCGACTTCAAAAGGCAGAGCTTTTCCGGTTTCGAGGCCGAAAAGTCCGCCGAGATCTTCGTTGGTTTCAGGGTCGAAGATTTCGAAGTCGAGCTCGCCCTTGAGATCAGTATCTCCAGCGTTGTTGACGACAACTTTGATCGTTGCTGTATCGCCTTCGCGCAGGAAGCGTGGAAGATAAGGCCGGACCATCAGATCCTTGACCGAGCGCGTTTGGGTATTCAGCCTGCCCGAGCGGAGGTCTCGGGTGAGTGCGTGCATCCAGAGATTCCATTGCGTGACCGAGTCGGGTACGTCGAATTCGATTGTCGCGCCGCCATCCTCGTCAAGGAGCAGGTGGGGCATAAAGAATGCGGTTTCCGAAAAGTCAGATCTCATTTCGGAGGCGTCGGCATTTTCAATTGATGAAGGCTGTGAATCTGGAAGGCCGAGCGCGAGGTCTGAATCGTCGGCTGCTAGTGCAGTGCCGACTTCAACCATTGGCGCTTCGGCCGCCATCCTGGCGGGTGAAGCCGATGGTGGTGCGACGCCTTTCGAGAACGCCATCACCATGCCATCACGGTGCAATCTGTTCCGGCCTCCGGGGCCGCCAATTCCGTATCCGTCGATGCGTTTGAGGCTGTCGCCTCGGAAATGCGGCGGGTGAAGAACTGTGCCGAAGTTGGAGGAACGATGCCACAAGGTTCGTGCGCTTCCAATTGTGCTGTTGATGCCAACATAAGCGCCTCTTTTTGCATAGAGCGAAGCTGCGTTCGGCGGTGTGTGGGGCGCGAAGATATCGAGGGATGTGTCGTACATATAGGCCAGTACCTCAGCAACGTCAACGCCAAGAGGTGTACCGTCTTTTGCGCTCACATGGAACTTGAAGATTTCATGGCTTCCCGGCCGGATTTTGTCGCGAAATGTTCCGATCTCGATATCGAGTTCGCGATTATCCCAAGGGACGAAAACTGTAGCGCTTTCTTGTATAAGCTGGTGATCGCGCAGAAGAGAGAGGTTGATTCTGAAACCACCTCGCATCGATTCATCGACTGGAATCTCGAAGATCTCCTTGGAACTGCCCGACTGCAGGATCTGCCGAGAGCGCCGTTCGGCGTCGTAGGATACTTCGAGAACCATCTCTTGATCAGATAGTCCCGATCGAACCAGGAGGGCCAACGTTTCGCCGACCTGCGCACTGCTCCGGTCGACGAGGAAAAGGGCAGGGAGCGCGAGAGGTGTTTGCTTTTCGCCCGCAATAATGACGTCGTATTGAGTCGTGAAAGTCGCGCCGAAGTCATCATCGGTCTTGTATATGAGTCGGTAAACGCCCGGTTTGAGGCCGGTGAGCTCGATTGAAGCCTTCCCGTCTTCGCCATGGTCGAGCTGACCTTCGAGGATCGTCGACTCGTTTTCCCACGATGCGATGACCTGTTGAGCCGAATAATTAGGCGACCATCGTGTACGACGTTTGTCTCCCGGTGAAGCAAATTCGTCATCATCGGCGTCCCCATAAGCGGCGATTGGCAGATCGGCGGGTAGCAGTGCAGCTTTGGGTTGTGCCAGAGTTACTAGACGCCATGAACCCGTACCAGGGCGAGGGATGGCATTGAGGTCGGTACGACTGACCGTAATATCAGCCTCTTCTGATGATCGGAAAAAGGTTTTGCCGGTAGCAATCTGAGCTTCAACCGAGACGAAACCCAGCCGGAAAGCACGAGAAGCTGAGCGGGTTTCGCCGCCCGCGTCTGTGACATCGGCGCTGAGCCGAAAACGGAAGGAGATGCCGGGCTCATCAGCCTGCCGTTCGTCAGCTTCGGGCGTGAAATTGGCAATAAATCGACCTTCTTCATCGAGTTTGGCGATTCCAGAGCTGATGATCTGAGGTGTCGCCGGTGCGACGGGACGCCACCAGTAGCGCCATCGGGGATAGACCGGTTCGCGGCTGATACGCCATTTCACTTCACCATCAGTGACCGGAAGTCCGAAGTAGTAGCGAACTTCACCGCCTAGTTTAGCTTCGTGGTTGAGGCGTAGGGGTTTTTCGGGGTCTGAAACCTCGACCGTGAAGGTCGGCCGTTTGTATTCTTCGACGCGCAACGAAGATGATCCGCCGAGGGACGATGAGAGCTGCCATGCCCCGAGTAGGCGACCGCTTGCGATCTCGAACTGGCCGGATGCCGAGCCGAATTCGTTGGTGACCAGGGTCTGTTCATCGACCATCTGATGATTTGCATCCTTAAGAGTGATCGTGATCTTGGTGTCGGCTAATGTTTGGAAAGAGCGTTTATCACCGGATGCTTTATACGCAACTGCTTTGAAGAAGATTGTCTGACGCGGACGGTAGACCGAACGATCTGTATAGAGCAATGATGATGTGGTTTCACGCTGCTGAGCTGCTGCGCGAGGGTAGTAGGATTGCTCGAATGCGATATTGGCCCCGTCGATGCCGAAAACGAAGTGTTGTTGTCTGGTGATCCCAGTTGAATCGAAGAAAACACGTCCATCATCACCGCTGGTTTTTGAAAGAGCGAGTTTGTGCCCCTGCCTCCAGTCGTAGCGATAAAGCCGAATATCAACACCAGCACGCGGGCGGCCAGAGGCGCCAGATCGAGCGGTGATTTCGATGCCTCCTTCGAGTTGACGACGCAGGAGAACAAGATCGCCGCTGATGAAGTGGATCGCAACACGGTGATTCGACGCCATCTTGAAATCACGGCGCGCTGAGGCAACGATGATGTACGCTCCTGCGCTTTCAATCGGAGGAATCGAGTCGGTAGCGTGTGATTTGTAGTCCGGTGTCGGGGCGAGTTGCACCGCCCATTCGGCATCGGGGTTGTTTGCAGCGAGCAGTTGTTCAACATCTTTATCACGTGGCAGGATATTCGAATCTTCTCCCGATGTAATATGCTCGAGCAAATCGTATCGATATGCGCGCAGGTAGACGGTCGAAAGATTGCGGTGGTTGATTCTCAACGACCGGCGTCCGATACCGTCAGATGCCATCGAGTTCAGTGAGTAGGATTTCGCCTCGATAGAGCTGGTGATTGAGCGACAGCGAACACCGCCCGGCGAGTCCGGGTGGCGATCTTGGCCCTTCATAGCGACATCCCGCGCGCGAATCAGATTCTTCGAATCGTCTTCTGCTCGAATCAATTCAGCGAGTTTTGCCATGCCCATCGACCACCACTCAAACGAAGGGTCGAAAACCCGAAGAATAGCTTCGAGATGGTTGCGAATTTTGATGCGATCGTCATCGACCGTGAAGGAACGGTTGAATATTTCGAGTCTTTTGAGTTGTGCCTCTAATGCTGCTTCTGGCCGGTCGGCGCTGAGGTGCCATAACTCAAGATCGTTGAGAATAGAGCCTATCTTTTCGAGCGGGTGTATGTCTGGTTGAGCGAGTCCGGAGGTGGTGAAGGGATCCTTATCAGGATTGAGAAGAGCAGCGAGATCGAGGCGGAAAATTTCATTGGATTGTTCTGGCGTCCACATTGAAGTATTCGCGAGTAGCTCAACCCAGAGGTAAATGACAGCGTCGCGAAGGGTACCCCGAATTCGCGGTGGATAGTTGTTCTGGTTGATGAATCTGGCGATCGATCCGATGGGTGCGTCACCCCACGCTGAGCGTTTTAACCAAACTCGAGAAAACGCACGATGTGCTTCCCCTACGATCTGGTTGAAAGTCCATTGCTTGAGATCAACATCTTCGGTCGACACAACGCGTTCACGTTGCCGGATTTCCCAGGAATAGGCATTAGCATAGGTGACGAGGGAGTTGGCGTAGAAGAGTTCGAGCACCGTCTGAGACGTCCGGTCGTCGGGCCACTCTTGATCCATCAGAAATCGTACCGATGTTTCGTAGCCGTGCAGCGCGGTTCTCAATTGAACCTCTTCGACAAGCGCTCGAGTCCAGTTTTGGCAATCTTGGGCGCCAGCGGCTGCTGTACGAATCTCGCTTACAAGGTCGACGGCCGCTTGTATCTTTTGTTCGGATACCAGCTTGTTGATAGATTGCCAATCCACGGTGGAATCCTCCTCTCCAGAGGAACCCGCTTGGGCCGGTTGTATCAACATTGTCGTCAAAACTACAAAAATGAAGGATCCAATGGTTGAAAACGCGCGAATCGAAGATCGTGAATTTTGCATGTCTGTTAGTGTACCTAAGCTGAGGCCCATTTAGGCCGAGAGAAAATTGCAGGCTTGGACTGGAATGCTTGACGGTGGTCTGCGCGTTTAATACCCTGAACTCCGTCTGGGTTTCATACTCGGATTACGGCCTGCTAATCCCGTTGTGAATTGAGGATATTGATGGAATTTTGTGTATCGATTGACGATCGAAGAATCGAACTTGATGAATTGTTGAAAGTTATACGCGGCGCTCGCGTCGAGTTGTCGGATAACCCAGAGTGGGTGAATCGCATTTGCCGAAGCCGGGAAATACTTGAAGAGGCTCTCGAAGCCGGGAAACCGGTGTACGGGGTCACGACGGGCGTTGGTTATAGTTCGGGAAAAAGTGTCGCTGACGGTGGAATGTATGCTTTTGCTTCAAGCATCGTTCACCAGCATGGATGCGGTGTAGGTTCTCCGCTGAGTCGAATCGAGGCTCGTGCAGTGGTGTGTGCGCGCCTGGTGAGTCTGAGCAAGGGGTATTCTGCGGTGCGCATCGAGTTGCTGCAGGCATTGGCTGATCTCCTCAATTATGATGTTATCCCGGTAATCCCGCGTTATGGTTCGGTTGGCGCGTCGGGTGATCTCACGCCGCTATCGTATGTGGTTGCTGTGCTCGCTGGGGATCGGGAGGCCTATTTTGAAGGCGAAATACTTCCGGCCGCCGATGCTCTCAAGAGGGCTGGTCTTCAAGCCCTCAGCATGATTCCCAAAGAACAGCTTGCGATCATGAATGGCACTTCCGTCATGACCGCGATCGGAATCGTCACTGCCGACCGTTTGAAACGCACGATCGAGACCTCCGAAGAAACTTCAGCGCTCGCTACCGAAGTCATGTACGGGCGTTCGCAGGCTTTTAGTGAAACAGCTCATAAGGTTAAGCCGCATCCGGGCCAGCTTGCTTCGGCAGAAAAAATTCGCACGGCTCTTGATGGAAGCGAGATGCTTGATCGCATCAAGGATCCCGACCGCATCATCCAGGATCCTTATTCTTTGCGCTGTGCGCCTCAGGTTTTCGGCGCCGTTCGAGATAGTCTGAGCTGGATCGAAGATATGTTGCGTGGCGAATTGAACTCGGTAAATGATAATCCGATCGTCGACCCGGACGATGGGCAAATTGTTTTCGCCGGTAATTTTTACGGCGGCCACGTCGCGTTGGCGATGGACCTTCTCAAAATCGCGGCGACCTCAGCTGCTGATCTTCTCGATCGTCAGTTCGCACTCCTCGTTGATTCAAGATTCAATATGGGATTGCCGGAAACCCTGGTCGGTTATGGTGGCAACGGCGCCAAGGCTCTCCAGATTACGGCATCGGCATTGGCAGCAGTTGCAGTGCAAAGATCTGGGTCCGATACAGTGTTGTCACGGCCTACCGAAGTTAACAATCAAGACAAAGTAAGCATGGGCCTCAATGCTGCATTGTCAGCAACAGAGATTGTTGATCTATTGCAGCAGATTTTGGCGACGGAGATGATCGCGTTGTCGAACGCCTCGACCCTACGTGACGAAAGCCTTTTTTCTCCGGCAGGCAAAGAACTGCTCAAGCGCATTCGCGAGTATTCACCAGTACTCGTAGGTGATCGGCGACTTGATCGTGAAATTGAAGCCCTCGTTGCTGATCTCGACGCTATCAGGTTGTGAGTGAGAGTTCTTCTTCGAGGCGCCGGTGTTCTCTGAGCATCATCGTATGCACCTCGTTGGCAATCGTGATGAGTTCACGGCGGCCGGCCGATTCTGGGACCTTAATCGGGGGGAGTACTCTCATGGCTACCGGGCCGAGCGAGTGGATCCAGAACCGGTTCTTTGCCCACACGCGGCCTGTTCCGACGACGACAACGGGCTGAATCAATTCCGTCGTTTTCTGAGCGAGACGAAAGGCGCCACGATGAAAGGGCAATATCGTGCCGTTTGGCGCGCGTGTTCCTTCTGGGAAGATCCCCACATAAGTATCGTTTTCGAGCCACCAGGCTGCTTTTTCAAGGGCTTTTCTTGGATGCTCGTGGTGGTGTGGAATCTGCTGGAGCAATGCTATCGCCCAGCCAAGAAAAGGAATCCAGAGCAGCGAGCGCCGCACAGTCATGTGAATTCTTGGGAAAATGTGTAAGAGCAGAAAGACATCAAGATACGAGTGGTGATTCGAGATGATAACCGCTTTGCCTTCGTCCACCCGCGCCGTATCATCAATCAAGACTGTTGCAACCAAGCGCCACGGAGCACTCCCCCAAGAGACGAAGTAATGAAGGATTGAGTTGGAAACCGTGGCGCTTTTGATTCGTAAGAGGCGTTCGACGATGGCGAAAGGGACCACTGTGATATACGCTATCAATCCAGTCCAGAAGACACCAAAAACATAGAAAAATACTGTCCGAACGAGCGTGGAGAATCCTTCGACAACAGTACGTTTCTTCATCATGTGGGAGCATAGCAAAATTCGACGTGATACTCTTCGTTATGGGTTCGCGCAAGAATAACTTCCCGTTTTGCGCGCCCATATGTGCCTCAGATTTGGCTCGAAGGATTGAACGAAATTCGAGGTGTAGTCCGAGCTATATTGAGTATTTCGCGATTGAGTTCGAGCCGAAGATGTGGTGCAGATGGGATGCGAAAATCGGAAGTTATTCTTGCGCGAACCCTAAGGTGCTAGGAGGTTGTCAAAACACATGCCGTATTGTCAAAGATTATTGGTTTTGGCTCTAGTCACTGCATCATTGCTGAGCGGAGAAACTGCGCAGGCGGCTGATGTTTACCTTGAGGCGGGAGCACGAGACGCCTTTCTGGAAGAACTCGAGCAACAGCTCGGTAAAATCAAGAGTTTGCAGGTGCGTTTTCGTCAAGAGCGTGATCTTTCGGTTTTTTTTGAGCCCGTCGTATCGGAAGGGGTGCTCGCTTTTGTACGACCTAATCGTCTGCATTGGGAGTGGGTGACACCTTATCCTTCGCTTCTTGTACTCAATCGCGCACACATCGAGCGCTACGATGTCATCGATGGCGAAATCCAGAAGATGCGGCCGGCCGGTGAAGAAATGCTGCGCTCGGTCGCAATGCAGATGAGTCGATGGATGCAGGGAAAATTTCGAGAATCGTCCAATCTCTTCGAGATCGATGTTGCTCCCAGCGAAAAGCCGAAAATCGTGCTGACGACGCGCAGCGAAGGTTTAAGACAAGCTCTCGAGCGGGTTGAAATTGAACTTCTGCCCGACCGATCTCGAGTCAATAGGGTCAGTCTCTTCGCTCCGAACGGTGAAACCACGGTCATGGTCTTTTCCAACGAGAAGCGGAATATGGCCCTCGATGACAAACTCTTCGATTCCACCGCGCCGGTACTCATTGGCGCGGTTCCCAGCTCTGATGGTTCGTAGGTTTTTCTCTGCCGCCGTTGTTGTGCTTGCGGCGTGTACCACCATGCCCCCTGCAAGCGAATCGGTCAGTGCTGAGGTCGAGGCGCAGGCTCAACAGGCGATCGCTCACCTATTTCCACCGCAGGGACTATTCGTTCACAAAGTACGGGTTGATGTTGGGCGGCGTGATCTTGTGATGACAGGATATCTTCTCCTTGATCGGGAGAAAGGCTTTCAGGCTGTTGCCGTTGATGAATTTGGCGGCAAAGTTTTTGAGTTCGAGAGCTGTCGTGGGCAGACCGAAATCAGAGTGGCGCCCGCTGCACTCGATCATGATCTTTTACAAAGAGGGCCGCTTCAAGATCTGAAAAGGCTCTACCTGCTGCCGAAAACCAAGCTTCGAGTGCAACAGTCCCGGCAGGGCGAAGTCTTAGTCTCATGGATCGACAACGATGCAACCATCGTGTGCCGGGCCGGTTCCGATGGACGTCGAATCACTGGCTGTGATGAAACCAGAGGGACCAAAAGGGAACAATTGGTACGCAACATCTCGTTTTCTTACGACGATGTTACAACTAGGACCTCGCTCAGCCCCTCATCGATCAAGATCATGAACCGCAGTCTCCACTACACAATGAGCGCCGAATTGCTCAGGGTTGAAGATGGCGTCGATCAAGAGGTTTGTCCCTGATATTCTAGAAATAGGAAATTCGGAGTAAGAATTCTTTTTCACGGGAGTCCGCATGACGAATAGGCAGAAACGTATTCTTCTGATTCATCCACTCGGAATGAATTGGCTCGCAGGCGAGAAAGACATGTCACGTATCGCCAACATCATGCCGCCAATTGGGTTGTGTTGTTTAGCCGCGTGGATTGAGAAGCAGGGACACATCGCTGATATTCATGATTGTTATGCGTATCCAGGCGAAGACAAACGAATCGACGCGTATCTCCGCGAAAACAAAACCGACTTCGTTGGATTCACCACGACGACGTCGTGTTTCTTCGACGCAATCCGTATCGCGCGCCGAATTCGTGAAAACCATCCTGAAATTAAGACGGTTTTTGGCGGTGTGCATGTTTCGGCCTTGTGTGAAAAGGCCCTCGAAGAGTACCCAGAGGTCGACTACGGCATTGTTGGCGAGGGTGAAGATGCAATCGTCGCGTTGATGGAGCATGAAGGGCAGAGTCCGGTTGATGTTCCTGGTGTGTTGTATCGTGACGGTGAAAACGTCGTATTCACGGGTCGTAGGAAGTCGAAGCTGGATCTTGATTCTTTGCCTTTTCCCGCGTACGAAAAACTTTACGGATTCCCGGATGCGTATACGCTGCCGATTTTTAACTACCCCAGGGGACCGGGTACCACAGTAATATCGAGCAGGGGATGTCCTTACTCATGTTCTTACTGCGACCGTTCGGTTTTTAGCGCTTCGTTCAGGAGCAATTCGCCCGAGTATATGGTCGATCTCATGCGTCACCTCAAGACGAAGTTCGGCATGAGGCATGTCAATTTCTACGATGATCTGTTCACCTTTAAACGCGAACGAGTCGAAGAATTCTGCAGATTGTTGATCGATTCGAAACTCAAGATGAGCTTCAACTGCGCAGCGCGAGCCGAGCATATCGATCCCGAATTACTCGTCACGATGAAGAAGGCTGGATGCTGGATGGTCAGTCTTGGAATCGAGAACGGTGATGCTCAGCTGCTCGCTGAGCATCGTTCGCACGCTGATCTCGAGATGATTCGGGAGCGCGTCGGTTGGATCAAAGACGCCGGTTTGAAGACCAAGGGATTGTTTATGCTTGGTTTGCCAGGCGAAACCGAAGCGACGATCGACAAGAGCATCGAGTATGTGCTCAGCTTGCCGCTCGATCAGTTCAATCTTGCCAAATTTACGCCATTTCCGGGCTCCCCGCTGTACGAGAATATTCGCCTTCAAGGTGAATTCGACGAAAATTGGGAGTTGATGAATTGCCTCAATTTTGTCTTTGTCCCCAAGGGATTAACCAAAGAGCGCCTCGAAGAGCGGTATCGTGAGTTCTACCGGCGATACTTCGAACGGCCGAAAGTCTTGCTGAGCTACGTGCCGATGATGTGGCAATGCCCTGGAAGCTGGCTTCGATTCATCAAGAACCTCGGCGATTTTCTGCGCGTCAAAAAAGCCTACGAGTCGTAGCGCGAACGGGCCACGGCACGGCCGTTTGTGCCTCCCACGGGAAGCGCGCTCAACAAAGCGAGCGCCGTGCTGGAAAACGGCAGATAGGGCGCTTTCCGATCAACGACCGCCGTGCTGATCACCGGATCATCGGCTCGATTCTGCCGTATACTGGGACCATCGAAATGGAGAACTATTGCCCCAGGCGATGATCACCTTTGTGAGCCTCTTTCTCGGCCTCACCGCCGGTGTGCATAGGGTTGAGATTGCGGTTGGCACTCCGGTGGTGAGGGTCGAAATCCTCCTTGACGGCCAGCAGGTCGCCGAACTCTCCGCTTCGCCTTGGATAACGGAGATTGATTTCGGTGTGGAGCTTCAGCCTCACCGCCTCAGCGCTGTCGCATATGGTGATGGAGGGCACGAGCTGTATCGCGCTCATCAACTCGTGAACGTGCCCCGTCCGCGCGCTGAGTGCAGCATCATGCTCATTGACGAGCAATCTGAACACAATGACGAGCAATCTGAGCACAGCGGCTCGCCGACATTGGCTTCGGTGCACTGCAGGGATTATTTGGGCCATCAACCCGAGCGTTTGAATGTTTCTTTTGATGGTATCGAACTCACTGTTCGTGATTCAGAAAAGGCTGAACTCCCCCTTTACGACCCATTGGATTTCCATGTTCTGGTGGCGCGTGCGTTTTTTCCTGGTGATCTCGAAGCTGAGGCTCAACTCGCATTCAGTGGAATGCACGGTAGTGAGGTTCAGACTCAGCTCACCGCTGTTGTGGTTCAGACGAAGTCGCGGAAAAGACTAAAGCTTGAGACCTTGAGAGATGCCTTTGTTGTTCATGAGAAGGTGGTCCAGGCCGTGGCAGTTGAAAAAGCCCCGGCCCAGGTTCTTGTCGTTGAAGGAAGCAAGGCGCAAGAGGCCTTCCTCAGTTGGAGGCGAGAAAACGACCGCCGGATTCGTAATTCGTTACGAGAAGCCGACAACGCTTTCATTCGTTTCGTTGATCCTTTTGCGGTTCAGCTTCGCGATCAACAAGCAACAATTGAACTTTTTCCCATATCTCAACGATTTGATCTCAGGAGCGCGCTTCTTCGGGACATGATACTCAATGTCCGCTCGCCAGTTGGGGAAGAGCCCCCTCGCCGCTTCAGCGAAACCGCGCTCGCATCCGCGGGGGTTGAGTCTGAGGCATTCTCGGCGCCGTCGCAGCGTTTATCGGATGCCCTTGCGGTCGCTGGACTGTATGCGGCTGCACGCTCGGCGCCGCGCATCGTAGTTCTTGTGGTTGATCGTGAGGAAGCTGACTTCAGTGTGCAAACTGCGGAGAACGTGGTTGAGTACCTCAAACACCTCCGAGTTCCGCTCGTGATATGGGCCATAGACAAAAACAAAGCACCGGTTACGCCCTGGGGAGAAGCGCATCGTATTCGAGGTCGTAAAGAACTAGCGTGGGAAGCCGAGCAATTGCCGAATATTCTCGACCGCCAATGGGTCGTCTGGGTCGAAGGCGCGCACATGGTGCATGAGGTGAACCTCTCCAGACCGATCAAAGGACTGAAGCTTTGCGGTTCATGAACAACAATACGAGAAGAGATCCAACTGTCACCTCGAGTGGACAGATGACAATAATCAGGAGCCGAGAAAGCTTTCGGGCGGTGTTTTTGTTCTGTCGTTTTTGGCATTCAATTTGCTGGTTCCTCGATGTAGTCGATTGAAGGGAAAATCCACTCTATGCGCCAGATGCTGATCTCGGTCTTGCTGACCTCTGTTGTGTTGTGTTTCATGCCTTGTATTGCAGAAACTGAAACGCCGGCCGGCCGGTTCGGGAGCACCATTGACGTTCGGGTCGTCAATGTCGAAGCGGTAGTGACTGATCGCGGCGGAAATCGGATTACTGGACTTGTTCCGGATGACTTTCGCCTTGTGGTCGATGGGCAAGAGGTGCTGATCAA